>Ga0180301_10000205_pt1 | contig 45252 bp, 48 predicted proteins | sample GuaBasSediGuay16_FD_121797 | JGI IMG/M metagenome (GOLD analysis project Ga0180301, IMG submission 121797) | Subseafloor sediment microbial communities from Guaymas Basin, Gulf of California, Mexico - Guay16, Core 4569-2, 12-15 cm | ecosystem: Environmental > Aquatic > Marine > Hydrothermal... | reverse complement strand
AGCAGGTTGATTATTGTCAAATATAGTAACCGCCATTGAAGAACCACAGGAACTCAAATCATAATTCCAGACATTGCCCGTCTTATTGGCACAAGCAACAGAGTAAGAAATAACATGCTCCTCCTGCTTCTCTTCTTCCTCACTTACATTCTTCCCAGTAGAAGTTTTCTGAACCTCTGTAACTTTTTTGTTCAACTCCGAAATCTGCCCAGATAACCTATCCAACATAGTTGTCAGATTCTCTATCTTACTATTCAAATCCCTAACTTGGTTCTGCAACCTTGTAATGTTCTCATCATAACTCTGCGAGACACTATGAGGTGGTTTTAAAGTCCACTTAGCAACAGGCAAAGTTATGTAAACAGGTTCAACGGATATGTTCAACATACACTTTGGTGAAAGAACAATGTCCAACTTAGAACCCTCTATTGTAGAACCAAGAACCAACGCACATTCCTGTGGTTCTATCTCAACTTTGTATGTTGAAACATTTACAACCAATTCAGCTTGCTCACATTCATATACACCAGAGGTAACAGCTACACCACCAATGTACAAAGCATAGGACACCTGCTCAGTTTCAGAACTTGAACTCTCCTGAGTAGTTGTAGTAGTAGTTTCACAAGGATTGGTAGATGTCAAACCAAACGAGGTTGAAAATGTCGTAGTAACAGTAACAACAGCAGCACCAACATCCGCAAGTAGAACCTGCCCAACATACAAGGAGATGTCAGAATTTACTGAACGAGATGTATTTTCCGCAACAGTTCCTGACCAGTAATCGCTACAAGAGCGTTTCATTGTAAAGTATGCAAACTTCGTACCATTGTAAGTAAACACATCTTCAAGCTTCAATGCATAATCTGAAAAAACAATGTACTCTCCCCGTCTAACAGTTGCAGAGTAGCTATCTGCAACAGCAACTGAAATCAATAACAAAACAATCGCAATACCTATGTGTCTCATAATTTCCCTATGGAAAATCACTTGTTTAAAAACCTTCTCTAAAAAATGTCTAACTAAACCAAATAAGGATACAAGATGTTATACAAATGCCTCACAAACTCATCCTCTTCAAAAGGAACTCCTATCCTACCAACCTTCTTGAACTTAAAGGCAATCTCATAAGGAGAATATCCCATTACAGGCAAAACAGGAAAAGATTTCGGAAACTTTATGAGAGTAACATCAAGTCGTTTTGCACGCCTATAAGCACTTCTCGTAAAAGCAGGTGCAATAATTATCAAATCGTAATATTCCTTGTTCCTAACCCTCCTACGATGTTTAGAATCTATATACGAAACCCCAACAGGATTTTCATACCTAATAGAAATATCAACAGCAACAAGCTTGGGACGAATATAAACATCTATCTTAGGAGAAGTATATGGTGAAACATATATCTCCTTTCTACTTATTCCCAAATCATCCGCCAATTGATAACAAGCATCAACAAGTAATCTCTCTGCCTTTCTAGCAATCTCCTTATTTGCCTTATCAACAAACTTGACAATCTCTTTTTTTTCATTGGCAAGTTTCTCCTTACCCACCCTATAATATATATTATAAGGATTAATCTCATCAGTATCATCAATAGGTGTCTTTGGTTTATGAGTCCTACCATACTCAATCATTTCAACCTTATCAGACTTGTAATAACCACGCAAAATACCAGAAGCAACTTCCTTATTTATCCCAAGCTTACGAGCAACTTCCCTAACATACATAGCTTCAGAAAACAGAGCATCAAGAACTTGTTTATACTTCAAACCAAGTTCAATGTCTTTCAAGGACACCACCTATCTTACTATTAATATAATCCCTAAAAAATTTAAACCTACATAATCTCCTAAGCTCAAGATTGTCAAAATAACCATTTTCATAAAGCATTATAATATCATCTGGTTCAAGAGTTACATACTCATCATCAACAACAACCGTAACCCTACCATGATGATTCTTTTTCAAACCCAACTGTCTAGCCTTGTTCAACACATCAACAGAATCAACACCAAGATACTCAGCAATCTCATCCATTGTCATAACATTATAATTACTCACAAGAAAGCCAACCATTTCATCTGTCCATACTACCTTCCTCTTCCTCCTAATACCAAGTTCCTTAGCTTTAGCAACGACAGAATCAACACTCCTACCTATAAGCTCAGCAACCTTCTTTGCACCAGCATCTGGATAAACCTTCCTAAGAACTTCTATTTCCTCTTTGCTCCATCTTCTCATAGTAGAACCTCGGTATCTCTCTACATATCAACCAAAGAGGAGTTTCCCTCCAAATTATCTTCAACCAAAATCCCCTATCAATTCCCCTCATCATAACTCTCCTCTCTTAACCTTTTCGGCAATTGCTGAGAGCTTTGCACTCAATCTAAGCATTTCAACCGCTATTTTATCCAAGCGAGTAGCTACATCTCGAAGATTTGTTATCAACTTCCCGTCTTGCATTTCTATCCCACCTATCCAAGTTCTACCTTGTCAATTATTTCTATAATGTCCTCAACAAATTCCTTTCGCCATTTTCTTTTATACTTTTCAAGTGTCGAAACCTTGCCCTTACTCCTGAAGAATCGTTTAGCATTGTCAAAATTGCGTCCCCAAGCTTTTTCAATCATCAACATAATTTCCTCATACAATTCATCATCCATTACGCATCACCGCACTCTTGCTTACTATATCGTCGTTACTTCCAATCAAAGCCTTCCGCACATTACGCATAACTATCTCTATTCCCTCCTCAAGAGCATCCCTGTATAAATTCAACAATATTTCTCGTGCTTTCCTTTCCTTCTCTTTTGGTATTCCTAATTCCTTCATCAAACTGTCCAAATATCTTTCAACTTTTGGATTAGATACTTCCGCCGCCGCCAATCCTCTCATCTCCTAAAACTTCTTATTAAGTAATATTGTCCGAGGTATTTATCCTTTGTCCTCAATTCTTTTAATTCCTCATACAAATTATCCACTCTCACAACCTCCTATCTTGCTAAACCTTCTTTCTTTAAAATTGAAGCAATGATATAAGCACGATTCCTTGCCTGATTGTAATCCAAACCAGACGAACTATCGTAATAAAATGCATTTCTTGTAATCAAAAATGCAACACCTTTATATGTCCAAACAACATAATTCTTATGTTTCTCAATTTCAACATAAAGTAAAGAACCACCCAAACTCCTTATGCGTCTCTGAGTTATTTTATCAATGTCAATCTCCTTAATATCAACCGGTTCAATCCTCAATCTATCATCATAGACATAGTAACGGTTCCCCGGATGGTAAACTTTTGCCGGTACAACCTTAATAAACGGAATAAGGACAAAATTACCCTTACGATATTCTATCCGAAAATAATCAGCTTTCATATCCTTAAAACGCTCTCTAATTTCAGAAGGAACATATAACCATCTACCAACAACCTTCAAAAATTTCATATTTACAAAAAGGATATCACTTCAATAAAGAGATTTCGGTTCAATTATTCAACCTCAAATGCTACATAATCTTCGAAACCAGAACATTCCTCAATGTCATAAACATCCGCACTACCAATGACAACCTGCCCGTTAACAGCCAAAAGCACAGGCACAGTTTCAGAGAAACCTCTAACCTTTACATCTGAATAAAGATTTAACGGAAATCTCCTATAACAAGTTACCTTACCGCAACTTGCAACACAGACATAATCTGCAATAGAAAACATCTCAGCATCTTCGATAGACGGCATACTACTGCAACTACGACAACCATGAATATGAACAGCAGCAACAGCATTTCCACACCTCCTAATCGTATCCTCAGTAATCACAGAAACAGGACCAACAGACAATGCAGAACCTTCTTCAAGAACAAAATACCTTCCATCCCGTTCACATACCAAAGCAGGATGTTCATCTAATGGAATATCTGAATATGTATCCTCCTTATATTTCTCCAAATAGCTCTTAATAGCACTTCTGACATCATTATAATACTCCATGCTCGTGGTCTCTTTCAACTGCCCGTCCAATAACTGCCTTCTCTAACACCTTAACATTTTCACGCAAACTATCATAATCAACAGTATCCATCATAACAACAGATTCCAACCATGAAACAGCAGCACAGAAAGAAAAAGCATCCTCGACAAGGTCAGACATTGAATCTTTCTCTATATCCCTGAGCATACTCTCATAAGTACTGAATATCCTATCACAAGCACCTTTCATATTGTACTTATTACACAATGCCTGTATAACACCCTTCGCTACAGCAACTCTTAAATCTCTATCATCAAGGGACATATTGAGACCTAAAATTGGTTAAATCTATCACATTTGGTATCTGAGCAAATCCTCTTCCTTTCAAGTATTCTGCAAGTTTAATTGTAGTTGCATTTACATCCATCTTCTCAGAGCGTTCCTTTATATCATACGGAGGATAATCGAAGTGCGATATAGCAGCACTTGCCTTAGGTCCAATTATGGATATAAATGTCAAATCTTCAACATCAGTCCAACCAACTCTCTCCAATAGTGGTTCATCATCTTTGTCAAACTTACAAACCAACGCAAGATACTCAGTTGCCTTGTCATATACCCTTGCAAGTTTACACTTCATCATCAATCCCCTCCTTCAAATATTTTTCAAGTCCATATTCCTTTAAATGTTTTTCCCCAAACCACATCCACTCATCCCATTTTTTCTTAAACTCATATAACCTCATAAATCCTTTAACATGCCTAAATACACCAGTAATCAAAGGATTAGCTTCATTATAATACCCCAAAGAAATATCCTTCAAAATATCCCTGAGAAAATTCCCATAATCAATATAACGATAACTGTCTGTCATCATCATCTTCCATACATCTCCACTTTCCAAAGAACCAACAAATCCCCACACAGCATCCTTATACTTGTTAAACAACTCATATACCTCTGTACAAGCAGATTTACAAAATTCAGAATCATGATACCTAGCACAAATAGAATCACAAGAAGAGATTATATCCTCTAACTCATTCATCTCTTTCTCAAGTACATCCCCCAGATACCGGATCCTCTTTATTCCAATAGCTAATACCACTATCTCAACTTCCTAGTAATTTCCCAATTATCCTCTAAATACTCATCAATCAAATAATAAATCTTAGTATCAATATCAAGCAAAGTTCTTGCATCATCATCAGAAACATTCCTCCTAATAAATGACACATCATGACCCGCCAAAGAAGCAGATATCAAAGCTTTTGTAACATTTCCACTAGATATAGCTTCAACAAGCTCATCAACACTATTCATATACTCCTTACAAGCATTCTGAACAACTCTACCATACTTACTACACATCTTATTCAAACGCTCTCTAATCTTGCTCAGTTCGTAATTCAGCTCTTCCAAATCCATCCTTTCCACCACAGATACTCTTTATATAATCCTCAACAACCTCTGCATAACTCTTGTAAATATCCATCAAAGAACTAACAAACTCAGTAAGCTTACTACATTCGAATGTAACATTCCTCAAAGAACCAATCAAACAACCAATGACATCTTCCTCTCCAAGACATTTCATAGTGTTACCAATGTAACGAGAAACATCCTTGCAAGAATACCATTGCCAACTACTCTGACTAAAGTAAGTGTTACAGGCATTATCAAATTCAACAGATAAATCCCATATCTTCGAGACAAATTCCTCTGGTGTCATCTCCATTCTACTCGCCCTCCTCAAATTCTCCTTCCTCTTCAACCGTTCTCCTCAACCAATTTGCATACTCACTAAAACATTCAACAGAACAGCACTTCCTAAATACACGCTCAACAAGTACCTCATACTTCGAAGCACAACTCACAAGGTCTAAATAAGCTTCCACAAGCTCTTCCGTGGGTTTAACACTTAATATTCCAAATAACAAAACATTCAAAGAATCAATAGCATCTATCATAGACCTAACTACATCCCCTCTTACTTCACTAAAAAACTCCTTAATTTCTCTGAAAGGTTCTAAAACCCATTCACAATCCACATTTGGATTGTACCATTTGTAAACCCTACAAGTCCTCCATACACAACGATATATATCATCAATCTCCTTATACAACTGTTCTATCTCATCCAAACATCTTTCACTACAAGAATTACTCCTCACTACCCCACCTCTTCCTAGCACTAACATAAGCATCAAAGAATGTATCACAGCAGACATCCATCAACTGTGCAAACGACTTCTTAAGTTCAAATTTAACTTTATGCAATTCATTCCAAATTTCCTTAAACTCTTCATCCCTCAAATAAATCCAAATAAAACCCTCAATACTCTCAGCAGAACTCACCACCTCATAACCTACAGAATAAGCATCACCCCTACCAACATCCTTAGCAACTGACTTCAAACTCCTAAACCAATATTCACAATCAGCTTCCCACTCTACAAACTCTTCATACCTTTTACAAAGATTAATAGCTCTATCATATAACTCAGAAACTTTCTCACGAAACTTATGTATCTCCTTCAAACATTTGTCATATTCTTCATCACTAATTACTACCATTAGAACTCACTCCACTCTTTCCCCATCTCCTCTCTCCATAGCTTTGAATAAGGTTCTATACACCTATCTACCGTATATTCAAGATAAGAAGACAACGCCTTTGCATATTCCACCAATCCTAACGACGATAACCCAACAATAGCATCAATCACATACCTTGCAAAATCTGTTTCACCATCCCACAACACATTCATAGCAGTATGTATATTATCCAAGGATTCCTTACACAATATACTCTCTCTTGAACCCGGTTCATACCTATTACAAACACCATCTTCCTTTAACTCACGAAGTAAATTCTTAAGCTCATACGACAACCCCTTCATAGCAGAAATACAAGAATCCACATCAGAACGCCTAAAACAAATTTCCTCTACCATTCTCTTACCTCCTACAATCTACTCTCTTCCTTCAAAGACTTCAGACATTCCTCAACATTATGCCTACAACAGTCCCAGTACACAGACTTGAATGCAGATTCAAGACCTACTCGCATACCTATAAACCCATCATCATTCAACAACTCCGACAACGACCTAAAATAACCACACACACCAACAAATTCCTCAAAAATAAATCCACTACCTCTTCCCATCTTATTCATCATATCATCAATATCCCCCAAAGCATGTTTACAATAAAGCGTTATTGGTCCTTCAACACTTTTACACTTTTCTGCAACCTTAGCCCGTATATCTTTCAATACATTAAACAACCTTTCAAGAGCATTCTCACATTCCTTCTTTCTCCAATCTTCCATAATATCACCCCTCGATATATGCAAATATTCTCTGCATTAAATCCCTTACAATATAATTTGCAGAAACATAATCACCAGCACGGATGTAATCCTGAATTGCATAAACAGCAGAAGGGTCAATTGGAATATTACAGGCATCTGACAACCTAAGCAAGGATTCACCAAGTGCAGCTTCCCTGAAAAGAATGTCAAGGTTTTCAATTGGAAGATTAAACCTCAAAGCAACTTCCAAGGAACCCAAATCAACACCAACATCATACAAAGCCCTAACACATTCCTTTGACATCCTCATCTCTACCACCCATAAACCTCATAGTCCTTTGCAATCTTCTTACGAATAACACCACACGAGGCACCCGGATATTTATCAACAATATCCATACAAGCATCAACCACATCTTCATATCTTCCGATAAATAAAACATCCTCCATTCTACCTTCCTTCTTTGCAAAGCAGAGTATCTTCTTTTCATCTAAAAAAGAGCAAATCTCATCAACAACATCAGCAGGTGCTGATAAATGTCCAAACACTACATTACCAATAAGCTTTAATTCTGATTCCATAAAACCAACAACACACAGGGAGTATAAAAATGTTTCTAAATCTCCTGATAATACTTCTTATCAAGGAAATCAATCACACATCCAAGAGTCCCTACATCACCACTAAACTTCAAATCAGTTCTAACAGTAAAATGATTATAAGAAGTGTGGTCAATAAAGGCATCAACACTAACATCCTTAGCAAAACAATTACTAACACCAGCAACAATATCAGCAACGAAAACATCCTTATACTTCTCATAAAATTTCATAACAGAATCCCTACCCCAATCAAACTTCATAACCTCATCAAACAGATTCCTCATCAAAACACCGTAATAACGAACATTAAACCTAATACGATTATCCTCCCGCTTAACTGTTCCACCAAGTGATTCAATCTCCTCTACAAATCCTTTAACAGCATCCTCTGGTATATTCTCAGGAACTTCAACCTCACAAGAATATTCCTCTCCATACTTCTTACAATCAGCAAGAGCAACCAAGCATTCCCAAGTATTCATTTCAGAAGATAAACATTTCTCAGCAGCAATATCCTTAAAATATTCTTCGGGAACAGTACCTGAGATAAAAGCACGGAACTTATAATCAACGAAGATTTTCCTCCTTCTAACATTCAAATGAATGTCCTTTCCCTCACTATGACAAGTTACATCAAAAATACCGTGTCCTGTTTGATAAATGACATCACACACAAGTCCGTGTTTTTCCAAATTGTCTGCAATTTCTTCCATATCATACCTACTAACCATTGACAATATCAAAAGAAGCCACAATATATAAAAGTTTGCAAAACAATACATTATCTATAAAATCAATCCGTCATAGCCAGTGTCAAACCAAGCAATAACAAAGCAGCAGAATCAATAGCAATTGCCACTGGCGAAAATACATAAAAAGACCAACACAAAACAGCACCAACCAAAACAAAAGGAACCTCCAACCTTTCACCTAAAATAAAATATGACGACATAAAAAACACAATAGCTGAAATCAAACAGAACAACAAACCACAACCTTGGAAAAAACTATTCCTAAAAGACTCAGATACCACAGCAATTACATAAAAAAACCCAGCATAACTATACCAAAAGAAATCATACAAATACCAATTCCACTCCTCTATAATCCTCATACCCATATATAACTCTAAATATCAAACATTTATAAAACTTTCCACAACATCAAGAACGGTTCCAGCCTACAACTCACCAATTTATATTCCTCCAACACGATTCCCATAAAAGTATTCTGCATTAATAAAACTTTCTCATATCAATTAACAACCTGATTCACTACCAGCAGTATCTATTCTAGAACGATATATCACCTCACTACATCCCGTAGCATTACCATAACAAATCATACCTATAACATATCCATGCTTCTTTCTATAACAGCTCCCAACACGGCAATCCTCATCAACATATGCATAGCAGAATATATAGTTTTCAGGTTTCTTCACATTTCTAAAATAATACGAATCAGAAAACTTACTGAAAGCCTCCAAGTATACTGGTGTCATATTAGTGTATGTCTTATTATCAACAATACACACTATACCACGAACAGCAATAGTTCCGTTAAAAACACAAATTCCCGGAGTTCTAAACGAAACCAACAAACCATTATTGAAAAACCGTATCTCTTCAAGAGGTTCATCATATATAGCATATACGGCAAAATCCATCTTCTTCTCTGGTTTCTCAACAGGTTTTTTATAAGAACTAAACAAAGACACAATAGAAATCATCAAAATAACCAAAGCAAGAAGTGCAAGATGCTTAAGTTTCTTCATTTCATTCTCTTCCATATTTACACCTCCACAGACACACCTCTAAACAATACAACAGTTTCACCATCCATCCTACCACATTTAATCCACAACCTCTTACCCTTTATCTGCTTCAACACATACACAACATTGTTTATAATCCTAAACTTTCTACCTCCGAACTCAAAATACTTTCCAACATTGAAATCATAAAGATAAACCCTGTAATACCTACCATTAAACCGCAACCAAGTTAACATTCTTAACACCATCCACAACCTCATAAATAAGCTTAGAATCAGTATTCATTGAATACTTAACAGCACGATAAGCTCTCAAAATAGGATTCACAACCCCCATCCTATCAAGAACAGATTTGACATAGGCAACAACCTTAGGTGCATAATCCCTTGGGTTATACCCAGCAAGAGTTAGCAACTTATATGTCATAGAAACATACTTTTCCAAAAAATACGATGTCAGGGGAGCAACATAAGAAAAAACCATAACATTCTTCAACCATTTCTTAAAATAAAATGTTCTCTTAAACTCATAAACAGAACCATCAACAGAATCAAAAAGACCTAACCCCCTTGGAACATACAACCGATACAAACCACATTTAGGTTTATAGAGCTTCAATTCACCTTTAGAATCATAACAAATACCAAAAGATTTCATATCTCTATCAAGAAGGACAAACTTAAACCTCTTCTTATACCTTCCAAGTTCAGACACAATAACCTTATAATCTGGAAAATAAATGAACCGATTCTTATATACAAAAATCCACCAATCGAAATCCTCCTCTGAAACATTTCTCTTTGGTTTATGCTTTCTTACCCTCTTAGCACCAAAAAACTTAATCAAATCATCAATTGGATATCCTACTTCTTCCTTACGAACCACCTCGCAGTACCTCCTTTAACCTCTCTATCTACATAACCATACATCCTCATCATTTTAAGCTCCTGTATAACAGTTGTCAAAAGATATTTCTTACCTTCAACCCTCAAAGCATTGTGAATATCCTCAGCAGTTGGTTTAATCCCCTTACTGTTGAACTTCTTTATAATCCTCACTATGTCATCGTTTAACATAAAACAAATTAGAAATCAGTTGTTTAAAAATCTTCCTTCTCTAAATCTTAAGCAACTCCTCCTTGCTCAATAATTCCTTACCGATATACCTCCTACCCTTAAAAATCTTCATAACATTTCCCTTAACAACAGCACGACAGATTACATCATCATCCTTATAAACATCATACTTCTTTCCATCCCCAGAATTGCCCTTATATATGACGTGTGTCGGTATATCACCTACAACCTTACTAATTTTGTACAGAATCGAATCCATATTTACCAAAAATTACACCTCCAACCTTCTCCTAATCAACTCAGCAGTTTCCTTGTCTAAAAAAGGGAGCAATTCGTTTATAATTTTTACTAATCTCAAATAGGCAAAATACACAGCACCATCCCTTGCATTTATACCCGTCAACCTCATCTCCTCAGCAAGAACACTTAACTCCTTTACAACATCTCTAATTTTTTCCCTCACCATACCACCCATCCAAAGAAGATTTTTCACGAGCAGTTTTCCTCCTAATATATGCCTCAATAACCTTCCTATCCTGATAATTCAACTCAGATAAATCCTTTATCTCCCCATCAAGGTATCTCCTTGTAATCTCTTCAATAAACATCCGCTTAACCTTCAAACAAGCACTTATATAGCTATTAATCAGGTTAACAGTTCTAAACAAATCATATCTCCCCAAACGCTTGAATCTTTCAGCAAGTTCTCCAGTACTCTCAACTTCCGTCATCGTCAATCATCTACACCCACGAAACTTCCACAGTTATCACAATGTATCCCATCACTACCCAAAGGTATCAACACAAGAGAACCACAATATGGACAAAACTTCAATTCGCCTTCTATATCTGGATGCAACAACTCATGCAACTTCTGATATATCATATCAACTTCAACAGGAAATCCTTTATCCTTTATTTCATCTAACTTGTTGTACAGTTCCTCAAGAACATCTCCAATCGGTTCAGAACTAAGAATTTTAAACAAGGCATCAAGACATTCAGCAACACCATTCAACATATCACCTCCTACTTCAAACTGAAAAACTCCTTAGCAACTTTCCTTGCATAATCTCCCCAAACAGATTTTTGTTCTAAAAGGTTTAACAATTTAACAATGTCCGGTTCTATCTTCGTTAACCTATACCACTTTTTTCCCTCCTTCTTAGCAATACCAACGGCATCAAAGAAACTAAGAACATGCCTAACAGTTGCAGGTGTCCTACCAGTTTTCTTAACTATTGCATCAACAGTAGAAGGACGAATTAATGCATCATAGACATCACAAAAAATCTGAGGCAACTTAGATACTATATCCTTCGAAGATACACCAGTATCTATCCTCACCAACCTATTCACACTAACCTTCACACCCGTCAACTTACAAATATCTGAAATAAAACTAGCAACCAAATCAATAAAATCCGTCAAAGATATACTGAGAGACACCGTATTCTTTCCATCGGAAACAGATACAACCTGTCTGTTCTTGACACATATCCAGTACGGAGAATCAGCAATTGTAAGATTAATTACCAACATGAAATGACACCATCCCTGCACTTTATATACTCTGGAACACCATACTTCGCAACACAGACATCCAACCACTTTTCGTTTTTCTTCTTGTCAGTATAGTAGAGCTTACCATCTATCACAAGGTAAATTCGATTGCCCAACTCAACACAATACTCAACCAACGCCAAATCAAAGTTTCTCAGCGGTTTAGCGTCTATTATACGAAAACTTTTTACAGAACTCTTCTGGGTCTTTGTCAAAGTTCCACTCCTCGTATGGTTTCTTGCACCGTCTCTTGCAAATCACACACAACGGATGAACATCTCTTGAACGAGCATAAACCACCAGCTCATCCTTGTTCTCTATAGAAATTTTCTTCTTCTTTTTCTTCTTTTCTTCCTTCTTCTTTTCCTCTTTTTTCTTTTCCTCAACCTTTTTCTCCTCAACCTTAACCTCTTCAATTTTTGGCATTAAAGTACTTAATGTCCTATCAAGAGCTTCACCAGCTAATTGTTGAGTTATCTCTGAATGAACAACTCTTATTGCCTTAGTAATGGAGTCAATCATTTCCTCAACAATTCTCTCAGCAGGTGCCGTTATCTCCTTTATACTGTAAATACCTGAAATGTATACAGTTGCATACATATCCTGTCGCATACCAACATTAGCAACACTACATCTAATTGAACGCAACAAAAATGGTCTGACATGCCCCTCTAATATCGGTCTCCAATTCTTACGATGCACAAGATAAACCAAATTATCATAGTACTGCTCAACATCCTTGTACCTTGCCTCTGGTAGTTTCTTTCTTATCTCGTTGTAAATATAGTCAAAATCAAACAGATAGCTCCTTGCAGATGCTGAAAAAACAAAATAGCTATCACTTCTACTGATTTCCAATTTGTATCCCTTTGCCTCATAGACAGCAGTCGCAGACACAGATTTCTCAAACAAAGCTTCTACATATCTAATGTACTCCTTCTTATCTGTAAATCTCCTGACAAATGTCTTTTTACCTCCAACAGTCAACACAGACAAAGTACTCCTCTCTTTATTTCTCCAGAAACAAACCATTTACTCTCCCTCCTTCACCTCTTCTTCTTTTTCCAACCTCCTATCTAAATATCCACCAATAACAAACGAAACAAACATTAGAAAGATACCTACCAAAGCACCAAGTAAAAAATAATAACCATACTCCCAATCCAAACTATATGATATGTAATATATCAATCCAACAGAACACCCAAGAAACAAATAACTAAACGGTCTCTGCACTCTCCTTTTGTCTGATGAATGCCTTGAACTCAATATCCCACCTTTTCTTAAGCTTTTCATATTCCCTATGAGTAATTCCAAGCTTCATTAAAACATAATCTCTAAAAGGACATTTCTTCTCAGTTCCACAACAATAGGCAATAGAACCATAGCACAGCAACTTCTTAAGTTCATCATAATCCGTCGAATTAACAATTCTTAACTTCTCACTAATGTCTTGTTCAATTTTATCAAGCATCATCCTATCTTTTTTTATTCCTTCAAGTTGCTTCCTAAGATACTCCTCCAAGTTCATATTTTCCATATGGAAAATCACTTCTTTAAAAAGTTTCTCCTCCAAACATCGAACAATTTCCTAACAACAAAAGATGCACAAGAATACTGCATTTTGTCAACAAACACAGCAGAAATATTCTTCATCTTATATTCCTCACGAATTACCCCCAAATAGTATGAAAAATCACCAAAATAAAACAGCAACTTATCAGGATTATCCTCCTCTATAACATTATGCAACGAATCCACAACCTTATACATCAACGAGAAAGGACAAACAGATTTATCATAGAAATCCTTAACAAAATCCCTAAAAGCAGAGATTACACCCTTTACATAAGGAGGAATCAAATTAATATCAAATTTGTAAGGGTCTTTAACAACTGCCCTAAGAATCTCGTAAGGAAACCTCAAACAAAACCACCTTTGAAATACCAATATATAACAACAGATATACCAAGAATCAACCATTCACTCCAACTATATGTCTTGTACAAACCAAATCTAACCCTAAAATCTGAAGGATAAAATATCCTAACACCAGACTTCGAAAAGCAATCCAAGAAAATGTGAACAACAACGCCCACAAACAACGGTAAGTAATAATTAAACACATCCCTAAATACAAGGTAAGTAACAACAAAAGGTGGCAACCACAACAACAAGGAATGCCCTATTGTTCTATGATTATACTCCATGACATCTGGCAATACCAAACCAACCAAATATAACCCCATACAAACACCTGAAAACTTGAGCAACAAATCATTCAAAAAGAAACCAATCAAAATATGAGAAATCCAAGTCAAAATTCCAACCTCCTCATAAGTTCTTCCTCTTCAAGCTCTGCAACAGCAAAAGGAATACCCAACCTCCTATGCAAACCCTTCACATCAAAAACAGCATTTAAATTATGATAAACAACAACACGAGGACGAACCGACATAAATTTCAACAAAACAGGTGCATAATCATCAGAATGAAGAAACACAATTGCCTTATCAGTATATGTCATAAAATGAGAATACAATGCCCTAATGTCATAACCAACAGCTAATTTATAAGTATCAAAAACAACCAAACCAAAAACCATCTCATCCAAAACATCTCCCAAAACAGGTTCCAACCCTATTTTATTAAGAAAATCCAAAACCACCATACCATCAAAATTAGCAACCTTTACAACAAAATCAGGCACAAACTCTTCATATTTCGAAATAGAACCGTTAAACTCCGCTACATCAACAACCGCCCTAACGATATCTTTTATCTTCACACCAATGTTCTTTCTCTTACCATCTACAAAGTTTCTAATCAACTCAGGATGAACCGACAACCTTCGTGCAAGTTCCCCAACAGAAACATTAAGCTCATATAACCACTTCTTCAGAACCAAATGAGGATAATCAGAATATGCCATCTCACCAGCAATTCTTATCACTAAAGGATTCACCAAAAGGAATCCAACCTCCGTAATCTGAGCATACCAACCAAACCAATAACAATTATACTAACAACAAAGACATAATAATCCCTAAGTGAAACATTTGGCATTTTGTAAAGCAACAAAGAGTATGCAACATCAAAAATCGTAAAGAAGAAAATCAAATAGTATCTATGCCATGTCATCTTGTTCCAAATCAAAACAGTTAAACAAGCAAAAATGCAAAGTGCTATAGTTAAAAGCTGACGAGAATACACCCATGATTCCCAAGACCAATCCTTAAGAATCGGATTGATTTCCTTACATCTTTCATACAACACAACCCGCTCAACCGTCAACTTGGTATCAACATACATCAGAACCATTAAAGCAATGATAAGAGTGCAGAAAATGCCCCTTAACATATGGAAAAATCAACATTCAGTTCTTAAAAAAGATTATGCAAAGACAAACTAACCCACAAACTTGGCAATACACTCAAATACATAAGCCACATCTTCCGATAAAAGCACACCAATGTCTCCAAGCGTGGTAAACTCCCTCTCACGACCTAACACATTATCAACAATATACTCCTCTAAATATGCTCCACACATTACCGGCAGCATATGTCCCCTTGTGTGCATAGTATTAGCAACTTTTTCAATACACACAATAGCATCATACTTACTTTCCGCACCAATACAGAATTTCTTCAACTCATACAACTTCTCAATTTCTTCATCCAAAGCTTCCCGTGTATACTCTGCTATCTTCTTTATATCCTTATATTCATCTTCTGTGATAACCCCACTATAATACAAGTCAGTTGCCTCAAACAACTCCTCATCAACAACAACATCCCTCTGAAACTTTCTAGCATCTATTCCTTCATCAATCATCTTCAAGACATCGTTGTAAAATCTGTAAACCTCATCATCTGTCATACACCCACTCGCAAACTTGATATACCTTTTAATGAATGATTCCACACATCGTACCCACCCTAATGCAGTTTCCCTATCGTCCTCATCCTCAAGAGAAGGAATAACATCATTGACTATCCAACCAATGTATTCCCTCGGATTACACCTGTCATACAATTTTCTATATAATCTCCAATCACAATATCCCAACACAAAATAAAGTACCAACACAAACTTAAAAAACTATCTACCAAACAAATAAAATATGGACATCGTAAGCACAGCATCAACACAATTTCAAAACATAATTAACCAGATTGTCCAGAAGATAACAACAAAAATAGCACAAAATCCAATTATGGCAGTTATAATTGTCATATGTGCAATGATTGTTGCGTTTAGTGAGAAAAAACTGATTACTGCATTATTACTACTTGTCCTACTAACAATTTTAGGAGTTTCACTACTGTGAACTACACCTCAACAACTTCCCGTTCATATGGTTGCAAAGCTCTTTCACACGAAAAAGACAACTCTGGATATCTATTGCAAATGTTCTCTATGAAGTCCCTTCTAATGTACAAAACAGGTATGCACTCCTCTGGATAAACAACTCCCTTACAGACAGATATACGGTAGGCATCCTCGTCCTTCATATAGTATGCTGTAATGCTCTCTCCCTCTATCTCTATACCAATCCTCGAAAGAATATTCCTCAAATGGTATCCCAACTGCGAAGGTGTCAAACCCCGAAGATATACAAGCTCACCAATCAACATACCTAAACAACCTCCTCAAATCGTAATACATCTTCGACTCCTCATACAAACCTTTACCATACATACCATTTGCCTTTACCCCCATATACCACATAAATCCACCACCATGTGGATATGCGTATGTTCCACTACATTCAATATCCAAGTTGGTTCCTTCATTCTCCATATACAACTCATTACAAGCACATTCCACATAATCATCAAGCAAATCTTCATAATACCTTTCAACATAATCATCTGCAATCTCATACCAAATATCCCAGACGATACTTTCAAACCCATCCTCAACTATCGAAAAGCTACATCTACTGCCCCCACAATTCACAACTCCGCCATACCGCCTTACTACATCCCTAAACAAGCCAACCTTATCAGCTGGAACCCTCGTCCTACAATCATAAAAATAAATACGAGACCCACCAAGACTCCTATAAGCATTGAAACTACACTCCGAATTAACAACAATACACAAAGGAGTATCCAAACCTCGACAGTAATCCTTAACACTTTCAGTAATATAATCAAAATCAACATCAACCTCTTCCCTCACCAAACGATTACTCTCAACATAAACTTCTACACCTTCATCCCCCTTAACAACACTTAACTTCAAATAATCCTCACCATAAGTACATTCAACCCTATAGGTATTATCCTCCTTCCAAGCTTTGAGAGTAGAATGCCAATACTCCCCACACATCTTAGGAAGAACAGCAAGTAAATCCATATCATCAAAATCCTTAGAAATGTCAACCTTATACCCATGTTTCTCTCTTCTGGATTCTATCCTTCTATGAACGAAATACCTATAAGAATCCAAATTTTTAATGAAATATTCCGTATCGGTTGGAACAAATCTATCTCCACCAACAAATTTCAGAACAGAAAGAGCATTTTCCAACCTAACATCCTTCTCATGCCTCTCAACAATTTCCCTTATAAAATCAACATCATCCCGTTCAATATATCCAGAACTCTGAAGCTTTCCAAGAATATAAGTTAACCGAGCATGAATTTCTTGGTCTAACATGCTAAAAACTTATATATTACCACTTAAAAATTTTTCCAGTATGAAGTGGGATGCTTGGTTATGTAAAAAGAAAGGAACAGAAACAAAGTGCATCAAGATTGCAGAATTAGATTTACCGAAAGATATCGAACCAACAGATTTACAGACAACTATCTTAGACGAACTAAAAAGATATGTAGAAACGGTTGAAAAACCAGATTTCACAAAATCTTCAAAGATAGAAGGTAGTTGGAATGTAACATTCACAAAGAGATTTGGAAATACAGATTACACAATAGAAATCAGACCAGCAGAAGAGTTCAGAAAATTGGCAAAAGAAGCGGAAATAACAGCAATAAAGGAAATAGAAAAAGGAATAGAAGAACTACACAAAGCAATCGACAAACTCATCAAGACACCACTATACCTCTAAAATACCTCAGCGTAAATTACAACACAAATCAACAATACAGGTAAAACAACAAAATACATAAACTTAACAAATTTGAAAACCCACACATCGTAATATCTATTTGCAACCCATTCACTAACCAATTCGTTCAAAACCTTCTCAGAATCCAAACCATACTCTCTACAAACTTCTTCAAACTCTTTTAAAAGTTCTTCATCAACCTTCATCAAACCACTTATATTATACCTTATATATTATATATATACATCAACCCCCATTAGATACCCGCACATAACCTTTACACCTAATATATTTAATCACACCCTTCTTCTTTAAAGCTTTCACAACCTTCCAAGCTTGTCCCCTCGAAATATCAAGAAGATTGGCAATATCATTCAAAGACAAAGGTTCATCACCTATAATCCTTTCAAGCTTCTTACAAGCTCTCTCAAAATCCTTACCAACCAACGGTTTTGCATGCAACCTCATCCTATCACCTCAGACATACGGAACCCAAGTATATTTATCACCAAGCTTCCTAAGCTTACCCATACCAAACAACTTTTTCACAAATTTCTCAACCTTACCCTTATCAATACCTGTCATCACACAAATATCATCAATAGTCAACGGTTCTGACAACTGCAATGCATTAATAATTGCCTCTTCCTCTTTCTTATCCAAAATAACATCATACAAATCACTATCAGAAGCACCAATGACCTTCCACTTATCACTATCAACCAGCTTAACTATTCCACCCCTCGAAAAATCATCCATCACATCCCTAACAGCTTCCTCACACATACAGAACCGACTACAACAAGTCTCAAGATTTATTGTCCTACCTTTTATGCTCGACAGATACTCCTGAATTTCACTCCTCGTTGTAGTTGAAATTTCAACAATTCCTAAAGAATAAAGATGTTTATACAAAACCTTACAAACATATTCAACATCACTAACAGAAACCTTCTTCTTCCCAAAAGCTTTGGCACGACCAATTGCAAGATTTTTAACATGATTTACCATTATCTTATCATAATGAACCTCATAATCCAACTCTGAATATTTATCCAAATTAACATCCCTAAACCACTTCATAATAAAATCATTACTAACCTTATTATCAAACACAACATCAACCGACCTCCTTCGTAGTAATGCATAAAAATGCTCTCGATTTCCAACAATACCCTTACTACTAACCTCCTCAAAGTATCTATCAGCATCAAGCTGAATATTAACAAGAACACATCTCCTCAATAACTGAGCAAAAGCTTTCTTCTTAACCTCATTCCAAAAACTCACATCCCTCATCAATGTCCCAAAAAACAAATAACCCCTAAATGGTGGTCGTATGTGCTTACCCCACTTAAACCTCTCCATGTAATCTCCAGAAGCAACCTCTAAAATCAGATTAATCATATCAGGACTTGCCTTGTCAACCTCATCTACCAAAACACAATAATGAGTTATAGGAGTAACAGCTTCACCATCCTTAACATACCCAAACAATGTCTTCGATAAATCATCAGAATGTAACAAAGGAAAACCCATTGATTCATGAATTCCTACTAAAAATGTCGTCTTACCAGTTCCAGAAGGACCACAAATTAAAATAGGAACCGGCTTTCTAAGACCACTTGCATCATAAGAAAGAAGAGAATAAACAAAAAGCTCCTTCGTATATAATGGAGTTCCACAAATAGGAGACACATACTTAACAGCTTCCTCATAATCAATATTTTTAACATCCTCTCCAACTATTTTAACACCTTTTGCATAATTACATCTCACAATCTTATGACTCCTACCACCAACAGGAATATTAAAATTCTGAACATCAACCACAACATAACTTCCAACAGGAACATAATTCTTACTTACAAACGAAACACCACTACTAAGATTCACAACCCACCAAACTTCACCATCGTTATCCATACTCAAAATCTTCTTAGAAAAAAGATTCGTTGGTATATGCCCATAAGAAATAATAGACAACTTCTGCAAAAGAGTTAGCTCCTTCTTAACCTTCTTCTTTTTATTTTTAACCTTCTTTTCATACACCAACCATCTCGGCACAGGTTTAAAAAAACACCCACAAACAACTCCTTCTACCTTACACCTTCCAACAGCTTCCTGCATTTTAAATTTCACCTCTTCAACATCTTTAACATCACACCCCAACAACCTTGATATCTTTAAAGCATCCAAACCCTGAGAAATAAACGCAACAATCTGTTTTTCAATATAACTCCGAGTATATCTACGGGTCAAACATTATCATCCCCCAGAAACCAAACCAAAAAGTTTATAAGAGTGAAAGAATGAGCATCATAACAATCTCTCCCTCTACCCTTCATATTCTCTAAACCAACAACCATTTACTCGTTTAAAAAATTTTCGCAGCATCACATTTACACAACCAAAACAAACCAGCTTATCAAAAGAAATTGGAAAATCCAACAGTAATATTTTTAAATCTTTTCTATGACACCCAATAACAAGGTAAGACACTTAACCCCACCTGAAAAGGAGAACCCCCTTTCAAAATGAACCTTAAAATTGAGATTTCACCGAGATAACCCCCAACTTAATAATCATACTACTCCCAAAAAAATGGAAAAGGTTTGAAAAAATTACCCCCGAAAACCCAACTTTTCCCACGAGATAACCCACCTAAAAACCCACCAAAATGCTCCTTTTCACATTAGTTCCTTGACACTCAGTAGCATAATAAATCTCAAATATAATCAAAGATAAGCACCCTAAAAACAGACCAGATTGCTTCTTTTTAAAACAAAATTTTAGGGGGTACTATTGGTCCTGAGCTTTCTCTGAGATGTACCACGAAATTCATTTTCTAATCAAAAGACACCTAATTGACCCTGCAACTTTTTAAACGGACAAATCTGGTCGCTTCATTTAATACTTTTGCAAAATATATATAATTTAACTACATTGAAATTTGGAAAACATACATAAGTATTACTCAGTAATACCAGAGTAATACGAGTAATACCCAAGTATTACCAAGTAATACTCAACAACAGAAAATCAACACATCAAAAGATTACACTTATAAAAAAGGAAAATAAAAAAATAAAAAATAAATTAAAAAAAGGCTAAATAGCTCCTTTTCCTTTAGCACTCTCTGGAAACTCAATTATTTGTCCTCTGTAGATTTTTGCATCCTTTTGTCCGCCTGCTTCACCAGTAACAGCGGTTATTACAACCCTACAACCCTTCAAAGTTACAAGTCCGTTTTTGTTCATCTCCTTTGTCAAAGAAAATGCCAGAGTTTTTGGAATAACAAGAGAATATTTTGCCTTGTCCTTTGTTACCGGTGCTACGAGGAATATTCTGTCTCCAGCGTCCACTTCTGTTGGGTCGTCGTCAAAAATCACTTCTACTTCCTCTCCTACATCTGGCAATGGTAGTCGGTCCCTGTCCACTTTTAATGCCCTTTCTACGGCATCTTCCTTTATGTCATATGCCTTTGCCCAATCAGGCACAAACACCATTTCCATCACCTGCAACTTTCCACTTGGAAAGCATTTCTTTAAAAAGTTTTCGAATAAAACCCCTTATAAATGGTTGGTTAGAACTCTGAACCCCACATTTGCGGAATCGTGTGCATATGCACAAATCCCCACTTTTGTCCAATCAAGCGTCAATTTATATCAAAAATGATATAAATTAACTGTCCATTATTCCACAAAATTGAACACTAATCCCTAAAAATGTAGATAGCACGAATTTGCCCAAAAGTGTTACCATCGACAAAAAGTGCAATACAAAAAATGCAAACCCAAATCAAAAAAAGAAAGGCAACCAGCCCATATTTTTCCGAAAACAAAAAGAATTACCCCACATTGAATTGCCAAAAATCGCAATTTTTTCTCAAATCTAATCCGAGATTTTTCAAAAAATCAAAAGCAGAACCCAGAATGCACGAAATAAAAAACACTGAATCATTGACACATTGAAACAACGAACCATCGAACCGATTTTCGAAAACATTCACATAAAATCGGGTATTTGGACAATTTTTAACTATCGTCGTGGTTAGGATTTCGAACTATATAAATCAATACCCATGTTTGTCCAATTACCTTTGGTAAGAAAAAAATCTCCTTTGAGATTTCGGCTCAATCTCAATCCTACGCTTTACTCAGAGTTTTCCCCTTGCCCCGAAGGGGCAATTTCCTTTAAGATGGTAGCTCAAGCTCACATATGCTCGGATATCCGAGCATATGTGAGCTTGAGCTACCATCTTAAAGGAAATTGCCCCTTCGGGGCAAGGGGAAAACTCTGAGTAAAGCGTAGGATTGAGATTGAGCCGAAATCTCAAAGGAGATTTTTTTCTTACCAAAGGTAATTGGACAAACATGGGTATTGATTTATATAGTTCGAAATCCTAACCACGACGATAGTTAAAAATTGTCCAAATACCCGATTTTATGTGAATGTTTTCGAAAATCGGTTCGATGGTTCGTTGTTTCAATGTGTCAATGATTCAGTGTTTTTTATTTCGTGCATTCTGGGTTCTGCTTTTGATTTTTTGAAAAATCTCGGATTAGATTTGAGAAAAAATTGCGATTTTTGGCAATTCAATGTGGGGTAATTCTTTTTGTTTTCGGAAAAATATGGGCTGGTTGCCTTTCTTTTTTTGATTTGGGTTTGCATTTTTTGTATTGCACTTTTTGTCGATGGTAACACTTTTGGGCAAATTCGTGCTATCTACATTTTTAGGGATTAGTGTTCAATTTTGTGGAATAATGGACAGTTAATTTATATCATTTTTGATATAAATTGACGCTTGATTGGACAAAAGTGGGGATTTGTGCATATGCACACGATTCCGCAAATGTGGGGTTCAGAGTTCTAACCAACCATTTATAAGGGGTTTTATTCGAAAACTTTTTAAAGAAATGCTTTCCAAGTGGAAAGTTGCAGGTGATGGAAATGGTGTTTGTGCCTGATTGGGCAAAGGCATATGACATAAAGGAAGATGCCGTAGAAAGGGCATTAAAAGTGGACAGGGACCGACTACCATTGCCAGATGTAGGAGAGGAAGTAGAAGTGATTTTTGACGACGACCCAACAGAAGTGGACGCTGGAGACAGAATATTCCTCGTAGCACCGGTAACAAAGGACAAGGCAAAATATTCTCTTGTTATTCCAAAAACTCTGGCATTTTCTTTGACAAAGGAGATGAACAAAAACGGACTTGTAACTTTGAAGGGTTGTAGGGTTGTAATAACCGCTGTTACTGGTGAAGCAGGCGGACAAAAGGATGCAAAAATCTACAGAGGACAAATAATTGAGTTTCCAGAGAGTGCTAAAGGAAAAGGAGCTATTTAGCCTTTTTTTAATTTATTTTTTATTTTTTTATTTTCCTTTTTTATAAGTGTAATCTTTTGATGTGTTGATTTTCTGTTGTTGAGTATTACTTGGTAATACTTGGGTATTACTCGTATTACTCTGGTATTACTGAGTAATACTTATGTATGTTTTCCAAATTTCAATGTAGTTAAATTATATATATTTTGCAAAAGTATTAAATGAAGCGACCAGATTTGTCCGTTTAAAAAGTTGCAGGGTCAATTAGGTGTCTTTTGATTAGAAAATGAATTTCGTGGTACATCTCAGAGAAAGCTCAGGACCAATAGTACCCCCTAAAATTTTGTTTTAAAAAGAAGCAATCTGGTCTGTTTTTAGGGTGCTTATCTTTGATTATATTTGAGATTTATTATGCTACTGAGTGTCAAGGAACTAATGTGAAAAGGAGCATTTTGGTGGGTTTTTAGGTGGGTTATCTCGTGGGAAAAGTTGGGTTTTCGGGGGTAATTTTTTCAAACCTTTTCCATTTTTTTGGGAGTAGTATGATTATTAAGTTGGGGGTTATCTCGGTGAAATCTCAATTTTAAGGTTCATTTTGAAAGGGGGTTCTCCTTTTCAGGTGGGGTTAAGTGTCTTACCTTGTTATTGGGTGTCATAGAAAAGATTTAAAAATATTACTGTTGGATTTTCCAATTTCTTTTGATAAGCTGGTTTGTTTTGGTTGTGTAAATGTGATGCTGCGAAAATTTTTTAAACGAGTAAATGGTTGTTGGTTTAGAGAATATGAAGGGTAGAGGGAGAGATTGTTATGATGCTCATTCTTTCACTCTTATAAACTTTTTGGTTTGGTTTCTGGGGGATGATAATGTTTGACCCGTAGATATACTCGGAGTTATATTGAAAAACAGATTGTTGCGTTTATTTCTCAGGGTTTGGATGCTTTAAAGATATCAAGGTTGTTGGGGTGTGATGTTAAAGATGTTGAAGAGGTGAAATTTAAAATGCAGGAAGCTGTTGGAAGGTGTAAGGTAGAAGGAGTTGTTTGTGGGTGTTTTTTTAAACCTGTGCCGAGATGGTTGGTGTATGAAAAGAAGGTTAAAAATAAAAAGAAGAAGGTTAAGAAGGAGCTAACTCTTTTGCAGAAGTTGTCTATTATTTCTTATGGGCATATACCAACGAATCTTTTTTCTAAGAAGATTTTGAGTATGGATAACGATGGTGAAGTTTGGTGGGTTGTGAATCTTAGTAGTGGTGTTTCGTTTGTAAGTAAGAATTATGTTCCTGTTGGAAGTTATGTTGTGGTTGATGTTCAGAATTTTAATATTCCTGTTGGTGGTAGGAGTCATAAGATTGTGAGATGTAATTATGCAAAAGGTGTTAAAATAGTTGGAGAGGATGTTAAAAATATTGATTATGAGGAAGCTGTTAAGTATGTGTCTCCTATTTGTGGAACTCCATTATATACGAAGGAGCTTTTTGTTTATTCTCTTCTTTCTTATGATGCAAGTGGTCTTAGAAAGCCGGTTCCTATTTTAATTTGTGGTCCTTCTGGAACTGGTAAGACGACATTTTTAGTAGGAATTCATGAATCAATGGGTTTTCCTTTGTTACATTCTGATGATTTATCGAAGACATTGTTTGGGTATGTTAAGGATGGTGAAGCTGTTACTCCTATAACTCATTATTGTGTTTTGGTAGATGAGGTTGACAAGGCAAGTCCTGATATGATTAATCTGATTTTAGAGGTTGCTTCTGGAGATTACATGGAGAGGTTTAAGTGGGGTAAGCACATACGACCACCATTTAGGGGTTATTTGTTTTTTGGGACATTGATGAGGGATGTGAGTTTTTGGAATGAGGTTAAGAAGAAAGCTTTTGCTCAGTTATTGAGGAGATGTGTTCTTGTTAATATTCAGCTTGATGCTGATAGATACTTTGAGGAGGTTAGTAGTAAGGGTATTGTTGGAAATCGAGAGCATTTTTATGCATTACTACGAAGGAGGTCGGTTGATGTTGTGTTTGATAATAAGGTTAGTAATGATTTTATTATGAAGTGGTTTAGGGATGTTAATTTGGATAAATATTCAGAGTTGGATTATGAGGTTCATTATGATAAGATAATGGTAAATCATGTTAAAAATCTTGCAATTGGTCGTGCCAAAGCTTTTGGGAAGAAGAAGGTTTCTGTTAGTGATGTTGAATATGTTTGTAAGGTTTTGTATAAACATCTTTATTCTTTAGGAATTGTTGAAATTTCAACTACAACGAGGAGTGAAATTCAGGAGTATCTGTCGAGCATAAAAGGTAGGACAATAAATCTTGAGACTTGTTGTAGTCGGTTCTGTATGTGTGAGGAAGCTGTTAGGGATGTGATGGATGATTTTTCGAGGGGTGGAATAGTTAAGCTGGTTGATAGTGATAAGTGGAAGGTCATTGGTGCTTCTGATAGTGATTTGTATGATGTTATTTTGGATAAGAAAGAGGAAGAGGCAATTATTAATGCATTGCAGTTGTCAGAACCGTTGACTATTGATGATATTTGTGTGATGACAGGTATTGATAAGGGTAAGGTTGAGAAATTTGTGAAAAAGTTGTTTGGTATGGGTAAGCTTAGGAAGCTTGGTGATAAATATACTTGGGTTCCGTATGTCTGAGGTGATAGGATGAGGTTGCATGCAAAACCGTTGGTTGGTAAGGATTTTGAGAGAGCTTGTAAGAAGCTTGAAAGGATTATAGGTGATGAACCTTTGTCTTTGAATGATATTGCCAATCTTCTTGATATTTCGAGGGGACAAGCTTGGAAGGTTGTGAAAGCTTTAAAGAAGAAGGGTGTGATTAAATATATTAGGTGTAAAGGTTATGTGCGGGTATCTAATGGGGGTTGATGTATATATATAATATATAAGGTATAATATAAGTGGTTTGATGAAGGTTGATGAAGAACTTTTAAAAGAGTTTGAAGAAGTTTGTAGAGAGTATGGTTTGGATTCTGAGAAGGTTTTGAACGAATTGGTTAGTGAATGGGTTGCAAATAGATATTACGATGTGTGGGTTTTCAAATTTGTTAAGTTTATGTATTTTGTTGTTTTACCTGTATTGTTGATTTGTGTTGTAATTTACGCTGAGGTATTTTAGAGGTATAGTGGTGTCTTGATGAGTTTGTCGATTGCTTTGTGTAGTTCTTCTATTCCTTTTTCTATTTCCTTTATTGCTGTTATTTCCGCTTCTTTTGCCAATTTTCTGAACTCTTCTGCTGGTCTGATTTCTATTGTGTAATCTGTATTTCCAAATCTCTTTGTGAATGTTACATTCCAACTACCTTCTATCTTTGAAGATTTTGTGAAATCTGGTTTTTCAACCGTTTCTACATATCTTTTTAGTTCGTCTAAGATAGTTGTCTGTAAATCTGTTGGTTCGATATCTTTCGGTAAATCTAATTCTGCAATCTTGATGCACTTTGTTTCTGTTCCTTTCTTTTTACATAACCAAGCATCCCACTTCATACTGGAAAAATTTTTAAGTGGTAATATATAAGTTTTTAGCATGTTAGACCAAGAAATTCATGCTCGGTTAACTTATATTCTTGGAAAGCTTCAGAGTTCTGGATATATTGAACGGGATGATGTTGATTTTATAAGGGAAATTGTTGAGAGGCATGAGAAGGATGTTAGGTTGGAAAATGCTCTTTCTGTTCTGAAATTTGTTGGTGGAGATAGATTTGTTCCAACCGATACGGAATATTTCATTAAAAATTTGGATTCTTATAGGTATTTCGTTCATAGAAGGATAGAATCCAGAAGAGAGAAACATGGGTATAAGGTTGACATTTCTAAGGATTTTGATGATATGGATTTACTTGCTGTTCTTCCTAAGATGTGTGGGGAGTATTGGCATTCTACTCTCAAAGCTTGGAAGGAGGATAATACCTATAGGGTTGAATGTACTTATGGTGAGGATTATTTGAAGTTAAGTGTTGTTAAGGGGGATGAAGGTGTAGAAGTTTATGTTGAGAGTAATCGTTTGGTGAGGGAAGAGGTTGATGTTGATTTTGATTATATTACTGAAAGTGTTAAGGATTACTGTCGAGGTTTGGATACTCCTTTGTGTATTGTTGTTAATTCGGAGTGTAGTTTCAATGCTTATAGGAGTCTTGGTGGGTCTCGTATTTATTTTTATGATTGTAGGACGAGGGTTCCAGCTGATAAGGTTGGCTTGTTTAGGGATGTAGTAAGGCGGTATGGCGGAGTTGTGAATTGTGGGGGCAGTAGATGTAGCTTTTCGATAGTTGAGGATGGGTTTGAAAGTATCGTCTGGGATATTTGGTATGAGATTGCAGATGATTATGTTGAAAGGTATTATGAAGATTTGCTTGATGATTATGTGGAATGTGCTTGTAATGAGTTGTATATGGAGAATGAAGGAACCAACTTGGATATTGAATGTAGTGGAACATACGCATATCCACATGGTGGTGGATTTATGTGGTATATGGGGGTAAAGGCAAATGGTATGTATGGTAAAGGTTTGTATGAGGAGTCGAAGATGTATTACGATTTGAGGAGGTTGTTTAGGTATGTTGATTGGTGAGCTTGTATATCTTCGGGGTTTGACACCTTCGCAGTTGGGATACCATTTGAGGAATATTCTTTCGAGGATTGGTATAGAGATAGAGGGAGAGAGCATTACAGCATACTATATGAAGGACGAGGATGCCTACCGTATATCTGTCTGTAAGGGAGTTGTTTATCCAGAGGAGTGCATACCTGTTTTGTACATTAGAAGGGACTTCATAGAGAACATTTGCAATAGATATCCAGAGTTGTCTTTTTCGTGTGAAAGAGCTTTGCAACCATATGAACGGGAAGTTGTTGAGGTGTAGTTCACAGTAGTGAAACTCCTAAAATTGTTAGTAGGACAAGTAGTAATAATGCAGTAATCAGTTTTTTCTCACTAAACGCAACAATCATTGCACATATGACAATTATAACTGCCATAATTGGATTTTGTGCTATTTTTGTTGTTATCTTCTGGACAATCTGGTTAATTATGTTTTGAAATTGTGTTGATGCTGTGCTTACGATGTCCATATTTTATTTGTTTGGTAGATAGTTTTTTAAGTTTGTGTTGGTACTTTATTTTGTGTTGGGATATTGTGATTGGAGATTATATAGAAAATTGTATGACAGGTGTAATCCGAGGGAATACATTGGTTGGATAGTCAATGATGTTATTCCTTCTCTTGAGGATGAGGACGATAGGGAAACTGCATTAGGGTGGGTACGATGTGTGGAATCATTCATTAAAAGGTATATCAAGTTTGCGAGTGGGTGTATGACAGATGATGAGGTTTACAGATTTTACAACGATGTCTTGAAGATGATTGATGAAGGAATAGATGCTAGAAAGTTTCAGAGGGATGTTGTTGTTGATGAGGAGTTGTTTGAGGCAACTGACTTGTATTATAGTGGGGTTATCACAGAAGATGAATATAAGGATATAAAGAAGATAGCAGAGTATACACGGGAAGCTTTGGATGAAGAAATTGAGAAGTTGTATGAGTTGAAGAAATTCTGTATTGGTGCGGAAAGTAAGTATGATGCTATTGTGTGTATTGAAAAAGTTGCTAATACTATGCACACAAGGGGACATATGCTGCCGGTAATGTGTGGAGCATATTTAGAGGAGTATATTGTTGATAATGTGTTAGGTCGTGAGAGGGAGTTTACCACGCTTGGAGACATTGGTGTGCTTTTATCGGAAGATGTGGCTTATGTATTTGAGTGTATTGCCAAGTTTGTGGGTTAGTTTGTCTTTGCATAATCTTTTTTAAGAACTGAATGTTGATTTTTCCATATGTTAAGGGGCATTTTCTGCACTCTTATCATTGCTTTAATGGTTCTGATGTATGTTGATACCAAGTTGACGGTTGAGCGGGTTGTGTTGTATGAAAGATGTAAGGAAATCAATCCGATTCTTAAGGATTGGTCTTGGGAATCATGGGTGTATTCTCGTCAGCTTTTAACTATAGCACTTTGCATTTTTGCTTGTTTAACTGTTTTGATTTGGAACAAGATGACATGGCATAGATACTATTTGATTTTCTTCTTTACGATTTTTGATGTTGCATACTCTTTGTTGCTTTACAAAATGCCAAATGTTTCACTTAGGGATTATTATGTCTTTGTTGTTAGTATAATTGTTATTGGTTTGGTTGGTATGCTCAGATTACGGAGGTTGGATTCCTTTTGGTGAATCCTTTAGTGATAAGAATTGCTGGTGAGATGGCATATTCTGATTATCCTCATTTGGTTCTGAAGAAGTGGTTATATGAGCTTAATGTTTCTGTTGGGGAACTTGCACGAAGGTTGTCGGTTCATCCTGAGTTGATTAGAAACTTTGTAGATGGTAAGAGAAAGAACATTGGTGTGAAGATAAAAGATATCGTTAGGGCGGTTGTTGATGTAGCGGAGTTTAACGGTTCTATTTCGAAATATGAAGAGTTTGTGCCTGATTTTGTTGTAAAGGTTGCTAATTTTGATGGTATGGTGGTTTTGGATTTTCTTAATAAAATAGGGTTGGAACCTGTTTTGGGAGATGTTTTGGATGAGATGGTTTTTGGTTTGGTTGTTTTTGATACTTATAAATTAGCTGTTGGTTATGACATTAGGGCATTGTATTCTCATTTTATGACATATACTGATAAGGCAATTGTGTTTCTTCATTCTGATGATTATGCACCTGTTTTGTTGAAATTTATGTCGGTTCGTCCTCGTGTTGTTGTTTATCATAATTTAAATGCTGTTTTTGATGTGAAGGGTTTGCATAGGAGGTTGGGTATTCCTTTTGCTGTTGCAGAGCTTGAAGAGGAAGAACTTATGAGGAGGTTGGAATTTTGACTTGGATTTCTCATATTTTGATTGGTTTCTTTTTGAATGATTTGTTGCTCAAGTTTTCAGGTGTTTGTATGGGGTTATATTTGGTTGGTTTGGTATTGCCAGATGTCATGGAGTATAATCATAGAACAATAGGGCATTCCTTGTTGTTGTGGTTGCCACCTTTTGTTGTTACTTACCTTGTATTTAGGGATGTGTTTAATTATTACTTACCGTTGTTTGTGGGCGTTGTTGTTCACATTTTCTTGGATTGCTTTTCGAAGTCTGGTGTTAGGATATTTTATCCTTCAGATTTTAGGGTTAGATTTGGTTTGTACAAGACATATAGTTGGAGTGAATGGTTGATTCTTGGTATATCTGTTGTTATATATTGGTATTTCAAAGGTGGTTTTGTTTGAGGTTTCCTTACGAGATTCTTAGGGCAGTTGTTAAAGACCCTTACAAATTTGATATTAATTTGATTCCTCCTTATGTAAAGGGTGTAATCTCTGCTTTTAGGGATTTTGTTAAGGATTTCTATGATAAATCTGTTTGTCCTTTCTCGTTGATGTATAAGGTTGTGGATTCGTTGCATAATGTTATAGAGGAGGATAATCCTGATAAGTTGCTGTTTTATTTTGGTGATTTTTCATACTATTTGGGGGTAATTCGTGAGGAATATAAGATGAAGAATATTTCTGCTGTGTTTGTTGACAAAATGCAGTATTCTTGTGCATCTTTTGTTGTTAGGAAATTGTTCGATGTTTGGAGGAGAAACTTTTTAAAGAAGTGATTTTCCATATGGAAAATATGAACTTGGAGGAGTATCTTAGGAAGCAACTTGAAGGAATAAAAAAAGATAGGATGATGCTTGATAAAATTGAACAAGACATTAGTGAGAAGTTAAGAATTGTTAATTCGACGGATTATGATGAACTTAAGAAGTTGCTGTGCTATGGTTCTATTGCCTATTGTTGTGGAACTGAGAAGAAATGTCCTTTTAGAGATTATGTTTTAATGAAGCTTGGAATTACTCATAGGGAATATGAAAAGCTTAAGAAAAGGTGGGATATTGAGTTCAAGGCATTCATCAGACAAAAGGAGAGTGCAGAGACCGTTTAGTTATTTGTTTCTTGGGTGTTCTGTTGGATTGATATATTACATATCATATAGTTTGGATTGGGAGTATGGTTATTATTTTTTACTTGGTGCTTTGGTAGGTATCTTTCTAATGTTTGTTTCGTTTGTTATTGGTGGATATTTAGATAGGAGGTTGGAAAAAGAAGAAGAGGTGAAGGAGGGAGAGTAAATGGTTTGTTTCTGGAGAAATAAAGAGAGGAGTACTTTGTCTGTGTTGACTGTTGGAGGTAAAAAGACATTTGTCAGGAGATTTACAGATAAGAAGGAGTACATTAGATATGTAGAAGCTTTGTTTGAGAAATCTGTGTCTGCGACTGCTGTCTATGAGGCAAAGGGATACAAATTGGAAATCAGTAGAAGTGATAGCTATTTTGTTTTTTCAGCATCTGCAAGGAGCTATCTGTTTGATTTTGACTATATTTACAACGAGATAAGAAAGAAACTACCAGAGGCAAGGTACAAGGATGTTGAGCAGTACTATGATAATTTGGTTTATCTTGTGCATCGTAAGAATTGGAGACCGATATTAGAGGGGCATGTCAGACCATTTTTGTTGCGTTCAATTAGATGTAGTGTTGCTAATGTTGGTATGCGACAGGATATGTATGCAACTGTATACATTTCAGGTATTTACAGTATAAAGGAGATAACGGCACCTGCTGAGAGAATTGTTGAGGAAATGATTGACTCCATTACTAAGGCAATAAGAGTTGTTCATTCAGAGATAACTCAACAATTAGCTGGTGAAGCTCTTGATAGGACATTAAGTACTTTAATGCCAAAAATTGAAGAGGTTAAGGTTGAGGAGAAAAAGGTTGAGGAAAAGAAAAAAGAGGAAAAGAAGAAGGAAGAAAAGAAGAAAAAGAAGAAGAAAATTTCTATAGAGAACAAGGATGAGCTGGTGGTTTATGCTCGTTCAAGAGATGTTCATCCGTTGTGTGTGATTTGCAAGAGACGGTGCAAGAAACCATACGAGGAGTGGAACTTTGACAAAGACCCAGAAGAGTTCTGTAAAAAGTTTTCGTATAATAGACGCTAAACCGCTGAGAAACTTTGATTTGGCGTTGGTTGAGTATTGTGTTGAGTTGGGCAATCGAATTTACCTTGTGATAGATGGTAAGCTCTACTATACTGACAAGAAGAAAAACGAAAAGTGGTTGGATGTCTGTGTTGCGAAGTATGGTGTTCCAGAGTATATAAAGTGCAGGGATGGTGTCATTTCATGTTGGTAATTAATCTTACAATTGCTGATTCTCCGTACTGGATATGTGTCAAGAACAGACAGGTTGTATCTGTTTCCGATGGAAAGAATACGGTGTCTCTCAGTATATCTTTGACGGATTTTATTGATTTGGTTGCTAGTTTTATTTCAGATATTTGTAAGTTGACGGGTGTGAAGGTTAGTGTGAATAGGTTGGTGAGGATAGATACTGGTGTATCTTCGAAGGATATAGTATCTAAGTTGCCTCAGATTTTTTGTGATGTCTATGATGCATTAATTCGTCCTTCTACTGTTGATGCAATAGTTAAGAAAACTGGTAGGACACCTGCAACTGTTAGGCATGTTCTTAGTTTCTTTGATGCCGTTGGTATTGCTAAGAAGGAGGGAAAAAAGTGGTATAGGTTAACGAAGATAGAACCGGACATTGTTAAATTGTTAAACCTTTTAGAACAAAAATCTGTTTGGGGAGATTATGCAAGGAAAGTTGCTAAGGAGTTTTTCAGTTTGAAGTAGGAGGTGATATGTTGAATGGTGTTGCTGAATGTCTTGATGCCTTGTTTAAAATTCTTAGTTCTGAACCGATTGGAGATGTTCTTGAGGAACTGTACAACAAGTTAGATGAAATAAAGGATAAAGGATTTCCTGTTGAAGTTGATATGATATATCAGAAGTTGCATGAGTTGTTGCATCCAGATATAGAAGGCGAATTGAAGTTTTGTCCATATTGTGGTTCTCTTGTGTTGATACCTTTGGGTAGTGATGGGATACATTGTGATAACTGTGGAAGTTTCGTGGGTGTAGATGATTGACGATGACGGAAGTTGAGAGTACTGGAGAACTTGCTGAAAGATTCAAGCGTTTGGGGAGATATGATTTGTTTAGAACTGTTAACCTGATTAATAGCTATATAAGTGCTTGTTTGAAGGTTAAGCGGATGTTTATTGAAGAGATTACAAGGAGATACCTTGATGGGGAGATAAAGGATTTATCTGAGTTGAATTATCAGGATAGGAAGGTTATTGAGGCATATATTAGGAGGAAAACTGCTCGTGAAAAATCTTCTTTGGATGGGTGGTATGGTGAGGGAAAAAATTAGAGATGTTGTAAAGGAGTTAAGTGTTCTTGCTGAGGAGATGAGGTTGACGGGTATAAATGCAAGGGATGGTGCTGTGTATTTTGCCTATTTGAGATTAGTAAAAATTATAAACGAATTGCTCCCTTTTTTAGACAAGGAAACTGCTGAGTTGATTAGGAGAAGGTTGGAGGTGTAATTTTTGGTAAATATGGATTCGATTCTGTACAAAATTAGTAAGGTTGTAGGTGATATACCGACACACGTCATATATAAGGGCAATTCTGGGGATGGAAAGAAGTATGATGTTTATAAGGATGATGATGTAATCTGTCGTGCTGTTGTTAAGGGAAATGTTATGAAGATTTTTAAGGGTAGGAGGTATATCGGTAAGGAATTATTGAGCAAGGAGGAGTTGCTTAAGATTTAGAGAAGGAAGATTTTTAAACAACTGATTTCTAATTTGTTTTATGTTAAACGATGACATAGTGAGGATTATAAAGAAGTTCAACAGTAAGGGGATTAAACCAACTGCTGAGGATATTCACAATGCTTTGAGGGTTGAAGGTAAGAAATATCTTTTGACAACTGTTATACAGGAGCTTAAAATGATGAGGATGTATGGTTATGTAGATAGAGAGGTTAAAGGAGGTACTGCGAGGTGGTTCGTAAGGAAGAAGTAGGATATCCAATTGATGATTTGATTAAGTTTTTTGGTGCTAAGAGGGTAAGAAAGCATAAACCAAAGAGAAATGTTTCAGAGGAGGATTTCGATTGGTGGATTTTTGTATATAAGAATCGGTTCATTTATTTTCCAGATTATAAGGTTATTGTGTCTGAACTTGGAAGGTATAAGAAGAGGTTTAAGTTTGTCCTTCTTGATAGAGATATGAAATCTTTTGGTATTTGTTATGATTCTAAAGGTGAATTGAAGCTCTATAAACCTAAATGTGGTTTGTATCGGTTGTATGTTCCAAGGGGGTTAGGTCTTTTTGATTCTGTTGATGGTTCTGTTTATGAGTTTAAGAGAACATTTTATTTTAAGAAATGGTTGAAGAATGTTATGGTTTTTTCTTATGTTGCTCCCCTGACATCGTATTTTTTGGAAAAGTATGTTTCTATGACATATAAGTTGCTAACTCTTGCTGGGTATAACCCAAGGGATTATGCACCTAAGGTTGTTGCCTATGTCAAATCTGTTCTTGATAGGATGGGGGTTGTGAATCCTATTTTGAGAGCTTATCGTGCTGTTAAGTATTCAATGAATACTGATTCTAAGCTTATTTATGAGGTTGTGGATGGTGTTAAGAATGTTAACTTGGTTGCGGTTTAATGGTAGGTATTACAGGGTTTATCTTTATGATTTCAATGTTGGAAAGTATTTTGAGTTCGGAGGTAGAAAGTTTAGGATTATAAACAATGTTGTGTATGTGTTGAAGCAGATAAAGGGTAAGAGGTTGTGGATTAAATGTGGTAGGATGGATGGTGAAACTGTTGTATTGTTTAGAGGTGTGTCTGTGGAGGTGTAAATATGGAAGAGAATGAAATGAAGAAACTTAAGCATCTTGCACTTCTTGCTTTGGTTATTTTGATGATTTCTATTGTGTCTTTGTTTAGTTCTTATAAAAAACCTGTTGAGAAACCAGAGAAGAAGATGGATTTTGCCGTATATGCTATATATGATGAACCTCTTGAAGAGATACGGTTTTTCAATAATGGTTTGTTGGTTTCGTTTAGAACTCCGGGAATTTGTGTTTTTAACGGAACTATTGCTGTTCGTGGTATAGTGTGTATTGTTGATAATAAGACATACACTAATATGACACCAGTATACTTGGAGGCTTTCAGTAAGTTTTCTGATTCGTATTATTTTAGAAATGTGAAGAAACCTGAAAACTATATATTCTGCTATGCATATGTTGATGAGGATTGCCGTGTTGGGAGCTGTTATAGAAAGAAGCATGGATATGTTATAGGTATGATTTGTTATGGTAATGCTACGGGATGTAGTGAGGTGATATATCGTTCTAGAATAGATACTGCTGGTAGTGAATCAGGTTGTTAATTGATATGAGAAAGTTTTATTAATGCAGAATACTTTTATGGGAATCGTGTTGGAGGAATATAAATTGGTGAGTTGTAGGCTGGAACCGTTCTTGATGTTGTGGAAAGTTTTATAAATGTTTGATATTTAGAGTTATATATGGGTATGAGGATTATAGAGGAGTGGAATTGGTATTTGTATGATTTCTTTTGGTATAGTTATGCTGGGTTTTTTTATGTAATTGCTGTGGTATCTGAGTCTTTTAGGAATAGTTTTTTCCAAGGTTGTGGTTTGTTGTTCTGTTTGATTTCAGCTATTGTGTTTTTTATGTCGTCATATTTTATTTTAGGTGAAAGGTTGGAGGTTCCTTTTGTTTTGGTTGGTGCTGTTTTGTGTTGGTCTTTTTATGTATTTTCGCCAGTGGCAATTGCTATTGATTCTGCTGCTTTGTTATTGCTTGGTTTGACACTGGCTATGACGGATTGATTTTATAGATAATGTATTGTTTTGCAAACTTTTATATATTGTGGCTTCTTTTGATATTGTCAATGGTTAGTAGGTATGATATGGAAGAAATTGCAGACAATTTGGAAAAACACGGACTTGTGTGTGATGTCATTTATCAAACAGGACACGGTATTTTTGATGTAACTTGTCATAGTGAGGGAAAGGACATTCATTTGAATGTTAGAAGGAGGAAAATCTTCGTTGATTATAAGTTCCGTGCTTTTATCTCAGGTACTGTTCCCGAAGAATATTTTAAGGATATTGCTGCTGAGAAATGTTTATCTTCTGAAATGAATACTTGGGAATGCTTGGTTGCTCTTGCTGATTGTAAGAAGTATGGAGAGGAATATTCTTGTGAGGTTGAAGTTCCTGAGAATATACCAGAGGATGCTGTTAAAGGATTTGTAGAGGAGATTGAATCACTTGGTGGAACAGTTAAGCGGGAGGATAATCGTATTAGGTTTAATGTTCGTTATTACGGTGTTTTGATGAGGAATCTGTTTGATGAGGTTATGAAGTTTGATTGGGGTAGGGATTCTGTTATGAAATTTTATGAGAAGTATAAGGATGTTTTCGTTGCTGATATTGTTGCTGGTGTTAGTAATTGTTTTGCTAAGGATGTTAGTGTTGATGCCTTTATTGACCACACTTCTTATAATCATTTTACTGTTAGAACTGATTTGAAGTTTAGTGGTGATGTAGGGACTCTTGGATGTGTGATTGATTTCCTTGATAAGAAGTATTATCAGGAGATTTAGAAACATTTTTATACTCCCTGTGTGTTGTTGGTTTTATGGAATCAGAATTAAAGCTTATTGGTAATGTAGTGTTTGGACATTTATCAGCACCTGCTGATGTTGTTGATGAGATTTGCTCTTTTTTAGATGAAAAGAAGATACTCTGCTTTGCAAAGAAGGAAGGTAGAATGGAGGATGTTTTATTTATCGGAAGATATGAAGATGTGGTTGATGCTTGTATGGATATTGTTGATAAATATCCGGGTGCCTCGTGTGGTGTTATTCGTAAGAAGATTGCAAAGGACTATGAGGTTTATGGGTGGTAGAGATGAGGATGTCAAAGGAATGTGTTAGGGCTTTGTATGATGTTGGTGTTGATTTGGGTTCCTTGGAAGTTGCTTTGAGGTTTAATCTTCCAATTGAAAACCTTGACATTCTTTTCAGGGAAGCTGCACTTGGTGAATCCTTGCTTAGGTTGTCAGATGCCTGTAATATTCCAATTGACCCTTCTGCTGTTTATGCAATTCAGGATTACATCCGTGCTGGTGATTATGTTTCTGCAAATTATATTGTAAGGGATTTAATGCAGAGAATATTTGCATATATCGAGGGGTGATATTATGGAAGATTGGAGAAAGAAGGAATGTGAGAATGCTCTTGAAAGGTTGTTTAATGTATTGAAAGATATACGGGCTAAGGTTGCAGAAAAGTGTAAAAGTGTTGAAGGACCAATAACGCTTTATTGTAAACATGCTTTGGGGGATATTGATGATATGATGAATAAGATGGGAAGAGGTAGTGGATTTATTTTTGAGGAATTTGTTGGTGTGTGTGGTTATTTTAGGTCGTTGTCGGAGTTGTTGAATGATGATGGGTTTATAGGTATGCGAGTAGGTCTTGAATCTGCATTCAAGTCTGTGTACTGGGACTGTTGTAGGCATAATGTTGAGGAATGTCTGAAGTCTTTGAAGGAAGAGAGTAGATTGTAGGAGGTAAGAGAATGGTAGAGGAAATTTGTTTTAGGCGTTCTGATGTGGATTCTTGTATTTCTGCTATGAAGGGGTTGTCGTATGAGCTTAAGAATTTACTTCGTGAGTTAAAGGAAGATGGTGTTTGTAATAGGTATGAACCGGGTTCAAGAGAGAGTATATTGTGTAAGGAATCCTTGGATAATATACATACTGCTATGAATGTGTTGTGGGATGGTGAAACAGATTTTGCAAGGTATGTGATTGATGCTATTGTTGGGTTATCGTCGTTAGGATTGGTGGAATATGCAAAGGCGTTGTCTTCTTATCTTGAATATACGGTAGATAGGTGTATAGAACCTTATTCAAAGCTATGGAGAGAGGAGATGGGGAAAGAGTGGAGTGAGTTCTAATGGTAGTAATTAGTGATGAAGAATATGACAAATGTTTGAAGGAGATACATAAGTTTCGTGAGAAAGTTTCTGAGTTATATGATAGAGCTATTAATCTTTGTAAAAGGTATGAAGAGTTTGTAGAGTGGGAAGCTGATTGTGAATATTGGTTTAGGAGTTTGAAGTCAGTTGCTAAGGATGTTGGTAGGGGTGATGCTTATTCTGTAGGTTATGAGGTGGTGAGTTCTGCTGAGAGTATTGAGGGTTTTATTTGGATTTATTTGAGGGATGAAGAGTTTAAGGAAATTTGGAATGAATTGCATAAAGTTAAATTTGAACTTAAGAAGTCGTTTGCACAGTTGATGGATGTCTGCTGTGATACATTCTTTGATGCTTATGTTAGTGCTAGGAAGAGGTGGGGTAGTGAGGAGTAATTCTTGTAGTGAAAGATGTTTGGATGAGATAGAACAGTTGTATAAGGAGATTGATGATATATATCGTTGTGTATGGAGGACTTGTAGGGTTTACAAATGGTACAATCCAAATGTGGATTGTGAATGGGTTTTAGAACCTTTCAGAGAAATTAAGGAGTTTTTTAGTGAAGTAAGAGGGGATGTAGTTAGGTCTATGATAGATGCTATTGATTCTTTGAATGTTTTGTTATTTGGAATATTAAGTGTTAAACCCACGGAAGAGCTTGTGGAAGCTTATTTAGACCTTGTGAGTTGTGCTTCGAAGTATGAGGTACTTGTTGAGCGTGTATTTAGGAAGTGCTGTTCTGTTGAATGTTTTAGTGAGTATGCAAATTGGTTGAGGAGAACGGTTGAAGAGGAAGGAGAATTTGAGGAGGGCGAGTAGAATGGAGATGACACCAGAGGAATTTGTCTCGAAGATATGGGATTTATCTGTTGAATTTGATAATGCCTGTAACACTTACTTTAGTCAGAGTAGTTGGCAATGGTATTCTTGCAAGGATGTTTCTCGTTACATTGGTAACACTATGAAATGTCTTGGAGAGGAAGATGTCATTGGTTGTTTGATTGGTTCTTTGAGGAATGTTACATTCGAATGTAGTAAGCTTACTGAGTTTGTTAGTTCTTTGATGGATATTTACAAGAGTTATGCAGAGGTTGTTGAGGATTATATAAAGAGTATCTGTGGTGGAAAGGATGGATTTGGAAGAGCTGAATTACGAACTGAGCAAGATTAGAGAGCGTTTGAATAAGATGTGTAGTAAGTATGGTAGAGTTGTTCAGAATGCTTGTAAGGAGTATATGAATAGTGTTGATGAGCTTGTTGAAGCTATATCTAGTGGAAATGTTACAAAAGCTTTGATATCTGCTTCTTTGGCGGGTCATGATGTGTCATTTATTAGGAGGAATGTTTCTGATGATGATGCAAGAACTTTGCTTGATATTGATACTAAGATTTATTATTTGATTGATGAGTATTTAGAGGATAATTGGGAAATTACTAGGAAGTTGAGATAGTGGTATTAGCTATTGGAATAAAGAGGATCCGGTATCTGGGGGATGTACTTGAGAAAGAGATGAATGAGTTAGAGGATATAATCTCTTCTTGTGATTCTATTTGTGCTAGGTATCATGATTCTGAATTTTGTAAATCTGCTTGTACAGAGGTATATGAGTTGTTTAACAAGTATAAGGATGCTGTGTGGGGATTTGTTGGTTCTTTGGAAAGTGGAGATGTATGGAAGATGATGATGACAGACAGTTATCGTTATATTGATTATGGGAATTTTCTCAGGGATATTTTGAAGGATATTTCTTTGGGGTATTATAATGAAGCTAATCCTTTGATTACTGGTGTATTTAGGCATGTTAAAGGATTTATGAGGTTATATGAGTTTAAGAAAAAATGGGATGAGTGGATGTGGTTTGGGGAAAAACATTTAAAGGAATATGGACTTGAAAAATATTTGAAGGAGGGGATTGATGATGAAGTGTAAACTTGCAAGGGTATATGACAAGGCAACTGAGTATCTTGCGTTGGTTTGTAAGTTTGACAAAGATGATGAACCACTATTGGAGAGAGTTGGTTGGACTGATGTTGAAGATTTGACATTTATATCCATAATTGGACCTAAGGCAAGTGCTGCTATATCGCACTTCGATTATCCTCCGTATGATATAAAGGAACGCTCTGAGAAGATGGATGTAAATGCAACTACAATTAAACTTGCAGAATACTTGAAAGGAAGAGGATTTGCTCAGATACCAAATGTGATAGATTTAACCAATTTTAGGTCTCAATATGTCCCTTGATGATAGAGATTTAAGAGTTGCTGTAGCGAAGGGTGTTATACAGGCATTGTGTAATAAGTACAATATGAAAGGTGCTTGTGATAGGATATTCAGTACTTATGAGAGTATGCTCAGGGATATAGAGAAAGATTCAATGTCTGACCTTGTCGAGGATGCTTTTTCTTTCTGTGCTGCTGTTTCATGGTTGGAATCTGTTGTTATGATGGATACTGTTGATTATGATAGTTTGCGTGAAAATGTTAAGGTGTTAGAGAAGGCAGTTATTGGACGGGCAGTTGAAAGAGACCACGAGCATGGAGTATTATAATGATGTCAGAAGTGCTATTAAGAGCTATTTGGAGAAATATAAGGAGGATACATATTCAGATATTCCATTAGATGAACATCCTGCTTTGGTATGTGAACGGGATGGAAGGTATTTTGTTCTTGAAGAAGGTTCTGCATTGTCTGTTGGTCCTGTTTCTGTGATTACTGAGGATACGATTAGGAGGTGTGGAAATGCTGTTGCTGCTGTTCATATTCATGGTTGTCGTAGTTGCAGTAGTATGCCGTCTATCGAAGATGCTGAGATGTTTTCTATTGCAGATTATGTCTGTGTTGCAAGTTGCGGTAAGGTAACTTGTTATAGGAGATTTCCGTTAAATCTTTATTCAGATGTAAAGGTTAGAGGTTTCTCTGAAACTGTGCCTGTGCTTTTGGCTGTTAACGGGCAGGTTGTCATTGGTAGTGCGGATGTTTATGACATTGAGGAATGTTCTGGTTTCGAAGATTATGTAGCATTTGAGGTTGAATAATTGAACCGAAATCTCTTTATTGAAGTGATATCCTTTTTGTAAATATGAAATTTTTGAAGGTTGTTGGTAGATGGTTATATGTTCCTTCTGAAATTAGAGAGCGTTTTAAGGATATGAAAGCTGATTATTTTCGGATAGAATATCGTAAGGGTAATTTTGTCCTTATTCCGTTTATTAAGGTTGTACCGGCAAAAGTTTACCATCCGGGGAACCGTTACTATGTCTATGATGATAGATTGAGGATTGAACCGGTTGATATTAAGGAGATTGACATTGATAAAATAACTCAGAGACGCATAAGGAGTTTGGGTGGTTCTTTACTTTATGTTGAAATTGAGAAACATAAGAATTATGTTGTTTGGACATATAAAGGTGTTGCATTTTTGATTACAAGAAATGCATTTTATTACGATAGTTCGTCTGGTTTGGATTACAATCAGGCAAGGAATCGTGCTTATATCATTGCTTCAATTTTAAAGAAAGAAGGTTTAGCAAGATAGGAGGTTGTGAGAGTGGATAATTTGTATGAGGAATTAAAAGAATTGAGGACAAAGGATAAATACCTCGGACAATATTACTTAATAAGAAGTTTTAGGAGATGAGAGGATTGGCGGCGGCGGAAGTATCTAATCCAAAAGTTGAAAGATATTTGGACAGTTTGATGAAGGAATTAGGAATACCAAAAGAGAAGGAAAGGAAAGCACGAGAAATATTGTTGAATTTATACAGGGATGCTCTTGAGGAGGGAATAGAGATAGTTATGCGTAATGTGCGGAAGGCTTTGATTGGAAGTAACGACGATATAGTAAGCAAGAGTGCGGTGATGCGTAATGGATGATGAATTGTATGAGGAAATTATGTTGATGATTGAAAAAGCTTGGGGACGCAATTTTGACAATGCTAAACGATTCTTCAGGAGTAAGGGCAAGGTTTCGACACTTGAAAAGTATAAAAGAAAATGGCGAAAGGAATTTGTTGAGGACATTATAGAAATAATTGACAAGGTAGAACTTGGATAGGTGGGATAGAAATGCAAGACGGGAAGTTGATAACAAATCTTCGAGATGTAGCTACTCGCTTGGATAAAATAGCGGTTGAAATGCTTAGATTGAGTGCAAAGCTCTCAGCAATTGCCGAAAAGGTTAAGAGAGGAGAGTTATGATGAGGGGAATTGATAGGGGATTTTGGTTGAAGATAATTTGGAGGGAAACTCCTCTTTGGTTGATATGTAGAGAGATACCGAGGTTCTACTATGAGAAGATGGAGCAAAGAGGAAATAGAAGTTCTTAGGAAGGTTTATCCAGATGCTGGTGCAAAGAAGGTTGCTGAGCTTATAGGTAGGAGTGTTGATTCTGTCGTTGCTAAAGCTAAGGAACTTGGTATTAGGAGGAAGAGGAAGGTAGTATGGACAGATGAAATGGTTGGCTTTCTTGTGAGTAATTATAATGTTATGACAATGGATGAGATTGCTGAGTATCTTGGTGTTGATTCTGTTGATGTGTTGAACAAGGCTAGACAGTTGGGTTTGAAAAAGAATCATCATGGTAGGGTTACGGTTGTTGTTGATGATGAGTATGTAACTCTTGAACCAGATGATATTATAATGCTTTATGAAAATGGTTATTTTGACAATCTTGAGCTTAGGAGATTATGTAGGTTTAAATTTTTTAGGGATTATATTAATAGTAAGATAGGTGGTGTCCTTGAAAGACATTGAACTTGGTTTGAAGTATAAACAAGTTCTTGATGCTCTGTTTTCTGAAGCTATGTATGTTAGGGAAGTTGCTCGTAAGCTTGGGATAAATAAGGAAGTTGCTTCTGGTATTTTGCGTGGTTATTACAAGTCTGATAAGGTTGAAATGATTGAGTATGGTAGGACTCATAAACCAAAGACACCTATTGATGATACTGATGAGATTAATCCTTATAATATATATTATAGGGTGGGTAAGGAGAAACTTGCCAATGAAAAAAAAGAGATTGTCAAGTTTGTTGATAAGGCAAATAAGGAGATTGCTAGAAAGGCAGAGAGATTACTTGTTGATGCTTGTTATCAATTGGCGGATGATTTGGGAATAAGTAGAAAGGAGATATATGTTTCACCATATACTTCTCCTAAGATAGATGTTTATATTCGTCCCAAGCTTGTTGCTGTTGATATTTCTATTAGGTATGAAAATCCTGTTGGGGTTTCGTATATAGATTCTAAACATCGTAGGAGGGTTAGGAACAAGGAATATTACGATTTGATAATTATTGCACCTGCTTTTACGAGAAGTGCTTATAGGCGTGCAAAACGACTTGATGTTACTCTCATAAAGTTTCCGAAATCTTTTCCTGTTTTGCCTGTAATGGGATATTCTCCTTATGAGATTGCCTTTAAGTTCAAGAAGGTTGGTAGGATAGGAGTTCCTTTTGAAGAGGATGAGTTTGTGAGGCATTTGTATAACATCTTGTATCCTTATTTGGTTTAGTTAGACATTTTTTAGAGAAGGTTTTTAAACAAGTGATTTTCCATAGGGAAATTATGAGACACATAGGTATTGCGATTGTTTTGTTATTGATTTCAGTTGCTGTTGCAGATAGCTACTCTGCAACTGTTAGACGGGGAGAGTACATTGTTTTTTCAGATTATGCATTGAAGCTTGAAGATGTGTTTACTTACAATGGTACGAAGTTTGCATACTTTACAATGAAACGCTCTTGTAGCGATTACTGGTCAGGAACTGTTGCGGAAAATACATCTCGTTCAGTAAATTCTGACATCTCCTTGTATGTTGGGCAGGTTCTACTTGCGGATGTTGGTGCTGCTGTTGTTACTGTTACTACGACATTTTCAACCTCGTTTGGTTTGACATCTACCAATCCTTGTGAAACTACTACTACAACTACTCAGGAGAGTTCAAGTTCTGAAACTGAGCAGGTGTCCTATGCTTTGTACATTGGTGGTGTAGCTGTTACCTCTGGTGTATATGAATGTGAGCAAGCTGAATTGGTTGTAAATGTTTCAACATACAAAGTTGAGATAGAACCACAGGAATGTGCGTTGGTTCTTGGTTCTACAATAGAGGGTTCTAAGTTGGACATTGTTCTTTCACCAAAGTGTATGTTGAACATATCCGTTGAACCTGTTTACATAACTTTGCCTGTTGCTAAGTGGACTTTAAAACCACCTCATAGTGTCTCGCAGAGTTATGATGAGAACATTACAAGGTTGCAGAACCAAGTTAGGGATTTGAATAGTAAGATAGAGAATCTGACAACTATGTTGGATAGGTTATCTGGGCAGATTTCGGAGTTGAACAAAAAAGTTACAGAGGTTCAGAAAACTTCTACTGGGAAGAATGTAAGTGAGGAAGAAGAGAAGCAGGAGGAGCATGTTATTTCTTACTCTGTTGCTTGTGCCAATAAGACGGGCAATGTCTGGAATTATGATTTGAGTTCCTGTGGTTCTTCAATGGCGGTTACTATATTTGACAATAATCAACCTGCT
>Ga0180301_10000204_pt1 | contig 45304 bp, 82 predicted proteins | sample GuaBasSediGuay16_FD_121797 | JGI IMG/M metagenome (GOLD analysis project Ga0180301, IMG submission 121797) | Subseafloor sediment microbial communities from Guaymas Basin, Gulf of California, Mexico - Guay16, Core 4569-2, 12-15 cm | ecosystem: Environmental > Aquatic > Marine > Hydrothermal... | reverse complement strand
GCAATCTCAAACTCCATTTTCAGCGGGTAGTCCGTGCCTATGAAGAGCGTGAGCGTTTCCGAGGAGATGCCCTTAGCCATCGCTGCGAGATATTCAAGCGAGAACAGAGAGCGACAGTCGCTACCGCTGAGGTGCATGAGCTCGTCTTTGTGCAACGAATATCTCATAGTTTCCATATCTCCTTCCGCTTCCACGAAGAAGGTGTTGTTTTGGACGCCTATTGCGATTTGGTCGCTGATTTTCTCCGCTGCCTTCAGGACTTTCTTGAAGCCATCTGCATCCACGACAACTCTTGTCGAGAACTCAAGCTCCGGTATCTTCGGTTCGCCCCGCAGCGACGAAGGGTCTAAGAGCGTGAGCGTATAAGCGTAAGCGGAAGACTGAAGCGCCATCTTGTCGTTGTCTATGTCTAAGGACACATCGCCAACAGCGAAGCGTAGAACCTCTCGCAGTTTGTCAAAAGGAACGCCCACGACTTTTTCACCTTCTGCTTCGCCTTCGGTGTTGTATTCGTCGAAAGCCTCTCGCTTTAGTTCCAAATCAACCAAAGCGACATTCGCAGGGTCAACAGCACGCACTTTCCACGCAGATTCGCCTATCTTAAGGCGAGCCTCGTCAACGACAGCAAGCACAGCGTCAACGCATTCTCTCAGGAGAGCAGCATCTATTCTGAACACCATTTCACCCGCTCACCCCTTACAAAACTCCTCCACATCCTCAACTCTCAACTCCTTCTTTCCACCACCCAGCGCCCAAATCCACAGCTCAGCTTTACATCCGTGCATTTGCGAGAAGCGGAGAATTCTACGCAACTGTTCTTTCTCTCTCGGTGAAGGATACCATGCCTTTTTTCTTGTCCCTTTCACTTCCACCACCTTCACCACCCTACCTTTTTCAAGAACGAGGAAGTCGGCACCAAAACTACCAATCGCAACCTTCACTACATTATCCTTTCCATATTGCTGAACGAGCAACTGCTTCGTCCTGTATTCATCTCCGTATCCTTTCCTCATATTTCCCCTCCTTCAACGACACTACCATCCCGCTCCGAATCATAGCAAGCGCCTCAACGGCATCTCTGAAATCCTTGAAGAGCGCAAGCGCATGCCTGAATGTGCCTTCGTGGTCAAGCAGCACAGTTGTCTTGAGGTCGTCGGCGAGTTTTCGTATTGCGCCTTCCAGGGCGCCTTCCCACCAGTCTAACTCCGCACCTTCCATATTCTCTCATATATCCTCAAAGTATTTAAATAGTTAGGTTATATTGAACAGCATGGAAGGTATGGAAAGGGATAAGGCATCAGAAGGGGATGCGATGGCGGAGGCGGACAGGCACAGGAGATAGAGATACGGAAGATGCGGATTTTGCGACGCTTAAACGACTTCACAGACAAGAGAGGGCGACTTGGCTTTTTGCGGAATCAATTGCGGATGCAGCAACATGCCATAGAGTCGGCGGAGCGACGCATAGCGGTGGCGAAGCAGATGATTGAGTTTCTTGAGGAGTTGAGGAGGCGTGAAGGAGAGCGTGAAGAGGGGGTAGAGGGGAAATGAGCGTGTGGATTGAATGTCCCAAGTGCGGGGGAGCAGGCATTAATCCTGACGCCCTACTCATTGAACCTCTCCATCGGCTGAGATGCCCGTTGTGTGGGGGAACGGGATGGATAATAGAAGAGAAGGGTGAGAGGAAATGAAGGTGGAAGAGCGCTTACAAGCGCTGTTGGATGCGGTGAAGCTCGTTGAGAAGGACATAGAGCATATAGAGTTCCTCGCAGCCTTAGCAAAAGACACACTCTCTTTTGTGAAAAACCATCTCATACTTTGGCTGGATCAGGAGAGGGGCGTGAGCGTGAGAAGGACGACAGAGGAAGAGGAGAAATGAGTGAAGAAAGGGGTTTAGAAGGCTTCGGGGAGAGGCGTTGTCCGCACTGCTTCAGAAACATTATTCCTGAGCGACAGGGCAACGCACTGATATGTCCGAACTGTCATAATGTCATAGAGGAGAAGCTTCAGAGCGGTAAGATTGTGAGAGTTGAGCGTCCTGAGGAAGTTGTGCATCCTTCGCTGCGAGATGAAGATGTCGTTTCCGCCGCAGAACTCGGCATTGATGATGAGTTAGAGGTTGTCTCTGTTGAAGAAGCAGCGAACCGCTGTCCTCTTATCATAGAGAAGTGGGAGTGGAGAATTTCGCAGTTCACTGATTCGCAGGGTCGTCAGCGTGAATATGTGTCTATGGAGTGCGTTGATAAAGAGAATCGGCGCTTTATATGGAACACATCAGCGTGGCAGCCGTGCCGTAAGCTAAGAGTTGCAGAGAAAGAAGGTCGCAAGCGCATTCTTGTGAATAGAATCACATACGACATGCAAGGCGGTCGTCCAGTGAATATCCGCATATGGTGAAATGGAGGACAAGAAGGATTTAGTCTTAGTGGAAATAGACGCTGGTGTAGAGGACATAAAACTGCGCTACATACTCGAGAGAGAGCTTGCGGAGCATCTCAGAAGAAAGCAGGAGCATCCGCTAAAAATTCTCAGAAAAGTGTCAGAAGAGGAGGCGCAGAATTGGGCAGAACTTCATGAGCGGTTAGATAACGAGATTTCAAGTTATTACGACAACGACAAAGACGAAGAGGAAAGTAAGGACGAGGAGTGTGTGTTGGTTGAAGTAGGAGAGGGGGACATAAAACAACACTTCGTATGCGAGAGAGGTTTCGCAGAGCATCTTAAAAGAAGACAATATCCGATAAAGATTCTCAGAAAAGCGACAAAAGAGGAGAGGCAAAAGGGAGCAGTAGTTGAAGCGTGGCTCTATCACGAGATTTTCCATTATTACGACTGAGGGGTTTGCTATATGGACGAATGCGAGAGATTTGCGTGGCTTTTCATAGAATTTTAGCACAAAAAGGTAAAAGTCGTGAGAATGAGGAGGGGAGGGAGAAATGGAAGAGGAGATAAGTGTTATAAACAACACACGAAGAACACTAAAGGCAACACTCATAGAAGAAATAGAATACAGCACAAAACGAGTACATGCGGTAAGTTTCAAGGTTTTTGACAAGGACATACCAATAACGAAGCGGAAGTTTAGGATAATAATAGAGGAGGAGCAAGAGGAAGCACATCATTAAGGTGATAAAAATGCCATGTCCCTACAAGGAAGGTTCTGACATGTGTTGGCTATGCTGGAACTGGAATGAATACGAGGAGTATTGCATTCCTTCTGAGGAAGACCGACACTTTCAGCTAATTGATGAATTCAAGGACATAGATCCTAAAACATACAACGAAAGAATGCAGATGCTAAAAGACATGGGTTTAATACCTCTTCATCGGGCAGTCAAAGCGGGATTTGTAAAGCAGCAACGCACTTTGAGCGATTTCGGTGTCGTCGTGAGGAGAAATGTGGAGAACCGTCAGAATACGGCAGAGGGAGACGGCTTGGTCATGATAGAAGTGAAGAGCGATGAAAGCGGGAGAAATCAAAAAATATAGGGAGAGAGCGGAAGACCTCATGGCGTCTCGCTTGGAAGAGTTAGGTGAAATCTTGACAGAATATGTAGGTCTCCTGCTTCAAGTGAGGAGGAAAAGGAAAAAGGTGAAGAAAGATGAAAGAAAAACTCAAAATCCTTAAAGAAGGAAACCGCATCACTTACATTCTCGCAAGAGAGAACGAGAACATTCCTTTAGTGGAGGTAGAGAACGGCGAGATAAGAATAGAGAAGGTTCGCCTCGTTGATTACGGAGTTGCATTCGCACTCATTGCAGCGTTAAAGCATGCAGTTCGTCGGATGAGAGAAAAAACGGAGGCATTCTATCGACAATGTCCAATTGAGCGATTGTATTGGCAATTCGTGAGGGAGGGTGAATTTATCGAGGCGGTGGAGGCGTTACGACGAGATGAATGAATCGCAAACCGCAGCGCTGCTCACGGAAGAAGAGTGGGAAGAGTTGGAGAGGTTTTGGGCAGAGGAGTATGATGCGCTATGGAATACCTCAAAGTCGGGATAACGGGGAGGAGGAAATACCCGAAAGCACCTTTAGAGGACGAATTCAAGGAGTGGCTTCGCAAGCGCACCCCTCTGAAATACAAGCGTGAATTATCAGAAACAACAATTGAAGGACACATCTATACGCTGCGAAGCTGCATTGCTCGTAAGGGAATTATTGGCTATCTCACCTCTTTTGAATCTGAACGCAACAGAAGGGTGACGCAACGCTACTACAAGGAATTTCTCTGCGAGCATTTCTCGCACATCATTCTGCCACTGCTACGGAGCGAGGAGCGGGAGCGGAACGCTACTTCTGCTGAAGAGTCTCCTCAACCGCCTTCCGAATCGCAGAGCGGACGAACTCGCTGAAAACCCCCCTTTTCTTTCCGTATTTTCGCACCACTGCCTCTTCCAACCTTAAGTATTCGTCGATAGGGAGTGCGACATTCACGAACACCTTCTCACCCTTTTCCCTTGCCATGTTCTTACATACACACCTCTTAAAGATATGATTTTCGCTTTTTTAAAAAACATAAACATTTAAATAGTGAGTTATCGTAATGTCGTAATGTAAGGGGGAACGGGGGTGTGGGGGATGCGGTTTTTCCCCAGATGCCCCCGCCCCCTTGCGGTGGTAGCGATGGCGGCGAGGAGTTTTGCGGAAGGGAAAATAAGGGGAGGGGAGTGGCGCCCCCTCCTCACGGGAGAGGAACGCCAGCGTGTTGGTGTGATTGAGCGGAAGGTGCGAGAGGGAGTTTCATCGGAAGAGATTTGGAGGGAATACGAAGCGGCGCGACTTCTTTTGAGCATCGCAGAGGCGACAGGCGACGAGAAGAGAGCGGAGACGCAGAGGGAGCGGGTGGAGATGCTTGAAGAAGAGCTCAAGGATGCGGTGCTTGACGAGAACTTGATAGAGGATTTGAGGGGGTGGTGCTGATGGCGGAGCAGATACAGAAGATTGAGTGGGATTTCGGCGATGGCTTAAGGGAATACGAAGTTGTAGAGGCGGAGCGTTGCGTATATATATCTATTTCTCCTTTTCTCCGTCGTTTTGACTTTTATTACAGCGAGGGCGCATCATTTGATTTGCTTGCACGCATAGAGCGTCAGAAATTCTTAGAGCTGCGGAAAGCATGGAAGGAGCGATTCGGCTCGGGCTGGCTTGGTTATCTTGAAATAACAAGGGAAAATGCAGTTCAGCGTTTAATGGAGGCGATGGACTTCTGGGAGGAGCGGGGTTTTGCAGTGGTGACATGTGACATTGAGGATGCGGAAGCGGTAGCGAAATTCACGAAGAGGCGGGTAGTCGCAGTTGCATTTCGCAAGAAAGACGGAGATTTTGAGAGAGTTTATCAAATCAGGGGGTGATGACGACATGACATATTTTGTGTGTGGTCGTTGCGGTAAGGCGAGGAAGAGAGAAGAAGTCGTTATTGTCTCAGCATCAGAATACGGCGTGGATGACGGCTTCGTGGCAATAAGGTGCAAAGAACACAAAAGCGCTCTTTCGGCTGCGAGAAGGGCTGCGTGGAGGCATGCGAGGAGAGTTAAGGAGCGAAGGAGGGGACAGGAGGTGATGTGAGAATGGCAGTTATTATTGCGGACAAGGGCAAGGTAGCGGTGGATTTGAGCAAAGCATTCAAAATAATGCTGCTTCCAGCGCACAAAGAGCTCGGCATTTACTATCTATTTTTGAATAGAGAGGGGGAGTGCGAGAAAATGCGCCTACCTCTGAACGATGACACAGACGGTGAGGCCTTACTCTCGTATCTTGTGCAAGCGAAGGAGAGCGATGTTATTTTAGTGTGGGAGGATTTACTCAAAAATTTCAGAAAAGATGTGGGGAAGCAAGAAGAGGAAGAAGTTCAAAGGTTGAAAGAAGAGGTTGAGAGGTTGCGTTCAGAGGTTAAGAGACTGCGAAATGAGTGCGGTCTGCTGATGAGCGACTTAGATGCTCTGAAAAAAAGGTTTGAAGAGTCTGAAGAGGATGAAGAGGATGAAGAAGACGACGAACTCATACCAGTCGCTGTTGATGACGATTAGAGGTGATGGTGGATGGGCACTTATGGTTGGACGGAGGAAAGGGTAAAAGAGCTCGTGGAAACGGTGGCGGACTCTGTCGTAGTTGATGAAAAGGAGGACGAAATCATAAAAGACCTTATAGCGGCTTGCGATTACTTTCTCAACTATCACATAAAGAACCTGGGTCGCAAGCGTGATTTTGACTCCGTCATATCCATGTTAGCGCACATTCTCTACGAAGTAGCAAAGATCAAAGCACTAAGGAGGCGCTAATTGATTTAAAGGTCTTTCTATTTTTCCCTTTTCCCTATTTTTTCCTATTTCTTTTCTCCTTTGTTTCTGAACTTCTTCGGTCTCTATTTCTTCATTCCTCTTACTCACCATTACCTTACATACATTATATACTCTATATAATTCAACGAAGTTATTTATATAGAGTTTAGAGATTTCTGTAAAAAGGTAAAGGGAGGTGATGTCGCAGGAATGGTGTATCTTGTGAAGCAGGACTTCACGCAGAAGCCCGTTTTGAATCCATACATGCTGCACAAAGGCGGCGTCGTCAAGCCAGGGACTTACACACGAAGGGCAAAGAACATCATTTCATCGCCAGTTCTTCGCAGGCGAATGGAGCAGGCAGCGGAGCTGATGATACAGAACTGCTCTTTGCCAGATGCATGCACCACGAATCCCGACAATGTGGGCAAAGTGCGAGTGACGAAGCGTGGCGTTCGCAAGGTCATGAGGCTCTGCACGCCTGAGGAGGTTCAGGAGCGCATCCGCAGGGCTCGTGAGTGTGCTGCGACGACGCTTGCGACAGGTCCTGTCGGCGGTGGCGCATAAAGCGTTCAGCGTGAAGTAGCGTTTTAATCGTGGGGAGAAATGCAAATCAGCGACGAAGAAGTCCGCAGGCTCGGAGAAGAATATTACGAGAGCATACGACCTTCTCTTTTGGGCAGATACTACGGCAAGTATATAGCGATTGACCCTATGTCATACGACTGGTTCGTTGGGGATACAGTGGCGGAAGCGCTTGCGAAAGCACGAGAGAAGCACCCTGGCAGGAAGTTCTTTGTTGCGAAGGTCGGTGCGGAACGAGGCGTAATCGGCGTCTTTCATCGTTTCGCAGGTGCGTAAATTCTTAAATTTTTCTCTATTTTTTTCCTCTCTTTTTCCCTTTTTTCGCTTTTTTAGTGTAAGAGAAGGGTGTAAGTGGGGATGGTAGCGCCGAAAATACTCATAGATGGAGACGGAAATCTGCGGATTAGAGTCACTCTGATAGGGAACTGCGATGAGCTTGAGTATGAGGCGATTGCGGACACGGGTTTCTCTTCAGATGTTGCGGTTCCGCAGGATGTCGCAATTATGCTTGGCTTGACGAAAGCGGGCGTCTCAAATGTGATGCTCGCCGATGGCGATGTCGTGTCAATTCCTGTTTACTTGGGGCGTTGTAAGCTCGGCGACCGCATATATGATGCGTCGTTCTTAGTGTTCGTGGATTTACCGCAGGTTCTCATAGGCATGGGGTTGCTCTCGCAGTATGAGATAACCTTTGATGTTTCGTCGTATGAGGCGGAAATCAGAGAGAGTGAGAATGCCACACGACCCTATGAGACTTCGTATGCGATGTTCTTAAGGACTTTGATGCGAGAGCGAGAGGGGGAAGAAGAGTGGTGAGAGGGAATGGCAGTGCCTTATGTTTATTTTGAGAAAGACCCCTCTGTAAGTTGCTACGATGGGTGGATTTGTCTCGGCGGTAAGGTTTGGGTCAAGGATGGTGACTACATCACGGTATATTTTGATGTAAAGAACGGCTCAACGGCGGAGGTAGCGTATGTTAAGGTCAAGATAAAGGACATTTCGGGCTTGAATAACTGCGACGAGCAGGAGAAAGTAAAGAATATAGACCCGAACAGCACCTATTCAGATTACTTTTTTGTGTGGCCTAAGGGACCTTGTCAGTTGCAGTTGACAGTTGAAGTTTATGACTATGATAGAGATGAGTTTGTGCAAACGGATTCAAAGTGCTGTTTTGATGTTTCTACCTATGAGACAACGCCCGGTGTGGACTTGCAAGTCTCATTAGATAAGACAATGCTTCCTGAGAAGTTGAGGAAAGGCGACACATACACCTTAAAAGTAACTGTTCAGGACTATCCCTGGGGCAATCTTCTGGATGGAATCACAGTTCATTTTTACGAGGATGGTGTGTGGAAAGAGTGCAAGATTTCCAACGGAACGGGATATGGGACGGCGGTTTTCTCGTATACGCCGACTAAAACAGGCACGGTTACGCTGAAATTTGAGGCGACAACAGGAGGAGCGACTGCCACGACGGAGGAATCTTTTGAAGTTACAGAGAAATATCCTACGGCAGTGAGTATTTTTTATGGCTGTTCATGCACCGCAGGGGAGAGTTTTGAGGTTTCAGCGTATCTTTCCTACATTGTAGGGGATAAATATTATGCTCTTGCGGGAAAAACGCTTGATTTCTATATAGGAGGAGTTAAGAAAGCCTCTGCAACGACGGACAGTAGCGGGAACGCAAAGGTAACGCTCACATGTCCTTCAAGAAGTGAGAAACTGGAGGTAAAGTTTGCAGGCGACGCTAATTATGAGCCTTCTTCAGATAGTTGCACGCTTTATATTACTACACCAACGCCAACGCCCACGCCAACACCGCCCCCTACAACACCGACTCCAACACCCACACCAGGTCCTACACCCACACCGACACCCACGCCTGGTCCAGGACCGCCACCAGCGCCGAAGGCGAGGTTTGAGTTTGAGAGTGCGGGATTTCACTACTGGAAGACGACGGAGTTCAAGCCAGAGGACTTTGTGTCGGTGAGTTACGATGTAGAAAATGACGAGTGGAAGGAAGAGGGAGAAACAATAACGGAGCATTTAGTTCCCGACACAGCATCTGCGTTGTTCTTTTCAGGAACAGTCAGGCAAAAGGAGACGGGAGCAAGCGCAGTCTGCGAGGTTCGTGTTTACGACGAGCTGAACGATGAAGTTCTATTGACTGTAAATAGCGAGGAGGAGATTTCAGGCGAATTCAGTTTCGGCAACCAGACCTACTTCTACGATGGCAAGGAGCGTCGCATAAGAATTCAAGTGGGGGCGTATGAAGGAGGGACATGGTTCAAGCAGGATGAGACCGAGCCTTTGACCCTAAAAGGCGGAAAGATAGCGATAGAGATTAAGATAAAGAATGTGCCTGAAGGCGTTGAGCCGTGTGTTACGATAGAAACCACCTCTGGCTCATATAAACAGAGCACGAAGTATGGAGAGAGAGTATTCTGGACAGAGGAGGAAATAGAGAAAGATAGGGAATATCGCATCAATTTAGAAGAGAAAAAACGCATTTTAGGGCTGATAGAAGTTTGCCTATGCCGTGCTTGGGAAGTAGATAAAATAACATACACAGGCACGAAAATAGAGAAGGAGTATGATTGGGAAACATCAGTGCCTTTTATGCCCTCTTGGTATAGTGATGTGTGCGGCTTTATAGGGTTAACGGGCCCTCTGTGTTCAAAACTCTGGGAGACTTTTGCCGATTTTGAGGAGCATCTGTATGTAGAAGCCACGCATACAGACCCTCATACAGGACAGCCGAGAGAGCCAGACACGCTCACGCATATTTTCTGTGCTCTTGACTTTTTGGGTTTAGTCTTCCCTGAGGGGAAGGGAGTAAGCGAAGTTATAGAGAGAGGAGGGACGATTGCGAAGTTTGCGAGGGTGAGTGAGAAAGTTTCCGACTGGATTGAGAACATAATTTCAAAGAGTAAGTTGCTGCGTGGAATTGCAGGGATGTCAGATGAGACATTTGAGAAGAAGTTTTTAGACAAGCTTGTTGCGGAGGACTTCAAAGCTGCAGAGGATTTGCTTGACAGTGCGATAAGTGCGCCGTTTGACAGTGCGGATGATGTTCTCTTGCGTATAGTGGATGCTGCGGATGAATTTCGCACTGTTTTGAAGAACGAAGGTAGAACCGCAGACGACATCGCAACGGCGTTCAGAGAGTCGGGGTTATATGCTGCGCATGCGGAGCAGGTGGAAGCGATAGCGGTGGATGTTCTCAAGACATGGGGAGACAACTGGATAGGACCGCTCAAAGCGTTTGAATCAATGAAGAAAGCGTGGCATGGTAAAGATGCGGATTTCATATACGATTTAGTTCGTGAGGGGATATGGTATGGCGACCTCACGGAAGAAGCAGGGATAACTTTGAAAGCTTTGAAAGGAGGGACGGAGCAGGCGGTAGAAGTTTCCTTCAAGGATATATTTTACGCATACTTTTTGAAGGAAGGAAAAACTGCAGAACTTGCAAAAGCGGGCGTGCTTGACGACTTTCTTAAGGACTTTGCGGTGTTTTATAGGGACAAGCCGTATGTATTCCGTCGTTTAATTCAGCAGCTTTCAGATTCGGAGTTTGCGACCATCGTTGCGGATTTGAAGGCAGAGGGTAAGTATGCACATGCAGCGCTATTTGAGGGTTTGAAAGAAGCAGCAGCGAGAGAGGGGGCAGAGGGTGCGACGATTCTTTCAGTTCGGTCAGGAGAAGCAGCGAAGGCGAATCTTGATGAAATTGTGAAGAAGTTAGGGGATGCGTGGGATTCTGCGAAAGGTGCAACGCCAGAGACGAGAAAAGCAGCGGACAGCCTCTGCAACGACATGATAGCCAATCTGAAGCTCACGAAGACTGAGGAAGAGTATCTGAGCGGTAAGGGCTTGGATGAAACGATAGAAACGCTGAAAAAAGACTCTGACCCAAAAGTTCGTGATGTAGGCGAGAAATTAGGCAAATGGTGGGAAGACTTTAAGAAGAATGCGAATGAGTGGCTGAAAAGGAAGGGGAAATCGTGGGATACTGCCACAAAGGGAGAGAAGGCGAAGGGGATATTGCACTCGTTCTTTTTCCCTGAGGGGGAGGAGGCGTGGGTATGCAAGTCTCTTCTACTTACGCCTATGACTACGGAGGGGGCGCTGTGGGCAGCGTTTCATGTTAGCGATTTTCTTAACTACTTCAGGTTAAAGGAGTTATCAGAAGAAGAGATACAGCGTCGTGTAATTTGGAGCAAGGGATTATGTGCTGCTGTTGGGATAGCAGTAGCAATAGACCTCTGGTCTCTGGCTGCCGTGTATAGAAAGTGTCCTCACCATTACAAGCTTGTGTCAACAGTAGGCATTCTTGCGGTTCTGGACGGAAGAGGCTCGTATTTAGCCAGTTGTGGCATGTATGTAATGGATATGGAGCGAAGAGGCGAGAGTTTACTAAATGAGGCAGTGACTTTACTCATAAAGACGAATGTAGATGGTGCGTATGTCATCATAGATGGTTGTGAGCAGGCGACGAGGACAAGCAGTGCGAGATACATTCCATACAACATTCGCTATGTTGATAATTCAATTCGCAAGCGTGATTATGCGGAAGAGTTGGTTGGAGAGCTTCCTTCGGGGCAGATGGACTTTTGGATTACTGTCTTCAAGCCAGGATATTTCCCGAAGCAGATTCTGTATACGATATTTCCGAGCGATAAAGGCACGGAGAAGAAGATATATGTGGAATTAGAGCCGCTTCCTGAAGAATACAAGGAGGTATTCTCTGACATCATCCAGGACGTGGAAGATTTGTATGCAGAGAAGGAGGAGGGTTTTGAGAATATACCTGCGCCTTGTGGCGGTTATGCGCATCCACGCATATTTGAGTATGATGTTACTGATGTCGCAACTGTTAATGTTGATTCTTCGCCTGCTGGTGCTGAAATATGGATATATGATGAAGATGCGGGATGGCTCGCAGCGGGTATAACGCCATCATACGGAAAGGCGAAGATAAAGTTGCCACCTGGCACATGGAAGGTCAAGTTAGTGCGCAGAGAAGATGACAGAATAGTAGAGGAAGTTGAGAAAGAGGTTACGGTTTATCATGGGGGCATAGCAACGCCTTCGGAGATTTATGTGAAATTTGAGGCGCCGCATCCTACTGCGGTGATAAGTTACTACCCTTCAGACATATATGTAGGCACGGAGGTCACATTTGACGGTTCTGGCTCTTCAGGCGGCGACACGGAAAGCATCGTTTCATACACATGGCATTTCGGCGATGGCACGACAGCGACTGGCTCGGTGGTCAAGCACACATTCGCAAAGGCGGGCAAATACACGGTCTCGCTTGCAGTCACTAATGAGAGCGGGAACACGGCAATTGCGACGAGAACGATAACGGTGAAAGAAGTTTCGCCGACCCCGACTCCTACGCCCCCGCCATGTCCTTCGCCTTCAGGCGTTGCGATTTCCATATCGCCCTCTTCGCCGACGACTGATGACATAATAACATTCACGGGAAGCGCAGTGGATGGCGACGGGCATGCGATAGTCTCGTGGGAGTGGAACTTTGGCGATGGCGCTACCGCAAGTGGTCAGGTAGTGACGCACAGGTTCACGAAGGCAGGCTCTTACAAGGTAGTGCTTAAAGTTACGAATGACTGCGGAGCGTATGCGACGGGCTCAAAGACGATTACGGTAAGCGAGGCGGGGACGCCTCCGCCTGGATGTCCGAAGCCGACGGCGAACATCTCATACATAGAGACGACGAAACCCTACGAGGAGCAGGAGATAGAGCTATCTGCGTCAGGCTCTTTGGGTGGTGACACACGCTCAATTGTATCTTATGAGTGGGATTTCGGCGACGGTGAGAGTGCGACGGGTGTTGAAGTGAAGCATGCGTGGAAGAAGGCGGGCAAATACACCGTAACGCTGAAAGTAACGAATGACTGCGGTGCGACGGACACGGACACAACAACGGTGACTGTGAATGCAATAAATGATGTCTGCGACTTGATAAAAGCACGAGGCGGTCCCACAGGAATTACATCTGTGGACATTCAGCAGATGATTTTGGCATATCACGACATCATCTCCTACTACTTCAAGCCCACTTATAATGCAATTGTAGGAGTCGCAGCGTATTATAGAGGCGACATCAGCTCAGGCGATTATTGGACAAAATGCCACTTCAGCGAATCCGCAGGCTTCTTGAGGTTGTGGCGTTTGTTAGAGCGGATGCGTCGCTCGTGATGAAGAAGTGATGAGAGAGAAATGGACAAGAGGGAAGCGGTCAAGGAACTATACAGGAAGGCGTATGGGAACACGACCTATGAGGAATACGGCGGGTTCATCATTTACGAGGATATGGGTTTTTATTTCAAGGAGTGGAACGAGAAGGGTGCATCGCCCCAATATCCGAATGCTACCACAATTACTTTTAGTGACGAATGCTCGGACTTGAAGCAATCTGTGCGTGATGAAATCACTGCTTTAGGCTTCTCGCTTGTTGATGTTGTCCATAAAGTCCCCACAAATGGCACTTTATATGATAGAAGGTGCTATGTCAAGTGGGGGGGTCAGCATTTCTCTCGTGAGGATTTGTTTCTTGATAGGATTAAAGAGTTGGCGGAATTGTTAGGCTATGATGTTCGCTCTGTGAGCAAACCTCCTTATTGGGGCATTTACGGCGACACTTTAGATGAGGCGTTGGATAATTTAATGGCATTTTCAGATGAAGTAGGGCTACTATGGGGAACTGCGGAGACAGAGAAACAGGATTCGGGGTATGTGTATTTTGTGAAGTGGTGGTATTTGACCCGCATGTTCGCTTTGTTTGCGCACTTCAAGTCTGTTGATTTGTATTGGGTGGGGGATTATTTGTATGCGGATGTCTCAATCATTCCGAATGTTGAGAAGTGCGATAGTGAATATTGTTACTACTATAAGATTCGTGTGTCCTCTGCTGGCGAGAAACTCACGGAAGGCACGATATATTTGCCTACGCTGGAGACGACGCTTCTCATTCCGAGCCCTCCATCTGAAGGCACGATAGTTTTCAAGTTAGTGGAGGTTGAAAAGGCGACAGAGAGCAAAGAAGTGGTGGATGAAATAGAGAGAACAGTTCCTGCGAAGCCGACACCAACCCCAACACCAACGCCTACGCCTCCGCCGTGTTCGTTGAGTGTTAAGGTTGGGGGCGAGGAGGTCACGGAGACGGTGCAATACATATATGTTGAAGTGGAGTATGAGAATGCTCCTGCGGACACGACTTTGAAGGTTATTTCCTCCTCCTATGAGTATGTTCTGAAGAAGACTGTGAGCGGTAGTGGCAGTGAAAGTTTTGAAGCCAAAGAAACAGGCACATATTTCATCTATTTGCAGAACGAGAGTTGCTCTGTAACGAAGGAACTGCGTGTAAAGGAGCCGCCGAGACCGCCGTGCAAGGATTACGGAGACTTGGATGATGATGGCTATGTGTCCACAAAGGATGCGAGACTACTCGGGGGATATATCCAAGGCTTCGTTACGCTTACGGAAGAGCAGAAGAGAAGAGCGGATGTGAATGCGGATGGCATAATAGATTGGGCGGATTACGAGCTGCTTGAGCAGTTCATTTTTGGTGAGATTGACACATTTCCAGTTTGCGAGCTTGTTGTTCTGACGGAGGATTCGCCGTTCTTTGTGCAAGTGGAAGACCCTGATGGTGTTCTCACGGAGGAAGATGAATGGTGGTATTCAAATAGAGTAAAAGGAGAGGAGTATCCCCGCCTTGTGATGCGTGTTCGTGGCTCATCGTTGAAATTCAAAGTGAAGCGGAACGCATGGTGGGGTATAAAGGTAGAAGGAAGCGAGGATATGAAGGAATGGAGCACTCTCTATGAGGAGAGTGGAATATTGGGACCTACCGAAAAAGAGATTGAAGTCTCAATAGAGGGGTATGATTTCATTCGCCTCACACTAATGGATGGCGATGCATCTCATGAATGGATAAGGCTTTCAAAGAAGATGATTGTGAAAGGGAAGGAACCGCTGCCGTTGTGCGAGTGGCTCCCCTCCACGGTTACTTCAATGGATATTGCAGAGTTGGTTTTAGCGTTCAATGGAGTTGTTGATTTAGGGTTCGTGGTGCTTCGCAAAGACATAGAAGGCGTAGCAAAGTTATACAAGGGTGAAGAATATGAATGTGGCTGGTGAGCGTGTGAGGTGGTTCAGATGCGTAAGAGAGGAAACATACGAATAGGGGCAATAAAGGACATTACAGTGACTGCGGTGGATGCGAAGATTACGGACTTTGCAGTGCTGGGAAATGTTCCAGAAGCTGCATCAGGGCATTATTTGTTCTACCGGTGCAAAGTGTATGCGGACTCTTCGCTGGATTTGGAGTATAGGGTGCGTATAAGCATTTCGCCGTCGCTTTCAGGAGCAGACACTTCAAAGACGACGGGGAAGATGACGCATGGCACGAACAAGTGGATATATTTCTATGCGCAGCCGTCTGATTTAGGGCTGACTTCTGACAAAACATATACGATAACTGCGGTGTATTTGGATGCGAAAGACCCTCGCACGGGGAACTGGGTGAATCTGCGCTCCTATTCAAGAAGCGACACTTTCAAGGTAGAAAAGAAGGTTACATGCTGGGAGGCGACACCGCACTATTCAAGCGGCTGCGAGTTGTTGAAGCACTATGCGGATGACCAGTGCGTGGTTTCCTCTGATAATGCATGGATAGACCACGCAAAAGGCAACATCACAGTTGCGGAGTGGGATTTTGTTGAAAAAGCGGATGGGAAGGATGCGAACACGATATGTGCGAACTGTTGCACGCCCGCACCGAAGGGAAGAATATGCGATGAGCATGACATTCCGTCGTCGGCGAAGGCGGGGACTTCAATAAACATAGGAGTGTGCGTGGAGAACACAGGTAAGATAAAGGCGAATTACTGGGTAGATGTCAAGATTTCAGGACCGGGCTATTCAACGACGCTAACGAGTGCGAAGAAGAGCATAGATGTCGGGAAGAAGGACAAGATATATGTGCGTTGGGACTTGCCGCTGAACCTGCAGAGCGGAACATACACGATAGATGCGACGCTCTACGCATGAGAGACGATGGCGAAGCAGGATGAGCAGACAGTAGGGAAGGTGCATACGGGATTTTGCGCATTCGTTCAGGATTTGCCCTCGAATCCGAGCTCGGAGAAGTTGAAGGATTTGATTTTAGCGTTCTGTGGGGTAAAAGATTTAGGGTTTGATGTTTCCACGAAAGATTATATATATGGAGCGGTGGAATACTATAAGGGAAATGTGAGAGAAGGGGATAAGAAGACGCCATGTGCGTTTGGTGATTCGTGATGACACTCACGAATAGCGGAAAAGACTGGTTGGCTCGGAACGCAGGCGTGAACAACTGTTTCGCCTCGTCAGGCGTCTCCTACAAGGATTTAGAGGGCAATTCTCACACGGGTTCAACGACGGATGTCGCTGCGATGCTCGTTGTTGCATCGTTATTAGGCTATCCCTACACGACGAAAGAAATCGTGAATGGGAAGAGTTACGAGGATTTTGTAAAAGCGAATGGTTATGATTTAGACATAGAAGATGTCAAGACGGTTTGTGAGTTGCAGGAGGCGACGACGCCTTACTGTGCTGCTGTCGCAACACCTACTCCTACTCCGACACCGACGCCTACACCAACGGTAACGCCGACGCCAACCGTAACACCTACGCCAACTACGAAGTGTGAGTGGTTCTCTGACCACATACCTATGATGTCTGCGGATATTATGGATCTTGTGAGGGCATATCTCGACATAATAGATTTAGGGTGGGATGTAAGCGCTGCGGATATAATGGGAGCAGTTGCATATTACTTAGGAGATAAAGATAGAGGGAATGAGTTCACAGGGTGTTCATTATGACGCTGACAAAAGAGGGAAAGGACTGGTTAGCAACTTACGCAGGCAGCAATGGCTGCTTTCAGCCGTCTGGCATCTCATACAAGGACGCTGATGGTGTCTCACACACAGGCTCAACGGGGGATGTTGCGAATGCGCTATATGTTGCGCATTTAGTGGGTAAGGATGATGTTGAGATAGTTGCGGGGAAGTCATACAGCGATTTCTGGAGTGCAAACGGCGGAAACGACCTCACTTTAGATGATGTTGGTTGGGTTTATGGCAACGATGGCGACCCTGGTGAGCCTCAATATTGCATAACAGCGACGACTACCCCGACGGTATCTCCCACAGTAACACCAACGCCTACTTGGGAGCCGATTTCGCCAGATGAATGTCCGCCGAAGGAGAGCGGTTATCACTGTCTCACGATAGAATCAGACCCGCCGGGTGCATCAATATACATAGATGGCGAGGACACATACAGGCTGACGCCAGAGACATTCAAGATTCGTGAGGGCATTCATACAATCAAGCTCACGAAGAAGGATTATGCAGATTACGAGACTACTGTTACGGTATATGCAGACCGAACGGTGAAATACACGCTCACGAAGCTGACGCCGACGCCAGTTCCGCCGATTGAGATAGAGGTGCGTAGAGGCGAACTGAAAGGATATATAGATGTGGGTGAGTCACGGATTCCTCGCATTATCACTGTGGGTTCGGTATATACATTCAGGTTGAGGGTTGAGAATCCGACGGATGGGATAAGAGCGACATATCAAGTGAAGCTTACATTCAAGGGGACGGGAGATGTGGAAGGCAAGGAGTTCTCGTTCAGCTCTGATGTGAGCGAGCCTGTAGACCCTGGCAACGGCATTTCGTTGTATGTAGATGTGCTAATGCCTTCTACGGCGCTTGCGGACACGAGAGCAACATACATACTGGAGACGACGCTTTACGGGTGGTCTGCGGTGGTGTCTGCGGGCGTGTGAGCGTGGAAGGTGATGTGAAAAATGGTCGTTTTGGAGAGAAGAGAGTTGGGAACAGTTGAAATCAGTGGTAAAGGGGCGGGCGTTGCGAGAATGAGCATAGATGAGTTCATAGAGGAACACAGAAAAATCAAGGAAGAGATAGGGTCGTGTGCGCACATTTCAGATGTGAAAGAGAAGTTGAACATTCCCGACGACAGATGGAGTTTGCACGAGCAGATGTTTCTCGCTGCGAAAGCGGTGGCGAAAGCAACGGAAGATGTTGTATGCACCACAGAGGGCATAAAGATGCTCTTTGACCTGTTAAAGAAGATGCGTGAGAAAACCACATATTAGGTGATGTCGGAATGAATGCGAGAGCGAGAAAGTTGGATGCGAAGCGGATAGGAGCGTTGAGAATTCAAGGACGAGGCACAGTTCAAGGTCAGATGCGACCTGTGTCATCAGGGGTCAGAGGCAGTCCTGTGAGGGCGTTTCAAGCGACAGAAGTCTCACTTGAAGACTTCGTGAATAAGCATTTAGCGCTCATAGACTTTTTGAACGACAAGGGCGAGAAGGGCGAATGCGTTACTTACGATGAAATCGTTGAGTTTGTCGGCAGTGAAGAACTTGCGGATAAGCATATTCAGTGCCTTGAGATAGAAGAGGCGTTTGTGAATGCGTTGCCTGATGTGTTCTGCTCGCTCACCGCCGTGATTAAGAGAAAGGAAGAGATGCTTCCAGGGGATTGAACAGCCATTTGCGACTTAGACTCACCAATACATCCACCTTCTATGGAAATCTTCTACTGAACGATATGCTTTCTTTTCTATTACTCGTTTATATTGAGGCATATAGGGTGCAATCATCCTTTCAATCTCAAAGCTTGTATCTATATGAATCTGGGGATAATGCAAACGAGTGAACATAACATAAGATGCTTTTCGCTCATTCACATCCGTTCCTGTAACGACACTTCCCCGTCGCTTACGATCTTCCTCATGTCCTATTCTCGCCTCGCCGATGCTGTAGATACTATATCCGAAGCGCCACATGCGTAAAGAGAATTCATAATCGTCTATGCCAAAAAACGGAGTGTAGCCAAATCCACTGTCTTCAAATGCTTTACGAGACATAAACTGCGAGCAACCACATAAAGAGGGGACTTCCATTGTTGTCTCAGGATACGGCCTTGCCCGGTATGTGAAATCAGGAGGGAACCACACAAATGAAAAGACGGTTTGCTTGGGATTGCCCACAACATACACTTTGGGACTGATGATACTCCTCTTATGCGAATTCAAAAAAGATATTAGAACTTTATCCCATCCTTTATCGGGGAATTCCATGTGTGCGTCTATGAAATACAAATATTGTGCGCCGTGCACTAGTGCCATTTTAGCGCCAGCATTTTTTGCCTCCCCCAAGCGGTAATTACCTATAACATTCACAATGTCCCTTCCTCGTATGTGGGGGATATAATCGCTGACGATGTATATTCTATATGGACTGGTTATTGTCCGCCTAATCTCTTCTATTGTTTGCTCTAATAGTCTTTCTCCTTTACGGGAGGGGATTACTATCCCTATCATTATAACCACCCCAAGCGTGAATATAACAATAGGTAGTTGCGTGCCATACGCCGAGATGAGAAGCGAGTTGCTACTATATTACGGCAATCTTCAGGATCTATCATATCAACATCCCATATCCTCCGCTTTATTTCTTCTATTGATTTGCATAAAAACCCTGTTACCCCATTCTCTATTTGCTCTTTCAATCCGCCATTTGCGAGTGCTATCACAGGGGTTCCACATGCCATCGCTTCCGTTGCGCCCAAATACCACGCTTCCAAGTATGATGGGTTCGGCACAGCTATCAATGCTTTGGCATTCGATAATAGTCTTATTTTTTCTGTTAATGGGACATGCCCTCTGACTTCCACGCCAACTTTCTTTGCATAGTCTATACATTGCTCGCTGTAATTACCCTTAGGCACGGTTCCAGCCATAATACCCTTCACACCAGTCTCCTCACATATCTTGATGAAGTCCATTGCCCCTTTCTCTTGGGTTATACGATTTAAAAACAGAAAATAATCCTTCTTAGTTTTCTTGAACGGATATAATTCGATGTCTATTCCATGATGAATCACATAAGGTGTTGTAGTAAACCGCTTATAATATCCTGCTAATTCTTTTGATGGTGCGATATACACTGGCAGTCTATTTTTAACACCTGCCACTTTTATACAGTCCCATGGATTCGCACTATGCAATGTATGTGATACATGCTTGTGATGTCTATATGGATAGCAATAAGCAGAATGGTCGCAAACAATATCTACATCTCTCATATATTTCCGATATACTCTCTCTGCTGCTGCCTCTCTTGCTCCCCAGTCTATTTTCGGCGGCTCAGGCTCTATTGCTGGCACAGTGGGAACATACTCCACTCCCGGTGGCAATCGTGACCCTTCAGGCGCAGCAACACGAACATCAAAACCCATCTGAACAAACTCTTTTGCCAAGTAATATACTATTGCTTCTATTCCCCCATACATGTTTATGTCTACGGGGCGCCCCGCAATGCTGATTATGAATATCCGAGACATATATTTACATAGTCCCGTCAAATATATAACAACAGGGAAAAGGAGGTGAGGGGGAAATAATAACATTCATCATTCAGGAATACCACGAGGAAGAGTTTATAGACAAGATGATAGCGCAGTTGAACGATGTCGCAGCGGAGGGGGAGGAGATAGAACTATGCTTCATTACCGCTTCACCCGCAGAGGAGCGGAGTTATGTGCGTAAGAAGGCGGACTTTCCCGTTAAAATCGTCGGAAGGGTGTGGTCTTGCGGTGCAGCTCGTAACACAGGTGCGATTATAGCGTCGCCCCGTTCAGAGGCGTTGTTCTTCTTTGACTGCCATGTGTGTTTTACACCAGAGGCGATTGAAAGTGCAGTGGAAACGCTGCGAAAGTATCCGAATGCGCTTTTAGGGATGCCTGTGCGAGTGGTGGATTTCCCCTCCTGCGAGGTTAAAGGGGCGACAGGCTACGGCGTGACATTCAGATTCACGAAGCACCCGTTTGAGTGGGTTTGGTATGCTCCCTCCTCAGATGAGAGGATTTTTGCGGTTCCGACAGTATGTGGATGCGCCTTTGCGATGACCCCGCAAGTGTTCAGGCATTTTTACGAGTTCGGCGGATTTCTGTGGCAGCATCGTCGCTTAGGATGGGAAGAAGAGCATGGCTTCCGTTTATGGCGATTACAGCATCCCGTTATCGTTGATAAGAGAGCGGAAGTAGGGCATCTGTTCAAGCAGAGTTGGAAGGGGGATGTGGCATCGGATTGGCAGAACTCCCGCATTCTCGGCATATACCTGAATGCTGATAGGAGAAGCTGCGAGGAAATCCTGCGAATATGCTCGCAGAAAGGTTGGGACACGGAGAAGGCGTTGCGATGGGCTCGTGAGCATGGTCGTCCTATAAGAAAGAAGTTGAAGCGGTATCCGCCCTTGAACCTAAAACGCTTCCTGTGGATTGATGAGAACTGGAGGTGGACGCCTCCAGCGTGGTGGAAGAAACTTGCGACGGCGAGCTCGTAGGATTTATCTTTTTGGCAGAGAGAACGCCTTTAGGTGCGGTGTATAAGTTTGCTCTTTCGCATGGGTTACGAGTGTATGCGGATTCTGTGAGGCAAACGCTATTATTAAGTGAGAAATCGCTAAAGTGGAGGGGTGCTTAAGCAGAGGGCGATATAGAAGATAGATTTGAACCTTTCATTCTTCTCGCCCACTTTTCTTTCCATTTTAGTGCTTCCTGCTCCCATTCGGGAAGCCCATTTGCAAGCGTTACGAACAAGAGGATTGTATCTGCAACTACCTCCTCAAGACTTTCCATTGTATCAATACAATTTACCCCTCTCCCTCCAATCAGGAGTAAGTCATCCTTGTTGATTTCTTTGCACACCTTCTCTATCCGCTCAACAATCTCAAACAATCTCTGTAACACCTTATTCACTTCTTCACATAACTTTTTCCTCCTCTCCTTCCTAACCTCTCCTGCTACTCTCCACAATCTTCTATCAATTGCCTCTTTACACTCTTCCCATTCAATCTCTTTTTTCACCACTCTCTCATACTGTTTATCTCTCCACTTCTCATACTCTCGCCACACTTCCTCGTCTGTCGGCACTCATCACCACCCCCCCTCCCTTTTCACCGTGTCTTTAAACTCTCAGCTCAGTGAGAGGCAAAGAACTCGTTGAGCATTTTGAAGAAGGCATCATCAAACTCACGCAGCGAGCAAGTTTCCGTAAGTGAGACGGAGCAGAAATCCTCAACGGACTTTCGTGCCTTTTGCACTCTTCTTTTTGAGATGAAAGGCGTGTGCGTCGCAAGGAGTTCAATAACGCCGTTCATGAACGCAGAGGCACTTTCAGGCTTCAAGTGCTGAACGAAGCATTTTACCTCTTCCTTGTGAAGTTCCGAAAGCGGATAATTGCCCTCCAAATACTCCTTCAAGAGCTCGGGGGGAATGTGCGACGCAGGCAGGAAAACGCCCCAGCAGAAGAGCGGTGCGTTGTAGATGTCCAAGAGAAAGTGAGAGCAGAGCATCACGCCGATTGCGATTTTGCTACCCTTCGGCACGGAAGGATGCATGTATGCGAATTCGTTGTAAATGCTCTCAAAGGTGGAGAAGCGATGCCTCCAGAAGCGATGCAAGAACGGCAAATCCATGTCTGGTGCGACTGACCACTCCGCATACTCCTTCGGATAGCCAAAATGCTCACACAGATACTCACCGAGAATGCGATGCGAAGTTGCATCCATTTCCCTCACAAACCTCCTTTCGCTCCCACCACGCAAATTCCTTTTCTCCCTCATGAACTAAGGCGGCATATATATCTTTATATACATGCTCGGGCAGGTATAAGGGCGTTGCGATAGATATGTGCGGTCTGCGAGTGGCTTCCACAGGTATGAACTGCGAAGAGTTGTTGATGCGGACACGAACCCATAGCCACGCATGCCTTATCTTATGATTAACGCAGATGTATGTTGTGAAACCCTTATTTTCAAGGTATCGCTCCAAATAGGCGGATGACTCGCTGCAATCCCAATAGTTCTCTATGTAGGGAAACTCAATTCCGTTAAGAACTTCAACGAGGTCAGAGAGGTTTTCGGTCCTATTTGTCGGAATATAGTAGGGTTCTGGCACATTCGCCTTCATCACGACTATGCGGTTGAGCGGGTATTCACTCATAAGAAGCAACGATGCCGAAGGAAAGCTGAACGAAAATGTGCCGTAGATAATAGCGTAGAGAAGAAGCATCTCTGCAATTGCACTCGCTACTGGATACTTCTCCTCAAACTCTTGCAGGCTCATGGCAGGAACTTACCGAGCAGAAAGCCAATTATGAAGGACAACAATAGCCAATGAGGTTGCTCAATAATTGCCTCAATGATTGCGTCCCAGACTCTCATGTTTTAGGCGTCCCGTCGGGGTTGAGTTTACCCATCTCTATGAGTTTCTGCTTCGCCTTTTGGAGTGCTTTCCACTGAATATAGTTTGTTCTATCCGCAACAAGGTGCATTCTTTCCAAACCCCCCTTGTCAAATTCCCTTATGTAGAACTCTGCAAGAACATCTTCGGGTGGCGGTCCTGAGTCCTTGTCCAAAGGTCGCAAGAGTTCCCAGCAGGCGTTTCGCTCCGATTTGTCCTGATGAAGCTCGCATGATGCTCCGACTAAAGAGGCGACAATCGCTCGGTCAACATTTGGATTGCTTAGTCGCACCGCTTCTTCGTTCTCAATTGGAGGCTTCGTGTTGAAGATTTGCTTTATCTTCTCCTTATCTCCGCTCACACCTGCTCACCTCCTTTCTTCTTCCTCCTCCAAGACATAATAATACTTTCGGTCGTTTGGGTTGTAGAAGCGGATGATTCGCTTGTTGTAGCGATTTCGCAGGTGATTTATGGCGTTCATAACGGTCTTTCGTGGCACTTTCAACGCATCTGCAATCGCATCTGCCGTCGCTGCGTTCCGCTCAAGAAAACGCAGAACCTCATGCACCACACCACCATGCGACGCAGGCGTTCTTATCACTTTGCCTTGCCTCACCAATTCCAGAAACGCCTCTTTCGGTATTGTTTCCATATCCCCCTTTATCCCCCTTTCCATACTCTTCCACCATCATTCAATTGCCCCTTGCCATATATAAAGGTTTGCCACTTATGCCTATCTCTCTCTTTTTAATCTTCCCCCTTTTCAATGCTCTCTAAGGAAAAGAAGCACTTAAGCGGAGAGACAATATAAAGAAAACTCTCTAAATAGAAAGAGGTTAAAAAATGGAAGAGCAGAGGGAGAGGGCGCTTGAGGAGGTGGAAAAGCTCGGGGCGAAAGCTGCGGAGGAATTGGCGGGAAGGTTGAGAGAAATTGCGGGAGACGACCCTGAAAGCAGTCTTCGGCTGTTTCAGGCTTACATAAGCGGAGTCAGAAAGGGCTACAAGAGGCTTTACGCACAGAAGCGAAAGCTCATAAGAATTCACTTAGCACCGAAATGGACGCTTGCTTTTGAAGCAGCAAAACAATACAGCTATTCACGAGGATGGATTGAAGAGCCGAGAGATACGCTTTTTGCAAGATTTTGCGTCATAACAGTTATTCAAAACATCATAAGACGCTTGCGACAAGAAGACGAAGCGCTTGCTCGGATGGCAAGAGAGAGCGAACAGAGCTCGGAAGGGAACGATAAATCTCGTGAAGGTGAGAAGGATAATCAGCAATGATGTGTAATGCTGCGAATGCTGCTGCCAAAGTGCCGAAATGTCGTTCAATCAGTCTCACAGTGTCGGCATCGTGAAGGATGGAGCGGTGCTTCTCGTGAAAGAGCTCGCAAAAAGGGTGGTCCAAAATGTCGTTTATGAATGCGAACTGCTCCGCAAGTGAGATGCCAAAAACCTTCGCTGCGAGGCGGATGTGAGCTTCACGATTCATCGCTTGTTTGTATTGAGGTGTCTCCACATTATAAATTTATCCACATTCTCGGAGCCGAAGCGGTCAAATTCGGGGTCAAAAAGCGTGACGAAGCGTGTTTTATCGTAGCCGAGAATGGGTGCATACTTGTCGTAGTAGCTGCTGAGATAAGGGACGCCATTTGCGATGATATACGCCCAGACATCCCGCCAAGTCCACGACGCAAGAGGGAATATGTTCGTGATGCCCTTGTCGTATTCTCTCTGCTTTTCGGCTCGCAAGCGTCGTTTAACGCCCTCTTCCGCCCTCAAGCCAAGAAAAGCTGCATCGTATCCCTCTCTGACGAGGCGAGGCACTTCAACGCCTATGAAGTGTCTGCCGAGCACGCCTTGAGCTGCTCTGCCGAGCTTTTTGTAGAGCGAGGAGGTCAGCACGGTCAGATTTTTCGCTCCGCACTTTCTCGCAATTGCAATAATCTCCTTTTCGAGAGGTCGTGGTATGAAGTAAGGACCGTAATCCCAGTGCACTACGGTGATGCTATCGTCATGCTGCAGGACCATATGCATCAATGCTGTTGAATCCTTCCCTCCGCTGAAGGCGATGTAAGGCTTTTTGAATTTGCTGAGTGCTTGCTTTATAATGTCTCTCGCTTCTCCGAGCTTTCGCCGAAATTCGTCAGTTTGCGACCATAAGAGAAAATACTCACGCCATTCGGAATTCATGCATGCTCACACCTCCGCAAGTCAAATCTCGCATAGATGGCAGTTCTGTATCTATTGAATTCGTAATCAAAGTAGGTTATAGCGTAGCCAGCACTCTGAACCACATCTTTAACGCCAGAGAATAACAGCGAAGGGAAGTGCTTGTAGTGCCAATCTCTCGCTTTTATCGTTTCTGCCGGTTTTAATCCGTAGTGCTTGTAGAAGTTGACCCTCCTCTTCATTTTCACGGATGTCAGAAGCCCATCCGTCAATATCACCCTCTTTACTCTGCCCTTGAACTCAGAAAAGAAGCCTCTGAGAAAGGGCATGGGCGAGCCGTAAGGGTCAAGGTCAAGAACTTCAAGCTCTCTCAGTGAGAAGTCCCTTAGGGATTTGAGAAACGCCTTATCAGACATCTGAATTCTGACGACAGAACTCGGCAGATTCGGAAGAGATTTGTCAACTGCAAAGACTTTGAACCGTTCTGCATACATCTTCGTCAGTCTCGCTTCCCCTCCAGCATAGACACAGAGGACGCAGCCTCCTAATAGCCCTTCAATGTGCTTCCTCCTGAACTCAAGCTTTTCCTCGAGGAACGGTAGTTCCGCAGAATTCCATCTCCTCACACCGCTTCACCCTTCAGCTCTCTCAACGCCTCTCCGAGCTTGAAGTTCTGTGTGAAGTTCTCGCCGAGATTAACTTGTGCTCCTGGCGGAACGCAGGGGGCGACGAACTCCTTTGCCCAGTAGGGCGGTTTATATGCCATTGCCACGACATCCGACGCCGAATGAACTAAAGGGACAGGTATAGGACGCATTGCGACGCCGTCCTTGACGATGCTGTAATCTTCGTTGATTTCCTGAATTGAGAAGTCCTTGACGAAGCCGTAGCCAATCGCTACCTTTTTACCTAAACCGGGAAGGAAGCGTAAGAGTTGTTGAAGTTCATCAGGGTCGCCACAGGCGTAGAAGGTCACTGTGCGTGCAGGAATGTAAATGAGATTAATCATGAATGCCCTAAAGTGCCCTCTGCACGTATCTATCTTCTTCTTGCGCACACGCCTCAAATCAAGATGACGCTCACAAAATCGCTTGTATATCTTCGTGGCAAATGCCTTGCTCGTATCAAAAAAGGAGACCGAGGCATGATAAATCCCTGCTGTCTTCTTCAGAGGCAATATGCGCTCGCCGATGACCTTGACAACTCGCTTCGACGGCAAGCTTCTGAGTCCATGACTGTCCATCTGACGCTGCTTGAGATGCGCTACAATCGCATCAAAGTGTATCCATGGGTAGGAGAGACACACGGGTGTCTGCATGCGAAAGGTGATTTTCAAAGGAACATTCATCGCTCTTCCATCTCCTGAAGGAGAAGGATTATTTCATCTTTGTGCTCGGCGAGAAACTTCATATAAGTGTCCGAAGAGGCATCAAGGTCGTAAGAGATTTCCAGCTCCCCCAAACCGATTGAGCTTTTTCCGCCGATGAAAGGCTTCGCTTTCCAGAGCTCTATGCAGCGGGCAAGACAAGAAATGTCCACTTCATCAGGGTCTTCAAGCTTCAATTCGTGATAAAATTCCGTCCCTGGGGCGAAGAGCTCATACTCAATGAGCATTTGAACTGCCTGCTCCTTCTCATCCCTCTCCGCTTTTATGTCGTCCTTGCGAGTTTGATATGCAGTCGTGAGAAGCTCATAGACACTCCTGCTCGGATGTTCGTCATCAGGTAGATAATCCTTGAGCTCCTTGCAGATTGGCAGAGCTGCGCCAACTTTCAACTTGCTCTCAATTGTCTGATTGCGGAAGCTGAAGCCGAAAAGTCGCAAGGGTGGAATGCACTCAATAACCCTCCTCTTCAAGTCAACATCAATGATGCCACTATCCCGCACATCAACAGTTTCCAGCACGCCTCCTGTGAATAGAGCATGATAAAGCTTCAGACCCTGCGGCGTCGTAACATCTATTTCGTATCCGATTTCGGAGAGGAAATCCTGAAAGATGTAACGCCTGAGCACTCCTCTGATGGCATTACCGCTGATGATGGGGATGTCTTCAAGCCCTGAGCTCGTAATGAACTTGAGCCTGTTGAGAAGAACTACTGAACCAGTCTTCTCATTCCCTCCGTGAAAGATAGGTGAGCGAGCCTTCAAACGACCTCTAACTGTCAGCAAACCGAACATTTTCCTCACCTTGCGAACCTCCTATCGCCCTTCTTTTCATCTCCCTCGCCCTCTGCGCAGCTTTCAGCGTCAGGAGTTTCGGCATTTTACGCAAAACCCGCATCGCATCTTTGTTATGTTCCCTTAAGAATTCAATGACATCTAAGGGTAAAGGCGGAGCTTGCAAGCTCAAAGCATTGCAGAGCCTCTGAACAACAGAAGGAACATCGGGCTCGTATCTGCTGAATTCGAGGCGATGCTCAAAAATGTCGTAAGGTATCCTATTTCTCGCAATCCTTTTCCAGTCTACCGCTTTATAGACATGAGCGAGCAGCTCAGTCCACGCCTCTTCAAGATTCCTATCCAATTTACCGGATTGCATAAACCACCACCTCCCAGACAGGATTCTTAGAGAATTCAATAATCTGCTCGCAGAGCTCTCTGTGCTCCCAGTGCTTCACCGTCGGCTCCGTTAGCAGCTCCTTTTTGCTGAACTTGAGTGCTCTTGCCTTCGCAGCAACATCAGCCATCTCAACAAGGTCGCTTCGAGTGACGAATAGCAAGGTATCTTCGTAAGCGAGATAGTAGCGTTCCCTGCTGTAATTCACACGGTTGATTAGATGCAGAAAGCCTTGCTTCTTCCCGCTCTTCGTTATGTATATGGCGAAAGGCGGATGTGGTGGTTCTGTGAGATATTTGAGAATTTCAGTGCGTTGCAGAAATCTGATGTGTTCAGGTGTGGCGACCCAAGACTTCCGACGATACTGCTGGTCTCTGCAGAGAGTATAGCAGAATTCACAGATGCAATCGCCTTCTTGCAGTAAATTCCACGATGTGAAATTGTCAGAGAAGTCTACCTTGTGTCCTCTTTCTGTTGCGAAACCGCAAACCACGCAAGTCCCGTGCACATCGCCGTTCGTCGGAGGGAAAAACTGAGATGTCCTGAAGATGCCACTTACCATTAGTTTTTCTTTCGTTTTCTATATTTTAAAGATGGCGGGCAGTTCATCGGAGAAGGCGTCGCAGCAGACGAGGGCGAGGTGGCTTTGTCTGAACTGCGGACTTGAGTTTCAAGGTGCGAAGACGAAGCCTGAGTGTCCCGAATGTTTTAATAAATGTGATTTCTTATTAGTGAGGTTGAACAGGGAGGGTCTTCCTGCGATGAGCGACGAGGAGGAGATAATGAAGGGGCCCGAACTTACGCTCACGCTGCACACGCAGGACGAATTAGAGTATAAGGATGAACTGCTTGATTACATACGAAGGAAGAATTTGGCGAGAGCGAGGCGAAAGATGCTTGAAGAGACTGCGGAGGAGTTGAAGGTGAAAAGGGAATTGGAGAAATTACAACATGGGGAGAACGGAAATTTCACTGATGGCGGTCAGAACTTATCTGCTGCACCCCTGCTCATAACCGCATTAGCGCCTACGAAGGAAGAGCGAGAGGCGCTGCTGAAGGAGCTAAGCGAGAACAAGGAGCTCGCTCTTGCACTGGGAATGATGCTTAATGCACCACGCTCAACGATGCCGTTTTTTCCGTTTTTCGCACCGCAGGCACAGCAACAGCAGCAGACCGCAGTGACGGATTTGGCAGAGGCGTTGGAGAAACTGGCGAAGATTGCCCGTGAGGAGCGACGGAACGACGGAGGTATTGAAGAGCTGCGGGAGGAGCTGCGACAATTGAGAGAGGCGCTGACGAAGAGAGACCCTGTGGAAGACATTAAGAAGTTGTTGGAGATACGGCGAGAGTTGCAAGAACTGCAAGGCGAAGAGAAAGGTAAGAGGGAAGAAGTGGAACTTCTGAGCAAGGCGGTGAAAGAGATGGGCGAGTCGGTGAACAAGGCGATTTCATCGTTGAGGGCGACGATACTGCGTTTGGAGCAGGAGCGGGGCGGAGGCTCGCAGGAGCGAGAGATAGAGAGGGCGAAGAGAGTGATGCAAAATCTGAAGGAGTATGTGGATGCTGCGAAAGAGCTTACGAACATTCTCTCGTCTTCTTCTTCGGGGGATGGTGAAGATTACTACAAGAGGAAGAAGTTTGAGCATGAATTGGAGTTAGAGCGTTTGGAGAAGGAGAAGGAGCTTGAGAGAGAGCGCAGGAAGAGAGAGCGGGACATGGCGATTGCGAGACTGTTGGAGATGATGCGGAGTAAGCATCGTGAGAGTGATGAGGAAGAAGAAGAGGAAGAGGAGAACGAAGAGGACAGATTTGAGATAGGGTCAGTAGGGGAGGAAGAAAAGAGCATAGAGATTGAGATTGGAGATGAAGAAGAGGAAGAAGAGAGGAAAGAGGAGGAAAGAGGAGGCGAGTGAAAGTGAGTGGGGATGTGAATCCGAGAGGGGAGAAAAGACCTCACGATGGTCGTGGTCGTGGTAAAGGAATGCCCGGTGGCATGAGGAGGGGGCGCAACAGAGGGGGTTGCAGATTTGGAGGTCCTGGACACGGTCTCGGCGGTGGTCGTGGTCGTGGAAGAGGTCGTGAGGGGTGAGAGATAAGAATGAGAGGAGAGGAAGAAGAGGAGAAGGAAGGTATTGAAGAAGCGATAAAAATCGCAGCGAGAGCTTTGGAAGAGATAAGCGAGTTAGAAGATAAAAAACTGCTAAAGATAGATAGGTGATGGGCGATGGACGTAGATGAGCTTGTAGCATTGGCTATAATAAGGCAAATACTGAAAGAGGGTTTGGTAACATGGGGATGCAAAAACATAAAAGTAGAAACTCACAACACGGGCGAGTTAGAGGTAGAGTTTGAGAAGAACGGAAAACACTTTCACTTTTACTTTGGATAAAGAAGGCTGAGAAGACGCAAAGGTAAAATGAGGGTCAGAGAGACCGAAGACGGATATATTGTGGAATTTTTCCCGCAGGCGAAAATCGTAGAGACGAAAGAAGAGCCTGAACGAGGGTGGAAAGTTGAGATAGGGTATTTAGAGAATGAAGATGTCTTCGTGCCTGCTCGTGTCTTCTACGATAAGAGGTTCACGCTGGAAGAAGTGCTGAAATATGCTCGCAGATTAGAAGAGTGCAAGATATGCAACAGCTTAAATATGAATGTGACGAATGTTGAAGAAATCGTTGCGGATGATAAGTTGAAGGATTATGTGAGGAAGGCGAAGGAGATGCGTATGCGTGCTGCTGCCGTGAAAGGAAATGGTGAGAAGAAGGAAGAAGAGGGGCGAAAGCTCACGGAGAAATTGGGTAAAATTGCCCTTACAAGATTCTACTCGCCCGCAGAATTATTGCTGATGGGCTATTTGGCGGATGATGATGAATTAATTGAGATTGCGATGAACTCTGTGCGTGATGTTGACGATTTGTTCAAGTCGCCGAAGAGCAGTGAAAATAAGAATAAGAAGAAAAAGAAGAAAGGGCGTGGAAGAGGTGCGGAAATATTCAGGACGGTGCTGTTGATGAATGGAGGAGAGGGAAATGCATGAAGATAAGGAAGTGTTGGAGAAGCAAATAGAGCTGGAGCAGATAAAATTAGAGAGGATGAGATATGAGGTGCTAATGAGGCTTATGGAAATGACGCTGGAGTGGGAAAGAAGGAAAGTAGAGCTGCTGACGATACTGGCAAGAAGCATAGATAAACAGAGGGACAGGTGAAAGAAAATGGATTTGCTTGAGACGACTGCGATTTTCACCTTGAGGAACTTGAAGAAGTGCGTGCGAAGAATGAGCGATGGGCAGAAAGAGCGAGTGCTTTCATCACTGCTCGCATACATTCTCGCTGAAGAGAGCGATGACGAAAAAATGGCAGAGAAACTAAAGAGTGCAGCACTCGCAGAGATAAACGAGGCGTTGAAGGCAACAAAAGAAGAGAGTGCAACAGAAGGCGAGGATACAGAAAGCAGTTCGGAGAAAAAGGGGAAAAAAAGGAAAGCAATAGTCTACTAAAGTTCAAGGAACTTTCTACCGCTGTCAGTGAGTTTTATGCAGTCGTTGTCTTTCGTGGCGAAGTCGTGAGCGACGAAGAAATCTATGACGAGGTTGAGTGTTTCCTCCGATAGCGGGGTCTCTGCCTTTAGCTCTTCAAAGGTTCGCTCTCTTTCTGCCAATAACTCAAGAACTCTGTCTAATTTCTCCAGCATCTTTCTCACCTTTTGAGATGTCCCAGCCCCAATACCTGTCCAATTCCAGATTTTCCTTTAGCACAGGACAGCCAACACGCTCACACCACTCCACAACAGGACAGCCAACGGCGAAGCACTGTGCTCTCGGATAAAGGAGCGGACAGTTCGCACACTCTTTCCTGAAGACTTCGCAGTCCGAACAGTCATGCATCTCGCATCACCTAATATTCTGCGTTTTCTTCACGCAAACACGAGCAGGGCGGTTCAACATACGGAGCTGGCGGTCGCTCTGATGGCAGGTCAATGATTTCGTAGGCGTAATTGCGATAGTAATGGTCAAAGTTCTGCATCGCATACTTGTCGTTTTTGATTTTCTCACGATACTCTTCTTGCGTAAGGACCCTCAGCAAAGCGTATCTGCAGCGGTGCTTCCCTGAATTGGTTATGTCCTTGATGGCGAGGAAATACTTCCCAGGGAGAAGATAATAGATGTCGTCCCAGTGATTTCCTGTCCTTGATGTCTCTGTGTGGTGTGGCTCCAAGAGCTTTCGCTGACGAATGCTGTATAAGTAGTGCTGCGTGTAAGCGCCCATGCCCGTTGAGCGCCCTGGAAGAGAGACTTTAACGGCACGCACATTTTGTAAGGACTCGCCCATACGCCATCACCATTACAACTTCTCTTCTAATTGTCGTATCACATGCAACTTCGTAACGATGCGCTCTGCGACATTTATGAGGTCGTCAGTCGTGCAATCTATGCAATTCAGGTGCTCCTTGATGTAATCGCAGAGCTCCCTTATCTCCGCTTCCTCCCGCCTTATCTCATCCAACACGCTGGCGTCCCCTTCTTCGTGGACGGGGCTCGCCACTTCCCCGCCCGCATCACCTTCACGCATTACCGCCGTCATTGCCTACCACCATTACCCTATATAGAGTAGTGATTAAAAACCTTTTCGGTTTTTGTCGCAGCGAGCAAAACCGAAAATTAGAAGACGAATCTGCGTTTTTTCTCACGCTTATAGAGTTCGTCAATGAGTTCTTCCCAAGTTGAGACTTTGAGCCACGCCTTGAGCTCCTGAAGTTTCCAGTAAGAATCCTCAGTGAGCGTCAGATGCTTCGTCCTGCTCCAGTCCCGCTTCCGCCCCGCTTTGACCCGCACCATCGCCTTACATAAAGTATATAGAGCGTAGGGGTATTTAAATAGACTTACGGATGTGAAAATATGGCAGAAGGAGCGCACCCATGTCTGTTGGCAGATTACTATTACGACCACAGCAGTGAGGGCGACTTGGACGCAGGGGACAAGTGGGAACAAACGACATCGCTGGAAAGCAACCAAGTCGCAGAGATAACGCATGTGGAAGTGTTCTCGCCGATTTCTTCAGGAACAGCAGGCGACTTGCGACGCTTGACGCTGATAATTGACGGTCAGGACTTGGGTCAATATGTCCTCATAAACCCATACTACTGGCACAACACCGCACCGCCTCGCTCATTCATCTATAATACGGTGTGGCAGTTCGGTTCGGGAGCAATAGCAGAGACGCACCCGCTCATGAATCTAACGCTCAAGGCGAAGAAGAGCTTCGGCATCAAGGCATTCGCAGGCGATTCAACGGTCACATCGTCGTTCAGAATTCGCATCTATGGCTATTTATACGAGGAGGGGGAACATTTGCGTCGCATTTTCGGCGACAGAGCATACACCGACCCTGCGACGATTGTTGATAGGAACCGAGGAATCTCGCTGGATGTCACCAAAGATGCGATTGATGTCTCAATAGAGCACTGGGACGAGATGGTCGGTGGCGTGAGGCAAGCGAAGCCGGTTGTCTTTCCACTCGTGAGGTTCGCCTACAACGCCTCCGCAACGACTGCAAACAGAGAGTATGAGTTCTCACACAAGGGGGACGAGGTTGAGACGCCTGAAGAAAACCTCTTCTTTGATTTAGACGCCAGCGAGGCAGTGTTCATTCAGTCGCTTGGCGTGAGAAGCGTTGAGCATCTGAAATACGCAGGCATCAAGATAGGAACGGTGAAATACCCTGCCAATGAGGGATTCAGAGTGGATTATCCCGTTGCGCATCCGTTGCACTTTGGACATGGCTACCCGCTGTTCCCGCAGGACATGCCGATATTCTATGCGGTGCCACGCCTGAACTGGGGCTTCCTGATTCATGACGAGAAGGGTAGAGTGTTCGTGCAGGACGACGGGACTTCAATCTCCGCAGATAGCATCGTCGTGGCGATTCAGGGCATCCATGTGTCGTTGTGAGTCGGGAGAAGGAGCGAGAAAAGGAGGGGGTGAGCGGAAAGATGAGGACGCTTGTCATCATGGGTAAAACGACAAATAACGGAGAGGCGACGGAAGTCACGCTCTCAAACGCACCACCACTCGCATCCATCATAGCGGGAGACCTGTTCGTTGCGTCATCTTCCTCAAGGACCGCACTAACAGTGGTTTCAGACACTCCCGACGCAAACGGCGAGATACAACTCACGGCGACGAACAAGTTCAAGCTGTATTTGGACACGGGAATGACCGTAAATGATATACTCGTGTTGCAAGTGGAGGTCGTGGGTGAAAAAGTGGCGGTAGAATGAGCGTCGTAGTTTCAGCCATCTCAAACTATCCCGTGAAACTCGCAGAAACGGTAGTGAAGAATCTGAGTGCTGGGATTAGTTCGCTGATTTCGCTGAAGAAAGAGCTGCAGGACAAGCTGCTCATCGTTGATAAAATCGTTGCAGCGGAGAACGCAAATGTGTCGCTCAGAATTCAAGCAGATGTGTGGAAAGAAGAGACGCTGACGACAAACTTGGGCAACGATTTCTACCTTTACGCTTTTTCCCTTTTTGAGATAAAGGCGGTTGCGTCCGCATCAGTGACGAATTACACGCTTCTCTGCTCGCAGGTATGGCAGAAGCCGACCGTTGCACATAAAATGCTCTTCGACATGACGCTCACCGACGAAGAGCGAGAGATTGCAGAGACGATGAATGTGGAGGAGAGCATAGAGCAAGGAACACTGCCTCTGCCGTTTGATGTCTTCGTGAAGCGAATAACAAAGACAAAGAAAAGGGCGACAGTGGCGAGAAGCGATTCTTCCACTGCGCCTGTGTCAATTTTCCCACTCTCCGACGAGGTTATAATCCTGCGGAGCGTGCAGATTCCAACAGATGCGATGCTGCAGATAACCGTTGACGGAAAGGATATATGCACTTTGGATGGACGAGCATGCGACGCATCAGATGTTGAACTATATGTGATTGCGGAGGACGAACTGCGTTTGACATATGCGCCGTCTGCGACGGCAGAGTGGAGATTCACTTACGAGAGGGCGAAACTCACCGACTATCTGCGAATGCTCTTAGGAAGGCTCACAAGGGCGCATGACGAAGAGCTCTGGATGCGTGTCAGAGCGGGAATCGTATGACTATGAAGGCGGAGAAGCTTGTTGCGATTTCGCAGTTTCTCCCCGCATTTCCGAAGCTGTTTGATTGGATTCTCGACAGAAAGGATGATGTCACGGTAGGCGCTGGCGAGCTCGTTGAACTCGTGAGATACGAAGATGTCAGAGGGCTCCTCTTGGATGCGACGCTGAAAACAACCTCTGATGAAATGGTCATCCGCTTCACGATAGACACAATCACCACTGAGGTCGTGCCGAAAGTGCTGTGGCAGATGGGCTTGGGCAAGGAAGAGCGTCGTAATTTCCGCATCATCAGATACGACCCCGATTACAAAATCTACATGGGCGGATTATACCCCGACCCGCCGTATCCGTTCACAGAAAGCATATCGGTGAGCGTGCTGAATCCCACTTCAGAAGACATCGTTGTGTCGTGGTACATCTACTTCCTGCAATACACCGAAGAGCTGCTTGCGATAATAGACGAGATGATGCGTGAGAACGAAGAGAAAGAAGGGGCGGAGTGAGGGCGTGAGGAGGTGAGGAGAAAAGAATGACGCCTGATGAGCTCCGCTTTCTTCTGCGAGAAACCTTCAACGAGCCTCGCACCTTACGGATAAAAGATAAGCCTTACATAGTCAATTCAGGCGAAGAGCGGAATTACGACGATGTCCACGCTGAAAATTCGTTCATCGTCGCTGGCGTTGCTCGCATCTTCGGCGATTTGATTGTTTATGATGACGGCGAAGTCGTTGTAGAGGACACGGGCGAAATAATCGTGTGGTAAGAATGGTGATTAGGAATGGATGTGCTGCTCGCAACACTCGGAAGCTTCGCAGCGCTTGCGTCGTTCACACTCTCCCTCACAATCTGGCTCTGGCGACTTCGCAGGAACGAAATCGCACATTTATATAGACGCATGGAACAAATAGAGAGACGCATAGAAAATATTGAGGAAGATTTGACGGAGCTGCGTGAAAGGGTGGCGAGGCTGGAAGAGCGTGTTTAAGGAGGTCGTGAAAAATGGCGAAAAGGGTTTTGGTGAGAAGGGGGGACAATTCCGCAAGAATCTCTTACGATGATGCCACATCCGAAATCATTTTTGAACGCTACAACACAGAAACGGCAGCATGGGAAGAAGTGCTGAAGATAAATCTGTCAGCGAAGTGCATAACGACAATTGCGGATGTTGATGACGATTTAAAAATCAATTTCGGCAGAACGAACAAGTATGCGTTGCGATATGACAGCACAAACGACACAATAGTGATAAGCGATGAAGTGAATGATGTTGATGTCTTAGAGATTGGAAGGAATGGTGTGATAAGAGTAATAGGAAACCTCAACGATGACTTAGAGCTGCCGTTCGGAGCGGACAAAGACTTCACTGCAAGGTATGACGCTACAAACGATGATTTCAGAATCAAAGATGCCGTTAATGCTGTTGATTTGTTCAGACTGAAGAAGAACACTGTCGTAGGCTATACTGTTCCCGTTGCACCTCAAGACTGCATAAATCAGACGGGCTTGGCAGCAGATTCAACAGGTGTGAAATTCACATCAGTTGTGAGAACAAAAGTAGATGCTCGCTATTTGAAGAAGATAAGACTGCGAGCTTCGTGGACTGCTTCGCACACGGATTCAGTCACAGAAGTCAGAGTTGTCGGAACAACAACGGGAACAATCGCATCCGTGTCGGGAAACACTGGAAGCGATGAAGAGGCAGAAGGCACTTCATTCAGCGATGGCGAATTGGTTTATGTGGAAGTTGCTGTCACAACCGCTTCGGCGACGGCGGGTGCAACAACTGATTTGACCTATGCGGTGATTGAGTTCGTGTATGAGATGGCATGAGTATGAGAGAAGTAAAGACGCTCTCAAACGGCTGTTCAGTCGCAGAAATCGCAAGAAAAGGCGAGAGATTTGATTCTACTGCGACGCATCGCAAAGAGGATACAACCGCTCTTCGCCCTCACGAGAGATGGGATTTGACTGTGTGAGGTGCATGTGAAATGTTTGACCCGATAAGCTACAGTTTGGCAAGAAAGGCAATAGGAAAACCATCCCCTCCATACTCAGCGATTGTCTGCAAAGATGGTTCGACAGAGTGGGCTGAAGACGCTAATGGTAAAACAATAGCGTCAGGAGAGAGTGGGGTGGATGATGCGAGTGTGATTCAGAGCGCGATTGATTATGCTCAAACGGTAAAAGGCAAAGTTAGTTGCAAAGGAGAATTTAACGTCGACCAGACGGTATATGTAAAGGGCGGAGTAACACTCGATTTAACTGAAGCAACAATTAAACCAATAGCGGATGTTGATGTTTTCTACATCGAGAGAGACGCAAAGGTTTTCGGCGGTGTTATAGATGTTACAGGAATAACTTTCACTAAAACCATATTTAAGCTACATGGTGAACAGGAGTTTGGCGTTACTGGTCATAGCACATATATAGAAAAAGTTAGATGTATAAACGATAAAGCAACAGGAAAAGTGTTCCATCTGTTGTGTGAGAACTCTGGAGAATATATAGTATGGATTACTATTAGCGACATTATGACTGAGCGATTTGAATATGTCGCTCATATACAGGTAACGAACACAACGGCAACTGCATTTATAAACGGTAATGTCTTCGACAATATTACAGATACACACAGCAAATATATGTTCTATCTTGAAAGAAACACATCTCTTGCCATATATGAGTCAGCTTGCAATAGCAACATTTTCACGAATTTCAGATATCAGGCTGGTTCTAATACTAGTAAGGTAATTAGGGTTCAAGGGCAGATGAACTACTTTGAAGGTAAGGTTTGGGATATGCATGTCGCGCCCTCGGGAGCGCTTGCCGTAGATTTAGATGCTGATAGTAGATATACTTTGCTAATAGGTTCTTTTCATTCCCCTGCTTATGTCTCTGACGAAGGATATAAAAATCTCATAATTGATCAGTGTAGCGCCAGGATACTACAACCTTATATTCTTCAAAGACTGGGCGAAAGTAGATATTTAGAATACGGTGGAATATATTTGAGAACTGTCGGGACTAGTGAGGAGAATCCACCATACTTCCTCGTGCAGCCTGAAAACACAGGACAGCTGCAAGGATGGGCTTTCGCAACAAAAGTTCTTAGTGAAACGTATCCTCGTATCGCCGTTTTATCTGGCGGAAGAATTATATGGTCTGATGGCGTTAACCCGTCAGACGTAGAATTATATCGTGCTGGCACCGATCTCCTAAAGACAGGAGACCACTTTCAAGCTGTGTTGGGTCTTATCACAAAAGTCGATGTTGGTGACTACGGTGGTAACTTCGCAAACTACACTCCGCCGACCGGTAAAGAAGGGCTTATGATTATAGCAATTGACACAAACCCTACAAACCCAGGAAAAAGATTATACATCTGTGCTAACGGGGCGTGGCACCACGTTGATTTAACATAAGCTGGGAAAGAAGCTAGGGTGTAGTTCGTGCTAAGTAGGTTAATTGAGTGAGCTAAGATACAAAATTGGCAAATTCATCGTTATAAACATGCACAGGATGCTAATCAAGCTGAGATTGATTTCATGATAGTGTGTTGCGATGTCAGTAGCCTTCCAAGATGCTCCTCGCTCTTATCTGTCGCATGTGCTCTCGCAGTTCGCCCATAGTGATAAAAATATATAAGGGAAAACAAAAGAAAAGAAGGAAATGCTCGGCTCTCGGGTGCCTAGGCGAATAACGATTGAGGGCTCAGACATACTGCTCCCTATAGACATGCAGGCAACGCTCAAAGCTGTTGTTGCGAAGACAACGAGACCTCTCGGTGCGAATGAGAGCTACGAGAGCGAATGGGTGGATGTAAGCACGAAAAGCAGTTTGGTGTATTTAGTGAATACAGATACCGATGGAACGCTCAAAATTCAGCACAGCATTGACGGCGAAGAAGTTGATTACGAGGACACAATCTCAATCACGGGAGGAACACCAGCAAAAGATGCCGTCGCTATCGGTGGAGATTTCGTAAAGATTATATATGAGAACGGTGCAACAGCTCAGACAAGGTTCAGATTAATGGTGAGTGCTGTGCCATAACGGAGGTGAGCGAAATGCGATTCATAGATGCGAGAACTGGCAAAATAAAGTGGAACTGGAATGCTGTTGAAAACGCACACATATCTCATTTATACGATAGAGGAGAAGTAGATTTAAGAATGCTAACCAAGAGAAAGGCGGCGAAGGTGGTTGAATACATGGCTGCGCATGAGAACATAAACAAGGCTGCGAACGCATGTATAACGCTTACAGACGAGGAGATAGAGCTTCTGACGAATTATGCGGAGCTGAACGGCGATGAAGCATCATATCTGCGTGTGCTGTGTTTCATGCTCAAAGAAGGCTTATACGATAACTGCGTGCTTTGGCTTCCCATGACGAGAAATTTAAGAGCGGGAACGAACGACACAGACACAGAAGTATACGACAGAAGCAATTTCGGCAATCACGGCACAATCATCGGAGCGGTATGGCAAACTCTCCCTTCGGGCAAATCAGTGCTGAGCTTTGCTGGGGTGGAGGATTATGTGGAAGTGCAGGATTCGGAGAGTTTGAGAATTACTGGTGACATTACAATTGAGGCATGGGTGAAACCAAATGATTTGTCAACTTGGAGCACAATTATCTCTAAAATAAATAATCATGAATTTGAGGTAGTAAGTGAACCTGATGGACGAATTACATTTTATCACGGTGACGGAGAATTCGAATTCTTGTCCAACATATCATTATCAAATTCGTTGCAAGTGGGTAAGTGGACTCATTTTGCTATTGTAAGAAGTATGAGTGATTCAAAAGTATATTGCTTTGTTAACGGTGTAGACAAAGTTGGAGGGCAATCTTTCTCAAAAACACCTACCGTCAGTTCAGCATCTGTAACAATTGGAGGGCGCCTCGGTACTCTTCATCATCATTTCAACGGCACCATCGACGAAGTCTGCATCTACGGCAGGGCTTTGAGCGCTGAAGAAATCCGCAGACTCTATGAGCTCACTCGTGTCTTCTACGGCGTTTGATGAGGAGAAATGAAACTCATTCTTGAAGTCTTCGGAAAATCGCAGGACGAAGAGACTGGCGAAATCGTAGAGACAATCATTCATAGCGAAATCGTTGAAAGCAAGGAAGAAGCACTCGCAAGAAAGAAAGACTAATGAAAGATTACAAGGACGCTACCTTCTACTTGCACTATTGCAGACACGACGAACACAAGCCTTGCACAAGAGAAAAAATTTAAATAATTGAGTGAGAATGAGAGAAGAAATGAGTGGGGAGAGAAGGTCGCAATCGGAATTGGAGTTCGACGGGTGCAATGATGAAGTTCGATACTTTGACGGGGAAGTAATAAACCCTGTCGCCTTCGCTATCGCATTATCGGCGGAAGAAATCGCTGCCCTCTACGACTTCTCACGACCTGTCCGCATAAAAGACAGGGAGTTTCACCTAATATTAGGTGATGCGGAGATAGAGAGGTGAGACAAGATGCGGAGTAATGATGACATCTTCGACGGGTGCTGCGAAGTAGAATACTTTGACGGTGATATTATAAGAAGCTTTCCACAGACACGCCCGTTATCAGCAGAAGTAATAACCCCTATTGCCTACGCACTCGCATCAGCAGAACGCGGCCTTCCCCCTCCTTCGTCCTGTCCGTATAAAAGCCAAAAGAGGTAGAGAGGTAAGGTAACCCTTCTTCAGCATCTCTTGATGAGATAAGACTGCATCTCAGTAGCCTTCTATGATGCTCCTCGCCCTCTTTTCTATTTTATCCCACTTTTTCCACACCGCTTCGCATCCTCTCTGTTTCAGATTTCTATGAGTGTGAAGCCACATCTCTCTGAACTCCGCAACGAGTTCTGATGAGAGGAAACGCCTGATTTTATCTGCGGAGAGAAAAGGACAGAAAACACAGTTGCACGACCATCCGACACGCTCATAGAGCGGGTTCACAGGCACTCTTTCTCTTCGGATGTAGGATTCTATGTCTGTTGAAGTCCAATTTAAGAGTGGTGCTACCACTATGCGAACCCACTTGTATCCATTTGTTTTTGTCGGCGTGAAGATGAAACTGTTGTAGCGATGACGCCTCTTCACACTCTCATAACGACGCACTCCTATGAGACCAACACCACAACCCTTCGTGACTTTCGCAATCGGCACATCCTTGAATTGACCCAAGCACCATCTGTTGCGACATGGATAGCCATACCTCTGAAAGAGCGTCCAGAAATCAGTGTCATCCCTCCTCACGATAAAGAGTTCGCAGTTATAGCGTTGCGTAACCTCAAGAACATACTCGTCGCACTCTGGATGCATATTCGCAGGTATCGTCGCATACACAACTTTGAATCTATCAAACACTTTTGACGCTAAATCCAAGAGAACTGCGCTGTCCTTGCCTCCAGAGAAAGAGAGCCAGACATCTTTGGCATTGAGGCGTTGCAGCACTTTCTTCGCTTCGTTGCACTTTTCCTCTAAAGCATCTATGAGATATGATTGCATTTTTAATAGCCTTCCACGATGCTCCTCGCTCGCTTTATCATCTCACGAGCTTCATCTTCAGCTTCGCCCTCTGCTTCCGAGAACTTCTCCGCTACTATCCGACGGGCTTCTTCCTCCGTAAGACCTAAATCCTCCGCAAGTCGCTTGAAATCCCACTCTTCATAGCGACGACGCCTTCGCAAATCACGAGCCTTCAACATCCGCTCTATTCGCTCTCGCTCCTCTGCATTCTCCGTAGTCTCACGAACCGCATCCGCATCCGCAACATCCGCAGACTTCGCAGGCGAAGACACAACAGAGGACGATGCATCTTGAATGCCTAAAAGCGGCGCTACTTCCTGAATCGCAACCGCATCATTATATAAGACCGAAGAGAGCCATTCAAGCGGTTTCACTGGCTTCTTCTTCTCATACAACTGCTTTATTTCCTCTGCGGTGAGCCACCCAAACGATGTCTGATAACGCTTTGCATCTAATCCCTGCGCCTTCCGCTCCCCTTTCAACACCTCTATTAACTTCTTCGCCTCCTCTATCTGACGATGCAGTTCCTCGTTCTCACGACGCAATTCTTCCATCTCACGACGCAGCCTCTCATTCTCCTCCCGAAGCTTCTGACCCTCTGCGAAGTCCTTATGCCCCAACGCCAAATCAATCGCATCCCTTATGAACTCGCTCCTGTTCGCAGCGACCATCGCTATCTCCCGCAACTGCCTCTCCTCCAATACGACATCCACATGCTTCGGACTCTCCAAGAACACACGACGACCTCTCATTTCCATTCATCCATATGTATTCATTATTTAAATATATATGTCCTGAAATGAATGATGGCTACGACCTCTCGCAGAGACCACGAATCCGCAGAAACGCAGACACAGCGAAAAGTAAGAGTAAGCTTTATATATGAAAGAGATAGAGATAGATATAATACCCTTCTCTTTCACTACCCTCTTATGTTTTTCCGATGTAAATATATATGTATCTTTTTATTACATACAATAGAGATAGAGATAGAGATAGAGATAGAGATAGAGAGAGCCCAAAGGAAATAAAGGTTATTTAAAGCTTCCCCCTATAGGTCTATATATAAACGAAGGCACTCTACCGCCGTGCAGGCGGGCACTCTGTCATTCATAAAAAAGCAAAAGCAAAGGCGAAATCGCAAACTCACGACGAGACGCAGGCGGAAGAAGTCTAATACTGTGCGAAAAGATGGGAGAAGTATTTGGCATCCTCTATTTCCTCCTCACGCAGATTGTAGTGGATGCGTATTCGCTCAATGCAGTGCTCAATTTCGTGGATGTCTTTCTCATGTCTCGCTTTCTCTGCGAACAAGAATGCGAGCAATACCTTCGCCTGCTCTCTTGTCCAACGACACTCGCAGGCATTTACCATCCCTATCACCTCCTATGTCAGTCTTCCTTCTTGCGTATCCTTATAATCAACTCATCTGCTTTATCTACTAGTATTCACCTCTCAGCAATAACCCTTCCATCCTCTTTACACAGATAAATGCCGCCGTTCTTATCTACAATCACATAGTAGCCTTTGTCCGTTTCGTATTCAAGCTCAAGCTCTTGTCGGTGAAAGCGGAGCGGTGCGAAGTCGTCTTCAGAGTAGCGTATGAAGTCATCTTTGTCATTCTCTTTTACAAGCTCTTCAATTTCCATCTCAATCTCTTCGAGCAAATCTCTCGCTCTCCAGTAGTGTTTGTATATCTCCTTTAATTTTCGTCTTCTTTCGGCTCTTTTCTCCTCGACCAAACCTCCTTTTTTCTCAACGAGCTCGTTGAAAAGTTTTATACATTTCTCCCAGCGACGCCTGAAGCCTTCTGTTGGAAGCGTATCAGCGTAGCAGTATAAGGTTTTCGCATGTGTCACCAAAGGCTCAACGCTCACAGCCTCTAAAACGCAAACCTCCTTTATGTCTTTGCAGAGCAGTGCAGTCACAGCACCCCAGAGTTTTCTCGCAGCCTCTTCTTTCTTGAGCCCTTCCTCTAACCTTTGAGCCTCTGTGAAGTATTTGTGAAAGGATGGTGTTTTGTTGCTTACGAGAGCATTTCTGACATCTTCTTCTGTCCAGCCTGTAAGCTCGCAGAGTTCCTTGAAGTTATGCTCGTCTGTTTTGTTGAAGGGTTCGCCTTTAAGCAGTTTTGCTCGCAGCTCCTCTATGACTTCTTCGCAAGAAGTCATCCTCTCACACCCTCAGAATGGTTTTTCCCTTTCTATCTCGCACCTCAATAGAGCCATCCACTCTCACGCAGACCTCTTTCCCTCTGCTTGTCCACCATTCTAAGCCATCTTCTTCCAGCGTTGTGCCTACGAACTGAATGAGGTAGTAATCGTCCCTGTCCAAGCGTTTGAGCAGTTCAACGATTTCATCTTCTAACTCTCTCTCAAGCTCTTGCACTCTGTCATAGAGTTTGAAGAGTTCTTGGACGATGCGTGAGCGCCTTTCTTTGCCTTTTTCTATTCTCTCAGCTATTTCCTTAAGCGCCTCGCTCTCTATCATTTCTCATCCTCTACTACTTCAACAGTTATTCGCACTTTCTTCCCTTCCAAATCGCAGAGAGCCGAATCAATCCACTGTCCTTTCCGCTCTATTTCCCACAGCCTTCTATCACACTCATCCTTCTCCTCTTCTGTGAGGGTTTTGCTGCGAAGCTTCTTGCGAAGCTCACGGTATTCTTTAGCTGAGTTCTCGTCGAGCAGAAGCAATCCCTCGCATGAGTAAGGGATGCAAAGGCAACCCTCCAGAACCCTCTTTTTCTTTGCCTCCTCCGCTTCCGCTACCGTCGTTTGCTTGATGTATCGTTCCAGAACACGCTTTATCTGCCACTTCTTCCTGATGATTGCCTCTCTTAATCCCGGAATCGCCTGCTCGTAAGTGGGATACTCCACTCTTATTATTTCGTCAGCCAGTTTCTCCAAGTCTAACTCAGGCATTTCTACTTCTCTCCAGCTTTTCAGCTCTTTCCAACCTTTCGACTGCCTGTTGAGCGAGCTGAATTAGCTCCTTGAGCTCGTCTACAACTTTACCTTCTTTCCTCTGTTGTATGCTGAAGTTGTTGTCCCAAATCAAGAGTTTTAAATATTTTCCTGGCAGAACAAGCACCACCTCACACCACCCCTATACTATCCTACTTGACTCCTCGCTCAACGACTCTGAATATTCTCAGCTTGCCGTCATCACCCATCGCCACCGCAACTCTCACGTCGCCTACCGAACCAACGATGCAGCATCCGGGCATCAGCTCTTTCAAGTCTATTTCAATCATGCGCACGCCATCATCTCCTTTCTCACAGGAGAGGCATCTATCACGAGCACTGCGTCCTTAGCGAAGAGGAAAACAAACAAATCCATAAGACCTTTCTCTAAGCTCTCTTTGCTTACCCCTGCATCATCAATAAGAAGGTATGTTCTGCGTATGAGCATCTGTTCGACATCTTTTGCTGTTAGCACGATGAGCTCTCTGCTCTCCCTCTTCTTCCTCTTACGAAATATTCTGAGAAATATTCTGAGAGGCGGGAGCATTTTAATCACCGCTTCCTCCTCACCCGGCCTCTATGCGAGGAGCGAGCAAGTAGATGACCTTTCCGTTGCCATCAGCAATCTCAAACTCCATTTTCAGCGGGTAGTCCGTGCCTATGAAGAGCGTGAGCGTTTCCGAGGAGATGCCCTTAGCCATCGCTGCGAGATATTCAAGCGAGAACAGAGAGCGACAGTCG
>Ga0180301_10000203_pt1 | contig 45503 bp, 44 predicted proteins | sample GuaBasSediGuay16_FD_121797 | JGI IMG/M metagenome (GOLD analysis project Ga0180301, IMG submission 121797) | Subseafloor sediment microbial communities from Guaymas Basin, Gulf of California, Mexico - Guay16, Core 4569-2, 12-15 cm | ecosystem: Environmental > Aquatic > Marine > Hydrothermal... | reverse complement strand
ACTTCTAAGACGTATCAAAGATGTAAATCCGGGTATTCAAGTCATCATGATGACTGGACAGACAACACTGATGAGAGCATCAGAGTCCATGCAGGATGGGGCCCTGGGGTACCTCTTAAAGCCGTTTGATGATATCAGCGAGGTGGATAAGGCCATTGATGACGCCATCAAAGTAGTGGAAAACAAATAACAAGCGTAAGTGCATCTTGCTTGTCAGAAGCAAAATGCACCGCGTCACTTAAAATAGAAGCTTCTCAAGGCGTAAGCCGCAAAGTCGAATGCGTCCCCTTATTTGTGTTTTGATTTGCGCTTTGAAGCCAGGGCCTCTATCTCCTGACGGATCAGCTTCTTTCTGGACCAGCGCTCGAGCTTCCCGATCAGGCCATATTCATAGGCCTGGTCCACCTTTTGTTCCTGGAGCTTGAGGCCCTCAGGACTGCGCATGGCTGCCTGCAGACACGACTTGGCATGAGGGCACTTCATGCATTCGGGCGGGCTTGTGCGTATTCCCTCCTCGCCCACAGGAAAAACCGTGTCAAGCTGACCAAAGCACTCTGGCGGATCTGTCTCGTTATCAATCATCTTGATACGTGGTCAGGGGAATATTTTTGTCTCTCACCCCGGTACAGTGGTTCCTCCTTACAGGGATAAGAGTTTTGTCTGGTTTTTCATCTCAAAAAATCAGACAAATTTTTTCTCTAATCGCCCTGAGAGCTCGAGCGATTCAGCCTGTTAAATAATCTGCTCCAGCGAGGAGATTCCATTACGACCAGTGCGCTTCGCCCAACGATTGTGCTGCTCTCCATTCCCACCATTTAACAGGCCAAGAGGAACGGGCGAGATTCGCCTGAGGCGGATTAACCCTATGATCGCATACTGGCCTCGTACTCGCGGTTCATCTCCGCGATGTAGCCGTGATCCGCAAAACTGAAATAGGTGTTGTCGCCAATGATCAGGTGCTCATGGACCGTAATGCCCATGACTCGGCAGGCATGGATTAACTCCCGGGTAATGCGCCTGTCTTCACGGGACGGCTTTGGCTCTCCTGAGGGGTGGTTGTGTACCAAAAAAAGGCCAGCCGCATGATGCCTGAGCGCCATCTGCACGACCTCCCTTGGGTAAACACTGCTGGCAGTCAGTGTACCCTCAAAAAGGTCTTCTATAGCAATAATCTTGTTTTGGGCATCCAAGAAGACGAGCTTGAAGATTTCACGTTTCTTGTCTCGAAGGGCGTGGTAGAGATAATCGAAAAGTTCCTTGGAAGACCGGATCGGATCCTTTTTGATCAATCTTTTTTTGAGGTAGCGCTCGGCAACAGCCTGGACAAGCTTGATCCCGAAGATGTTTTTGGGGCCGACGCCCTTAATCTCCTGGAGTTGTTCAGGGGGCGCTTCAATCACTGCCTGCAAGGTCTTGAAGCGTTTCAAGGCCGCCTTAGCCTGGTCTTTACAGTCCTTTCTGGGGGTCCCCAGGGTGAAGAGAAGTTCAATCACTTCATAATCGTGGAATCCATCCAGTCCGGAAGTCAGAAATTTTTCCCGGAGTCTTCTTCGGTGGCCCTCACCTTTGTGGGGTTTCTTTCCTTCAACCATCCAAAAGCTTCACTCTTCATCGATCTCATGTTTCAGGTCCCTGCCCATGAGGGCTTGAAGTGCTTCTCGCGGGCCAAGATCTTCGTACAATATGCGATAGACCTGTTCTGTGATCGGCATCTCCACCCCCATGTTTTGGGACATATTGTAAACCGACTTCGTGGTCTTGACGCCTTCGGCCACCGTGCGCATATCAGAGAGGATCGTCTCAAGCCGCATTCCCTGACCGAGCTTATAACCAACCATCCAGTTGCGGCTCAACGTTCCAGTGCAGGTCAGCACAAGGTCACCAATGCCCGCCAAACCCATAAAGGTTTTTGGGTTGGCCCCGAGCCTGATCCCTAGACGCTGGATCTCGGTTACCCCCCTGGTGATGAGGGCCGCCCTGGTGTCATACCCGAGTCCAAGGCCGTCTGAAATGCCTGCTGCAATGGCCATCACGTTCTTTACGGCACCACCCAGTTCTACGCCAACCACATCATAGCTTGTGTAAACCCTAAAATAAGGGGTGGCAAAAGCGGTCTGGACCTCTCGTGCTACCTCTGGATCACGGGCAGCCACGGTGACGGCCGTTGGCATCTCCCTGGCCACCTCCTTGGCAAAGCTCGGGCCGGACAGAACCGCGATCCGGTTTTCAAGTCTTGGGGGAAGAAGCTGCTTCAGGACGCCCGACATGGTCAGGTGGCTCTTGTTTTCTATCCCTTTTGTGGCACTGACGATGAGGGTCTTTTCCGTAGGGTGGTGCACCATCCGTACAGCCACAGACCGAAAGACATGTGAAGGGACCACAAGGAGTAGCATGTCTTTGTTTGCAGCCACTTGATCAAGATCGTTTGAGGGCTGAATGTTCTCAGAAAGGGGAATCCCCGGCAGAAAAATCTTGTTTTCCCGCGCCTCAAGTATATCCGCACACACCTCTTGTTCAAACACCCACAGGGCCACTTCAAGTCCTTTATTGGCCAGCAGGTTGGCCAGTGCGGTTCCCCATGCACCAGCTCCAATCACACCAATTTTCACACCTGCTCTCCTCATATATCCTTTTCTGCCAAGCGGGCAGCACTGGCCACCCGTTCCCCTGGCGCCATGGCGATCAACCGCACGCCCTGGGTATTTCGCCCAATGACTGACACGTCTTTTACTGACATTCGTATGATCTTGCCGCGATCGGTCACCAACATAAGGTCATCCTCATCGACCACCAGGAGGATGGCCACCACCATGCCGTTTCGTTCTGTGGTTTTGATAGTGATCACGCCCTTGCCGCCCCGGTTTCGTATGGGATACTCATCGATGGAGGTTCGCTTGCCGTACCCGTTTTCAGTGATAGCCATGAGAGTCTTGCCGTTTGTGAGCACCTCCATGCCCACGATGTAATCGCCTTCGGCAAGGCGCATCCCGCGTACCCCCTGACTGGCCCGACCCGTAGGCCGCACTTTCGATTCATGAAACCGGATGGCCTGCCCGTACCTGGATGCAAGGAATACATTCTGCGTACCGTCGGTGATGCGGGCGGCAATGAGTTCGTCCCCTGGGAGCAGATTCACAGCAATGATGCCGCCTGATCTTGGACGGCTGTATGCCATAATGTCTGTCTTTTTCACCATGCCACCCTTGGTGGCCATGAGAACGGTGTAGCCCGGCTCAAAGGACCGCACGGAAAGCACGGTAGCCAGTTCTTCTCCATCCCCAAGGGCAAGGAGATTAACAATCGCTTTGCCGCGTGCCAGTCGACCGGCCTGGGGCAGTTCGTGGACTTTGCGCCAGTAAACACGCCCAAGATTGGTAAAAAAGAGAAATGTGTCATGGGTAGAGGCCACAAATAGCCGGTCTACAAAGTCTTCTTCTTTGGTGCCCATGCCTGTTTTTCCTTTACCCCCACGCCGCTGGCTGTTGTACAGGGTTATGGGATTGCGCTTGATGTAACCGGTATGCGAGATCGTGACCACCATGTCCTCTTCAACAATCATGTCTTCTATGCTGATATTCTCGGTCTCCTCCACGATCTCGGTGCGGCGTTCGTCCCCATATCGCCCTCTAAGGTCCGTGAGTTCCTCCTTGATGATGTTCAACACCAAGTGTTCACTGGCCAGGATTTCACGATACCGGGCGATCGCCTGGATGGTTTCTTTGTATTCTTCTACGATTTTGTTTCGTTCTAAGCCGGTCAAGCGCTGCAGGCGCATTTCCAGAATAGCCTGAGCCTGTGTTTCGGTCAGTTCAAACTGCGAAACGAGGCGCTCCTTGGCCTCAGCCGGCGTCTTTGAGGCGCGTATAATATCAATCACAGCATCGATATGATCCAGGGCGATCTTGAGCCCTTCCAAAATATGGGCACGGGCCTCTGCCTTGTCCAAGTCAAAACGCGTGCGACGGGTGATGATCTCTTTTCGGTGCGCTACAAAGTGGCTGAGGAGTTCTTTTAGGGTAAGGAGTTGGGGCTGCTTGTCAACGATGGCAAGCAGGATAATGCCAAATGAAGCCTCCATCTGGGTATAGGCGTAAAGCTGATTGATGATCACGCCTGCGATCTCGTCCTTTTTGAGAGCAAGCACGATCCGCATCCCCTCTCGGTCTGACTCATCCCGGACGTATTGAACACCCTCGATCCGTTTATCTTTAATCAACTCCGAGATCTTTTCAATCAACCGCGCTTTGTTCACCTGATAGGGAATCTCGGTCACGATAATGCTCTCGCGTCCGGTTCTCCGGTCCTTTTCGATCATGACCCGGGCCCGGAGTTTGATGATCCCGCGTCCTGTCTTGTATGCATCATGTATTCCCTTGCGACCGTGAATAATGCCCGAGGTAGGAAAATCGGGTCCGGGCAGGTAAGCCAACAGCTCCTCGCAGGACATGTCCGGGTTGTCAATGAGGGCCACCGTCGCATCAATGACCTCACAGAGATTGTGTGGGGGAATATTGGTTGCCATCCCCACAGCGATCCCCGAAGAACCGTTTATCAAGAGGTTCGGGACCTTTGCCGGGAGCACAGAAGGTTCCAATAGGGTTTCATCATAGTTGGGGACAAAATCGACTGTTTCCTTGTCAAGGTCTTCCAGCATCTCATGGGCCAGACGCGTCAGCCTGACCTCAGTGTACCGCATGGCTGCTGCTGCATCGCCATCCACCGAGCCAAAATTCCCCTGACCGTCTACGAGTGGATAACGCATTGAAAAATCCTGGGCCATGCGCACGATGGTATCGTAAACCGCCATGTCGCCGTGGGGGTGGTATTTACCGATCACATCGCCCACAACACGAGCTGATTTCTTATACGGTTTGTTCCAGTCATTCTTAAGTTCGCGCATGGCATATAGAATTCGTCGGTGAACCGGCTTCAGGCCATCGCGAATGTCGGGCAGAGCCCGGCCAATGATGACGCTCATGGCATAGTCCAGGTAGGACCGCTTCATTTCGTCTTCGATTTTGACGTCGATGTGTCTATCCGATGCATTCGCATTCATGGAAACTCTTGTTTACTCCTTTGCGTCCTCGGAAATGCAGCAGAAGGGACCTGGCTGGCTGGCGATTTCTCGTGGGTGTCGATTCTGCTTGCCCCGTCAAACACAAGAACCTTGATAGGTCTCCCCAAAAAATCGGAGCTATAGCTATAAAAAGGTAATTTTAAAAACTCTTAACCCTTTAGTCAAGAATTAAAATGGCTGGAGCTGGAAGCCTCGTGCTCTCGGGTTTTGGAAAGCCTTAAGCGGCCCTTGGTGGAACCAAGTTTTCCTGCGGCAAGGAAACCGCGTCAGGTCCCTGGACCACTGTCTCGGTCGGGTGGGTCTTTATATAGTCCTGAAAGGCTTGGCAGGTCTCGGCATTTTTACATCGATGCCGGCATATTTGCACATGAATCCTGGAGTGATTTGCCCTTTCTTCACAAACAATATAATTTTCCATTGTCATCCTTTGTATTAAGTGTATTAAATATAATTAAGTATCAATTATTTGTAGTTTTAATAAATTTAATATAATATTATATGAAATTTGTCAAGCAAAAAATGCTGTTTTCGATTTCTATAGTTGCTACTATAACCTCAGAGAGGTTTGTCCCAAAAGGGTGGGAAAAGTTGCAGTTAATTAAGGCCGATTGTAGGAAATCATATTGCTATTTCTTTTTGTACAACATTCTAATGCTTCAAGAGTTTAGGGTAAAATGTTTGCATCACCAGCTAAATCTTCTAATTGTAAGAAGTTCCTTTTTATGGGGATACAATAGGAATCAATGGGCTTGTATGTCAGGAAGAAAGGTGTCACAACTTATGGTGGTTCGAGGTATTCCGGTTGCAGGGGCACGTGGTCGGGTTTTTTAACGTCAATTCATGTCCAGCACCCGCCGGATGCTTTTGGCTATGTCGCTGGTAACAATCGGTTTCATGATAAACTCCCGAATGCCCATGGCTTTGGCCCTCTCCGGCGTGATCGCCTCGCTAAATCCGGTGCAAAGGATAATCGGAATATCGGGCCGGATCCGCAAGAGTTCTTTGGCCAAGCCGATACCGGTCATATTGGGCATGGTCTGGTCAGTGATCACGATATCGAATTTGTCCGGTTGTGCACGGAACGCCTCAAGGGCCTCCACGCTGCTGGTCCGCACTGTGACCTCATAGCCAAGGCGTTTCAGTGCCTGGTGTGCCATCCGCACGAGCTGCTCTTCGTCATCCACAAACAGGATGTGCTCTTTACCTTTCGGGATCGGCTCGGCTGTTCGGGCCTCGGGCGCAACAGCGCTTTCAAACCGAGGCAAATAGACATGGAACGTGGTCCCCTGACCCAGCTTACTGTGCACCGTGATCCCGCCGCCATGGCCCTTGACGATTCCGTGGACCACGGCAAGTCCCATCCCGGTCCCTTCGCCCAACCCCTTGGTCGTAAAGTAGGGGTCGAAAATGCGCTCCAGGACCGCGGGCTCCATACCAGGGCCCGTGTCGCTCACTGTCAGCTTCACGTATGGCCCCGGCTTCATGTCCAGATGTTGGGGCAAAGCCTCAGCGTCAAGATCGACATCTATTTCACTCAGGCTGACTTCCAGCACACCCCCGCGCTCGCGCATGGCATAGTACGCATTGGTGCAAAGATTCATCATCACCTGGTGAATTTGCGTTGGATCGGCTAGGATTGTGCTTGACTGGCTCTGGATGTTTTGCCGAATTTCGATAGTCGTTGGCAACGATGCCCGCAGCAGCTTCAGCACCTCCTTAACGATGAGGTGAATCTGGAGCGGCTTACGTTCCTGATCTACCTGACGACTGAAGGTGAGCATTTGCTGTACCAGATCTCTGGCGCGTTTTGCCGCCGTGATCACTTCCTCCAGGTTGGCTCGCGCCAGACTTCCCTCGGGCATATCGTCCCTGGTCATCTCAGCGAACCCAAGGATCGCAAACAGGATGTTGTTGAAGTCGTGGGCAATGCCTCCGGCCAGAGTGCCCATGGCCTCCATCTTCTGAGCTTGTTGGAGTTGGGCCTGGAGTTTTGCCTTTGCCTCTTCTGCTCGCTTCCGTTCAGTAAGTTCTAACTTCAATTGTTCGTTTATTCTGGCAAGCTCGGTGGTGCGCTGTTCAACGCGGTGTTCCAACTCATCATGAGTTTTTTGCAATGCCTCCTCTGTCCGCTTATGTTCGGCAATTTCGCGTTTCAGCTGTTCGTTTACCTTTACCAGTTCAGCAGTCCGTTCCTTAACTCGTGCTTCCAGCTCCGCGTTAGCCTTTCGGACCATCGCCTCTGCTTGCCACTTCGCACCCAGCGCCGTGGCAAATTGCCGGATCTCTTCGGGGACGGAAGGCTTCTGAACATAGAGCAACTTGTCCACAGGCGGGACACGGATAGCGATCTCTGAAGGATCGACGTCGGAATAGGCTGTCACTATCACGATATTTACGTACGGATCCAGCGCTCGGATCTGCTCTGCTGTGGCCACGCCATCCCGCCCCGGCGGCATGCGTACATCGATGAAAGCCACAGCAAACGGCCGGCCTTCCCGGTTCGCTGCCCGGACCGCCTCCACCGCTTCATCTCCCTGACGGCAAAGTACCAGGTCAAATGAAGCGCCTGAAGGACTCGGAGACCTCTTACCAAAAAGCTTGTCCTCGAGATCTGCCAATTTGGATTCTGACTCACGAAAATTCCCTGCAGGGCAGAGGATTTCCTTGTATAACTTCAAGGTATCTAGCTCATCATCGACCGCAAGGATACGAAAGCGCTCCGGTTGAACTCCACTCATGAGTACCTCTGCATATTCGGTAAAAGATTTACGGATTCCTGGGAATCAACAGATGCAGGCAAGCCCCATGCCCTATTCCCTCGCTTTCCGCATAGAGCTGCCCTTTCATTGCATTAATGGTGTTGGCGCACCAGTGTAAACCAATTCCTGAAGCGCCTTGCTGTTTTTTGGAAAGGTCTCGCTGGAAAATTTGATTAAGATTACCCGGCTCGATCCCTTCTCCGTTGTCGCGAATTCGGATGTGGATCATATCTATGCCATTTACCTGTTCTGCCTTTGCCCGAATGTGTACCTCTCCGCAAGTCGACCCGGCCCTCCGGATCGACTCCACCGCATTTTGCAATATATTGGCAAACACCTGCAATAGAGAAATTCTATGCGTCGTGACCGGTCCCATTTCCGCCAAACTGGAGTCTATTTTAACTGATATTGTACCACAAAAATCATCCGACAGCAAAGCCGTTGATGCACGAACCAGCTCATCCAATTTGAGTTTTTCGACGGGTCGTTCCGCACGGGCGAACTTATCCTGCACAGCAAGTATCTCTTCAATCTGCGCGGCCTGCCCCGCGATATCGTCCAACTTGCCTTTCATCTCCCGTACCAGGCGGACAAGGTTCTTGATAGCCAAAACTAAATATTGGGTCAGATCTTTTCTGCGCTCTGGGTCAGGATTTCCTTCGACCAACGCCCTTTGGGCCATTTCCAGCTTTTCAATGGGAACTGTACGAAGATCCTGGCGTAAGGCGCCGATATCCCCGATCATCGGACTGAGTGCGTTGCGCATATGATGGAGAACACCAGAGGCCATTTCTGCCATGCCTGAATGGTAGGACTGCTCCAGGAGTTTCTTCCGAGCCTCAGACAGTTGTTCCACCATGCAGTCGAATTCTCGGGCCAGCGCACCTATCTCATCGCGACGTTTAAGAGACAGACGTGCAGACAAATCGTCGCTCTTGCCGATGGCCGTGGCATGGCCGGTCAACTTCGCAATCGGGCCGACAACCGTTTGCTGCAGCAATACCAACAAAACAATCAGCACGATTATTCCGACAACCATGATCGAAACAAAGGCAAACCGCATAGCGACACCGCCCTTGGCACTGATCTCTCTTGAAATGTCGGCCCGCATTAAAAGGGCCGGGAATCCTTGAATATCGGGAAAGGTCGTATAGACCTGCAACAGGTCGTTGTCAAGTTCAGAGATAAGAAACGGCGCATCAGCTGTGATATGGTTCAGGACGTCCATCTCGTCTGCCGAGATTGACCCTTTTTTGACGGGCCAGAATCGAAAGTCAACCCGTGTCTGCTCAACAAGTGCTTTGACAACATTGTCATTGAGGAATCGTCCCATGATGAGAGACCCTCGGCTCGGGCCCTTGTTCTCGGTTGTAATAATAGGCCTGGAAGCGACCAGCATGGGTCCGCACTCCGTCATGAAGACACCCGCGATGGAGCTATCGACGCTCTCATGCTGAAGCGAGGGGTGCGTTTCAGGTAAAGAGGACGCGGGAAATTCCCATACCTGCATGGTTCCCCCTGTCTCTAAATCTCGGATCTCACCCCACACCACCTCGCCCTTTACATTGCAAACATAGATGATATTGAGATTGTTGCCCGTAAAGGTCTCCACGGCCAGGTTAGATTCAATGTAGTCCTTATTTCCATCCTGAACAAACCGGTACGTGTCGTCCCACGCCGCCCAATCATTGGCGAACGTGTCGAGGTGATGTATCTCTCTGCGAAGCGCCTCAACACAGCGTTCCATATCCTTTTTCGCTTCATGCCGTTCGAGTGTAATGAAACTCGGAAAAACAACCAAGCGCTGGATTCCATAATCCAAAACCGCATATAAAGAAACAACGACAAACAGGATAAGTAAAATCTTTGATCTTAGCGACATTGCATGTATCCTTTCTCATACATGTTTATGCACCCGGCACCGTGGTCAAGCTGCTCACAATCAGTTTGTCACTATATTTCCGCTCTCACCGCCAGGTACACATACAATGTCTCCTGCCTCCGCTTGTGTTCAACGGCTTTTCCCCCCAGCTCGTTGACCCTTTATTCCGGTTTTTCGCAGGTATGTTTATCAGCCATCAAAATATCCTTCCCTCGCCCCAAAAAACAAAAAAAGCCCGATAAGGGCCCTCCCCTTGCCTTTGGTTATGCTTCGACATGCTTTTTGTCACCCGAAGAGCTTATGCATGAATCCGCTTCAACTTTTGAAGCTCCCCGCAGCAAGCTGCAGGGCATGCGATGGCCAACAGTTACCTGCAATTTGTGGTTCAATGTGATTGAGGTGGTATATGTATGGAAAGTTGCCATTTGGGATGGTGTCATCACGGTTGGGCCAAAAGATCGATTCGGCCAGATGTGAAATCCGGTTTTTCTTGCCTTGAACTCCTTTTAATTGACACGCATATCTTGCTGAATCTTAAGCATGCATCATCTGGTTTCTTTTCCTTATACCTTACCCATCCCTTATATCATGCGGTGGTGACCGCGTCGTCGTGTCGCTTTTTGTGCCTACACCTCAATGTATTTCGCATAATTGTCAATGAGCACATCAAAGGCATTCAGCACCTTGATACGAACGTCTTCTTGAATCCGAGAATCGATCCTGAGCATCGAGTCCACAGAGCACTTAAGCTCCTGAAGGAATTGTTTGTTAGGATCAACATCGCCCGTTTCAAACAGGGACTGTCCTTGAACCAAACTATCAAGTATGATTTTCAGATACGCAATCTCATCCGACTGCTTGGCTCCGCGGGTAACCTTTTCACCAAACATCTGCTGCCTCCATATTCATCCGTAAAGGTCGCCCTGCCACGCGTCCTAATGAAAGAGCAGGCTATTAGCTTTCCTTCTGCCAAGCGGAATATAGGATATCCTCTTTCCCTTCCGACGCATACTTCTTTCTCTCAAGGCTTTCCTTTGCCACGTGAATACGCATCGAATAATAGCTTCCCTATTATCTTCATTAATCGCAATAAATTTTATCGCCACATAATTAGACGGTTCTTCTAGGGTTGGTCCTTGTTCAGACAACTTACCAAAACGAACAACTTTACCAACAGCCTGTATGACCAAAAATGGGGAGGTTGGCAAAGTCATTTTTATGTCAAGCAAATCACCTACCTGAAAACAATCGCTAGTATTAAACCTAACACCTGCTCCACTGAGATTGACTTTCATCGGTTTCTGTACAAAAAGATCAACTTTTTCAGAGCTACTCATGAGTTTTCGAAGATGGTCAAGCTTTTTATGAATGCGATAGATCTCATTGAGAATCTCCACAGGAATGGTACCTGTGTCAGTGTCACTTTCAAGGCCCAAATAAAAGCCTGGGTCAGAAAGCTCAGCGGCATGTTCTGGATTCTCATTTAGATATTGTTCTCTTCTTCTTATATATTCTTCTCCTGTAAGCCTCATATATTTTAATATAATAAATCCATCCGCTCTCACATGCGACCTGGACGAGCTGTTCTGTCTAATATGAGGTGCAGATAAATTTTCTATACTGTTCATTCTTGTTGGTTCCCACATTTTTTGCCGTACCCCCAAGATATTATATAGAAAAATTTACCTTATAAACGCCCGATCATTAAGAATTACACTTTTTAGGTTTTAATCAATTTACAAAAAGGTATGTGCATCCATCATGCCGAAATATGAAAAATCAATAAAAAAATTTCATATAAATGTAGATATCAAACTAGTTTAATGACTTAGCTGCCAACTCAAAACCACATATCTCACACATGGACCAACGGCGTTATGTCAATGAAGTGAAAAAGTTTCCTATTAAGTGAAAAAATTTCTTTGACCGGTATGTGCCACTGAGTTCGTCTGTGAAGCCTCCCCGTACTTCCGCACGGGGGTTTGCTTCGCGACAATCCAAATGCCCCCTAAATGTTGGACACATTTTGGGATATGGTGGATTCAGGGTTCTGATAGAGCCTTTTTGAGCATGGAGATCACCTGCGTCTCGGTTCTCCTTCTGCCAGCTTTTCAACCTGTCTTAAAAGAGGGGCGTATTTCCCCATTGGTTGAGGGCACCTGTTTCCCCTTGACCCATGGCTCCTTGTTCAATATATACATTTATGGGGTAGGTTGCTTTCATAGGTTTTGCTATTTCCTGTACACCAACCGGTTAATAGCAACAAAATGGGGTTTTTTCTTGATCTCAAAGCCAATAACAGATTAAGCTGCGACTCCATGGCATACGTGCAAATGGCTTCATCGATTCATTGATGCATGATCCCCTAGCCATATAGAATCGCACGGCGATAGGGATGGCCAGCCTAATGGATATTTCTTTGCCCAAAAAGGTATAGATGTCTGCCTCAAAACCCAAGTTGCATCGAGACGTCACTTCTGCCGGTCAATCCAATCCGGTGACACCTGAGCTCCAGGCCTCAATGTCAAACACGCAACACCCCCCAACCATCGGACAGATCCTTAAAAATCACAGCACCATATCGGCCTGGCTAAATTTGAATAAGGCCCAGAAGCCAGAGGTATTTATCTTGCTGGCTGACCGGCTGTCTGATGCCGAAAGGGATGCCTTGCTGCAGACCACTGATATCGTTATTGACATCCATGGTGATCTGATCAAAAGGCTTGCCGAGGTTGAGAACGAAAACAAGCACCTGAGATCTTTGAGCCTGATCGATGCCCTTACCGGTCTCTATAACTATCGGTTCTTCTCCAAACAACTCGAGATCGAGATGGCACGAACCAGGCGGACCTTGCATCCATGTTCCCTCATGATGATAGACCTCGACAATTTCAAGCTACTGAACGATACCTATGGCCATGTAGAGGGGAACAAATTCCTGGTAAAGGTCACCGAAACCCTTAGTCAGAAAGTGAGACCGACAGATATCCTGTGCCGTTACGGGGGCGATGAATTTGCGGTTATCATGCCAGAGACAGGCCTGTTTGATGCCATGCACATCGGGCAACGACTGAGGGAGTCCGTGTCCCGCATACCATGGAAACTAGACCACCCTGTTTCCGCAAGCATAGGATTAGCGGAATACGACCCCAGTACTGAACAGGGGGTAAGCGAGTTTATGGACATGGCTGACCGGGCCCTTTACAAGGCAAAGAAAAGTGGTAAGAACAAAATTTGCTTTGAAGCCCCACCGCAAAAAACGGTTGAGACAGAACCGGTCAGCCAGATGGAGAGAGAGGCGCTGCTTAAACCGAACAGTAAATCGTAGAAGCATGTCGTGAAATGAGGCTAAACACTGAACCGCAAACTGGAAAGGCAGGTATTCGTGACAGCGCCTGAAACGCCTGAAATTGCCGCCATTGCAAGTGGGAAGGGGGGCGTAGGGAAAACATTCATTACCGCAAACGTTGCCGCTTCTTTTGCCAGGGATGGGAAAAGGGTTTTGGTGGTGGACTGTGATTTGGGCCTGGCCAACATGGATGTGTTGCTAGCGGTTAATCCCAAGTTCACTTTGCAGGATGTCGTTTTCGGAGACCAGACTGTTCGGGATGTGATTATTTCCACAAAGGCAGGCTTTGACCTGATTCCGGCCAGCTCCGGTGTTAAGGAGATGGCCCAATTGTTCTATGAAAAGATTCAGCTTATAAAAAGCATGCTTAGACCGATTTTCGCCGAATACGATCAAGTCCTTTTTGATACCGGCGCGGGTATCTCGGAGGTTGTCCTGCAGTTTAATCTGTTTGCCGCCAAAAATATCATTGTGCTGAATAAGGAACCGACCAGTTTGACCGACGCCTATGCTGTCATCAAGCTTATGCACCAGAGGTTTGGTAGACACGCCTTTGGCATCATCGTCAATCCAGCCAAGGATGAAAAGGAGGCGGGCCGGACTTTCGACCATATGAATGCCGTGTGCAGGGAATTCTTAGGCCTTTCATTGAATTATCTTGGTTACGTTGTCCATGACGATGCGGTTCCAAGGTCGATCCTGAACCGCGAAATCCTGGTTCACGCCTCTCCAAAGAGTAGGGTTGCGATCAACTGTTCCAGTATTGCCAGGGCGATTTCCGGGTGGGTGTTATGAGAACCCGCCCATCCAAAAGCTTTCAGTGAAGATTTCCACAACGATCTCCTTGAGAAGCGAGATACCCACAAGATTCAGAATACGGAAAAGGCCCCCATTAAGCTCCTATGTTGCTGCTCTCCACCATATGCCCATGATGACACCGAGTTGCTTAAGGCATAGACAAATGCCGGGCCTGGGCAGTGAGTTCATGAGAAAGACAAGGTAAAAGCAGATGAAAGGTTTAGGGGTAACAGCCAGTTTCCATCCATAAATAACCTGTAAAAGAATGGGTACTAAATAAGATCTCCAGTTCATAAATGAGGTTTTTTTGATGAGCCGTTTATGGATGGGGAAACAGGAGGCAAGGGCATGCAAGACCGGGATACCGGACAATTTGAACCTGCCAGTACACTCGGTTATTTCAAGAAAGCCATTGAAGTTGTAAAGCTTAACAAACTTGCAATGGCACAAGTGGCCACAGACCCCAACGCCATCAGGTTTGGCATCACTGTAACCGCTATAGGCGGAGCACTGGCTTTTATTCCGGGCAAAGACCCTGTTGGGGTTTTGGTTGGTGCCCTTTTTTCTATTCTCACACTTTTTCTGTTCGCAGGTTTTGTCCACCTTTTCTGCGGCTACTCAAAGGGAAAAGAAGAATTTATGGGTTTTGTGCGGATTATAGCCTTAAGTGGTATTGTCGATTGGGCGGTCATCATACCGTTTGCTGGCCTGTTTGTTACAATATGGAGTGTTGTGATTGCCATTGTAGCGGCCCAGGAGGTTTATCACTTAACCAGGAGCAAGGCCACCTTTACTGTTCTGATGTCTGCCTTGACCCTCTGGACAATGACCTTCATGATCTTTAGCGGCCCCTTGTCTTTTCTGTATGAAATTTCAGGTCAATAGGGATGGGTTCATGGATATAGAACAAATTGAAAGGGCGCTTTTGACGCTGAACTACCGTGTGAGCGCCAGGGCCCTGAACTTGTGGAAGGGGGGCAACTCCCGAACCTTTGATCATAACACTTATGATGGATTCTATGAAATCCTTAATCCGACCACAATAAAAAGGATACGCGGCTCTGGACCATGGACCAAGCACAGACAAAGGCTTTTTCATTCTCTTTTAAGTCATTATTTACAATACCGCGTCTCTCCGTACGAAAATGAGTTGTTTACCTGGATGAAAGGCGCTGCCGCCCATGTTGATGGAGAAAAGATTTACTTCAAAGACATTCTCTCGTGGTGCCAAAAGCGAAGCGATTTGGCAAAGCGCAGGATCGTTGAAAAAGAGACAAGTAGTCTTTGCAAGTTCTTGAAACCCTTTGCGCTGGGCTTTTGGGAATTCTTTCTCAAGCTGCTTGAAGATGAATTTGGCTACAAGGACTATGCAGCGTATTGTCAAGACAAGAAGCAGGTTGATTACGATGCCTACGTGATCAGGCTGCAGTCATTATTGCAGCAGACCGACACACTATACTTTGAAGCTATGGAAGCCTGGGCCCAAAGGAGCTTGGGGGTATCGTTGTGTGAACTAAACCGATTTGATGCGATCTACCTGCTCGGCCTGGGTGAATTTGACCCCCTTTTTCCAGAGCATGCCCCTTTAAGTAAGCATCTCGACTTTTTCAATGAATGGGGGATAGAAGTGCAAAACGTTCCGGGCCTCTCTCTCGACATAAACCATTCGCACAAAAAAGGCGCTCAGGCCATGAGTTTTGCTTTGAGGATACCAAGCGAAATCTATGTTGTCATGAACCCACAGGGCGGCTGGATCGACCTTGAAACCCTGTTCCATGAAATGGGTCATGCCCTCAGTCATGCGTTCACATCGCCAGAGCTCTCTTCAGTCGAGAAAGATTTCTTTACCTCAAATACACTTTCAGAAACATATGCGTTCTTGCTCCAAAACATGAGCCTTTCTCTACCCTTTCTTGAAAGACACTTGGGACTTTCATCCAAAGCAATAGAAGAAATATCTTTTTACAAGGGCCTAAAGGACCTGTCTGTTTTCAGAAGATATGTGAGTAAATTTCTGGCTGAATACCAGATGTTCAAAAAAAACGAAGTCGAAAACGGAGAGATTTATGCCGATCTTTTAGAAAAACATACGGGGTTCTCCTATCGACCTGAAACGCACCTCTTTGATCTTGTACCGGAGTTTTACGCCCTGGACTATGTTGTCTCATGGATGGCCGAGGCTACGCTGGAAAAAACGCTGGCACAAACGCTGGGGCATGACTGGATGTTCAAGTCGGAAGCCGGCAAAATTCTCAAAGATTGGTGGCAATGCGGCAATCAATATGAACTTGATGAATTCTTCACCGTTAAGGGGATCGGATCCATTGACTGCAGAGATATCGTGGACAGGTGGCGTAGCAAGATATTGGGGGAACATGGAAATGCAAACCATTCGACAGCAAATGATAACGCTGTTGTCTAAAGCCATGTGTAGTGCCCGAGATCTCTCACAGATGCTGGGCATCCAAGAAAAAGAGGTCTACGGCCATCTTCCCCATATCGCACGTTCGGTTGCCTCACAAAAGCAACAGCTGGTGATACGCCCATCCCGATGCCTTGTGTGCGGGTATGTATTCGACAACCGAAAACGGTTTGCCAGGCCCAGCCGCTGCCCTTGTTGCAAAAAGGAACGCATCGATGAACCGAGATACCAAGTGATTTAAGTCCATTAAGCCTTGAAACCGCTTCCAGTACATTCTCAATGAACGTTCTGATAACTTTACGTCTAAAGCGATCTTGCGCCAAATAATCCCTTGAAAGTTTTCCAAGATTTCGGGTATGATATTTTTTTTGGTGGTGTGGTGACGGACGCCTTGGGCTTTTAGGGTGTGACCTCCTTTCTGTTTGTTGGTTCTATTAATCTCCGCAATTTATTTTGGCGATTATAAATAATCTGACAAAAAATACACCAGATACGCCGCCAATATGTGGATATTGGACCACTTCTATGGGTATCAAGAAATTCCATCTCTCTTGGACGGTTTTTCAGGGTTCTTAAGAGGTAGCAACAGTGAGTTTAACCGCTGATATCCTTCATGAAATAAACGACGAGGAATGGCCTTTATGATAGATATCGTGAAGATGACAGTCCTGATAGCAGATGACATGCCGGGCATGGTTAGCTCGATCCGGAGCATCATGAAGGTACTCGGATACGGGAAAAAATTCATACCTGTCACCAACGGACAAGAAGCCTGGCGGATATTGAAAAAAGAACCGGTAGACATAGCTATACTGGACTATAACATGCCCGTTATGAACGGCGTGGAGGTATTAAGTCGCATACGGGAAGACAGGGATTTGAGAGATCTTCCGGTGGTCATGGTTACGGCCCACTCGCACCAAGAATTTGTGGCGGAGGCTGCTGAATCAGAAATAGATGCCTATATATTAAAACCCGTTACCGTCAAGGTTCTGGGCGACAAAGTCTTACATGTGGTGGAAAACGCCAATAACCCGCCTCCGATGGTTTATCATCTCCAACAAGCGAGGAGATTTGAGGATGTTGGGGATATAGATGCTGCTATCGATGAAGCCAGACTGGCCATGAAGGCCAACCCAAAGTCGTCAAGACCCTTGCGTGAATTGGGTTATTATTATTTTAAGAAAAACGATTTGAAAGAGGCCGAAAAGTGGCTATTAAAGGCCGCCCAGATGAATTCTTTAGACGTCTTTGCCTTTCACTATCTAGGAGAGCTATACCTGAAACGCAATGACATAGACAAGGCATCCCGATACTTTGACAAGGCTATGAGCATCAGTCCTCGCCACCTGACTCGAGGGATTCATTTCGGGAAAATCTTGGTTCAAAAGCAGAAAATCGAAAAGGCCATTCAGGTATTTGAAAAAGCACTCACACTGTCGAAAAACGACCTTAAGTTGCGAGAAGAAATAGCCAGTTTTTGTATCGAGACAGGGGCAAAGGGATACGGCGCCAAACTTCTGGAGTCTATTGTAAGGGCAGATCCGAAGCGAAAGGATCTGTTGTTTAAACTAGGCGTCGCCTTAGAAGAGATTGGCAAACACTCTAAGGCCTTATCTTATCTAACAAATGCGGGGAAAGAGGACAGGGACAATCTCGAAATCAAGATGCATCTCGCCACAGTCAATTTAGCGCTGGGCAGACCGATTCGGGCTGAAAAAATATTGAAGGAGGTACTGAAGGTCGACCCGAAAAACAAAAAGGCAAAGGAGCTTTTGAAAAAGTGCGTTTAACTCGGGAGATGATTGATGACAAATGACAAAAGACTTCTTGAAGTTTTGGTCGCTATCGGCAATATCTCCAATGACAGGCGGCTTGGGTTTGGGCAAAAACTTGAGCGGATCCTTCGTGAGGTTGTAAATTGCATGCAGGCCAAAAGTGGGTCGATCATGCTTCTGAAAGGCCGCAAGACCCTCGAAGTGGTAGCCTCAACGAGGCCCGAATTGATCGGTGTCAAACAACGCCTTGATGAAGAATCGCCTTCTTCCTGGGTCGTGAGAAACAAAGCCCCTTTTTACACGGACAGGACGACCGAAAGTAAAAATCTGCAAAAGAGGTTTGATCACTATGAGAAAGACGCCTTTCTTGTCGTGCCCATAATCAGTAACAACAAGGTCATCGGCGTACTGAACGTGACCGAGAAAATTGGTGCAGACATATTTGAAAAAGAGGAACAAGAAATGCTTTTACGTGTCGCCGGTCAGGTTATCAGCGCCCTTGAAAACCAACGCCTAATCGAATCTTTAAGAAAAAGCAGGCGGACCGTGCAGAAAAAAAACCGTGAACTGATGAAGCTGGAGGCGCTCAAAACAGATCTTTTCAATATGCTGATCCATGATTTAAAAGGGCCGATTTCCGAGTTGGTCGCCAATCTTGACATTCTTTCCTACACGGTCTCTGATGAAAATCGCCCGTATGTCGAATCGGCCCAAACAGGGTGCGACACATTGTACAGGATGGTATCAAACCTTTTAGATCTTGCCCGACTTGAGGAAGGCAACCTCAAACTGTTATACGAAAAGATAGATCCGAAAGACCTCATAAAGGAGGCCCTGGCCCGGCTGTTCGGATTGTGCAAGACGAAAGAACTGCGTTTTGTAGAGAAGTTTTCACCCGCTGAAACCGGGGGGTTTTTCTGGGGAGATCGGGGTGTTTTGCTCCGGGTCCTGCAAAACCTCTTGGCCAATGCCATCCAGTATTCCCCCCCTGGAGAAACAATTGAGGTAGGTTTTCATTACCTGAAATCCCCGGAAATCGAATTTTTTGTCAAGGACCACGGTCCTGGCGTCCCTGCTGAATCCCAGGAAGCCATCTTTGACAAATACATACAGCTTGAAAAGAAAAAAAATGGCCGAATGTACACCACGGGTCTGGGATTGACCTTCTGCAAGATGGCTGTAGAGGCCCATAGAGGGAAAATTGGTGTCAAAAGTGAGACCCAGAAGGGCAGTCGCTTTTGGTTTGTCCTGCCCTTAGAACATAAGGAGGCAGGTCGTCCCAAAAGGTAGGAAAAGTACCCCCTCGGAGCCCTCTTGACTGGCCTAAAAAAGACCTCTTTCCTTTCCGGGTTCCGTAAGCCCGTGACGCGAATTCCCGCTCTGCTTGCCCTGCTGCGGTAGCTACACGGGGGGCGGGGGGCTTCTCAACAAAATGATTTTTCAGCCTTTTCGAGCATAACGCTTAAGGCTCAAGATAAGATTCATCGATGAAGCAAGATCGCTTCGAACACTCGATGTCCTCAGTTTGACATTTGCTTATTGCCATGATAAAATATAATCGAAAAGGAGGGATTCCATCGCTTCAAAAATCTTTGTTTAAAAAATTCCTTGTTTGGCATATAATTTTGCTTTATAGACAAGTCCTTGAAACAATAAATACAAGGAACCAAACTATTGAACATCCAGGTTTCCAAACTTTTTCTACAAAACCTGCGATGGAAAGAAAGGGGAGATAAATTTGAGGGAATTCAGTAGCTTGGAAGTCAAGGTCGTTGACAACGACCTTGAAAAGGCCATAAAACTGCTGAAAAAGAAGATTCAAAATGATGGCCTGTTCCGACGGCTTAAGCTTAAAAAGAGCTATGAAAAACCGAGCGAGTACCGTCGCCGGAAACGTCGCGAATCTGAAAGAAGATGCAGATTATCCCGACTAAAAAAAGCCAGGTATTGGAGTTAAACTTTATTCGGTGAGCCCGGGTCTTACCGGGCTCTTTTTGTCCAATCCTTCCTCTTAACCTCACTGGCAGGTCCCATCTTAGCATTTTAACGATACAATTTCATAGGATCTTATGCTATAGGGATGGGCCATGTTGTCCCGATATTCCTTTTGGATCATTTTTTTTACATGGATTCTGTGGGCTTCATCAACGTCTGCAGGGCTCCTGTCCAATGATGCGCCGACGGATCTTCCCTATCACATCAAGGCAGACTCATTGGCCTACGATGATAACACCAAGACTTACAGGGCCAGGGGGCATGTAACTGTTACAAAAGGTGATCAGTCTTTGCAGGCAGATGCTGTTGATTTAAACACAGAAACCGGGGAGGCTGTGGCCTGGGGCCAGGTATACTTTACCTCGGGTGAGGATTGGCTCACCGGGACCCGAATTGAAATCAACATGGATGCAGGTATCGGCACCCTATATGACGGAACACTCTTTATTCAGGAGAGCCATTTTTACATCAAGGGAAACATGATAGAAAAGGTAGGCCAAGACACCTATTATATTGATGACGGTCGCCTTACCACCTGCGACGGGGATTCTCCGGCCTGGGAAATCACCGGCAAAGACTTGGATGTCACGATAGAGGGTTACGGCACGGTCAAACATGCCACCCTTTGGGCAAAGTCGGTTCCCGTCTTATATGCACCGTTTTTGGTCTTTCCAGTAAAAATAAAGCGCCAGACCGGTCTCCTTGTGCCCCAGGTGTCGTATTCAAATCGAGACGGTTTTGAGTACAATCAGCCCTTTTTCTGGGCCATAAGTGAAAGTTCTGATGCCACCTTTTATGAACACTACATGGCCCACCGCGGTTTCAAGCACGGGGTCGAATATCGGTTCGTATTGGCGCCTGAAAGCAAAGGCACTGTGATGTACGATTTCCTTTACGACCGGCAGATTGATGATGGCACGATTCCGCAAAACTCAACCGGGTATCACTATGAGGGATTTCGGGGAGATGACGAGAACCGTCTGAATAGAAAGCGGTGGTGGTTCAGGATGAAAAGCGATCAAGACCTTCCGGCCGGATTTAAGGCAAAGCTGGATGTCGATCTTGTGAGCGACCAGGATTATCTACGCGAGTTTGACAGCGGCTATTCAAGCTATGAAGACTCTGATATTTATTTCCTTGAAGAATTTGGCAGAGGACTCGATGATCAAACCGATCTGGTTCGGCTGAATCAGTTGAACCTCAACAGGAACTGGGACCATTACAGCTTGAACGCCGACATTCGCTGGTATGATGACGTGATTACCCGAAAACATGACCGGCCTGATGGAACCCAACAGAATTTGCCATCAGTGGCCTTTACCGGTTCCAAGCAAAGGATTTCTGATTCCCCCCTGTATTTTGATGTAGCAACTTCTTTTGACCATTTCTGGCGGGATGTTGGAACGCGGGGATACCGTACAGATCTTTATCCAAGGGTTTACTACCCCATAAGTATCTTCAAATATTTTGACTTTGAACCCTCTGTCGGCATGCGCGAGACGCTGTGGCAGGCCGAAGAATATGAACCCAAAAGCGCGAAAACAGAGGATCAGTTGCAATCGCGGGAAATATACGATTTGAAAGGGGATCTGTCCACAGAGGTCTCAAGACTATTCAACCTGAGGGCCGGAAGAATCGACAAAATAAGACATGCGATCAGGCCTCAGGTGGTGTACGAGTATGTCCCTACCTTGGAACAGGAAGACCTCCCTGATTTTGTTGGCACCATAGATAGAAAGAATCTTGTGACTTATTCGGTCACGAACAACTTTACTGCTAGGGTGACCGAACCGCAGAAACCAGGCACAGAAAAACAACTTGGGTCTGATCAAGCATCCATTTTGCCCAAATACCGTTACTATGATTTCTGTCGGATCAAGTTCACGCAAAGCTATGATATAATTGAGGCACGCCAGGACAAGAAGGCCGGAGGGAGACGGCCTTTTTCTAATGTGACAGGGGAGATCGAATTCAAACCATCCCGCTATCTGGACCTGGAAGCAGATGCTGCATGGTCACCCTATGATGGTGAATACAAGAGCTATAATGCAATCCTGGCCTTGAGCGACGATCGGGGAGACAGGGGGTCGGTGGATTACCGATATACACAGGACAGTGGCAAAAGTATTTTAACCGAGATTTCTGTCAAGCTCTTTGATCCCTTTTCTGCCTACTGGGAGCACGAACGAAACCTCAAGGACGGGCAGGAAATAAAATCGGTTGTGGGATTCAAGTATGAGCGCCAGTGCTGGTCTTTGAGTGTCAGTTACACCCATGACAGGACAATGGATGTGCGAGAGTACTTTTTTGAGATAAGCCTGTACGGACTGGGTGAGTTCGAGCTGGGTAAGTACAGACCTGGTAAGGGGGAGAAGACATGGAAGAAAGGATAGGTTATAGGGAGGACCGGCTGGTGGATTTTATGTGCAATCAACTGACGCGGCCAGTGAAATGAACGAGCAGCTGAGGCAGCCATTCATCCCGGGATTTCTGCTGCAGGCAATGGACGCCGCTGACTATGCAGGCGGCCTTTTATTTGATCTGGTCTTTGTCTACAGGTGTGGTGGTTAAATCAGGTCTCTACGAATAGAACATTCTGGTTTAAAGGCAACACAGATGACAGCGCCAATTGACATGCGTCCTGCCTGGTACGTGCTTCACACTCGGAGCCGTTTTGAACAGGTCGTCTCTGATGGTCTTCAGGGCAAATCCCTTGAGGTCTTTCTTCCAAAGATAACGGTCATGAGCAAGCGCCGCGACCGGCGTATGAAGATTCGGGTCCCTCTGTTTCCTGGCTATGTCTTTATAAAAAGTGATCTCAACGTGCACGAGCGCCTCGAGATCGTGAAAACCGTGGGCGTTGTCCGTTTTGTTGGAAACAAGGACGGCCCGGTCCCCGTACCGGATGAAGCGATTGATTCCCTTCGAATCATGGTTGCAGGGGGCGGCCCTGTGGAAACCGGTACCCGCTTCAAAAAAGGGGATCGCGTCATGGTCGTGGAGGGGCCCTTTGCAGGTGTAGTAGGCACCTTTATGCGGTATCGTGGTTACGGCCGCGTGGTGGTAGCCATTGATGCCTTGGGGCAGTATGCAGCGGTAAACGTTCCCGAAGAACACATAGAAAAGCTTCCAGAGATTCTGTAATTGGCCTTATATTACCCCCTCTTTTTCCATCCTCGTATCCTAATAATCCCTTCATCTGCGGCATGCTCACCGTGGTCTGACTAGGCAAGCCTGATCGACCCAGGCGTTTCGGAAAATTTCACAGGGATGCCGATCTGTTTGAATCCACCCGCCTGGAATGATCTATTTCCAGGATCATATCCCTCTCCAAAAGTTGGGGATCCAAGGGATCCTTTATCTTGAGCACTTCGTCCATCGGGCTCTCTCCTTTCCTGGAGTTTTCTCAAATGCTTACGGGAAACAGATTATGCGAAAAAACTAGATGTGGACATCATCAAATAAATGGCTTATACATAAAATCCGCAACTTATATAAACGAGAAAGCCCACGCTTAGCAAAAGCGGAAAAGGAGAAAAAAGGAGGTAAAAAGCCATGAAACGTGTTGCCCGAGTCACAGAGGTCATTGCCGGATCACCGGTTAGTTTTGATGACGCCATCAAGGCAGGCTTTGAAAGAGCCTGCAAGACTCTTCGCAGTATCACAGGCATCCGCATCCTTGAACAACGCATTAAGGTGGACGACAACAAGATGGTGGAATATCGTGTAAGGATGGAAATCATCTTTGTTCTGGAAGATTAGGCCCTATTCTTCTTCGGCACGACGATGGACCATACGGCTCAATATAAGAAAAAGGTTGGTGACCAGCAGTATGCCGCTCAAAAGCATCAGCACGATGGGGACCCAGCAGTAACGCTGATATTGCTGGTGCTCCAGGGCAACACTGATTCCTATCGTGCTAAAATAAAACACAGATGCTGCGAAGATTGAGATCACAAGACAAAAGAGGTCCGAATCATACCAAGGCGTGACAACCTTTCGAAATGATGGATTCCTGTGCAATTTCATAGAAGAAAATATTACACAAATACAGGGCAAGAAATCAAGTGTGCATACAGTAACGTGAGCCGACAACCCCAAACCTGCCGGAGGCCGCACCCTGACCGGCTCGATCCCCGCTCAAGAAGCTCTGCCGTAAGGCAAAACCCTTGGCCTTTAGGACGGGAGAGGCTTCACATGCGATTGTTAATCATGGCGGCCTCCGTCTTTTTGTGTCTGTATGTGTCTGGGTGTGCCGTGATACAGAAGCTGAAAATGCCAACCGTGGTACGCATCAAGGGGTTGCCAGAGACGTTTGAGATAGGAGCCATTGTTCGCACTGCAACCGGTGAGGTCGTTTCCTTTGAGGAACTCATGGCTGACCTTGAACATGTTCGGATTGTGTACATTGGGGAGAAACATAGCAATGAAGCACACCATAACGTACAGCTCAAGATACTCAAGGCGCTTTATGAAAAAGACCCTAGATTGTTAGTCGGCATGGAGATGTTTGTCAATGCCGACCAGCACGTGCTGGATCAATGGCGTGCTGGCAAGCTGGATCAGGAGACCTTCTTGAAGGAGGTGGACTGGGAAAACACATGGAAATTCGATTTCAGCCTTTACCGTGCTGTTCTCGATTTCATCAGGGAAGCGTCATTAAAGCTGGTGGGCCTCAATATTCCGCACGCCATTGTCGAGAAGGTTGCCAGGGAGGGCTTGGATGCCCTTTCAGATGAGGAGCGGAAGCAAATTGCACAGGAGATTGATACCTCAAATGAGGAACACAAGGCCTATGTTAAAACCGTTTTTGGCACCCATGAGTCCGATGAAATAAGCATATTTGAATCCTTCTACGAGGCCCAGTGTGTTTGGGAGGATTCCATGGCAGAGGCGATCTCGCGGGCATTGAACAACAAACGGATGGTCGTGCTCACCGGAAATGGCCATATAGCATACAAGTTCGGCATCCCCGACCGTGCATTCAAGCGCACAAAGGCCTCATTTCAAACGGTCATGCCCGTAGCAGTCGGCACAGAGGTGGATCGCGATATGGCAGACTATTTCTGGGTAACGCCTGCCAAAAAGCAGGCGGACCGGAGCCGACTGTGCCATCGAGGGCCCAAAAGGCCTCTGGTAGGGATTCGACTTAAGACCTTGGATCAGGGCAAAGGCGTGCTCATTGTAGGTGTTTTGCCAAAAAGCCCGGCCGCACGGGCTGGAATTAAACCACAGGACATCCTGGTGGCTATTGATGGAAACCCTGTATCTCGCCTATCTGACATTCATAATGCCATCGCTGGAGCAGAAGGGGCCTCGACGACCTATTTGTTCAAGATTGACCGGCAGGGAGAGCTCATGGAGTTGATGATTCAGATCAACAAGACGGATCCCGCAAGTAAGGAAGCATCACCTTGAAAATGCACAGCGAGTGCTAACCCTGCAGTTTGCTGCAGGGAGCTCCAATTCGGCCGAATCACTGCTTTTATAACGTTTTGGACTACCCGCCTATAATTGTGTCATATGGCATTATCTACGGCGGAAAATCAACCGCTTTTGGTGACGGCCAGTTTGTGCCATCCACTACGTGTCCATTATTCCAATTTTGGAGCGAAGCCCTTAAGTTCGTATATAGGCCACACCATGACCGTGAGAAATGGACAGATCCTGGACTTAAGGATCGAAAAGTTGATTTTCGGGGGCAGAGGTCTTGCGCGGGTGAATGGCCTGGCCATATTCGTGGAAAGGGCCGTGCCCGGCGATGAGGTACGAGTCAGGGTATTTAAGAAAAAAAAGAATCACGCTGAAGCGCGGGTTATTGAATTGATCACCCCGTCGCCCTTCAGGATAGAGCCGCCATGCCGCTATAGCGGCTTTTGCGGCGGATGTACGTGGCAATTTCTTGATTACGAAAAGCAGCTCTTTTTCAAAAGGGAACACGTGGTCGAAGCCCTGGAGCACATTGGCCAACTCAGAAACATCCGAGTACATCCCATTATTCCATCTGAGAAAAGATTTGGCTACCGTAACAAGATGGAATTTTCCTTTTCTGACCGGAGGTGGCTGTTGCCAGAGGAACTTCCCAGGAAGGATATCCAGAAGGACTTTGCCCTGGGGCTTCACGTGCCGGGCACCTTTGATAAGGTTCTCGATACTGAGTCCTGTCTGCTAATGCCGGATACAGGAAACAATATCCTGCGTGATGTGCGACACCATGTTAGGAAAAGCGGCATAGCCCCTTATGGACTAAGGTCCCACGAGGGGTTTTGGCGATTTTTGATGCTCAGGCACGCTTCAAGCCATAACCAATGGATGGTCAATATCATTACATCAGAAGAGCAAAGGTCCTGGGTTCAACCCTTAGCCGATCTGCTGTACGAAAAGTATCAAAACATTACCTCAGTTGTGAACAATATCAATACGAGGAAGGCTGGAATCGCTGTCGGCCAGTGGGAGATATGCCTTTCAGGCGAGCCCTTCATCTCAGACAAGATTGCAGGGTTTGAGTTTGAGATATCAGCCAATTCCTTTTTTCAAACGAATACGGCCGGGGCTGCACGTCTCTATGAAACCGTGAAGGCTTATGCCGGCCTCACAGGCAGGGAAATCGTGGTGGATCTGTACAGCGGAACCGGTACGATTCCGATATTTTTGTCTGATGGCGCAAGAAAAGTTGTAGGCATTGAAATTTCAGAAGGGGCTGTGCAGGACGCACAAAAAAACTGCCGGGAAAACCGCATTCGGAACTGCCAGTTTATATGCAAAGACATCAAAAAAGGCCTCAAGGATGTTACAGACATACCTGACGTGATGGTCATCGACCCCCCAAGAATAGGCATGCACAAAGATGTTGTAAACATCGTTCGCAGCCTGTCTCCTGGGAGAATCGTTTATATCTCCTGTAATCCAACGACACTTGCACGGGACCTCGCCATGCTAAAAGAAGACTATCACGTCGTGGAAGTCCAGCCCGTTGATATGTTTCCTCACACCTATCACATAGAATCTGTAGCAAGACTCGAAAAATTACCTTAATCCAGCATCGAACAAACCCGAATAAGACGTTAGAGGCCCCTGTGGGTGTTTGGAAAGGACTAGAAGCGGTTTCAAAACCCTCCTCTCGCTTGTTTGACCATTTTGAGAAGTTCTAAGCCCTCTTATCTGATAAGGGAGAAGGCTCCCCGTGTATATTTTGTCTTGAGGTATCCGGTTAATATAGGCTAAAATTAGGCTAAGCAAAAAACCAAAGAAAGGAGGAATGTGAAAGATACGAGTTTTGTCAACTGGATGGCCTGCTTGGCTCGTTTCATTGCACGGATGGCTAAGCAGGAAAAAGCAAATTGCTCTAATATTTTTTGTCTGGCCATTTGAGACCATGTTTATGGGCATATCTACCATGCTCGTGAATATGAATATGGGTGTGCGGGATTCTTTCCTCATCAACTGAAACCTTGCCCCTTATCATGTAACCGATACGGTGGGTTGCCTCCATTAGCAAATCAATGTTATGTGAAATAAGGATATAGGCAAGGTCAAGGCCTTTTAGGATGTCGATGATCCTTTTTTCCGTTGTCTCATCCAGACCAGCAGTTGGTTCGTCCAGGAGCAGAACCTCTGGTTCCATGGCAAGAACTGTGGCCAGGGCCACAAGTTTTTTTTCCCCGCCGGAGAGCTTATAAGTCATCCTGTGCTCAAATCCCGTCAGGCCCAGGGACGCCAATGTCTTTCGGGCAACGGTCCTGGCTTCATCCTGAGATTTACCCAAATTCAGGGGACCAAAGGCCACATCCTCCAAGACCGTGGGCGTAAACAACTGGTCATCCGCATCCTGAAAAAGAAGGCCAATTCTTTGCCGGACACTTCGAAAGTCTTTCTCCTGCCTGACGGTTTTGCCGAAAATTTCGATATTGCCCGACGAGGGTTTCAAAAGCCCCATGATAATATGAAGCAGGGTAGTCTTGCCGCTCCCATTGGGTCCCATCAGGCCCATGCGCTCCCCCTGGTGTAATTGCAAGTTGAGTTCATCGAGCACAGGGGCGCCGCCCGGATAGGCAAAAGTTACATCCATCAGATTTATAATCAGGCTATTCTTGTCCACTCCAATACCACCAATCCCAGAATGACAGCCAGCATCAAAATGAGGAAAATGATATCAATGGTCTTCATGGAAAACTGACTGAGGCTATAAAGTCTTCCTCTGAACCCCCGGCACAGCATGGCATTGTAAACCCTTTCGGCCCGCTCGTAACTCTTGACAAAAAGCATCCCGACTAAATAGGCAAGGGCCTTGTAGGTATGCATGTTGGTTCTTGGCCGGAAGCCCCGAATTTTCATGGCGTTCACCAGCCGGAGATACTCATGGTGCATGACATGAATATAGCGATAAGTAAAGAAAAACAGGTGAGTGATCTTTTTGGGAATTCCTAGTTCATACATGGCATGGCCCAAGGTAAAGATGGAGGTTGAGGCAATCAGTGTAATCAAGACGACCATGATAGCGTTAGATTTGATGCTGATCCGGGCGACATAGTATACCCCCTCACGGGTTGCAACCAGTGGACCTATTGAAAAGAGGGATTCACCTTCAAAGGTGAAGGGGAGAAAAAACCACAAAAAAGTGATCAGCCCGTTAACCGGAACCAGTCGGCGGATGAGTTCCTTCATCGGCACGCCAGCCACCTGTACAATGCAAAACCCCAAAGCCAGGGCCAATACCAGAACCACCCATTGAGTCGAAACGGCCACGACAACAGAGAAAAGGGTTGCGACGACAATCTTGACGCGAGGATCAAGGCGCTGAATCAAGGAATCACCAGCGGCAAATTCTTTCACAATCACTTGGTTGAGCTATTCCCTTTTTCGACGGTTTGCAAAATACAAGGCCACCCCCACAAGGCCGAAGATATAGCCTATGCCACCTATCACCTCGGTCACTTTGGGGCCACGATCCATGGCGTTAACCAGCATATCGATGATTGGCGTGAGCTTTCTGTCCAAGCACTTATTGATGATCTCCTCGACCTCCTGCCGGGACAGGCCCATCGTCTCTGGAACAGACAGCCCCCCACTTGACCTGACGTCTGTTGAATGGGCAGCCTCTTCAGTGGCGACTTTAACCCCAACTTCAGGGAGACTGCCTCCGGACACGTCACCCACTGCGGTGATCTCCTCGGCCGGTATTTTCCACTCTGCCATATGGCCCATGGAGGCCCTCAAGACAACCTTGAGGTCGGTCTTTTTGGGTACCTTAAAGGAAAATGCCCCTTGTTCATCGGTTTTCCCTTCCAGGAGCTGGTTTCCCTCTGAATCGAAAACGAGCACTTGAGCCCCCTTGACCCTTTTGCCTCCGCTAAACTTGCTCTGAGTGTGGATCGTATCTCCCTCTACCCAGGCAAAGATCATAACCTTGTGGGCCAATGCAGGTGCATTGAAAAATACGAGCCATAAGGCTGTAAAGAGAAGGCAAAAAAACAGACGCCTACCCCGAGCCATTCTGTGGCTGCGATGACAGTTTTGGCACATATGCTCCCTCCAATAATTCCGGTTTTACCTGTCTGAGAAACAGGGCGCAAACAGCTGTCAAGCCCCCCTCAATGACCATCACGGGTAAATGGGCTGCAACCACCACTTTGGCCACAGGCAAGAAAGCCTCGCCAGTCAAATATAGAGAAAACCCCACTAGCATGCTGCTAAGAAAAACTGCGCAACAGCCGCCCGCAAAAGCAGAGAGGATGAAGACAAGCCGCCTAGCACCAATCCCCACACCCCAACTGAACAAATAGTGGCATACGACAGCAGGAAGAGCCATGTTCAGGGTGTTGACACCAAGCGTTGTGATCCCCCCAAACTGGAACAGAAGGGCCTGGAGAGCCAGGCCAACCAAGATAGCGGGAAAGGCCTTCCAGCCTAGGATCAGGCCTAACAGGCCGTTCAAGATCAGGTGGACCGAAGAAGGGCCAACAGGTACATGGACCAGTGAGGCCACAAAAAAGGCCGCAGATAGGATTCCTACGGATGGTATTTCTTCATTCTCAAGCCTTCTTAAACCAACAGCAACGCCTGCTGCTGTGAGGCCTGCGCCTGCTATGAGAACGCCTGGAGATAAAACCCCTTCCGAGATATGCATGATTTATTGTCCATTGTCACAGTTGTGCGGAGTCCGTAGCATTAAGATGAATGTTCGGATTTCGGATTGTTTTCTGGGATCCCTAATCCCTCAAATTCTGTGTGGTTAGTGGTTTTTCCAACGAACAACGGACCACCGACAACTGACGATCATGATCACGCCTGAGAATTAAGGAACTCCAAATTATGACCGTTCAAAGTGTAAATGATGATATTCTTACGCTACTTCATGTCGTGAAATTTGACCCAGAGGACAGCCCCCAACTCAACGTCCTTGTCTTGTCCGTTATACTTCATCTTGGCGTCCGAGGTGTTCAAGGCAGCAAAGCCCCACCAGCCAGCCCTGGGCGCGGCATAGGTAAACACCCCGTTTTGGTCTGCCTTGATGGTCTGAGTCACCATGTAATCGGTAGGAGCGCTACATTTGCCATCCTTATTGTAGTACTCGACCTCAACTTCTGCATAGGGTACAGGTTTGCCGTTTAGTTTTACGATCCCCTGGAAGACATTACCGGTGTAAAGGCCATAAGGTTTGGATATGGGAACGATTTCGGTCTCAAGCCCAATCTCTTCATCCCAACCCTCATCATCACCACAGGCGGTTACCACCGCTTTTGTGTAATGGATGATGTAGCAGTCTTCTGCCGGTTCCCAGTAAGGCTGAGGCTCCATATAAAACATGTAAACACCAGGTCGCTTTATCTTGTAGCTTGTGGTCCATGTCTGATGTCCCTTTGTTTTGGTAGGTCTGAGGGAGCCTAGCAAGTCTGTCTCCCTACCATTGATCACCACGCCAAACTTGGCAGGTTTAACCAGTTCCATGCCAATACCCTCAAAGGGATGCCAGAACATGAGATCTATTTTAATGACTGTATCCTCCCCCTGCATCACCATCTGATCTGACGGGATGACCATCCCAAAGTGCGCTGAAGCCGGACCTGCCACCGCAAGGGAAAGAATAAGCACCCCCAGCCATGCTGCTGCAATAAAACAACCTTTTTTCATCTATGCCCCCTTTCAAAAAAAAGCCACGAGGCCTACCATCTTCTGATGATCATTTGCCTTCGTGGCACAATGTTTCTTTATGTAAAACCTTTAACACCGCCCAGGAGCTTCAGCTCCTGATTTTGTAACCTCAATAGTAAGTTCGAGGGCCTTCGTCAAGGGCCAAGATAAGGCGATTGCGCCAAAAGTGAAAAGGCGTCAGCGGCTTTTCACGCGCACAAATTTTGGCTTGGTCCATCATCTTGAAAAGGCGGTCATGAAGGCAAGAATCAACACGCCTCTTAAGATGGTGTTTGGCTAGCGCTTTGCTTGAGCGCCTCCACGAGCCGGTATGGTATCCTCAGTTCCCCTTTTCCGATCCCAATATACACCCCCGGCTTTGCTGTTCCGTGAAAATCCGTTCCGCCTGTCATAAGGAGCTCGTGGCGATGGGCAAGGCGTTGATATTGGGCAGTGAGATCAGGTCCATGGTCTGGATAGTAGACCTCCACGCCTTTTAACCCGTCCTGCTTCAAGTCAGCAAGTATTCTATCCAGCCCCCCCTCGGTCTTTTCATTCAGGGTAAAGGGGTGAGCCAGCACAGGGACGCCTCCGGCCCGCAAAATCGCCTGGATTGCCTCCGCAGGCGCAAGTCGGTATCTTTTGACATAGGCGGGACGACCTTTTCTTAAAAACTTATTAAAGGCCTCATCAATATTTTGAACAATCCTTTTGTTGACCAGCACCTGAGCGATATGGGGTCTTCCAATCTGGCCCCCGCCCGAAGCCTCTGAGACCTCATCATGGCTTATATCAATTCCGAGACCTTGAAGCCTTTTTATGATCTGGATGTTTCTGCTGGCCCGTCCTTCTTGGATGACCTTTAGGGTCTGTCTCAAAGAAACGTCATCCAAGCGGATTAGGTAACCCAATATATGCATTGTACCAAAGTCAAAGTTGGCACTGATCTCAATTCCGGGCAGGATCTCAATGCCAGACGAATGCTGGTACTGCAAGGCCTCAACCGAGCCATCAAGGGTATCGTGATCTGTAATGGCTATGGCGCGAAGGCCCGCCTTTTTGGCAGTTTCGATAATCTCTACGGGCGTGAGCGAACCATCAGAGGCCGTGGAGTGGATATGGAGGTCAATATAGGCGGAGTCTTGCAGAGGTATCTGCATAAAACACTTACCGGGATTTAAATCCCAAGGGCATCTTCCATTGCCTCTGCCTTGGTCTTACAGTCAATACATTGTGTGGTTACTGGCCGAGCCTTCAGGCGTTTAATTGAGATTTCTGAGCCGCAGGTCTCACAAATCCCGTATGTACCATTCTCGATTCGCTCAAGGGCCTCCTGGATCTTCATGATTAGTTTCCGTTCCCTGTCTCGTATCCGGAGCATAAAGTTTCGGTCGGCCTCATGAGAAGCTCGATCTGTAGGATCGGGAAAAATCGCATTCTCATCCGTCATGCCGGATACTGTCTGGTCGGCCTCTGCCAGCAGATTTTCCACGCGTTTGCTCAAAAGTTTTTTGAAATACTCAAGGTCCTTTTTTTTCATTGTAAAACCTACTCAACAAATGAATTAGCGTCGTCAGGCATAAAGCATAGCAAAAGAGGGCTCTCTAACTCACCTTCTCCAATGAGAGAGGAAATAACCTAAAAAGAAATAACATAACAAGTTTGCCCCCTCCCTATTGGCGGGGAACAAAGCTAAACCGCTGAAAATTGAATTTGATAGCATCAAAAAACCGCCTTGTAAAGAAAAATTTGCCACACATACAGAAGGTTGGAATGGTTGACAACGGGTAGTTCCTGAATTAAAAGTACTTGACCTCATGAGGCGGTTGCCCAAATCACGAACAATTGAAGCTCCCTGCAGCAAGCTGCGGAGTTAGCGCTCGCTGTGCATTTTTAAGTTTCAGCCCTCTTCAGGTATTTGTGAGCTTGCCTCATGCCATACACGGCTGTTTGGGCAACAGACTGTCATAAATAACCTTGTTTTTTGAGCCTGTTTCGCAAAAAAGCAACTCCTGGAGGTCAAATGAGTCAGGAAAAGGAATACCAAGCATCCCTTAAAGGACAGTTTTTGATTGCCATGCCCAGCCTCGCCGATCCGAATTTTTCCCAGGCCGTGACCTATATCTGCGAACACACCACAGAAGGGGCCGTGGGTCTGGTGATCAACCGGATCCATCAGGAATTAACCATGGAGGCTGTGTTTAAGGAACTGAATCTGGAATTTATTCCCGAGAGGGCCTCCCTTCCCATCCACCTGGGAGGACCCGTACATCCAGGACAAATCTTCATACTGCATGGGCCGCCCTTTGACTGGGAAGCCTGCCGTCCTGTGACGCCTTCACTTGCCCTGAGCAATTCAAAGGACCTGTTGGAGGCGCTTGCCAAAGGGCAAGGGCCTGAACCTTTTATCATCACTCTGGGTTGTGCAGGCTGGGCTCCGAACCAACTGGAATCTGAGATTATGGCCAATGCCTGGCTGACCTGTCCTGCCAGTGAAACCATCCTTTTTGAAACCCCTGTTGAAAAGCGGTGGGAGAAAGCCGCCAACCTCATGGGGATCGATCCAAGACGCCTAACAGATACAGCGGGCCATGCTTAACGGGAACAGGCTTCCCTGGCCCATATAAAAAAATTTATCAAAACAAGGAGCTGAAAATGGGAGAAATACGGAGCACCTTGGATATCATCATGGAAAGGACCAAGCACCTGACCATGACAGAGGAGGAAAAAGAAGAACTCTGCAAAAAGGAATTAGCGGCAAAGGTAAAGGGCTTGGTTCAAAAATTCTTGGATGGCCTGACCGATGTGCAGGACATCAAGTCGGTCATTGAAGCCAAAGGACAGGAGAGCGCGTCTCAGATTAGAGAGCTTCTGGGAAAAGAACTGATGGGGCGCCTGGAGCCCGATGGTCATAACGAAAGAATATTTCAACTCTTAGAAGAGGTTCTGAGCGTGAACGCAGACCCATTCAAACAGGTGATAGCGGAATTTCAGAAAAAAGTGGCCAGTGAGAAGGCTATAAGGTTGGACATCCTCCGGAGACAATTAGCAAAAAGAAGGATATCCGGCTCTGCCGTAATTCCCAATCTGACACTTGATGGAAACTGGGATCCGTTTTATGAAAAATCGATAAAGGACAGTAAACAGCAATTGAGTATCATAGCAGATAACCAAACCATTGGCTTTCAATCATTCGGAAGTTAGCTTTAACTGACTTCCTGCCGCTAACAATTTCCCCGTGGCCTGCCAGAAGGTATGTTGCGTCAAGAGCTGCGATTCTCTGAATGCTCTCTTTGAGAAGCTTGCTGTTGCCTCCTGGCAAGTCGGTCCGTCCGATTCCCTGACTGAAAACCACATCTCCGGTAAACAGCACCTTGTAGTCTGGCCAGTAAAGGCATATGGAACCAGGTGAGTGCCCGGGGGTATGGATAACCTGAAAAGTGCAGTCGCCGACAGTGAGGTCCCCTTCCTGCAAGAAGAAGTCTGGCTTAAAGCTATCCAGCTCCATGGCTGGGGCGTAAGGCCCGACAAGGTCTTTGATAAACCGATTTTCTTCGTAGCTTATAGCCACAAGTGTTGGTTTTTCAAACATCTGCACCGCCTCCAGGTGGTCAGGATGGCCGTGGGTGACAATCACCAAATCAATCTGATCCGGGGAGAGGCTCAGATCTGCCAATCCTTGCCGCACATGGCTGAAAAGATGTCGGTGGCCGGGGTCGATCAGGATTTTCTGAGGCCCATCGATAAGATACGTATTGCAATTATTGGTGGTGATATCGCGCCAGATGAAGGCATGGAGGTTATCCGTCACTTTCATGAAAGCAATCCTCCCAACGGGTTCGGCTAGTCTTTCCATTTCGGGGTCAAGAATACCCATTATTCACAATTGTTACCATGTCTTGAGGAACATCAGGATCCGGAAGGACCTGAAGTTCTTCCAGGTTAAATCGCTGAATGAGTTGCATGATGTTGCGATTCTTGAACCCTTTGAGCTTCGACATGTCGTGGGGATGAACTTTCAGGGTCACTCTCTTAGATAGCATTTCTTGCATCTCAAGCTCTCGGGCTGCAAAGTCAAAAAAAACGGCTGAATAAACCAGGTGCCCGAATGCCGGATGAAATGGACCTGCAATCACAGCACCCGGCTCTAACAGGCTCTCAGTGACCTGCAGACCCATCCGGATCACCCATATACCGCGTGCCTTAAAAAGGAGATAGAGCCTTTTGGTTACCTTTATGGCATCTGTCAGAGAAAGGGGGATGAATCGACCTTCATGGTACCATTTTTCAAGCACGGTGTCTTTCACCACCACCGTAGGGTAGATGCGGACAAAATCGGGCCTGAGTTCCGCCACCCTCCGGCCGGTCTCAAGGATCGATTCTGTGGTGTCTCCCGGCAAGCCGGGCATGATCTGAAGGCCCACCCTCAGACCATAGCCTTTCAGAAGTTTGACCGCATTTCCGGTGTCCTCTGCGGTATGACCCCGCCGGCTCAGGGAAAGAACGGTTTCATCCATGGACTGGGCCCCCACCTCCACCACTTGAACCGAGTATGGGGCTATGGCCTTCAGCGTGTTATGGGTGACGGTATCCGGTCGGGTGGAAAATCGGATGCTGTCCACAAGGCCCTTTTCAACAAACATTTGGGCTTCATCTAAAAGGGGCTGCCTGTAAGATGTTGGAAGACCGAGAAAATTTCCCCCATAAAAGGCGACTTCCACCGGACCCCGTTGCCCCCCCTTAAAGTCTAAGAACCGAGAAATCCTCTCGCGGACCTGGAGCGGTGAAAGCCCGCCATCCTTTTGACCCGTGATCGAGACCTGGTCACAGAATACACATCGGTGGGGGCAGCCCATGTTGGGGATAAAAACAGGAATGATGAAAGGTTTGAATCTCATTCCTTTACTGGAGACAGGCTGGTATTTAATGTGTCCTTGAGCTTTTGAAGGGCCACACATGCGGCTGCCTGCTCAGCCGCCTTCTTACTCTTGCCTGTCCCATGAGTTGTCAAAGAGGTGCCAATGCTAAGGCGAACCTCAAAGGTCTTGTCATGGTCAGGACCATTTTCGGCCACCACTTCATAGTGAGGTATTGTTTTGAATTGGACCTGCACAAGTTCTTGAAGTCGACTCTTGAAATCCTCGGCCGCAAGCCTTTCTCCAACCTGGGGAATGATTTGAGAAAACTGTCTTTCAATCACCTCAAAGGCAGCCTTAATACCACCATCCAGGTATACAGCCGCAATGACTGCCTCAAGGGTATCAGCAAGGATTGAGCGTTTTTCTTGTCCATGGCTCAACGCTTCTCCCTTTCCCAAAAGGAGGTGCTGGCCAAGATTCAGTTTGTGTGCTACCGCGGCAAGTTGCGATTCGTTAACGATCGTGGCACGCATCCTGGACAGGTCGCCTTCGCGATGATCCGGAAAATGGTTCATTAAGAGATGGCTGATGACAAGATCGAGCACGGCATCACCCAGGAATTCAAGCCGTTCATTGTCTTTCAAAGCAGGATCGCGGTGCTCGTTTACATAGGAACTGTGTCGGAGCGCCGTTCGAAGAAGGTCGATATCTTTGAACCGGTAGCCCAATGCATCTTCCAAAGACGAAAGCTTTTCCCTGCTCATCGTTTCATTTTTAGCCTTTCTAAGTTCTCCCTCGCAACCACCATGCCCGGATCCAACTTCAGGGCCCGCTCATACATGGCGATCGCCTCTTTGACGTCGCCTTTTTCCCGGTAATTGGCACCAAGGCTGGCATAGTCTATCGCGGAATTAGGGTCTATTTCAACAGCCCGGCTCAAATTCTCAATGGCCTTATTATAGTCTTTGAGCTGAAAGTATGAAAAACCAAGGGCGTTGTAAATCTCTTTAACATGGCTGCCGATTTCCTTGGCCCTCTCTAATGTGACAGAGGCCTGTTTATAGTGACCGAGGCTGTTGTAACACGTGCCCATGTATATGAGGATTCTCATCAAGTCGTCCTGTTGGGGGTCTAGGTTCAGGGCCTGTGAGAATGCCTCAAGGGCGTTGTGATAATCCCCCTTGTCAAAGTAACAAAACCCCACGTAGAAGTGAAAATAGTCATGGTCGTGATATGCACGTTCAGCTCTGTTAAAGGCTTCTATGGCCTGGTCATGGCGGCCCGTCTTTGTGTAGCTGAGGCCCAGCCTGAAATATATGGCATCGGCCTCTTCAATTGGAGATAGCTTCAACGATTTCTCGTAGTTTTCTATGGCCTGAACATCGTCTTCTGCCTCCTGTTGTAACGTGCCAAAATGATAAAGCAACGTCCCAATCTCTTCTCTTGTTGCTTTCGGCATGGGCAAATCTGCAAAGGATTTAACCGCCCGTCCCCTGCACGCAAGGCAGCCTTTTTTCGATTTGCGGTACGCATCGTATTGATCCATCACAGTATCCACACTGAACTTTCCGTAAATATCTGCCAGGCCCTCTTTGTTGCGAAATGCATCCATACAGGCATAAATCATGCCGTCTTGCGCCGAGACAATAAGCGCACCAGGGCATGGATGGGTCATGAATACGGCGTCAGACTCTAATATCGCACATGAATCATCGAGGATGTCTTGATGATACAGATTGCAAACGATCTCAGCAGCTATGTTTATGGCATTCCCTTCGCCGTAGTAAACCTTTTCTACCTTGGCCAGGATCTCTTCATCTTGTGCCAGAAAGAAGGTGCCCTTGTCCAAGTAGAGGATAGGTAACAAAAAAGTGCTTTTCAGCGCATCAAGGAGGCCCATGAGCGAAGTGGGCTGAACTTGGTTATCAGGGGCAATAACCGGCAGCAGCATGAGCCTTGGCACCTCCTGATGCATGTAGCCCTCCTGGTCAAATTGGGCAGTCATCCGCTTCAGATGTTGGTAGCAAAGCCTTATCTCATCTATGTCCCTGGGGAAGGCAGGATGAACAATATGAACATAAAGCCGTGCAAAGAGATAATTCTTGAGAAATCGGCTCACCGCCGCCTGGAGCGTTTCTACCTGATGCATGCTGTCGGGGAGACTGCCTGTCACCAGATAAAGATTCGAGGTTAGGTTGACATGTGAAAAGAGCTCGAACAGCGCCCGGGAAAGCCGCTCAAGCTGTCCCTCGTCAAGTTTGTCCAGTATCACGTATATTTTTTGTAAGGCCACCTTATCCATCGTGTTGTTTCCGGCAACGAGGTTCTCTCGCCCGCTCCTTTCGGTCGCTTGAGATCTCAGAGCAATCAGAATGTTTAGAAGCTATTTCAAAACTCTTTGACGACTCATTTTGGCCATTTTTGTAAAAAGTTCTTAGTGAAGCGAAGCGTCAAAAAATTGTAACTGTTTGAGGGCGTAAGCCCGAGTCTTACAATTTTAGCGAAGCGAGCTTAGAACTTTAAGCCCCCGCCCGCACTAAAGGGCAGGGCCTCCCGGTAAAGAAGATAAACGTTTTGAAATAGCTCCCCTTGACCCCGCCCTAATGGTCGGGGGTAGCGGGAAGCAGGCCGGTCAAAAATGGCTGAACAGACCAAGGAAAAGGGTTTTGAAATAGCTTGTAGTTCTACGAAACGATTCGCTTCCCGCCGTCAAGAGAATGAGCCCGCCACAGGTCCTGGATCCTGTGAATATCGCTATGACTCATGTGGTCGGTCTCGTACTGACAGCCAATCGAGAGATAGCCCGGGCGCTTGCTGTTCATCGGGCGTATATGATAGTCCTCGTAATGTCGGGCCACATGTGTCCCAAAATAGATCTGCATCTGCTGGGAGTTTGTATTGCCCATGATCTTGACTTTGTTTTTCCTCACAAACGCAAGCGTCTTCATGGCATCGTCAAAAGTTTCGTAAGGAAGTCCAAACATGGTAAAAAGTTCGACTTCTATGTCCTGGCTCTGGGCAAGCTGGATCGCCTTGGTCACCGTTTCAAGAGATAGGTCCTTGCCTAGCCTGGCCATGACCCGTTCTGAGGCAGATTCTAGCCCAAAGGCAATGGTGCTGACCCCTGCCCTTTTCATCTGCTTGATCAACTCAGGCTTCACAAGATCCGCCCTGGTCTGTAACCACATAGGGGTTTCCAGGCCCTGGGTGGACATCCTGTCAAGAATCGCCACAAGGCGCTCCGGCTTAAATGAAATATTAGGATCAGCAAACCAGAGCCTGGGCACGCCCTTTTTCTTTGTCCACCTTATCTCCTCAATCACCCGGTCCACAGAATGGAAGCTTATCCTGTGCTTGAATGCGTGGGGGGTGTAACAGTATATGCACTGATGCGGACACCCCCGAGACGTCAGCATGATAGCCTCTTTCATGTTCGAGTAGTCAAAAACGTCGTCAAGATATGGTGAAGGATAGGCATCCAGGTCTCTAAAGCCTTGAAGCTCGGGGGTGTCAAAAACAGCACCATCAGGCGCCCTGTAACTGACACCTGCAAGGCCTACAAAGGGTTCCCCTCCTTGGATGGCCTGTGCGATCCTGAGCAGCGTCACTTCACCAGAAGAACGACAGATATAGTCAATATCAGGCATTTCAGCAAAGGCGGCCGACGGCATGAAGGTCGCCTGTGGACCGCCAATGGCGATCTTGATGTTGCTGTCTATCGATTTAATAAATCTGGCAAAACCGATCACATAGAGCATGGTTCTCTGGTAGGCCGAGAGACCAACCAATGCAGGCTTAAAGCTGTTGATGAGTCGGCGAAAGCTGGAAAGCGACACGGTCGTGTCTTGTGCCAGGGTCAACATCTTGACTGTGAATCCCTGGGATCGCAGGAAGGCTGCAATGTATCCCAGTGAGATCGGGGTCGACGCCGGGGCAAAGGGATTTATTTCAATCAGAAGGATGTTCATCGAGCTAATGTATTAGAAAATAGAGAGAATAGGGTCAAGGGAAAACTGGTGCAAGCGTTTTTGGATAGCGACAATATAACGCGGTGAACCTGCGGGCAAATGGCCTGCAGCAACACACCCTATTGACCCTATTTTGGTATTGCGCTGGAACTGGAACGTGTTATAAAGAAACCCAAATCGCTATCATGACTTGAAAGAAATCAGGTTATACAGAAGCAGATGCTACAACACTTTTTTAATCCATCCTCCGTGGCTGTGATCGGGGCCTCGCAAAACCCTGCCAAAATCGGCTATGACATTTTGAACAATATCCTCCAGTACGGTTATGGTGGTACGGTCTACCCAATAAACCCCAAGGCCCAAGAGATCCTGGGACATAAGGCATATCCAGATCTGGCTTCAGTCCCTTCAGATATAGATCTTGCCGTGGTTGCCGTGCCTGCAACAGCGGTCATGGATGTTCTGGAGCAGTGCGGCAAGAAGGGGGTTGATTCTGTCATTGTCGTTACAGCTGGCTTTAGGGAAATCGGGCCAGAGGGGGCGCGCCTGGAAAACAAGCTGGCCATGAGGGCCAGGGAGCTCGGCATACGGATTGTAGGCCCCAATTGCCTGGGGATTATCGACACGGCAAGCGCCTTGAATGCCTCTTTTGCAGCCGGTATGCCCCTTGCCGGGCATATCGGCTTTTTCTCCCAATCCGGGGCCCTGTGTGTGGCCATCCTAGACTGGGCGTTGGGGGAAAATGTCGGTTTTTCAAGGTTTGTAAGCCTGGGAAATAAAATGGACATCTCAGAAACAGAGATCATGCTCTCCATGGGCCAGGATGAAAATACACGAGTGATCCTAGGCTATCTGGAGAGCATTGAGGACGGTCCGCGTTTCATGAAGGCGGCTCGTGAGGTCTCCAAAACAAAACCTATTATCATTATCAAGTCGGGGACAACCAGCGCAGGAGCCAAGGCCGCTTCTTCTCACACCGGGGCCTTGGCAGGGTCTGATCATGCCTATCGTGCTGCTTTCAAGCAATCGGGCATCATCCATGCCGAATCGATGCAGGCCCTTTTTGGATATGCTATGGCCTTTGCCAACCAAGCCCCCCCAAAAGGCCCGAGTCTTGCCATCATTACCAATTCAGGTGGACCGGGCATCTTGGCCGCAGATGCCTGTGACCGGAGTTCCCTTCACCTCACGCCGATCCGAAGAGAAACAGCAGATCGCCTCCGCGAGTTTCTTCCGCCCACAGCTTCGGTCTATAACCCCATCGACATCATCGGCGATGCCACTCATGAGCGGTATCAAAAGACCCTGGCGGTCATCCTGAATGACGAATTCATCCATGCGGTTCTCATTCTCCTGACCCCCACGGCAGCCGTGGACGCAGAGGCTGTTGCCCGGGAAATTGTGAGCCTGGCCAAGGATACTGACAAACCGATCATGACCGCGTTTATGGGAGGAAAGCGGGTGAGGCATGCTCGCAAGATCTTCCAGGATCATGCCATCCCTGCCTATGATTATCCAGAAGATGCTGTCGGGGCCTTGGATGCGATGCTTTCCTATCGTCGGTGGCGGGAACAGCCTGAAAGACAGTACCGGCATTTTGATGTAGACACGTCTAAGGTGCGTGAGGTCTTTGCCTCGGTTGTCAAGCAGCACCGGCAGGATCTGGTTGAAAGCGAGGCTCGCCAAATATTAAAGGCATATGGATTCAGGCTCCCTGAGAGTCGCATTGCCAGGACCACCCAGGAGGCCGTAAAAATGGCTTCAGAGATCGGGTATCCGGTCGTCATGAAGATTGCCTCGCCTGATGTGCTCCATAAAAGCGATATGGGCGGTGTTCGCGTCGGAGTTGAGAATGAGGCCATGGCAGAAGACGCCTTTTTTCATATAACCTCTAACATCCAGCTACGGCAACCAGGCGCACGTATCCTGGGCGTGATGGTTCAAGAAATGATACCCCAGGGCCGGGAAGTCATCCTGGGGATTACACGGGACATGCAATTTGGCCCAATCATTATGTTCGGCCTCGGGGGAATCTATGTGGAGGTTTTAAAAGATGTGGCCTTTCGGATCGCCCCTTTGAGTGTGGAGGAAGCAGATGCGATGATCCGTGATATCCGATCGTTTCCGCTGCTCCGCGGGGTACGCGGCGAGCTACCTGCCGATATCAAAGGCATACGAGATGCCTTGCTAAGGTTGTCTCAGATGGCCATTGACTGTCCAGAGATCGTTGAGGCGGATGTCAATCCACTCCTGGTTTGCCCTGAGGGCCAGGGCGCAGTGGCCGTGGATGCCAGAATAACCATACAGGAGTAAAGTGACTCGATTGCGGATTTTTGATTGTGGATTTCGAATTTTCAACTTTAGGCACTTTAGTTCACTTTGGCTCACTTTAGGCACTTCGCTGAATCGCTATAGAAGTAATGAGGGGGCAAAACAATGGTTTCTATCTATGTAGGGTCCACCAGGGGATATTCAGGGAAAAACCTGACGATTATGGGAATCGGCCAGCGATTTCTCAAGGATGGGTTAAGGGTCGGCTATTTCAAGCCCTTTGGGCGCCTTCCAATCAAGGTAGACGGGGTGCTGACCGACAAGGATGCCTGGTTCATTCACAGGGTGCTCATGTTGAAAGACCCCCCAGAAACCCTTTGCCCTGTTGTGATGACCCACGACTTGATGATTGAAGGATGCCGAACCGGCGTCCAGGGGTTGCAGGAAAAGGTCCTAAATGCCTTCGAGGTCGTGTCAAAAGGAAAAGATGTGGTCCTTATTGGCGGCGCTGGCACCCTGGAGTCAGGCAAGTCTTTTGACATTTCCGGATTTGACCTCATAGATGAAATCAATGCCCGTGTGCTTCTTGTGGACCGATACGATAAGGAATTCTATCTGGACGCTGTTTTGGATGCCCACGGGCGCCTTGGAAAACGCCTCGCTGGGGTCATCCTGAACAGCATCAAGGCAGGTTCTGTTGAGAATGTCCAGGAGTTAATCATCCCATTTCTTGAGCGAAAAGGTATTCCGGTATTTGGTTCACTTCCCTACGATGCCGTGCTTGGCTCAGTGATGATTGCAGATATTGTGGAGGCCCTTGCCGGAGATGTACTTTGCTGCCGTAATAAGCTTGATGGCCTGATCGAACACTTTTTGATCGGGGGGATGCAGGTGGACCGTGCCCTTGAGTATATCAGAAAGGCAAGAAACAATGCCGTGATTGTGGGAGGTGATCGGGCCGATGTCCAACTTGCCGCCATTGAAGCCATGACCCAGTGCCTCATCCTGACCGGCAACCTTTATCCGAATGAAATCGTGATCTCCAGAGCTGAAATTAGAGGTATACCGATTGTCGTGGTCCGGGACGACACGTATTCAGTGGCAAAAAAGGTGGAAGCGCTCTCATGCAAACTTCGCCTTAAGGAAAAGGAGAAGGTCTATTGCGGTATTCGCCTGATCGAAGAAGAGATCAATTTTAAAAGGTTGTATGAAGCCTTTGGCCTCCATGTCTGAGCCGAACAACCTTGAAAACAAAGACCTGAAAAATTAACCCAAAGTATGTGTTAAAGATCTCTGTGCATGAGGAGGGAATTTTTCTCATGCAAAAGAAAAGAACCAGCAAGAAGAAAAGTACATGGATCATCTGATCTATATCCTCATATTTTTCCTTGGCTGCACCCTGGGTGGTTTAGTCGCTTGGGCAGTGGCAAAATCAAGAATGGGTGCACAGTTGACAAGATGCCTTACCCAAAGTGGTGCTGAGATTGCAAGGCTCCAGGAAGTGATCCACGGTAAAGAGGCCGAACTTGCAAACCAAAATAATACGATCGCTGATCTGAAGACCAAACTGACACAGGCCGAAGCAAACATATTGAAGATCTCTGAAGAGCGATCCGCAGCCAAGGCCAAGCTTGAGCAGATGAAGGACGTGCAAAAAGCCCTTGAAGAAAAGACAGAAGAAGTAAGGCAACTGAACACAACCATAGCAGATTTTAGAGAAAAAAAGGCCGAACTTGAAACCATCGTTGAGCAAGAGCGTACCGCTGCCGAAGAAAAACTGAAATTGCTTGAAGAAGCCAAGGAAAAACTCACCGACACATTCAAGGCGCTTTCCGCTGCAACCCTGAAAAACAGTAATGAATCCTTCCTCGAGCTTGCCAAGGTAACGCTTTCCAAATACCAGGAAGAGGCAAAGAAGGATTTGGAACTGCGACAAAAAGAGGTAAAAGAGATTGTGGCGCCGATCAAAGAATCTCTGGAAAAATACGACAGGCAGATTCAAGAGATGGAAAGGGTTCGGAACAGGGCCTATGGCGGCCTCTCAGAACAGGTGCAATCGCTCCTCACCACGCAACACCAACTCCAGAGGGAAACGGCCAATCTGGTCAAGGCCCTCAGGACCCCTCAGGTACGGGGCAGATGGGGGGAAATTACCCTGAGAAGGGTGGCGGAACTGGCCGGCATGTTAAACTACTGCGATTTTTTTGAACAAGAAACCAGGGGCACGGAAGATGGCCGGTTAAGACCCGACATGATTGTCAGGCTGCCGAACAACAGACAGATTGTTGTGGATTCCAAGGCCCCGCTCCTTGCCTACCTGGAGGCCCTGGAGGTCCAAACCGAAGAAGAGAGGAAACGCAAGCTGATCCTCCATTCAAAACAGATTCAAGCCCACATGAATAAACTGTCGCAAAAGACCTACTGGGACCAATTTCAACCGACTCCGGAATTTGTCGTGCTTTTTATCCCCGGGGAAAACTTTTTCAGCTCTGCCTTGGAACACAATCCCGGACTGATTGAGGAGGGTGTCAGCAAGGGGGTTATCTTGGCCACACCAACAACTCTCATATCCCTTCTTAAGGCTGTGGCCTTTGGGTGGCGACAGGAAATCATGGCCGAGAATGCCGAAATCATCAGTAACCTGGGGAAAGAACTCTACGTAAGAATCAGTACAATGGCAGAACACCTGGATCGGCTGGGCCGAAATATCGAAAAGTGCGTATCGAGTTACAATCAGGTTGTCGGTTCTTTTGAACGAAGGGTGCTGGCCTCGGCGAGAAAATTCAGTGAACTCGGCATAAACAAAAGGGACGGCGCAGAAATTCCGCATATCGCTCCTGTTGAAAAGACAACCCGCCAAATCAGCGCCCCTGAACCGAATGAGCAGGATCCCCAATCGTAAACTTCCCCGCTTACAAAGCAGGGGACGGCCTAACACCACAAAGTAGCAATCAAAATGGCGGTTTTGTAAATGGCCCCTCATCTAACCCCTGTTTTCACGACCTCTTTGCACCAAGATCTCTCTGGCCGCCATGCAAAATTGACATGGTTTTTCTGGTATAGTATTGGTTCAAACCATAAAAGTAAACCGAGAGACCTTTGCATAACTCATTTAAGCGGCAATTATGAGCTTTTTGGGGCACCCATCCGGGCGAAGCGAACGGCCCACTTTAGTGGGCAAATCCTAAACTGTTTGAGGCCCTTGGGCCGAGTTT
>Ga0180301_10000202_pt1 | contig 45537 bp, 51 predicted proteins | sample GuaBasSediGuay16_FD_121797 | JGI IMG/M metagenome (GOLD analysis project Ga0180301, IMG submission 121797) | Subseafloor sediment microbial communities from Guaymas Basin, Gulf of California, Mexico - Guay16, Core 4569-2, 12-15 cm | ecosystem: Environmental > Aquatic > Marine > Hydrothermal... | reverse complement strand
GTTGCTATTACTGTGAATGGTTTTGGTAGTTTGTGTGTTTCCCCCTCAATAGTTACTTGCCTTTCCTGCATAGCCTCCAACAAAGCACTCTGAGTCCTAGGAGAAGCACGATTAATCTCATCAACTAAAATTACGTTTGCGAATATCGGACCTAGGATTGTTCTTAATTCTCCTGTTTTCGGATCAATTATTTTTGCTCCAACAATATCTGCAGGAACCATGTCAGGTGTCATCTGTATTCTTTTAAAACTTAGCCCCAATGACTGAGCGAAAAGCTTAGCCATTAATGTTTTAGCTGTTCCTGGAGGACCCTCTATTAGCATATGTGTTTTACTGAGTAATGTTGCAAAAAGTAACTCTAATTCCTTCTCTCTACCTATAATGTACTTTGAAACTTCGCTAATTATTTTATTGAATATTTTATGTGCTATTGTCACTACCCTTCTCCTTCATAAGTTTAGTTATTATCTTCATTCTATTACTATATGTTTTTGCCTTTATTCTTTCAGCTTCTTCTTCAACCTTACGTATGAGCTCCCTTTGAATCCATTCTTCAAGCTTCACATCATACCATACGTCTCTGAATTCTTTAATGAGTCTTGCCATTAGGACCACGGATCTTCCAACATTAGCTGCATCTAGAATTGCATTTCTATTTTTCAGTACATCATCTGCGCTAGCGTGATAAGCTAAAGCAAAGGGAGGTATTATGAAACCCATTGAGTTAAGTATTGAGAACATTAGCGAAATAACCTGTATCTCACCGCTATCGTTACCAACAGCTATTACTCCCGCGACTTTACCTTCAACCCAGCTTCTTCCATCAACGAAGATCATATTTTCGAAAGCAGTTAACCTATCAATAACCCTTTTCATAATTCCTGATGGTGTGTACCAATATATCGGTGTAGCAAAAATTACGCCATCGGATTCAAGTATCTTATCATAAATTATCTTCATATCATCATTTATAACGCAAGGATATCTGCACGCTAGTTGCTCATCTGAAACGCATCCTATGCAATCCTTTATTCTATATTCGTAAAGATTTATTTCTTCAACATCTGCCCCTAATTTCTTAGCTGTTTCTAAAGCAGTTCTTAATAATTTAAATGTTGCACCATATGGTCTAGGGGATCCATTAAGTCCTAGTATTTTCACTTTTACACTCATAATTACACCTAGAGAGTTTAAATCAGTAATAACCTTAATTCTTTACTTATTGAAAATCTTTCTTATGTTGAAAAGACCTTTTCAAAATTCCTTCTCACAATTCTTTTTACAAGGTTTAAGTTTAAGTCTTTTACATGGGCAATGTACTTTAATGTTTCATCTATCATTAGCGGATTAAGTTTTAAACCTTTATACTCGTAAGGTCCATCGCTTTCAGTAACTATGTAGTCTAAGTCCACATATTCCACTACCATTCTATGCTTTTCCTGAATCCTATATGCAGGATTAATTGAAATGTAATATCCCGCATTTACTATTTCATCTATTAAATCAAGGGGGCCTGTGTACCAATGGAAAACAGCTTTTTCAACATCGTTTTTTACAAGTAACTCGTAAACTTCTCTCCACGTATTTACCGAGTGAATGTTCATTGATAAATTATATTCTCTAGCCATTCTCAGGAATTCGTTGAAAAACATTCTTTGCCTATCTATGGTTTCTGGAACAAATTTCCTATCTAACCCTACTTCACCTAAACACTTTATACCATACTTTATGATTACTTTCTCTAATTCTAAAACATCATTTAATGAAGCATTACTTATTTCCCATGGATGAATACCTATACATGGAATAATGTTCTTATATTTTTTCGATAATCTTATGGTTATCATTGAAGATTCAAGGTCATCTGAAACGGCTGCTACGAGTGTGTTTTTTAAGAAACTTTTGATTTCATGTTCATTAAATTCATAGAGGTGGCAGTGAGCGTCAACGTAAACCATGGCTTTTCCCATTACTTACGTAATAATTGAGGTTTGTTATATGTTCATTGCTCAACCCAATATAGTTAATGGTTAAATTAAGCATAGTGTTTCAAAAGCATCTATTTAGCAAACTCCTTAAATATAGTGTAGATCTTTTTATGAGGTTAGGTGAAAATTTTGCGCCAATGGGTTTAAATGAGCTAAAATCTCTTTTAAAACCAGATCTCATACCTAACAAATGGTATAATATTCTCCCAGACCTTCCAGAACCTATTCCGCCACCTCTCGACCCTCAAACACATAAGCCTGTTGAGCCAACAAAGCTTGAACGACTTTTTGCAAAAGAACTTGTACGCCAAGAGGTTTCTCAAGAAACCCACATTAAAATACCTGAGGAAGTCAGACTAATTTATGCCGAAATAGGAAGACCTACACCTTTAATAAGGGCTAAAAGACTTGAAGAAGCTCTCAATACTCCGGCAAAAATATACTTCAAATATGAAGGAGTTACTCCAACAGGTTCTCACAAGGTAAATACTGCTTTAGCACAGGTATACTACAATAAGCTTGAAGGTATTGAAAGAGTAGTTACAGAAACAGGTGCTGGCCAATGGGGTAGTGCCTTATCTCTCGCTGGAGCTATTTTTAATGTCAAAGTTAGAGTTTACATGGTACGTAACAGTTATGATCAAAAACCATACCGTAGGATATTAATGGAATTTTATGGAGCAGAAGTGTTTCCAAGTCCAAGTAGTAATACTGAAGTTGGAAGAAAAATTCTCAAAGAAGACCCTGAAAACCCCGGTAGCTTAGGTATTGCTATTAGTGAAGCCATAGAGGATGTTTTAAGAGATGAGAAAAGCAGGTACTGCTTAGGTAGCGTTTTAAACCATGTATTGCTTCACCAAACGGTAATCGGTCTTGAAGCTAAAATGCAAATGGAAGAGTTAGGGGAATATCCAGATTACGTTATTGGATGTGTTGGTGGTGGAAGCAATTTTGCAGGACTCTCGTATCCCTTCGTAAGAGATAAATTAAAGGGGAGATCAAACATTGAATTTATAGCTGTTGAACCGAAAGCTTCACCTACAATGACCCGTGGAGAATATAGGTACGACTATGGAGATACAGGTCAACTAACTCCGCTACTTAAAATGCATACTGTGGGTCATAAGTACAGGGTTCCGCCAATACATGCTGGAGGTTTAAGATATCATGGCGTAGCACCATCGCTAAGCATTCTCGTGAATCATGGAATAGTTAAGCCCATAGCTTATTATCAAAGAGAAGTGTTTGAAGCTGCAGTCTTTTTTGCAAAATGTGAGGGTATAGTTCCGGCACCGGAATCGGCGCATGCAGTAAAAGCAGCAATAGACATAGCAAGGGAGCTTAAGAAAAGGGGTGAAAAAGCAACAATACTCTTCAACTTAAGCGGCCACGGACTACTGGACCTCTCAGGATATCAAGAGTACTTAGAAGGAAAATTGCCAAATTACGAGCCGAAGAAAATAGATCTATCGTATTTGCCTAAAATCTAACAACTCATTATATTTTTAACATTAGTGTTAGAATGTGGTGGAATGGTAGCCGGGCGGGGATTCGAACCCCGGTCACGGGGGTACTCCCCATGGCGGTCCAGAGTCGGGCCATCGGCCCTGAGGCCGACGGTGCCCCGCATCCTTGACCGCTAGACGACCCGGCTTCCTTCGAAACAAATAACTAAAACTACTGAGTTTTAAGGCTTTCTTTAATGTGTGCTTCAACGAATTCGGCTGTGTTGCTAGAAAAATTTATATTATATGTGTTACAAGTATTACTTAGGTGACAGAGGTGTCAGAGAAAAATGCTGGAGAAGGTAAAGAAGAGGGTAAGGCTAAGAAGAAGACTATTACGATTAGGAATATTGATGAAGAACTCTACGCTAAAGCATCAGCTCTTGCAAAAAGCATCGGAGAATCAGTAGGCGAAATAATTAATGAAGCTCTTCGAGCATTTCTCTCATTAGCTGAAGGCCCTATTGAATTTGCACATAAAGTTAAGGAAGGCGTTGAAGCAACAATGAAAGTAACGACAGTTAGTGATCTTGAAGAAATTACTATAACTAAAGAGGACTTGGAAACGTTAGAGGGAAAGATTAGATTTAGGAATATTAGAAAACTCATCATAGATAAATCAGTTAATTGGGATCTTTTTGACAAGAAAGTAGTTTCAATAGTTTTCGTAGATAAAGTAGTTTTACCTAAGCACATACCTAAATTGAAAACTTTATCTAAAATGAAGTTTGTAAAGAAAATTGAGCAGCTCAAAGAGGAAGAAGAGAAAACCCAAGGAGAGACTTAAAGAGAAAGTTTAGCCCGAAAAGTATTAGAATCAATCCTAAAGCACCTACAAAATAGCGGTACCTTTCCTCCTTCAAAACATTTTTTCCAACATATGATAAATGAGCAGTAAATATGAGCCAAACATAATCCATCCATACGTGTGTAATATAGATCAATGGAAGTAAGGTGTATGATAAAATTTTAATTGATGCGTAAATGAATGTTGAACCGATAAGTATCCACCATAAGATAAAGAAAGGGTTAAACGCTGAAAGAGCTGCACCCATAAGAAGTGCTCCTTTTTTCCCGAATTTACCAAGAAATGAATTATTTAGATTACTACTTTTTTTCCTAGCTCTAATAGAATCGATAAGCTCAAGTATTCCGAAAGCTATCATAGTTACTCCTCCAAGAACCCCTAACGTGGTTGTAAACCCGCCTACAGTTATTGCAGAAAGTATTCCGAAAGCTATCATTATAAACAATGGGAATTCGACAAGAGTATGTCCTATAGACATCTTTAAACCAGCTTTCCAACCCTCCTTAGATCCGAAAACCAAGTTTGCTACGAAGAGAGGGCCCGGAGCTAAAGCACCAGTAGCTGTAAGTATTTGTATAGTTATTATGAGGTCTAATAGTGTTTTCAAAGCGGAGCTCACTCTAAACCTTCTATTTCTCTTTCAAGCTTGTCAAGGAAGCGTATCATGTAACTATGTCTTTTTATAGCTATCTCCTTACCTTTACTTGTTCTCATAAGATCCTTTAGCTTGAAAAGTTTCTCATAGAAATGGCTTATTGCCTCATCTAATGTTCTTCCTCTATAAGCTGATTCCATAAAAACCCTCATTATCCCCACTGCACCAAGCGCATCAAGTTTATCGGCATCACTTAAAATAATTCCTTCAATAGTTTTAGGTTTATAACCTAAGGTAAAGCTATGAGCTAAAATAGCGTCTTTTACTTTTTCAATAATAATCTTTGGAAAACCGTATTGTTCTAGTATGTTTTCAGCTATTTCAGCACTTAAAATAGCGTGGTGTTTATGTAAATCTTGTTCCTCAACTCTTCCAATATCGTGAAGTAATATGGCTAATTTAAGAACTAATGGATCGAATTTCCCTGTGTAATCCTCTGCTATTTTGAATGCTATCTTCATAACTCTTTCAATATGGGGGAATCCGTGAACAGGGTCGTTACCTAAGGTTTCTCTAACTATGTCCTCAATTTCCCTAATTATTTTCTCATCTGATGTTTGAGAACATGCTGGACAATCATGGTATTCTTTAGCAAACTTTTTTGAAACCTCCCTTAGTGTGTAATGGGTTCTCATAGTTTAAACGGCCCTCTTTTTCTCAGCATTAATTTCGCCCTTAATATAAACCTTTTGACACTACATATTCTTAACTAAAATACTAGTATTATGAAGTTATATATTGGATAATATAAGCTCGATAAGGGTTCCCTCATTGTCTGGAAGGCCTTCAAACACTTTCCTACCGTTAACAAGTATGACGGGAATATCGTCGTCCACGTCTTTAATTGAAAACTCTACATTGCCTTCTATATTTTCCTCTATAATGTCTTTTACTTCATTAAGCCATTCTATAAGTGTTTTAACGTAGTAGCTATTTTTCCTTCCCAAAATAACTATTTTCACTAGTTTACTCAACAATATTCACCGTGTTCTTACGGGATAGACTTATCTAGGTTATACCTGAATATAGTTAGAGCGAGAATTTAGCTAATATTTTTTCCATAACCCCGTAGAGATGGTCTCTTGTGAGACTAGAAATACCACGATATCTTGAGAGGTTTGGTGCTGTAAAAATATATGATGTTCAAAGAGTTATTGAAATAGATGGCGGAGTTTCTAGGAAACATAGTGAAATATTTGTTCTAAAGTTCACTAATGCTGAACTTGAAGAAGTAGAGTCTAAAATGGCAATAATTGTGCCTGTAAAAAATGAGAACCCTAAAGTCCTAGAAGGTGTTATAAGTGGTATTCCTCATGATGTACTCGTAATAGTGGTATCCAATTCTACAAGAGAACCTATAGACAGATATCAAATAGAATTGGATACTTTGCTAAACCATTATAGATTCTCAAGGAGACCCATGGTAATAGTTCATCAGAAGGATCCAGCATGGGCTGAAGCACTAAATAAAGTAGGTTATGTGGATATTTTGGATTCTAAAGGTAAAACTGTTAGAAGCGGAAAAGGAGAAGGCATGATTCAAGGACTTATACTAGCTAAAGCCTTAGGGAAAGAATATGTTGGATTTGTTGATTCAGATAATTACATTCCCGGCGCAGTTTACGAGTATGTAAAGATATATGGTGCAGCATTATTATCTGCAAAATCAGACTATGCTATGGTTAGAATAAGGTGGCCTTACAAGACCAAGTTTAGCGGTAGAGGATTCTATTTTAGGAGAAGAGGGCGGGTTTCGGAAATAACGAATAAATACATGAACTTACTTATAGGTAGGCTAACGCATTTCGAAACAGATATTGTAAAAACAGCTAACTCAGGAGACCACGCAATGACCCTTAGACTTGCAGAAGAAATATCTTTTGCCGAAGGCTTCGCCATAGAACCTTATGAGTTAATGTTTATTTTTGAAGAATTCGGAGGTTTTCTTAAAGAAATACCTAATAGGGAAGTAGCTTCTAAGGGAGTAGAAATTTTCCAAATAGAGCCTAGAAACCCTCATGTACATGAGGAAAGAGGAACAGAACATATTAATGAAATGCTTTTAAAATCTCTTTCAACAATATATCATAGTAAGTTATGTGATAAAGATCTCAGAAAACAAATACTTAATGAATTAAGAGTTAGAGGGATACTTAAAGAAGAGGAAGAACCTCCCAAAATTAGCACTATGAAGCCTATAAGGAATATTAATGCTGAAAAAGTCTTAAAGATTTTAGAGGAAAAAGCGGAATCATTAATATTTGCGGAATAATTTGCATAACTACTTGTTTAATATAAGTTTTTCGCATTAACCACTATATTTCTCTATTTTGGAAAGCATTATTTAATTATTTTAAATCCTTAAACTCTAAGGGATTACTCTTGGGAGAAACAGTAGTTTCTGCAGCATCGACAACTACTAGTGTTCAGAGAGTATTAGTTCATGATAGTTCTAAATGTACAGCATGCTGTACATGTATGATAGCCTGTTCTATGAGGCATTTTGGCGTAGCTGACTTAGAGAAGTCGTTTATCAAAATAGTTTTCAATGAGGAACTTAAAGCTTTCGAGGCGGTTTACTGTCACCACTGCGATAATCCGTACTGCCTTAATGTATGCCCTGTAGACGCTATTTCTAAAGACCCTGTCTCCGGAATAGTTAGAATAAACCCATTAGTATGTATTGGCTGCGGTTCTTGCAATTTTGCATGCCCCCTTGGTATTCCAAGGAGAGATCCCCAAATGCGCGTCGCAGTGAAATGTGATTTATGCGAAGGAGACCCCGAATGTGTTAAACAATGTCCTACGCAAGCCATTAGCTTTGTCCCTAGAGAGGAAGCATACACTTTTCTTAGTGAAAAATTCGGGTGAAGACAGGTGTTTTTCGAATTAGTTGCTACATTAGGTATAATTACACTCACTATTCCCGCATTCTTAGCTTTAATAGAGAACGATATCAAGAGAATAATTGCTTACTCAACAGTTAGCCAAATGGGCTACATAGTTTTCGGAATAGGCATAGGCACCATTCTAGGTGTAGCTGGAGCCCTATTTCACGTAATAAACCATGCGTTATTGAAGTCAATGCTCTTCTTAGCTGCTGGAGCAGTAATTTACGCTACTGGTACAAGAAACATTAGAGAATTAGGTGGTTTAGCATATAAAATGCCGATAACTGCAGCTGCAGTTTTAGTAGGCGGACTTTCCGTTGCAGGTCTTCCACCATTAAATGGTTTTGCTAGTAAATTATTAATTTATGAAGCAGGCTTTGAAAAAGCGCTTAGTAACGCTGCATTTGTTGGAAGACTTTACTTGTTCTACACTGTAATCGCGATTTTCGTAGGCGCTATAACATTACTTTACTTTATGAGGCTCTTTTACTCCGTATTTTTAGGAATGCCTTCTAAGTTAGCTGAAAAAGCTAAGGATCCCCCGTTAACTATGAAGATAGCGTTAGTGTCTTTAATTATTCTTTCAGTATTTTTTGGAATATTCCCACAAGTACCTTTAAATTCCCTAGTGAATCCAGCGTTAAAATACCTGTTTCCGCAAACATTGCTGCCAATAACAGTTTCATACTTTGGTTATAGCACTAATGTTGGGTTTTATGCTGCAACAATACTTACAATATTACTTATGATCACTGCGGGAATATCTTATGCAATATATGTTTCTGGAAAGAAAATGTATGAAAAAGTAACGTTAACTCCGCCGATTGTTAGAGAACTTCATGAATTTAAGTACGAAGTATTTACTGGAGGCGAATATGGTGGAGAACTACTACCGCTTGAGGAGCTAAAAGTGTCTCCTGAAGAGTTCAATTATGCACTTAAAGAAAACTTCTCATCACTTTACAGTTTCTCAAAGGAGGGAGGGTTTGAAGGAGTAATAGTTTTAATGTTCCGCGAGTTCTTAGCTAAAGTAAAAACCCTTGACATAATAAGATATGTTAGAGTTAGTTCGTACGTACTCGCTTACATGTTCTTCCTAATAATAATACTTTCCCTAACATTAATGCTTTAAGGTGAAGCTTATGTTTCCAAAGGAGATACCATCTAAGTTAAAGGACATGGCCTCAGAGGTTTATCAAACAGGTCCTAGTAGATACATTGTAACATTAAGTAATTTAGAATATATTCGAGAGGCTTCTAAAATTCTTTTTGAAGATGGATTTAGAATTTCAACTATAACTACTTTAGATAGAGGATTTTACTTTGAATTACTTTACCATTTTGTTAAAAAGAATATTGTTGCTTCAATTAAAATAATATTGCCTAAGGATAAGGGTGCTGTTCCATCAATAACGCCAATAATACCTGGTGCAAACTGGTTAGAGAGAGAAATTAGAGATCTATTCGGAATAGAGTTCATAGAACATCCTGAACCAAAAAGAGTAGTTTTACCTCCTGAATGGAAGGATGAACCGCCGCTTAGGAAGCCTAAGGTACCTGAGCTACCACAAACATATGCTAATTATCTAATGTCTCTTGCATCAAAAGCCGCGCTAGCTTCATTAAGCGGGTTAGCTAAGAGAAGAAGAAAGCAAATGGGATTACCTGAAGTTGTCACGCCCATTCATGAATCTAAAGAAGTTATTGAAGCAATCAGGAAAATATCTAAAAAACTTAAAGTAGATAGAAAAGTCCCATTAGGAGGTGAATAGTTAAGATGCCGCCTAAATACATACTTTTCCCTGGATGCTTCATACCAGCAATGCTACCTCATGTAGAGTACTGTATAAGGTATGTTTTAAAGACACTTAACGTGGAATTTCAAGAAGTTCCCGAGCTATCATGTTGTCCACCTAAAATAACAAGTATAGGTGATTTTAAGGAATGGTTGACTATTTCAGCACGGAACCTTGCAATAGCCGATAAATATGGGTTAAACATACTTACACCATGCAATGGATGCTTCGAATCCTTTTTCGAAGCAAAGCATTTCTTAGAACACAGAGTAGATTTGAGTAGAGACACCATTGATATTCTTAAGAAGCTTGGTTTAACACATGAAATTAAGATTTCTGTAAAGCATTTTATTGAAGTACTATATGAGGACGTAGGTTTAGACAAGATAGCTGAGAAAGTAATCAAACCACTTAATGGACTTAAAGTTGCTGTGCATTATGGTTGTCACCTTTTTGTTACAGAACCTGGCGGAGATGTATGGAAGAAACCTAAAATGATGGATGAAATATTGAGAACTTTAGGTGTGGAAATAGTTAGAGATGGTTTAGAGAGAATATGTTGCGGGTTCATATTATCAACAATAAATGATGAAAAAGCCGTTCTTGAAAGAGCTGAAGTGAGAATAAAAAGTGTTAAGTCTCTAGATGTTAATTGTTTAGTTACACCATGTCCACAATGCCATATAAGGCTTGAATATAGTCAAATTAAATTAAGATCCCTTAAAAACGTTAGATACGATCTTCCAGTTTTACATTTAGCAGAATTAGTAGCTATAGCTTTTGGCTTAGATCCCTTAAAAATGAGGTTTGATAGGCTACATAGGTCTCCTGTGAAACCAGTTTTTGAGAAGCTTCTAAGGGAAGGTGGTGGATAATGGACGAAACTACATGTAAGATATGTTCAATACCTGTAGGTCCCTATCACCCTGCTTTAGAGGAAATAGCTTTCTATAAGGTTTACGTTGACGGCGAAAGAATAGTTGATGCACTCATAAAACCCGGGTTCAATCACAGAGGAATAGAGAAGCTAGCTATGCAGAGGAGTTATCGTAGAAATGTTCAGCTTTTCGAAAGAGTTTGTGGAATATGTTCTGATGCTCACACAACTGCTTACTGTGTTGCTGTTGAGAACTGTTTGAAAATAGATGTTCCTAAGAGAGCTCAATACATTAGGGTTATTGAGCATGAAGCAAATAGAATTCACAGCCACCTTCTATGGTTTGGTGTTGCAATGCACGCAATAGGTTTCGACACTTTATTCATGCATTCATGGGCAACTAGAGAAGCAATAATGGATGTTGTCGAAACATTAACAGGTAACAGAGTGAACTATTCTGTTAACACTATAGGTGGCGTTAGAAGAGATATCACACCTGAATTAGCTAAATACATTGAAGAGAAGCTCAGAATAGTAGAAAAAGGAACACTATATTTGCTTAAAGCTGTTAAGGAAGATAGAACAATAAAGGCAAGAACATCTGAAGTAGGTGTTTTAACGAAAGAGGAGGCAAGGAAATACTGCGTAGTAGGCCCTACAGCTAGAGCGTCAGGAATAGATGAAGATATTAGGAAAGATGATCCCTACATAAACTTTGAAGATTTCGAGTTTGAAGTATGTGTTGAAGATACATGTGATGTTTATGGTAGAATACTTGTTAGGCTTAGAGAAACTTTGGAGTCAATAAAAATTGTAAGGCAAGCGTTAAAGAACATGCCTGAAGGAAAGTTGATAGCGGACTTACCTTATCCGTTTCCAAGCGAGGATGTAGGTAGGGTTGAGGCGCCGAGAGGCGAGTTAATATACTACGTGAAGTCGAATTACACGAACATTCCGGAAAGGATTAAGTTAAGGACGCCAACGTTTGTGAATTTGCCTGCAACAAAACCTATGCTTGTAGGTGATAAATTAGCTGACGCTCCTCAAATTATCATAAGTATTGATCCTTGCTTAACATGCAACGACAGATTAGTTATTGTCGATTTGAGAAGTGGACGTGAAAAAACTGTTCTTCTTCAAGATTTTATTAGAAGGAGGGTGAAAATGTAATGTTCATTATACCTGTAATAACAGCGTTAGTTGAAGTAATTGTTTTTCCAGGCTTAGTATTCTCTATTCTATTTGGAGGAATAATTGTTTGGATGTATAGGAAAATTAGGGCGAGATTGCAAGGTAGAAGAGGTCCTCCGTGGTATCAGACATATGCTGACATATTTAAGTTGCTAATAAAGGAGACCATTGTTCCGTTAAGAGCTTGGAAACTAGGCTTTATAAGCGCCCCAGTAGCTTCAGTAGCTGCGTTATTAGCTGCTGTACTACTTTTACCGTTCTTTGGAAAATTCTCAGCACTAGGTTTCTTAGGAGATGCTATAGTACTTTTATACTTACTAACTATTCCAACATTTGCCATAATCTTTGGAGGCATGGCTTCTGGAAGTCCTTATGGAATTGTTGGCTCAGGTAGGGAGGCATCCTTACTTGTCTGGTACGAACTTCCCTTATGGCTTTCAGCTGTAGCGGTTTTTGCTCTTTCAAACACCATAACAGTTAGCGGTATTGTTGAAGAACAAGCTTTACATGGGCCCTTTGCATTAAGGCTACCATTAGCTTTCATAGCATTTCTCATAGCAACACAAGCTAAGCTTGCGAAAAGGCCCTTCGATATACCACATGCTGAAACGGAAATCGTTGCTGGACCTTATACTGAATATTCTGGAGCATTAAGAGCACTTTTCGAAATAAGCGAAGCTCTTAAATGGCTTACTATTTCGGCTCTTGGAGCAACATTGTTCCTTGGATGGCCTATAATAGGTAACGTAGTTGTGGACGCACTTGTTTTTCTAGGTAAAATTGTTTTCTTCGCATTAATTTACGCATTTGTTGACATAATTAATCCTAGATTACGTATTGAACAAGCCGGGTGGCCACTATGGGAAATTGCAGCATTTCTAGCACTTATAGATGTTGTAAGAGTTTGTGTGGGGTTGGTGTTCTAAGATGAAGGCAAGCATAATTAAGGAAGCGCTTAAGTACTTTAAGAATCCGGTTACTGAAGCTTTCCCTGCCGCAAAACCATATTTCCCTAAGAAGTTCCGTGGACCACCCGTATATGATACTGAGAAGTGCATAGGTTGCACATCATGTGCTCACGTATGTCCATCTGATGCAATAACAGTTACTGAGGAAAATGGTAAGAGAACTCTAGAGGTATGGTACGGTAAGTGTACATTCTGTGCAAGATGCGAGGAAGCGTGTCCTGTAGATGCTATTCACTTAATGGAGGAGTATGGTGTTCCCTCAGAGGATAAATATGCCTTTAAATCCTCTGTAACTCATGAGATGATTAAGTGTAAGCTTTGCGGAAAACCGTTCATAACTGAAAGACATGCTAAATGGATAGCTGAGAAAATGCTTGAAAAAATGAAGGGAATAGTGGATTCTGAAGAAATTAGCTTCTTCTTAAGCATTTGTAGAGAATGTAGACATAAAGTAGAGAATATTCCCGAGTTTAGAAAATTCTTGATAAGAGTTTTAATTAAGGGTGAAAAGCCATGAGCTCCTCTAAAGCTACTTCAAAATGTTTCCTATGTTCCTTAGCGAAGTGGGCTCGTAAGAAATCTGTTTGGCTATATCATGCGCCAGCTGGGGGTCTCTGCAACGGATGCGATATTGAAATAGCTGCTGCAATAACTCCTAGATATGATGTTGAAAGATTCGGAATACTTCTTGCTCCTAGTCCGAGACATGCTGACGTAATATTAATCGCGGGACAAATGACTAAGCATTCAAGAGAAAGATTGCTTAGAGTATATCAGCAAGTACCTGAACCTAAGGCGGTAGTGGCTATAGGTTCATGCGCTATTTCAGGAAACGTTTTTACAACAGATAATTATCCAGTAGCTGGCACTGTTGACCAAATAATACCTGTTGATGTTTATGTTCCCGGTTGTCCACCTAAGCCTGAAGCAATAATCTTAGGCGTTATTAAAGCTATTGAGAAGCTTGAGAAGAGAACGGCCGGAACTTAAAACCTTAAACCTAAGAGTTTAGCAAGCTCCTTAACCTTACCTCCTCCACCAAATTTAGCCCAAACAGCACATGTGCCCTCAGATGAAACCATACATGGACCATAGGGAGTATTTGGAGTACATGTTTTCATGAAGAAAGGACAATCCGTCGGCACAGCTTTACCTAAGGTTACATCACCGCATCTACAACCTGGAGGTAAATCTATCGAATACGGTATCTTTAAGTCAAAATCCACATGTACATCAAATTCTCTAAATCTCTCCTTAAGCTCAAGGCCGCTTTTGGGGATTATACCTATACCCCTCCAATGAGCATCGACTACATTAAATGCTTCATTAACATATTTTTGTGCTACAATGTTTCCATCCCAGCTATCTACTCTAGAATATTCATTGAATACTCTTGGCTTGCCTTCAATTATTTGCTTAAGAACTTCTAAAACTGCTAGAATAACATCTAATGGTTCAAAACCAGCTACTACGGCCGGTAAGTTGTATTCTTCTGGCAAGAACTTCCATGCTTTAGCCCCTGTAATTGCCGTAACGTGTCCTGGCGCGATAATTCCATTCAATGGTATATCAGGTTGTTTTAGAACGTAATGAACTGCTGGGACAGTTAACCTATATGCTATAAGTAATTTTAGATTTTTAGGTATTGTACCTAGCACTATATGGCTTGCAACTGTTGGTTGTGTTGTTTCGAAACCTACAGCCAGAAAAACATGTGTTTTTTCAGGATTTTCCTTAGCTATTCTAATGGCGTCTAAGAAACCATAAATTACTCTCACATTCCCACCTAGGCTTCTAGCCTCAGCTAAACTCATGTTTGTACCGGGAACTTTGTACATATCACCATACGTTAGCAATGTCACATCATAACTTAATGCTGCTTCTATTGCTTCATCAACAATTCTTGTTGGAGCAATGCAAACAGGACATCCTGGGCCAGCTATCAACTCTAAATTCTCAGGCATGAGGCTTCTTAAACCATAATATGTTATTGTGTGTTCGTGTGTTCCGCAAACATGCATTATCTTTATTTTTTCAACACCTAACTTACTAGCAGCTACTGGGGTGAGTTTATGAATTTTCTTGATAGCTTCCCTTAGAATCTCGGACTCTCTAAACATTCTAACTATTTCCTTTAAACCGCTACGAACATTTTTCACCGCATAGTCCTCCAAATTCCTAATACACCCATAGCTTAGTGAAAAGATTTCCCTGTAAAATATATTTTCAACCAACAATATACTATATGTGCTGACGTAGAATACTCAAAATAACCTACGCTGAAACTTTAGGCTAGAGAGGGATTCTATGTGAAGCCAAGGAAAATAACTTTAGCTCATGGAGCTGGTGGTAGGGAAACTTCGGAAATCATTGATAAGTTTTTTGTGAGATTCTTTAAATTAAAGAAGGTTTCAACAGGTTTTGGCTTAGACGAGTTGGAGGATTCATCAACAATACCTTTGCCTGATGGAAGCTATTTAGCAGTGACTGTGGATAGCTACACTGTCAACCCCGTATTTTTCCCGGGAGGAAACATAGGTAAACTAGCTGCCACTGGAACTTTAAATGACCTTGCAGTTATGGGGGCTAAACCTATAGCTGCAATGGATAGTGTAGTTGTTGAAGAAGGATTTGAAATAGAAATGTTAAAGAAAATAATTTCCTCCGTAAGGAACGTTTTGGAGAGATACGGTGTAGCATTAATTGGTGGAGACTTTAAAGTTATGCCTAGGGGCCAAATAGATAAAATAGTAATCACAATGGTCGGTTTAGGCATAATACCTCCTAATAGAGTTATTTCAGACTACAACATTAAACCCGGAGACAAAATAGTCATTACTGGTACTATAGGCGAGCATGGCGCGGCAATCTTAGCTGCACAATCAGGCATAGGTTTAGAGGAACAAAGCCTTGTAAGTGACTGTTCGCCAGTAATTGAGGCAATGGAAGTAGCTTTTAAAGTGGGAGGCATACGTGCAGCTAAAGACCCTACAAGAGGAGGATTGGCTATGGCACTTAATGAATGGGCTAGAAAATCCAAGATAACTATTGTTGTGAGGGAAGAAAATATTCCTTTAAGAGAAGAGGTTAAGGCTTACTGTGAAATGCTTGGCATAGATCCCTTAACATTAGCTTCAGAAGGTAGAGCCTTAATAGCTGTAGCTCCGGAGAAAGCTGAGGAACTTGTTAAGGCCCTAAGAAAAATCGGATACGTAAATGCGGCAATAATAGGTGAAGCTAAGAAGGGAAGGGAGGGTTATGTGCTTTTAGAAACTATAACTGGCGGGTTAAGAATATTAGAGATGCCCGTAGGAGAAATAGTACCGAGAATATGTTAGGATGAAAGCCATGAGTGAGGAGAAAAAGCTTTACAGGTCAGAAACAGACAGGATCATTTGCGGTCTTTGCGGAGGCCTTGGGGAATACTTTAAAGTTGATTCTTCCATAATAAGGCTTCTATTCATATTGTTCTTCATAATAAATCCTGTAGCTGCTACACTGTTTTATATAATAGCTTGCGCTGTTGTACCTAAAAAACCAGTTACGGGAATGGAAAGGCTTGTTAAACCTAAAACCACATCTAAAGACCAAGGTTTAGTAATATTAGGGTTATTACTTATACTAATAGGTGTTTTAGCGTTTCCAGAAATAAAGTTCATATTGAAAAGCTTATTTGGAGGATTAGCTATTGCTGCAGGTCTTCTTCTAATACTTTTAGTTATTTTCCGTAAAAGATAAAGGCTTCACAGGGCTTCTAAAACTTCTTTCCAAGCTTCAAGTGTTTTTCGAGCTTCTTCAGGACTTAGTTTAGAAATTATTGCTCCAGCATGTACAATAACATAATCTCCCTCTTTAATGTCCGGTACAAGAAGCTTATCTACTTCTCTCTTCACTCCTCCGAAGTCAACTATTGCTGTCATTTCCCTAACTTCAACAACGACTCCTGGTATTCCAAGACACATTTCTACTTGCCTCTTTTAACTTACTTAATGCCTCATTCCCTTCAAATATTTAAATTACCTACGTAGTACTCTATAGAGCATAAGTGGCCACTAACTTATATTAGCTTACATCATTGTCAATATAAGTGGAGTATTATGGAAAAGACTATTGCATTAAGAATTAGGGTTTCCGGTGTAGTTCAGGGAGTAGGGTTCCGACCATTCATTCATAGGATAGCTTCTAAAAATCACGTAAGAGGTTACGTGAAAAATCTTGGAGGAAGCGAAGTTGAAATTCATGTTGAAGGATTTCAGTGTAATATTCTGAACTTTCTAAAGGAACTTTCCTTAAAAAAACCTCCACCTGCAGAGCTTGAGGAACTCGAAATAGAGGAGGCTCAAATTCAAGGGTTCAATAAGTTCTTAATTTTGAAAAGCGGTAAAATACCTAAAATGCTTTCCATGATACCTCCTGATATAGGAATATGTGATGATTGCTTAAGAGAAATCCTCGATAAGAAATCGAGATGGTTCATGTATCCGTTCAATAGTTGTGCTTGGTGCGGTCCCAGATTCTCTATGATAGAGAAAATACCTTATGATAGAGAAAACACTTCAATGAGGGATTTTCCATTATGCGAGGAGTGTTTAAGAGAATATAAGGACCCGGAAAATATTAGAAGATTTCATGCGCAAGGAATTAGCTGTCCAAAATGCGGCCCTAAGGTTTGGCTAGTAGATAGTTCTGGGGAAAAAGTTGAAACAAGCGACCCAATAGGGTATGCTGCAAAACTCATAGATGAAGGATACATTGTAGCAATTAAGGGTTTAGGAGGATTTCACATTGCTGCGTTAGCAACGGATGATGAAGTTGTTCTAACATTACGTGAAAGGAAAAGGAGACCGCAAAAACCCTTTGCGCTAATGGCTCTCGATATTGAGACCGTTAGAAAAATAGCGTACGTACCTGAGGAGGCTGCAAAACTCTTACTCTCGCCTCAAAAACCAATAGTTCTTTTACCTAAAAAGGAAAACGTGTTTGTTTCAAAATATATTGCACCGGGATTAAACACTATAGGCGTCATGTTACCCTACACAGGCCTACATTATTTATTACTTATGAACACTAGGGATAAGTTCTTAATAATGACTAGTGGTAATCCTAAAGGAAAACCTATGTGTATAACTAATGAGTGCGCGCTAAATAAACTTTCAAAATATGTTGACTACTTACTCTTACATAATAGGAGAATAATTAATAGGGTCGACGATAGCGTTATAAGACTAACTATGGGTAAACCTGTGTTCTTAAGGAGAAGTAGAGGTTATGCGCCAAAATGGTTTAAACTACCTATTGAATTAGATAAGCCTATAGTTGCCTTTGGCGCTGAACTTGCAACAGCAGGTGCAATAGCAATAAAAGATAAGGTAATTCTTACACAATACATAGGCGATGTTGACGATTATGAAACATTAGAGTTTATGGAAGAAGCTTTAAACTTTCTCTGCAAAACATACAAAATAAATTTAAATGAGACACTTTATGTTTCAGATTTACATCCTTACTATGCAACAACAAGGCTTGCTGAAGAATATGTTGATAAATATGGATCAACACTGTTTAAGGTACAACATCATCACGCTCACATAGCATCAGTTATGGTTGAATTAGGGCTTAGACCTGAAAGGGAAATAGTTGGAATAGCAATTGATGGAGTAGGTTACGGCTTAGATGGTAAAATATGGGGAGGCGAGGTCCTAGTATCATCCTATAAGGGATTTAGGAGAGTAGGTCACTTAAGATATCAACCAATGCCAGGAGGGGATTTAGCAACAAAGTATCCGCTGAGAATGCTTATAGGAATATTATCATCAATATTTAATGAGGACGAAATATTTAGATTCTTAAACAAAATGGGGTACATGGACAAGTTAAGGTATGGTGTTAGAGAATTTAAGGCGATAATTTATCAACTAAAGACTAAAACAACACCTGAAACCTCAAGTTTAGGAAGATTTCTAGATGCTCTAGCAGCGCTTTTAGGAATATGTTTCGAAAGAACCTATGAAGGAGAGCCGGCCATGAAACTAGAGGCTTACGCTAAAGCTGCTGAAAAAATTGATCTAGAGGCAAAAATATTTAGTGAAAAAGGCAATTACGTAATTGATACTTCAGAGTTAATGTTTAACATAGTTGAAATGCTAGAGAATGGTTTAGAAAAGAGGGTCATAGCATATCAAGTGCAATATGCTTTAGGAAGTGCTTTAGCCGAAATAAGTGTTAAAGCCATTAAAAGGTTTAGGACAGAACCCATAGTGGCTGTTAGCGGAGGAGCTGCAGTAAACGACATATTATTAAGAGCAATAAACAATGTAGCTAAGGAAAACGATGTGCAAGTTGCGGTAAATACTAAAGTGCCTCCAGGCGACGGAGGTATAGCTTTAGGACAAGTGGCTGTGGCAGCATATAACTTAGCCTATAAGGAACTTTAGGTTCAAGTTTTTAAATTTAAATATACTATAGAAAAGATGGGGTTAGAAAATGGTTACAATAAGGTTCTCAACAAGAGCAGCAAATGATCCTGCGTACATTATAACCGTTGGTTTATCAAGACCCTTAAAAGATGCTTTCGCAGGGCTAGACAAATCTAAGATTAATAAAATAGGTAGGAAACTTACAAAGCTCCTTTCATATAAGGTTGCAACAGCCTTAATTAGAAATGGTTATGAGCTTCCACTACCTGAAGACTACTTATTGAAAATTAGAGGAGAAGTAACATTCAATGTTAAAGAGGAAGGAGAAGAGTTAGGTGTAGAAGTAAAGGAACTTAGGCTTGCAATAGATATTTTCAAGAAAGAGAAATCCGTTGAGTACGGAGAAGGACTTTCTGCGGGAAGCGAAGAAAGCTAAAAGTGGTTTGACAATGCCTACAATAGTAAATGATGAGCTCACCATAGTTTTTGATGGTAAATTCTACAATCAAGAACATATTTTGTGGGCTAAATTCGAAGATGGTAGAGTTGTTGATGCTTCAGAGATAGCTGAAAAAGCATCATCACTATCTAACTACATGGTTTCCATAAGGCCTGCTGATAAGGAAAAGAGAACATTCCTATTTTATAGGAGAAATGAAAAGATAGGAGAACTTTACTTCGGTAAACCTGAAGAAAGCTACGTTCAAATGAAGGCTTCAGATGAAACGTTATATTCTGCAATGTTAGAGAGAGTTTTTAAAACTGTTTCAGCTAGTGGTAAATACCCCATAGTTGTTGAAGTTTCAGGAGGGTTCAAAAATCCTGAAAGTATTACGTTAGGCATTCTTTCTCAAGAATATCTTAAATCTCTTGAGAAAGTAGTTAAAGGAAGGTTTAGAAGAGTCGCAAGCATTAAGAAAATTCCTGAAGCACTTCTTAAGGATTTCAGCATGAAACACAGTAAGTATGGTGCATTAGCGATAACAATAGAGAATGGGGGAAAGACTGTTCAGAAACCAACATATATCCCTCCAGAACATGATATACCTTTATATCCAGAATTATGTCCTATAGGTTTCACAATAGGTTTTACACCAAATTTAAGCGAATGGTTAACTATGCATTACGATCCCATAGGTTCTTATGACATAGGATATTACGTTATTGCAGAGAACTATTCGCTTAAAAAGGTGTGGGAACTTAAATTTAAGGAAAAAGAAGGTCTTGGAAAATTTAAATTAGCTGAAGTTAGCGGTAAGCTCGTAATTAAAGATTGGATGCATATCATAAGGAGTAAGAAAGTAAATAGAAAAATGTTTTTAAAAGAACTTCTCCCTAGAAGCTTCAATACGCGGGACGAAAGTGTACTCTCAGTATTTTACATAATACCTTTAAAACACGTAAGAACAGGTCTTACAGAGTGCGAAGTTTACGTTTATAGTAAATATTGGCCTTCACCTAAGCTTGTAAGATTATATATGAAGACTTCTATAGGGGAGCCTGATGGAAGCTTGTTCTGGATAAAACATGTTAACTTAACACCTTCAATGAAATGGTCTAAGGTTTGGAAGCATTGGGCTAAACCAACCAGAATATCGATAATTACTGCATGTGTTTTAAGTATTCTTAAGGAGGCTAAATAAAGTAACTTAAAGGCTTATGGGGAACATAGTTTCCAACAATATTTATTTTAAAATTACAATATGGGCATCTATTATCTTTTGTTAGCTTATATTCAATAACTCTATAGCTTGACCTTACGATGAGCGGTTTCCCACATTTTGGACAATACGTTGTTTCATATCTTAGGTCGCCTATATTCCCGACATAAACATACTTTATACCATATTCTTTTTTCGCCTTTTCATATATTTTTAAAAGCTTATTTATGGATGTTGGAGGCTTATGATATTTCCAAGCGGGATAATACCTGTTTATGTGTAAGGGAACGTTCTCTCCTAAAATATCTGCATGGTTCTTAAGCACCCATTCTATACACTCATCATTGTCGTTAGCTCCTGTAACTACTAGAAAGACTATTTCGACATGTATTCCCCAATCTAAAGCAATTTTAGCATTCCTAAACACTATCATCGGATCTAGTGCTCCTAAAAATTTCCTGTAAGTTTCCCTGCATCCTTTAATATCAAAATTTAGCCCGCTTAGTCCAGCCTCCTTTAAGGCTTTAAGAGAAGAAATAGTCATGAAACCATTACTAACTATAGTATTATAAAGTCCATGTTCGTGAGCTTTCTGAAATGCGTCTACGAGATATTCTAAGTGTATTGTTGGCTCGTTGAAGCTAGCACAAAGACCTTCATCATCATTAATTAGCGCTTTTTCAACAAGTTTTTCTGGGGGAATAATGTAGTTTCCATTAAACTTTGGCGCGTTAAAGCTTAATGGAAAATTCTGACACCAAGGACAGTGAAAATTACATCCCCAACCAGAGAACGTAAGAGCTGTGCTATTGGGCCAGAAATGAAAGAGAGGCTTAATTTCTATAGGGCGGCTTTCTACTGCGCTTAATAAACCATATCCTATATTGTAAAGTTTCCCATCAATATTGGCTTTATTTCCGCAATATCCTTTCTCACTAGGTCCCACTAAGCATCTTCTTTCACATGTACCACATAAGACGTGGTTTTTATTGAGTCTAAAATACTCCTTAGCTTCGACTAGTTTTCGCTTTTTCGCTAGCATTTTTCCATCTTCTAAGTAGTTCTAAAGCTCCAGGTTCATATTTTACTTCTTTCTCACTTATCTCTATAAATTCTAGAGGTTCATCAATTATTTTGAAATACTTTATTGGAATTCTCTTTTCTTTGGCGAAAAATATCTCTTTAAGAACACCATCACTTATTTCTCCAAAAACCCATAGCTCATCACATCTATTTATTAACTCAAAATTTGCTTCTCTAATTTTATCTCTAGTAACAGTGTCTAGGAGAAAATAGTCATAACATAGGAAGGGATTTAGAGGAATTTTTCCTTGATCAAACACGAATTTAGCTACGTGGCCCTTAAGATAATATCTTTTCTTAGACATTGCTGTGAAAACTACTTTATTACACATAGAAACCCCTGTTTAAACATCACTGCTTCTTCATTATAAAAATTTAAGTATAAGAGTCTAAATCACGATACAAATTTTAAGTATAATTTATAGGACTCTGGAGAGAGGCGACAATTCTTCAAATAGATGTAACATTACTTACAACTAACTAGCAAGGTTTTGTAGACCCAGCTATTTTCTGGATAACTATTAAGATAAGGTGATGATAGATTACTTATTAAGCTAAGCACTAAGGAGGTAGCGTACCTTATAAAGCACTTAGATGGCTCTTTAAATGAGGCGCTTAGGAAAGAGCAGGAGCTTATTGCAGAGACTTCTGAAAGAGGAAGGTGTTAACTTTAAAAATATTTTACTTGACATACGTAGTTGAAATAAATTTTTTCTAATTATAAAACATGGTGGAAATACTTAAATATTCACTGAAACATAGTGGTTTGCGGTGCTTGGGGATGCATCTTCCAAGTCGTTGAGGAAGATTTCTTAGAAAAAATTTATCAGCTAAACATAGAAATTAATGATTATTCTGCAATAACAAGTGATAACGCTTTCTTAACGGTGATGCTGTCATGATAATTTTAGCTTACGATATCGTTAGACTTGAGGAGAAATTGATAATAAAGGAATTTAGGAAGAGAAATGTTAAACTACACCTACTTAACGTCGCAACATATCCTTTACACTTTAGCAATGGATTCCTAAAGCAAGCTAGTATAGCGTTAATAAGACCCGTAAGTATGTATAGAGCGTTCTATACAGCTATTGTTCTTGAAACTAATGGTATACCTACTGTAAATAAAAGTGAAACAATACTTTCATGCGGGGATAAGATTTTAACATATAAGAAACTCGTTGAAAAGAAACTTCCAGTACCTGAAACAGTAATCGCTTTTACAACGGATTCGGCGCTGCAGGCCTACAATATCGTAGGGTTCCCAGTAATAGATAAGCCACCCATAGGTAGCTGGGGCAGACTTGTTTCACTTATTGAAAGTAGTAAGGAAGGTCTCTTAGTAGCGGAACATAGAGAAAATCTTCCTACAACGCAATTGAAAGTTCATGTAATTCAGGAATATGTTCCCTCATCTAACACGGATATTAGATGTTTTGTTATAGGCAATGAAGTGCTTGGGTGCATTAAGAGAATAGCTACAAGTGGTGACTGGAGAAGCAACGTAGCCCGAGGAGGAAAAGTAGAGCCTATGAAGCTCAATACTGTTTTAGAAGAGCTCTCATTAAAAGCAGCAGAGGCTGTTGGTGCAGGTGTAATTTCGGTTGATTTACTTATGCATCCCGAAAAAGGGTACTTAGTTAATGAGGTTAATGGTGTGCCTGAGTTTAAAGGTTTTATGAAAGCAACAGGAATTAATGTTCCCGAAAAAATAGTTGAATACATCATTTCCAAAATGAAAATGTAGGTGATTCCACCATGAACCTAAGGGGTCGTGATTTCCTATGGTTAGGTGATTTTTCGAAAGAAGAATTAGAATTCATCTTTAAAGTAACGGCCCAGTTTAAGGAAAGATACTACTCCGGAGAAAGAATAATACCTGTACTTAAAGGTAAGATTCTCGCATTGATATTTCAAAAACCCAGTACTAGAACGAGAGTAAGTTTTGAAGCAGCTATGAAGCAGCTTGGAGGATTTACAATAACTCTTAACTGGAATGAACTTCAGCTTGGAAGAGGAGAAACCATAGCTGATACAGCAAGGGTTCTAAGTAGATATGTTGATGGAATTATGGCGAGGGTTTATTCGCATAATGACCTAGTGGAGTTAGCGAAATACTCTAGTGTACCAGTGATTAATGGTTTAAGTGATTCTTTCCACCCTGTACAAGCATTATCGGATATGTACACTATTTTAGAAAAAAAGGGTAAGTTAAAGGGGATAAAATTGGTCTTCCTAGGTGATGGTGGAAATAACGTAGCACAGAGTTTACTAATTGCTTCAGCAAAACTTGGCGTAAACATTACTATATCGTCTCCTCAAAAATACAGGCCATCAAAGAGCGTTCTTGAAGTAGCTGAAGAAGAAGCAAAACACTCAGGAGCACAAATAGATTTCGTTGAAGACCCCTACGAAGCCGTTAAAGGTGCCGATGTAATTTATACTGATGTATGGGTTAGCATGGGTCAGGAAAGAGAAAGAGAAGAAAGAATAAGGGAGCTCTCAAAGTACCAGGTAAATAGAGAGCTAATGAGGCATGCTAAAAGCGATGCTATTTTCATGCATTGTTTGCCTGCTCATAGGGGTTTAGAGGTAACAGACGACGTAATTGATGGTCCTCAATCAATAGTTTGGGATCAAGCTGAAAATAGGATGCATGCTCAAAAAGCGTTACTAGCGTTACTACTCTGAAACACTATTAACACTAGGTAACATATCTATTAATGAAGATATAACTGAGGGAAGAACTATAAGGAAACCATAAGCGTATAATGGTAATCTTAAGTCTATTGAAACATCAATTATTTGTTTATCTACAATAATTTCCCTACTAAATATCCCACCTTGAAGCATCATGTGTATTAGTAGAAAGCTAAAGACAAATAATGCTATATGCAATGACTTACCTAAAATTCTCCAGTCCTTACTTTCCTCAAGAACCCCTATAATTAAAGATATGAATATTATGAGTACGAAGTATTTTTCTAATCCATAAGCTCCAATTACAATTTGTTGTATTTTAAAGCTTTGCTGAATGGCTCTTTCAAAAATTCCTCCAATACTCCCTATAATCCATAATGGAATAATTATTGTTACAAATGTTGAAAAAGCTCCTTTTATAGCGCCCTTAACAATAGTTTTCCAAACCACTTTAGCCACCTAAAATCCTACATTCAAAACTACTCATATCAATAATACTATTATTCATTAGTAATTTTAATGTACAATTTGCACCCATTTTAATGATTTCTTTAGACAATGTTATTGTTGGCATCATTAGTACCTTGCTTTCGCAAGCTTTAAGTTTTAAATTAGTAAATTTAGAAACATTATTTATTGTAAGAACTGCTTTAACGCCTAAACTATGGGGTAAGGGATTAACTACTATAACATATAGTATTACATTGTATTGGGAATTATTTGTGTAGTATTTTAACTCATAAGGCTCTATTTGGGGAATAAATAGCTTATAATCAAATGTATAAGCTATTTTTAAAGGTAATATTTTGTTGTATTTAAATTCAAAGCCTAAGAATAACGTAGCATTTTCTAATAGCATTTCTTCTATAATTCTTAAATCCTCTGAAGAAACAGGTATTGTTAATATAGTTACTGATCCATGGACTAAGTTTATAGCCTTACTCTTTATAGTGAATTTTTCTTCACCTTTCTTAATTTCAAGTAATGCTCTAAAGTCGTTTAGAGGATATGTACCGTTATAACTTACTCTAATGTTTACTTCAGTTTGTTCTTTTTCAGCTAGACATTTTACATTAGCTATCGTTACTGAAAAATTTGTAGGACTTAAATCTATGGAGAATAGGTATAGTTCCAACAGTAACACAGCAATGATGAGCAATGCTAGGGTGTAGCCTATTAACCTAATTATTCTAGCTATTTTCTTCAATAAAATGCACCGCTATATCTTGTCTTTTATTCTTAGTACCGCTCTTCACCTGATGTTATAAGGGATACTCCTCTTAGTGTTATTATGGATCCTACCCAACCCATTACCCCTAGGAATGCTATTTTCATGATGATGTATACTCCCCAACTCAGTATCCACGAGATAAAGCCTTCTTGCGTTTTCATTTCTGGAACAACAACTCCTCTATACTCCATATAAGCTAGTATGAAAACAGTTACTAAGAGAACTAGTCCTATGGTGAGAAGGGCAAATCCACTATATTTACTCACTTTTTGAGCCATAACGTATTCTACCTCATGAATAAATGATGTTAAAATAGTGTAAAAACGTTATGATTTTCTCTTTTCACATAACAATATTACGATTAATTAACCTATTAACCTAAAAATCCTCTAAGCTCTGCGGCTTTAACCACATTTTTTATGGTTATTCTTGATGTAAGCTCTATTATTAGCTTGCGATATTCATCATGGGGTTCATCATGATCTATACTAAGTATGTCCATGGTTCTTCTTACATCACAAATTAGCTCATCGGCTTCTTTACCAACCCATTTCTTAAATGCTTCAGGAACATAATATTTCATTTCGAACTTTACGTCCTTCATTAGTGAAGGATAGATTTTCAAGAGAAGTTCAAGTTCCTCCGCTTTGCCTTTGCATGCTTCATCTAGAAATAATCCTAAACCTAAAAGTGTCGGCGGGTAACCCATAGTGTACATTGAAGCTACGAACTTTATTGCTCTTGGTAAAATTATTTCCCCTTGTTTTCTTCTATATTCTTTAACAGTTACTCTATCTCTTGTTTGAGGTATTTGCTGAGAGACTTTCCAAACCACTCTAGCTATTTTTGAAAGCCTCTTTAGGTAGGTACTTTCAGCCTTCTTAATTAACGTCATTACTTCAGGGTAGCTCTTTAAAATATTCATTGATGCTTCTTGATTTGAATGTTCTCTTAAAGTAACATATGTTTTTACGTAGTCTGGTCTTGAAGTATTGTATCTTAAAGCTGACTGTATTGTTACAGTTGAGTACCCTTTATACTCTTTAACCCAGTTTTCAATGTTATGTGGTGCTAAATGACCTCTAAAGGGAGCCTTACCCATACCTATTATGGGATATACTTTAACATAGTTTTCAGAAGCCCAATAATGTAGCTTAGCTAACGCTAGCTTAAGAGATAAAGTGCTTGCGACATGACCCGAGTGAAGTGAAGCATCACTTTTCCCTAGAAAAACTCTAAAAGCCTCTGTGAAGTGTCCTATTTCCTTAACTAAACTAACACTTGCAGCTTCAAGTAAATAGTCTATTTTCACATGCTTTCTTACAAGCTCAAAAAGAGGTATAACATGTATTTCCTTCCTAGATTTATATCCCGCCTCCTCTTCCACGAATCTCCTCAACTTATTTATTTTTCTTTGAACGTTAACTATGTCTCTAGGATTCTCCGTCATAGGCAGCACTATGTAGTGGACGGCTTCTTCACTGTAAAGTTTGGATGATTTTAAATTAGCTAATATGGCCGCCATTAAAGTCATTAAATGCCTACTTTCGCTTTCTAAAATATCGTTTGGTGCCCTAACTGTTATTAGAAAGTCTTTCCCAGCAAGAAAACCTCTCTTATAAGCTTCCTGAACAATCCATTCGGGTTGGTGATATGCTGTAAGTTTTCCTTCATAATCAACCATTATTTCGTCGCATCCAAAACCTCCATCAATAAGGGGTGTGATAACGTTAACTGCTTCAGAAACCTCTTCTTTCGTAGTTATTTTAACCGTGCTGTCTGGGTGCTGAGTTGCCATGAATATTGGTATTAATAATACTCACCTAGCCTCAGTCTAGCATTATAACTCTTATATTAGCTTTTCCCGCAAATACTCTATGAAATTTCGATTAAACCTAACTTAATAAGTGCTTGAATCGTTCTTGCATAGTCCTTTTCTTCGAACCATCCGTACTCGGAAATCATGAACTCATAGAGTTCACGATATGTTCTTGGCTTAATATTTAACGCTACTATAGTGCTATATATTATTGAGAATAGTGCTTTGTTTTTCTCCATAAGCGAAGCAAGTTCTCTTGCCACCTTAGGTTTCTCGGTGAAAACTTTCTTCATGCTAAATAGTTCCTTAACTTTTAACCTTAATGTTTTCTCCGAGAAATTCTTAGAAGTTTTTATCTTAACCCTTCTGTACCGTAGTTTTGCTAAAATATTTTTCTTAACTTTCATAACTTCACTACACGTATGTTTCCACCTAGTACATAAGGTATCTAATGTTTTTAAAGCATAGGTGAGGTAGTGTTTTGTGAATATGTTTTTCAAAACACTTGCTTTATCAGCACTACTTAAGATCCTTACAAGTTTCTCATAGTAATTCTTCATAAGGTACATGTGTATTAAACTAACCATTCTCTCATCTACTGTTTTGGATGAAATAGTATAGCCTAAAGTTAATGCTGAAACTCCGGTTAACTTCAAAGAAAGAGGGCTTACCTTATCTGGAGTATCCATATGTGTATGGTAATATTTATCTGGCCATTGATTAAACATGATCGATGGTTTCTTAGCGAAATTACTTATATCATGGTCGCTTCCTACAGAGTATTCCGTAAAAACATATTTAACCACAGGAAGCCTCGTTGAACCACTAAATGTGTGCTCTCTTCTAAAAACAGCATCTACGATTGCTTCGGCAAGTTCACTTCCGAAGTGAGGTAATGTGAGAGGTGTTTTGATTATGTTAAATGTTGAACCTGTTCTTTCCTGGGCTTCACCAACCATGTCTAAGTTTATTAGGAACTCCAGTTGCTCAATTACTGAAGGTTCTTTCTGAAGAAGCGCTAATGTTCCAGTGTATTCTGGAACCCAAATGAACCTGAATCCTAATTCTCCTCTATCTAAACATTTTCTCTCATAAACGTTTATCAAAGTTCTAGATATTTCAAGTAATGTTGCTGAACCTGATGCGTTATCGTTTGCTCCAGGAGATGGATGGCAGTAATGTGCTATGTACCCAACGTACTTACCTATTTCGCCTTCGATTTCGGCAACTATGGAGAATCCTTGCTTAACCCTATAGTCAGCGTCAATAAAGGTTTCAACAACAACTTTTCTTCCCTTCTCTACAGCCGATACTATTTCATTAGCTACCCTTTCTGAAACAGCTAGGGCAACTGTTTTAGAGTATTTTCTCGCCTCCTTCCTACTAAGAAACAGGCCGAAGTAGGGTACAGCATTTGGTTCAGGAGAGTTTCTCTTAAAAACAATTATTCCCTTAGCCCCAGCTTTAGCAGCTTCAATAAATACATTGTAGGGTCTTTCGGAGACTAAAACAAACTTATCTGAAACATTAATTTTGCGGAAAACACCGGGTCTCCAAGAGCCTATATAGACTATTTCTCCTTCAATAACCTCCCCCTTTGTTCCAGGAGAATGCGATATAACCATTGTAGGAATTTCTCTAAAAGTTGAAACAAGTTTTTCGTATGGCTTAACAATTTTTAACCAAGCATCCTTAATATCCCATCCCATAGGTGCTGTAAAGCCGTAAAACTTTGAAATACCGTCGTATTTAAATGTAATTTTCCTAACATTTAAACCATAAGCTTTAACTTCCTTCGCTATATAGTTGCCTGCATCTATGAGTCCTTGTGATCCTTGAATTCTATGATACTTACTTATTTCGTAAACGTGCTCCATAGCTTTCTTTGAAGAAAATTCTCTTTCAAAAACCCCTATGATACGTTCTATTTTCAAAAGTAAACACCTTACCGGTAATTAGGTTAGGTAAAATGTATTTAACGATTTCCCATAACTGAAATTAAAGAAAATACTATTATTCTAGGCTAGAAAAATTATTTCTTCAAATTTATCTTTAAATTCAGGGTGTTTTTCTAACCATTTTTTTACGAAGCTACATGAAACCTTAAGTTTTCTAAATTTTCTCTCCAAAGCATATTCTAGTGCTTTCTTCACGACTTTGGATGCTAAACCTTTGCCCCTAAATGCTCTAAGCGTGTATGTTGATATTATGTGAAAAACGTCATTATCTATTTCGTAAAGAAGCCTTACTGCTCTTTTACCGCAAACTTTAGCGTAAAACATTTTATCATTAAATCCTATGCTTAACTCTTTGCATTCATTAGACATGCACTTGCTCACCTTACCCTTAACCAAGTTAGCCTTTGAAGGAGAATAAATAGTTTGCTCTTAGAGCTTAATTGCGTAGTTAAACCCTATATCGTATTGTAGCTAAAGCTTTATTTTCTATGATACTAGTTTTTCGGTAGGGTGTACATGTTTTGCACGAATGGAGTATTGCCGAAAGCATAGTTGTTTCATCAGCTAAAATAGCTCAAGAACATGGGGCTTCAAAGGTTGTTAAGGTCTATGTGAAGGTAGGTGAGCTTTCTCAGCTAGAATTAGAGATCTTAAAATTAGCTACTAATGAGCTTAAAAGAGAGTATGATGTCCTTAAGAATGCTGAGTTTCTTTTTGAAATTGAAGAAGCGGTTTTTAAATGCTTAAGCTGCGGTTTTACATGGAACTTTACTAATGTGAAAAAGAGAATTAATGAAGTGTTTTGTGGATCACCAGATAAAGAATGTGACAATCCTGTACATTATGTTCCCGATTTAGTAAACTCGTTTGTAAAATGCCCTAAGTGTGGAAGCCCGGATTTTGAAATAGTGAAGGGAAGAGGGGTTTACATAGCTAAAATAGATTTCATAAAATAAGCGGTGATTATCATGAAATTCTATGATCCTAGAGATGCAATTATTAAGGAAAGATTCAGGAACATAAAATATACTGTGCTTATAGGGAGTGGTAAAGGTGGTGTTGGAAAATCAACTATTTCAGCTATTTTAGCTCTTAAGCTTTCTAGAGAAGGATTTAATGTGGGACTTCTAGACCTAGATCTTCATGGCCCAGTGATTCCTGAAATTTTAGGTTTAGAAAATACTGAGCCTGAGGAGAGTAAGAAGGGGCTAGTGCCTCCTGAGACCTTAGGAGTAAAAGTAATGTCCATAGGTTTCTTTGCGAAAAATGAAGCAATCCCCTTAAGAGGTAAAGCAAAAACTAATGCGATCAAGGAGTTACTAGCAATAACTAATTGGGGTTCTTTAGACTTCCTAGTTGTTGATTTACCTCCCGGAACAGGAGATGAAACATTAACTTCTGTAGAAAGCATTAATGGAAGTAAGGGGGCTTTGATAGTAACAATACCTTCAAGAATTTCCTTAAGCGTTGTTGAAAGGGCCATTAGTTTATTTAGTGACCTTAAAGTTCCTATTTTAGCGCTTATAAACAACATGGCATATTACGTAATTGCTGGTGAAAGAGCTTTCATCATAGGGGAAGGTAATGTATTTTCACTAGCTAATAAATACAATATAGAATATGTTATTGAAATACCATTTGACTTCAAAATAGCTAAGGCCCTCGATGAAAATGCTCCAGAAAAACTTTTAGAAACTGAAGTAGCTGAAAGAATAGGTAAAATAGTGGAAATTTTAAAGAGTAAAGTTGAGAGAAGAAGTTGACAGTACATGTTGTTTCATCATATAAAGAAGCTTTTGAAAGATTAGAATCAATTATAAGGAGTTTTGAGCAAATATATAGCGTTAAACTAAGTTACATCGAAACATCAATAAGTTTTCCTAAACTCTACGCTACTGAAAAATTTCTTGAACTAGAGAAGTTAGCAATCGTCCTTAAGAAAACTCTTACCGAGAATTATGATTTACCAATAGTAGCTATTACGACAGGTAGCGAGTACTTCGTTATTGACGGCCATCATAGATGTTATGCTAAGTATATTTCTGGGCGCTCAAGTGTTAAAGCGTTTAGAATATTTTTTAGAAACTATTTTCCGAGGTTTAAGTATACTTGGAACTCTATGGAAATAATAACCACTAATGAGCGCTTACCTAAGGAGTATGATTACTGGAAAACTATAATTAAGTACGTTGAATATTATAGAAGGATCTATGGGAAAAGCGTTCTCGTGAAATATGGAAGGGCATATGTGGATAAGCTTGTTCCAACGCAACCGTTTATTGAGAAATCAAAGGTTAGAACGTTAATGAAAGAAAGGGAGTTTATTAATCCTATAGTAGTGTTAGAGTTTGGGGGAAAGTATTATATAGTTGATGGACATGCAAGAGCATATATTGCTCATATTAGAGGTAAAGAAAGCATAGAAGCTATCGTTTTAAAAATGAAGCATATTCCAGAGCTTGCGCCCGGAACTGTTAGAACAGCTGAACTATTAGCATTAAAAAGTATACGTAACATCAAAATCCTGTAGGTAGCGAGCCTATTCTCCCTACAGTTCAGCTTTACGAATTATAGCTCTAAAAATAGCGTGAGCAGTAATAATGCCTACTACTTTTTCTCCTTTTGCTATAACTACTGCGAAGTTATTTCCTGTTTTACTCATATTGTTTAATGCGTCCTCTACTTTAGAATGATTCCAAACGTGTGGTGGTGCAATGTTCATAATATCTGAAGCCTTGAGCTCAGCGAGAGTTTTGAGCGGCATATGTGCTCTTTTAAGTGACCTTGTTACTGACGAAAATGGGGCAAATAGGGCTGTTGTTCTCTTCTTACCGAACATTATCATGAAATCTATGTACGTTATTATGCCTCTCATTTTGCCTTTCCTGTCAATAACTATTATGTAATGTTTATCCTCTCTAAGATGTTTAAGGACTTCTTCAACGCTTTTGTTTTCATGTACAACTTCAAATTTAGGTAAGACATCTTTATGTTGCTCAAGAAAGTTCTCTATTTTCATCTTTAAAACTTCCTCAAGCGCTGAGTAGAATTTCTTAAGAATAATCTTGCCGCTTCCATAGTCCCTCATTTCCGCCTTCCCCTTCTACGTATAAGTTTTCTCCAGCGAAACTCAATATGCTTAGTTGGAGGTCCATGTTCAAAAACATACTTTAGAAGAGGTGGTGTTATAAAGTTCGTTACTAAGACTATAAGTAACGCTGCTAAATATGCTTCTGCACCTAAAATACCATATGAATATCCCATATAAGCTGCTATTATGCAGAATTCTGCTCTCGGAAATAACCCAAAAGCAACACGTAAAGAGGCTAAAGCAGGATATCCTATAAGAAATGAAGTTAATCCTCCACCGAAAGCTTTACCTAGAAAAGCACCGCCTATCATAGCTAGGTAAAATGGTAAATAGTTAAAATTAATGGTTCGTTTAATATCTAGTTCAGCAGCTGTAATCATAAAGAATATTATGGAAAATATCATTGATAGAAAACGCATTCTTTCAGAAACTCTTCTAATACCTCTAGCTTCCGAAAAAGCTAAACCTGTTGCGTAAGCTGCAACTAAAGGTGATAAGCCGAAGTACTTTGTTAAATAAGCTGATAGAGCAAATATTCCTAAGAGAATCGAGAATAAAGCTTCTTCAATATGCATTTTGAAAGCTAATGACATTATTTTACTTGATAATCTATGCAATATTAAGACCGTTACAATCCAGAAAAGGAAGGCTAAGGTAGCTGTTTTTGCTAGAACAATTATGTCGAACCTTCCTGTAGTTATGAAGGCTGCTCCAGCAACTATTGTTATTAACGCTACTAAGTCGTCTAAAACAGCAACACCAAGTATTGTGTATCCTTCAGGGGTGCCTAGCTTATCTATTTCTATAAGCGTTCTTACCGTAACGCTAATGCTTGTAGCTTCTAAAACAGCACCTATGAAATATGCTGATTTAGGTGGATAGCCAAAAGCTATCCCTATAAGGTAGCCTATTGCGAATGCTGCAATAGCTTCACCGATAGTTATTATTCCGTAAAGTTTCAGATTCTTCATAAAATCTCTATAGCGTGTTTCGAGACCTGCATAAAATAGGAGAATTGCATCTCCAAACCATCCGATAACCTTGACTGTATCGTTTATGGGGAAAATGTTCAGCAAGGCTGTTCCTAAGATTAAACCAGCTACTAAATCCCCTTTACGGGAGGAAATTTTAGCCTAGCAAATAGTTCTTCAAAGAGCTTACCTACAATCATAGCTAACGCTAAAGCCAACATAAGACTTAGTAATAACTCTTCAGCGGATAACATAGCTGGTTCCCCATAGTTCATGAATTTCCGCTATGTGTAAGAGAAAACGAGCAAATATAATTAGGTTTCTTAAAGAATATTTCAGAAAAACACTAAGGTGCTTTACTAGTTGAAGGCATGCTCACTATACTCTGGAGGTAAGGATAGCAATTACGCGTTACATTTAGCATTCTTTAAAGGCTTCAACATTAAATGCTTAATAACGTTAAAACCGAAAAGAGAGAATTCATGGATGTTCCACTATCCAATGATAGATTATACGGAGTATCAAGCAAAAGCGTTGGAGCTGCCACAAATAAGAGTTGAGACTTCCGGTATTAAAGGCGAAGAACTTAAAGAACTTAGAAAAGCACTAGAGTTAGCTATGGAAAGATACGATATTGAAGCTGTTGTTACAGGGGCTCTCCTTTCAGATTATCAAAGAATGAACATTAATTTTGTTGCTGAAGAGCTAGGATTAGCGGTTTACAGTCCACTTTGGCGTAAAAACCAAGAAGAATACATTAGAGACCTAGTCAAACATGGTATTAAAGCATTAATAATAGAAATAAAGACTTATGGTTTGCCTCTCAAATTTCTAGGTAAGGTTATTGATGAGAAAAATGTTAATGAAATAATTTATAGAGCTAGAAAGTATGGATTTAACCCCGCATTTGAAGGCGGCGAAGCAGAAACATTCGTTATTGATGCCCCATTATTTAAGTATAAACTTAAAGTTTATGGAAGAGAAATCATAGTATCAGAGTTTGAAGGAAAATATGTTGTAGAGAAAATAGAGTTGATAAGAAAATGATACTTAAGAATTGCAGATACGCTATATTGAATCTAGAAGACACGTTCATTATGGAAAACATTGACATAAGAATTCTAGAAGGAAGAATTGCTGAAATAGGCAAGGATATTGTAAGAGAACAGGGAGAACCATTAATTGATTGCTCAAAAATGGTAGCAGTACCTGGAATGGTTGATGCTCATACACATTTATTTACTTACAATTATAGAGGAATGTTCCTTGACTGTGACCGGTTAAAGTTGTGGAACATGCTTTTAGAAAATCCCGTTCCTTCATTTAACATGGAGGTTCTTGATAAGTTCCTTGTGAAAAATGGTTTAACAGCTCTTTTAACCTTGGACCCTAACCCGGAAAACTTACGCTTAAAGAAGAAGAGCTTACCCATTATTTTTAAAGGGAGATACTTAGTTAAGAGTTTTAGGGAAAAAGGCTTTAGTAAAGAGAAGTTCATACATGTAGATTCTCTAAGAACATTTACTCCTGAAGAATTCTCTGAAATAATAAGAGAAAATAGTGGCTCATTAGTTTCAATACACATAGCAAACACTAGAAATGAAGTTTTTCAGTTTAAGAGGAAATACGGAGATTTCCAAGTAAGCTATCTTGAAAAAATTAATGGACTAAAGGAAAATGCCGTTTTAGTAGGTGTTGAATGGATAACTAGTAGAGAAATAGAGTTAATTAAGGCCTCAAACGCTAAAGTAATCTTAACACCTCAATGCAGCCTTTTACATTCACCTGGAGGATTTCCTCCAGTTAAAGAATTTATTAAAGAGAAAATAACGTTCGCGTTGGGATCATGTTCTTTAACATGTTCTTCAGGATTCCTCTTTGACGAACTTAGGGAGTTATTAAGATTCGTTAGAAGCAGTTATTGGGATTTCAAAACATCAGTTAGGGAGTTATTTAAGACTGTTCTTCATGGTTCTTCGGAAATACTAGGTATTTCATCTGAAAGCTTAAGTATTGGGAGAAATGCTTATGTTACATTATTTAAGGCAGCATCACCTAATTATAGGCTAATGAATTCGGAGAAGGTTTTAGAAAACCTAGTGATGTTTAGTGAACCCGAAGATGTAATGTACATAATTACTCCGGCTAGCGAATTTATGTTGTTAAAGGAGGAAATTGGTGAATAAGTTTTATTAGAAGCGATACAGTCTTATTCAGCAAGAACTGTAACTAAAGGTTTTTTAAAATGGAGGAGCTTTTGAACCATGTTGTCAGTGTCGGCACTAGTGAGGGTGCGGAATATGTTGAAGCTAGGTATCATAGAGTAGCAGAATCATATATTGTAATGAAATATGATAAAGTAATTAGTGTAGGGAAATCGGTAAGCGAGGGAGTAGGTGTAAGGGTTTTAGTAAATGGATCTTTAGGCTTTGCTTCTACAAACATTTTATCACGTGAAGCACTTACAAAAATAGTTAAAAGAGCCATAGAGAAGGCAAGAGCTTTAGCCGCCCAATACAGGGAGCCTATAGAGCTTGCTCATATGAAACCTAGAGAAGCAAAATACAGTGCACCTATGAAGAAAAGTTTTGATAGTATGAGCCTTAAAGACAAGATAGTGCTCTTTAAGGAAGTCTGGAGTGAAGCCAGAAATGTGCTGAGGAAATCTAGAATGCAAGCATTTTTCATAGAGTATATTGAAAGTTCTGAGGAAAAATTGCTAGTAACAAGTGAAGGTGTTAAAGTGGAAAGCTATGTTCCAAGAGTAAGCATTTACGGCAATTTCGTAATAAATGCTCCTGAGAAAGGTACTATGCAAAGATTTTTTGAAAGGGGCGGCAGCGGAGGCTTAGAACTTCTGGAGAAATGGAATATTAAAGAGAGGGTTGTAACTGAAGCTAAAATACTTGAAAAAGTACTTCTTGAAGGTAAATCTCCTCCTAAAGAGAAAGTAGACGTTGTGATTGGAAGCGAAGTTGTCGGATTAATAGTTCATGAGTCATGCGGGCATCCTAGCGAAGCAGATAGGATTTTAGGTAGGGAAGCTGCTCAAGCTGGCGAAAGTTTCATTAAAAAAGACATGGTAGGAAAGGAGAGAATAGGCAACGAAATAGTTAATGTAATAGATGACCCAACTATTCCTGGAAGCTACGGTTATTACCTTTACGATGATGAAGGCATTAAAGCAAGGCCTAAATATTTATATAAAAATGGAATAATTAATGAGCTTCTTCATAATAGATGGACTGCAAGAATGTTTGGCGTTGTAAGCAATGGTTCAGCTAGAGCTAAGGATTATACTTCAGAGCCTATAATTAGAATGTCTAATACGTATTTTAAACCGGGAGATATGAGTTTTGAAGAGTTAATAGAGGATATTAAGTTAGGAGTATACATTAAATCATACATGGAATGGAACATTGACGATTTAAGATGGAGCCAACGATATGTTGGTTTAGAATCATACCTTATTGAAAAAGGCGAAATTAGAGGATATGTAAAATACCCTGTTCTCGAAATAACGACTGAAAGCTTCTATAATAGTGTAGATGCTGCAGATAGAAGCCTAGAATTTCATGCTGGAACGTGTGGTAAGGGAGAGCCTGCTCAGGGAGTTCCCGTGTGGTTGGGGGGACCTAATGTCAGATTGAGAAGTATAGTTTTGGGGGTTGCTCCCTATTGATTGTGGAAATAGATGAAAATAAAATTATAAGTTTAGCTAAAAAAACTGTAACTGAAGCTTTAAAGGCGGGGTTCGAAGAAGTAGCTGCCATAGTGAATTATGAAGATGAAGCGATGGTGAAATTCGCTAATAGTCAGCCAAGTATTCTGCAAAGCTGGAATAATATTAGCGTATCAGTATATTTAGCTAAGAACAGAAGAGTAGCAACGTTAAGCTTTGAAATACCTCGAGAAGAAGACGCCCTTGGCTTCATTAGAAACTTTGTTTCAGAAATAGAGCTTTCTGAACCATCAGAATACTATGCACCATTACCTAAGCTTGAAACGAAAATTAAAGGACCAGCTGAAATACATGATTCAATAATTAAGGCTCTTACTGAACCCGAAACGTACTCTGAAGAAATTTTAAACACAGCATTAACTTACGAAATAGATAAACTTGCTGGAATGTTTAAGGTTGTAGCTGGTTTTGAAGCCTTAGCTACATCTACGGGAGTTGAAACATTAGAAAGTTATGGAAAATATGAATTCTATGTAAGAGTATTTAAAGGTGAAGGAAGCGGGCAATGGGCATCGGCTGGAAGAATTCTTAGAAGAGAAGAAATTGTTGAAACAACAAGGGTAGCTTCAGAATATGCATTAGCCTCTAAAAGGAGGGAAAAGGTAGCATCAGACGTGTATGATGTAATACTTTCACCGATGGTTGTAAGTAACATTTTCAACATAATAGGTACTATGGCTTCAGCTTTCGAAGTTGACATGGGCTTATCTATTTTTGCAAATAATAAAGTAGGTGATGTTGTAGCCTCTGATAAGTTAACATTAATTGATGATCCGAGAAACCCAGAATCATACTCTATGACATATGTTGATGCTGAAGGTGTTTTAACGAGAAGAAATGCGATAATAGAGAAAGGTGTTTTGAAAACATTTCTCCACAATAGTAAAACAGCGAGAAAATATGGAGTCAAATCAACGGGAAATGCTGGCTGGATAAATCCGCATCCATGGTCATTGGAAATAGCGGCTGGAGAACTTAAATATGATGAATTAATAGCAGAAGTTAAGAAAGGACTCTTAATAACGAACAATTGGTACACTAGAATGCAAAACTATGTCGAAGGAATGTTTTCAACAGTAACAAGAGATGCATTATTTCTTATAGAAAATGGTGAAATAAGTAAAGCTGTAACAAAACTTAGGATAACAGATAAACTACCTAGATTACTTCGTAATATAAAAGACTTAGGTAGGAGAAGATACCAAATTAAATGGTGGGAAGCTGAAATACCCACCATAGCCCCCTACATTTTAGTAGAGAAGATCCATACAACAAAGCACATGCTCTAAAAATCGAGGGATTATCGGCGTGAATAAGGAGAAGGAATTGATTGTAGTTGAAGTTTTTGTTGATAAATTAGAGGAGGGAGAAGCCATAGTTAATACCATTGTAAAAGTAGCTGAAAAATTAAGGGAGCTCACCGTTAAGACTATAATTAAGGACATTTTTGATGACGAAGTAATTTCTAGGTATGGCATATTAGTTTCACCAAGTATAGCAGTTAACGGAGTTTTAATGGCGGTAGGCTATAGGCCTTCTGAAGGAGATTTTAAAGACATGCTCCTTAGAGCAACGATGAGAATTTAAGGTGTAAGTTTGGGTAAATATGAAGCGTTAATAACGGACTTGGACGGGACTTTAGTAAAAACTAATATAAACTGGGATAAATTAAGAGCAAAAGTAAGGGGGGTTCTTAAAACAAATCATCCCTTGAAGCCCTTAGGGTTAAGTGTATACATACTTACACGGAACAATCCCAAACTTAGAGAGAGAGCATTTAAAATTATAGAGAAAGAGGAGCTGGAGGCAGCAAGAAAAGTCTTTTTTGATAAAAAACTCTACGAAATTTTTACTTACTTAAAATTTAGGAATATAAAAATAGGTCTCGTAACTTTACAAAGTAGAAGAACAGCATTAATAATTTTAAACAGGTTAGGTCTCATTAAATTTTTTAGAACAATAATAACACGTGATGATAGTTTAGACAGGTTTGTACAGTTAAGGATTGCTATCGACGAACTTGGTGTAAAGCCTTCAAAGACAGTGTTTGTAGGCGATACTCTATGGGATTATGAAGCCGGGTTAAAAATGGGGTGTAAAACAGTTATTGTGGGAAGTTTCGATGAACTTACAGGGTGCGATAGTGTTAGAAGCATATACGAAATAGTAAATTACTTTTAGCTTAAAGCGTGTTTAAACGGCATCCCCGATAATTAAGGAGGTTACGACGTAGTTTATTTTGGGTAAAATTTAGATTTAAGAATAGCCGATTTCCTAAAGAGGCTTAAGACTATGGGTAAACCTAAACTCTTCATTACAAGGCAGTTGCCAGGAAATGTTGTTGAGAGACTTAAGGAATATTACGAAGTCGAAGTTTGGGATAAATATTCACCACCACCTTATAGCGTTTTATTAGAAAAAGTTAGGGAAGTTAATGCTTTAGTTTCTCTATTAACTGATAGAATAGACTGTAATCTCATAGAGAATGCACCTAAACTAAGGATTATAGCGCAATACGCTGTAGGTTATGATAACATAGACGTTGAATGCGCTACGAAACATGGAATATTCGTTACGAATACTCCAGGAGTACTTACTGAGACTGTCGCTGATCATACATGGGCTCTAATATTAGCTGTATCTAGGAGAATTGTTGAAGCCGACCATTATGTTAGAAGTGGAGAATGGTGGAACAGTAAGACTGGGTGGCACCCTATGATGATGTTGGGGTACGACGTTTATGGTAAAACACTAGGCATAGTTGGTTTAGGTAGAATAGGTTCTGCTGTAGCTAGAAGAGCAAAAGGTTTCAACATGAAAATTCTGTATTACGATAGGAGAAGAAAGCCTGAATTGGAAAGGGAACTTGGAGCAAAATATGTTGATTTAGAAACTCTTCTCAAAGAAAGCGACATAGTATCTCTCCACGTGGCTTTAACTCCTGAAACAAAATATATGATAGGTGAGAAAGAGCTTAAGTTAATGAAGAAAACAGCTTTCCTCATAAATACTGCGAGAGGGGCAGTTGTAGATACTAACGCTTTAGTTAAAGCTTTAAAGGAAGGATGGATAGCAGGCGCCGCTCTTGATGTTTTTGAAGAAGAACCTCTACCACCAGATCATCCACTATGTAAATTAAAGAACGTTGTCCTAGCACCTCATGCTGGTAGTGCTTCTTGGGAAACCAGAACGAAAATGGCAAATATTGTAGCTGAAAACTTAATCGCTTTTGCTAAGGGAGAAATCCCGCCAACACTTGTAAATAAGGAAGTAGTAAACGTAAGGAAACCGGGCTTTACGTAAATCGCAAATAAAATTAAATATTATTTTTGGTCCAAACAAATAACTCGCTTATGATGTAGTTTACTACGTAGCCAACAAAAATGCCTAGCAAATTAGCAAGTAAGTAATGTATTCCTAAAATTAATGTAAGGGAGATTAAGGTAATGTAGTTTGTAATGGCTCCTAAAGCTACTGCTATATGGTATTTGACAAGCTTTCTGAAAAACCCTCCTCTAAACTCTTTAAAAGTCCAGTAATTGTTTAAAATAAAGTTATTTAAAATAGAAACTTCTATAGCTATGGGACTAGCAAACTTAACGTTTACACCATTTACTACAAGTAACCATAAGATGCCCTCATTAACGAGAATTCCAGAGGAACCAACTAAACCAAACTTAATAGGTCTATAATTAACTTTCTTTATGGCTCCTAAGATGTACCTTAATGTTTTAACTAAACCTAAGTTCTTACGATAACTTATTACATGTGTTTCAACATCATTTCCTAATATGAAATCTAGCATTTCTTTCGAATCAGAGACATTTGGAACATTATAGTTATGAAGCATTACTATAGCTAATGGCTCAGGATCTACTAGCTTATTTGTTTTAAAAAACACTTTAGAAATTGCTTTTAAAATGATTCTTTCTAGTATATTCCTTCTAGGATAAATAGCAACTATAGCGTTATTGTGTTTATCTAAAATCTCATCTATGTAATTTACTATTTTTCCTAATTCCTCTTCATTAACGTAAGAGATAATTGTAGTTAATTTCTTTTCCAAACAAGGATTCCCTATTTAAAATTGTTCTTCAAGCGCCATTATTATGTTTTTCAGCATAATGTGATGTCTTCTTTCATCTTCATACAGTGTTCTTAAGGTCTCCCTTATCGAATAAATATTAACTTTTTCTGCTAAATCTATTAAGCCCTTTACAGCGTTTTCTTCAAGTCTTAAATGTTCCTTTAACACCTCTATTAGCTCTTTCGTTTCCTCTTCCTCTCCTATTCGTTCTGCTTCAACCTTAAAGTCCGTTCTAGAAACTTCTTTAAGAACGTTAATTGATGCCTTCAGCAATTCCCTATGGGCTAAACTATCAATCAAAATACCCTCTAGTACCTCTCTAAGCACTGGTGATTTTATTCTCTTAAGGGCTGACCCATACATTTCTATGGACCTCACTTCGAGCCTTAAATGCTTCCTTAACTTCCTTATAATATTCTCTAAATAGTCTCTATTTGATGACACTTTATTTATCCCCAAAAACTATTTTTTACATTTCAGTAAATATATTGTTTAGTGGGATTTGCTAATGAGCCGTCTTTTTTCCTTAACAGAAAGCATTTATTATGTAAAGTTATTGAAGGGAGAGGATTTACTTAAGGAACTCCGTAAACTACTTCCACAAACGGGTTTAGAATTGGGCTTTATAACAGGTATCGGTGGTTTGGAAAGGGCAAAAATAGGTATTTTTAAAGGGAACGGTTACGATGAGGTCATTATCGAGGCTTTAAAAGGGCATGTATTAGAGGCTGCTTCGTTAATAGGAAATTTTGTAAGGGCTCCTAACGGAGAATATTATCCACATTTACATGCTGTCATTGCTAGATCTAAGGGGGAAGTTTATGCAGGCCATGTCCTTGAAGGATGTATTGTTGATCCATTTTTGGAAATATTTATATATGCATTACCGGGGAAAACCGATGTTATTTCTGAGTTTAAGCATAGATGGACTTGATTTATTGGAAAATCTTATCTGGATTTTCTAAAGCATAAGCTACAAGTTTCTCCAATAACACCTCTAATTGGACACTCCTTTTATTTGCTGACTCTATCTTACGTTTTAACGCTTGTATTTTAGCGTAGGTTTCCCAAGGTATCTCGAGAGCTATTTTACCATGTTCGGGCCTTGCTTTTTCTAAGAGAATATTAACTACCTTATTTAGCTTCTTCTTGCTAAAACCTACATTATCTATTGTAACTATGTTTTCTCTTAAAAGCTTCTTCTTAATTTCATTGGGTGTTTTAGCTCTAGCTACTAAAACCATAATGTCAGGTCTATAAAATCTGCTGTAAAGTGTTACTACTTGGTGTTCTCTTAGCCTTAATGTTTTCTTTTCCTTGACTGTTTCGACAGCTTCTGTTCTTTTTACGCCTAAAATATCTGCTAAACCATCCCATAGTCCTTGAATCCACTTACTTCTCCATTCTTCAGCGGTTAAAGGCTTAGCAAAGGGCCCTCTCATATCTCTTATTCTTATATGCCATTCCTCAAGTTCTTTACACTCAATTATTATGTTGGGTCTTTCAATAGGGGGATCATGACCTAACTTAACTATGTTTAGAGTTTTACCTCCATAAACCAGTATGTCTGGTCTTAATGCGGTATAGAAACTCCAGGCTTTTTTAAGATCTTGGCTATCTTCCCACCCTATAGGGCTAGGTGCTTCAACAAAGAAGCTTAAGAAACCCTTTCCTCTAACGTAAATTACAACGTTAGGCGGTATCCAACCTAACTTTTGCTTACCTGATCTTTCAAAGGATAAATATCCATGCTCAGGAAATACTATGTAGCTACCATGTTCATGAAGTATGTTTAATAGTGAAGCTAGAACCCATGTTTGATAAATAGATCTCATATTTGTTCTTAAAGACGTTCTTAAAGCTGCACCAGCAACTCTTTCGAACTCTTCGTGATCTATTTTTCCTCTTAGCAAATCATACATATAGTTAAATATTTTCTTTCTCAAATGAGCATATGGGTCTTCAATAAAACTCCTAAGTTCCTTAGAAAACAACACTCCTTGAAGATTATAGTTTTGAGTGAGCTTATCAATTTCATACATAAGTTTCTTAATCCACTTCTTAGCAATTTCAATTTCTAATCCTAAGATATGGTTTATGAAGCTATCACGTAGTTTTTCACGCAATAAGTCGAACTCCTTAGCTAAAGACCCGCTAAATCTAAAGCGTCTTTTGGGATCATGCTTATCTAGGAAATTCACTAATTCAGTATAGTTCTTTACCCACTCAGCTTCACTCATGACATATGCTCTCCTCAGTAATACATTCTCCAACGCTCACACTTAAAACTATAAAAGACATTAATAATGAGGTTTCGAAGAAGGAATACTTAGTAATTAACATATTTCCGTTTCCCTGCATTTTGAGCTATGTTTAAAGGTGTGTTTAAGCAGAAAATATTCTATGGTAGTACAAGGTGGGTAGAGTCATTAAACCTAAAGATGCAGTAAATAGGAGAAAAGTTATTGAGAAAGCGTTAGAAGACTTAAACCCCTCATTAAGAGAGGAGTATAGACGATTTTTGGAGGAAATCAGTGAAAAGGAAGCTCTTGAAAATATGTATGAGGAAATTCTAAGAAGTATTAGGTCGAAGCGTAGGCCTCCTAAAGTAGGGTTAGATTAGCTATGAGGCTAAAGGTTATTAAGAGAAATGGTGCTGAAGAATACTTCTCCCTAGAAAAACTAGAGGAATCCATTGTTAAAGCTCTTAAATGCGCTAATATAAATGCTAAGGAGGCTGGAAAGGTTGTTTCAGAAGTTCTTGAAACTCTTGAAGCTAGGGGTTTGAAAAAATATTCCTCTCAAGAAATAGCTGATGCTGTAGAGCTTATTCTAGTTCAGAAGGCAATAAATAATCCTGTATGGTTAGAAGCCGCTAAATGCTATGCTTTAGCAAGGATTTATAAGAATTGTGGCAAGGATCCTTCAAAAATAAGTGATGTTGATAAAAAGCTTAGCTTTAACGCTATAAAACTCTTAGAAGCAAGGTACTTACTTAAAGATTCTCGTACAGGAAAGATTATTGAAACACCTGAGGAAATGTTTAGAAGGGTAGCTTCCTCAATAGCATCTATTGAGAAAAAATATGGATTATCCGATGGAGATGTAAATAAGCTTTCACAAAAATTCTTCGAACTCATGGCTGATTTAAAGTTCTTACCTAACTCTCCTACATTAATGAATGCGGGAACAAAATTAGGACAGCTTTCAGCATGTTTCGTAATCCACATACCTGATGATTTAAATGGAATATTTGATTCCTTAAGAATTTCAGCGCTAATTCAGAAAAGCGGTGGAGGCGTTGGAGCAGACTTTTCAGAATTAAGACCGAAAGGAGACTTTATAGAGTCAACAGGAGGTGTTTCTTCAGGCCCTGTAAGCTTCATGAAAATATATGACATGGCCACCGAAGTGATTAAGGAGGGAGGTAAGCGTAGAGGAGCTAATATGGGAATAATGCATGTTTGGCACCCCGACATAATAGAATTCATAATGTCTAAATGCAGTGAGGAAGTTTTAAGAAACTTCAATATTTCGGTAGCGCTTTACGATAAATTCATTGAAGCTTCATTAAAGGGTGAAAAGTGGCCACTTGTGAACCCCAAAGAATGCCCTGAAATAAAAAATGCACTTTCAGAAAACATTTACAATATTGTTGAGAAATGTGAAAAAAGAGGAGCACATGCAAAATGGGTTAACGCTAAAGAAATTTTGGAGAAAATAATTTACTGTGCTTGGAAAACAGGAGATCCTGGTGCAGTATTTATAGATACTATAAATAAGCATAATCCGACACCTAAACTAGGTAAAATTAATGCTACTAATCCTTGTGGTGAGGTTCCTGCTTTACCTTGGGAATCATGTAACTTAGGATCAATAAACCTAGAAAAATTCGTAAAAACAGAAAACAACCAAACGAAAATAGATTGGGAAGGTCTTGCTGAAACAGTTAAGCTAGCAGTTAGATTTCTTGATGATGTTATTGATGCTAATAGGTATCCTGATTTTAGGATTGAGGAAGCTACTAAGAAAACTAGGAAAATAGGCTTAGGAGTAATGGGATGGGCACACACGCTAATAAAACTAAAAATACCATACG
>Ga0180301_10000201_pt1 | contig 45544 bp, 44 predicted proteins | sample GuaBasSediGuay16_FD_121797 | JGI IMG/M metagenome (GOLD analysis project Ga0180301, IMG submission 121797) | Subseafloor sediment microbial communities from Guaymas Basin, Gulf of California, Mexico - Guay16, Core 4569-2, 12-15 cm | ecosystem: Environmental > Aquatic > Marine > Hydrothermal... | reverse complement strand
TATTAATGCGTTAAAGCAGGGTAAGTATGTCAGGATTACAAGAAACAAGCTTCCTGAAGCCGAAATAGCTTTTATTGACGAGATATTTAATGCTAATTCAGCCATATTAAACATGTTGTTAACGATAATGAATGAGAGAATACTATATGACGGATATAATGAGATTAAAGTACCATTATGGACAATGATTGCTGCAAGCAATAATGTACCTGATGAACCTGAATTACAGGCTCTATATGACCGGTTCTTATACAGGCATTTTGTTAAACCAGTTGGTGAAGACAAGTGGTCGAAGCTACTTGATGCAGTCTGGAAAATAGAAGCAGGCTATTATGAGAAAGCAGAACCCGTGTTAAATATGGATAGTATTAGAGCTCTGAATAAACTATTATTTGAAGTAAATCTTGAGAAGATTAAGGAGAAACTAGTGAAAATCTATGCTATTCTAGAAGACCATGGAATACATTTAACGGATAGAAGAAAAGGTAAGGCATTAAAAGCTATAGCAGCATCAGCACTGCTATCAAAAAGAATGGTTGCTGTTGAAGAAGACTTGTTGGTGCTAAGGCTTGTTGCTCCTAGAGATAGGGATGAAGCTGAACAAGTTAATGCGATCTTGCTTGAAGAGGTAAAGGCTACAGAGAGGCATTTGAGAGAATTAACAGAAATAGAGACAAATATTAAAGAAGCCATGAAGTATATAGAGAGCATTACAAGTTTCGAGCCTAGGCTAGTTGATTATCTTAGAAGTTTTGAAGCAGTAAGAGATAGGGTACGAAGAATAGCTGATGAAACAACTGATGAGGTTGTGAGAAAGAAGGCTTTAGATGTACTAGCAGAGATTGGCGAGGTCATTGCATTAATTAGGAGAAAACTCGGTATCTGAGGCTAAATAATATGGAAACATATACTGAAATGAAAAAGAAGACTAAAGGCGTTATAAAGAACATAGATTACGAAGATCCTGTAATAAAGTATAGAGGACAAAAAGTACTACGCTTAGCCAAGATAATTGCCGATACACGAGATATATCCATAGGATTGAATGTCGCTATAGACGTATTTTACACATTCTATCTTCCATACCCCATTCTCGTCGATAAAAAAGAAGTTGGTAGAGAAGGATTACTTGAATACGAGATAATAAACTCTATGCTGCGTTCAAAATATATCCACGATATTAGGTGTAAGACTGTAGCAGATAATCTAATGAGCTCTATAGCCGCGAGCATATTCTTATCCGAACTGGAGCGCGAATTAACAAAATACATAACTAGTAAAGATATGTTAAGAGAAAAAGACCTTGTAGAGAAGATTCAGCAAGGAGAAAACGTTATTGATAAAGCCGTTGAAAAAGCCATGAATAATACTAAGAGAGATGTCGATGAAGCCAGAAAACTAAGGCTATTAATTGAGGGGCAACAGCCAGGAAATGTAAGCATGATTGCGTTTGAAAAATATGTCCCAGAGATAATAAAGCTAGCACGAAACACAGAGGTCAAAAAGATCCTTGAAATAGTCTCTGGCGTAAAGCCATGGAGTATCAATATCCCCAAGAGAAAGCATAGGTCTAAACACGGCGAGATCGTGGGTTATGAACTAGGTAAAGATATTGAGAGAATAGTTCCATCTACACTTGCTTTACCCGACGAATTATTTTATTTAAGACTGCTTGAGGGGAAACTTCTTTTACATCAAAAAATTCTGTCCCAGAGTTATGGACCATTATATGTTTTGCTGGATAAATGCCTGCCTCAGGACACGTTAATAACCATGTATAATGCCGAAGAGAAGCCCATTAGTGAGGTAAAGCCTGGAGATAGAGTCATAAGCTTTGACATAAATACTCTTACTTTTAAAGAATCTAAGGTCAAAAAGAAGTATGATAATGGAGTAAAACCCTTAATCGAGATCAAGACGGATATGGCAAGCTTAGAGGTAACAATTAACCACTTAATCCCGGTATATAGGCCAGGTATTGGTTTGGTCACTATTCCCGCACTATTTGTAATGCCGGGAGACTACCTACTATACAGTGACGATCTAAAGCCTAGGTTGGCAAAGGTAACTAGTATAGTTGATAAAGACTATACAGATAGAGTCTATGATATCAGGCTTGAAGACAATTATTACTTCATAGCTAACAACTATATAGTCCATAATAGTGGTTCAATGGATGGAACAAAAATTTTATGGGCTAAGGCTGTAGCCTTAAGCTTGTACATGAGGGCCTTAAAGGAGCATAGAGAATTCTATTTCAGGTTCTTTGATAGCGTGCCATACCCATTGGCTAAGATAGGGAAGAGACCTAATGCTAAACAAACACTTAAGCTCATAGAATATATCGCGATGGTTAGAGGAAGTGGAGGAACAGATATCTCAAGAGCATTGCTATTAGCCTGTAATGATATTAGAAGCGGTATTGTAAGAGGAATAAGCGATATAGTCCTTATAACGGATGGTGTCGATCGTATTGCGGAGCAACTAGTCAATTATAATTTGAAGAAAGCTAATGCAAGGCTAATATCAGTAATGATATTTGGCGATAACAAGAGCCTTAAAAAGATCTCTACAAAATATTTGACTGTTAGAAAGCTCAGTAATGAAGAAATATTGAAAGTTGTTGAGGCATAAGACCATATGGAGAAAGGATACGATCCTGTGGAAAGAGCTGAGCGAGTAAAGAAGATTGTTTGCAGGCAGAATAAGGGGGTTGAAGAGAGACTATACTATCGTTTTCGCGGAGGAAAATGGTATGGAGGAATAGCTTCAGCTGATGTAATAGGATGTAATCTATCATGCAAATTCTGTTGGGCCTATTACTTTAGAGACGATACTAGTAAGGGAAAATGGTATTCACCTTATGAAGCTTCATCAAAACTGCTTTTTATTGCCAAAAAGAGAGGGTATAAGTACGTTAGACTCACTGGCGGAGAGCCAACAATATGTTGTTCTCACTTACTAGACCTGGCGTCTGATATAGTTAATGAAGGTCTTTATTTTATTGTTGAAACTAATGGCATACTGTTAGGATATGACAGGACACTTGCTAAGAGAATTGCCTCAATTGAAAGAATTATAGTTAGGGTCTCGTTCAAGGGGGTTACTCCAGAAGAATTCCATTGGTTAACAGGTGCAAAGAAGGATGCATGGTACCTGCAGCTTAGAGCACTAAAGAACCTTATTGATAGCGGCTTAGAGCCTGGTGAACAAGTGTATGCTGCAGCTATGATAGGCTGGAGTCGTGATGAAGATATTAAATGGTTTTTAGAAAAACTATCAGAAATAGATCCAGCATTAATTGAGGTTGATTGGGAATACGTTATACTATATGATCATGTGGTGAGAATGCTGAAGAAAATGGGGCTTTGGCCGCCAAAGAGAGCTGTTACACCAGATGGTATACCTAAATGGATGATCTAGGTGTTTCTTTCTGACTTAGAAACTCTAGTCAAGATGAATGACAACACAAATATAGCCAACTGGATCATTATTGGCGTCGCGAGTAAGGTTATATATGTAGGTTTATCGATTATGTCTAGATCAATTAGGATAGTTTCTTCATAACCTATTTTCGACACCATATTTGACACATAGTCTTGCGGTATAAGCAGTATAAATGTGGTATTAGAGCCTACATCTTCTCTAGTAAAATAGAATGTATGTACGTATTCTTCTTGGACAACTTCTGTATATTCGTTAGATATACTAATGTTCTTTAGGGCTATGAATGGCTTGTGCCAATAGAGTTTAATTATTGTTGGAGCAGATACATCATATTTGACAAGGTATACACTATAAGCCTTTCCTCCAAGCCTTATACTCATGACAGCGTTATTTAGGGTTATAACTCCTTTATTGGAAGTTACAAGTGTTTGTGGCGTCGATGTTATTTGCATGTATATAGCCAGGTAAATGTACGATATTATCACTAACAATAAACATGCCAGTACTAGAACAAGCCTTTTAAACTGACCGGTTTCTTTCTTATATAAGGCCCTTTTACTATAGTAGTACACTAATAGTCCTGTCAACGATAATACTATGGCATAGAGGTCAGGCCCCTCTGCGTTCACGATAGTGTAACTGTTTTCTTGAAGCCCTCTTGTATACAACGAATATGCTAGGCCTTGAACAATTATTGTGCTATTTTTTCCTTCGCGAACATTATAGTTGTACATAATAATCTTTAAACGCAATGGTAGCATTATTTCACTTACTTCTCTTCCAAAGAATGACCCCACATAAGATTCATTTAAGGTTATAGATGAATAGATCAATATCGTTGCTATCAGTAACAATATTATAAAACTGTATTTATCAAATACCTCAGATATTTTTGAGAAAATCCTCTTGGCCAAATTAGTTCAACCAAAAGAATAAATACTTGTCTTTTCTTTAAAAGTATTTAACACTTAATGCTTCTTATTCAAGATCATTAAAATTAAAGGAAATTAAAATTGCTTGTAAAACTAACGTGATTAGTTTTAACAACTTGCTCGAACACCCGTTTTCGCTAAATATCGTTGCTAATACTGGATAGTCTTCTAGATCTATATGGTCTTTATCGCTTAAGGCTGATAAGAGTTTTATTGCCTTTGCCTCCATGAGACTTGTATACTTACATAGTGAGTCGTCTTTAACTGTAAGAGCTTTTTCCTTGAATACGATTGTTTCCTGGATCAATTCATTCATAAAATCTTCTCCTAAAACCGTGTAAAGATCCCAGAACGGTCTCCTTATTATCCTAGATAATTCATCGATTAATCCCGGAACATACTGTATTGGCGTAATAAGCTCTAGCCATTTATACACTAATGTTTTCATTAATTCTTCAGCGTGTTTTCTTTCCGAACCACGTGAAATATCATGATATGCTGATGCTATTGCCAATAGATCTGCTATGGCTTTAGCTATACTAGCCTTTTCCTCGCCTAGAAACTTTGTCTCCGTTAAAGATAGTGTAGTATTGTTGCTTATGTAATCTACCTCCGCCATATGATATTACACCGATAATAATGTTCGATTACGATACCCTTTTAGAACCTAGGATATATTGTGAGAGAATCAGTTGGGGCGAAAAACTTCATTACCTCCTAAAGGGGAGGTTCTGCCGCTAGCGTATTCATCATTCAAGAAGTTTTTCCTATTAGGCGAGTTAAATATTTAAATTAAGATATTGAATAGCCCCAATGACGCCAGTAGCACTATTGTTGAAGCTATAGTATTGCCTATGAATACGGCTACTAGCGACTTCTTTTTATTAAGACCCAGGATATATGATATGAGGCTTCCCGTCCAGACTCCTGTGCCTGGAAGTGGTATTCCTACAAAAAGAGCTAGTGCTATGAATATGTACCTGCTTTTAGATACACTATATGCTTTCCTACGGGCTCTCTCTATAGACCAGGAGTATATCTTTTTAATGATATCGTGTTTATTAAAGATATTTTCTTCAAGCCAGCTCAGCCCATAAATTAGTAATGGTGCTGGAGAAAAACCTGCTAATAGAGACATAATGTATACAGCAAAAGGGTCTATTCCGAGATATATCCCTAGAGGTATCGATGCTCTAACTTCTAGGGCAGGCACTAGAGAAAACAATATTATTAATATATATGGCCATATATCCATTTTAGTATCACTCTACCGGGGTATCACGCTTTGTATAGTATCAGTCAATTAATTGAAATAGCTAGAAGAAAATATCCTTATAGTTTGCAGAGAAAGATTCTAGGAACATTGACAAGTTTTCATAGAATTCAAGGAAGCAAAGGCTTATGGGATGCTGTTGGTTTTCTGAAGAATGTACTTGAAGAAAATGGTGTAGGCGCGAAAATATATCGTGTTGAAAATGAAGAGGAATTAGGCTTAATCAATGCCCCTCCGGGATGGGATCTTAAGTATGGTGAAATAATAGTCTACGAAGACGGCGAAAAGATTGCCCAATATAACACTATAGAGCATCCCACACTAGTTGCAGCACATAGTCCTAAAGGCGGTGGCAGGAGTAAGCTAGTACATGCTGAAATAATGAAATCTAGTCAACTAGAAGGCAAGGCTGTGCTAACTAAAGAGAGAGCTAGTATGGCATACATTGCCAGTGAAAACAAAGGACTAGAGTTAATTGTATGGTATAGTCCCGAACGAAATCCCTTAGGAGTTCCTTACACAGGACTATTTTTGCCAAAAAAGATCCTTGATAAAATAGGTATACCTGTAGTCACTTTACCCTACAAGATGGTATCCAGGATCTTGTCAAAAATCTCTATGGGAGTAGAATATGAAATAGAATGGAATGTTGACACAGAGTATTCTAGTATAGGGCTGCCAGTACTCGAGGCATGTATAGGTGATGGAGAATACGATATCATTGCGACGGCCCACATATGTCACCCAATGCCGGGAGCACACGATAATGCCAGTGGCTCTACTGCGTTAGCTACAGCAATAATAACATTAAACAATATGCTTAGGCAGATAAGCCCTAATACTAGGATATGTTTCTACTGGATTCCAGAACATATTGGGACAATAGCTCTCTTTAAGCGCAGGATCGTGAAGCCTGATAAAATCATTGGCGCAATAAATTATGACATGGTTGGCTCAATACAGTCAATAACGGGTTCTACACTACACATAATTAGAAGCCTACTATACAATGCTGGAGCCATTACACCTATAGTGAACTTGGCACTAAACACCATACTGAGAAATGGTAGGACTTTCCACGGACAGCCATCAATAGGCACGATAAGATTCGATGAAATGCCTTATGATGCGGGAAGCGATCATGATATTTTTGTTATCAATGGTGTTGAAGCCGTTATGGTCAATGAATGGCCTAGTAAATACTATCACACAGACCTAGATATGCCATCTACGCTTGGCGAACGAGAGCTTTCATTAGTGGCTTTAGGGCTGGTTTTATCAGTAGCCTTAGCATCTAATCCAAGATTATATAAGGACGGGTTGATGAACTATGTTAAAAACTATTATGGCCACTTAACGACATGGTACGGTATGGAGGCTGTTTCCAGGAATAAAGACTACGGATTCATAACATCACTCATATCTAGGCTTGTAAGTAAGGCCTTGCAGAAAGCACTTGACTGGATAGAAAAACAGGTTTTAAAAGAATACAAAGCATCTGGTAATGCACCCGTCTATACAAGTTCATCATATATTTCATCATTAAAAATAGCTAGTGAGCTAGGCATAGATACATACAAGGCTATTACAAAAGATCCTAAAATTTCGCAAATCATTCTACTAATGTTCCCGGCATTAGCTAAAGGAGAATTTGAAATACCCACGATAATCGACATAAGTTTAGCAGAACTAGTACTATCTCCCAACGATGTTAAGATCGAATATAAGGGTCTAAAAGGATATAGCGCGCTAAGAAAACTTGTAACCGACATAGCTGAATGGCTTAAATCAAAGAACGCTCTTAAATAAAAATAACCAACCTTATTCTTTTTATTTACCTAAAAAATTCGAAATTACATCTAAAACATGATCTATGTCAATAGTGTTTGTTATACCCGCAGCTTTCTGATGTCCTCCACCCCCTAGAGCTAAAGCTATTCTTGATACATCAATTGTATCGCTTCTAAGGCTTATTGCTGTTGGGTATACGAGTATGTATAAGTCTCCTATGACTCCATTCTTCTCAAGCTTATCTTGTACTTCACCTGGATGAAGTCTAGGATCAATGTTCTTTACTACCACTACACTAGTCCCCTTTATATCATGAACTGTATAGTTCTTAACTACTTCATCCAATAAGCTCTCGTATTTATCAGATATTTGGGTATATAGTTTCTCAGCCCATATAGGCCATATAGATCCGTTAATGAAGCTCTTTAATACTCTATACCTAATACTCCAATCATACCATCTCAAAATACGCCTTAGTTTAACTGTATATGGGAATCTATTTAAGAATAAGTCGTCATCTTTAGCTAACTCTACTAAAGTATTACTCACCATATCATCTAAGCCTACAAGATCCCTAACTATTTCTGCAGAAACTTTATTTTGATCTAAGTATATCTTTACACCAATACTCTTCAAAATTTCTATGTTATTTGGATCCCATACATGGTGGTCTATCCAATAAACGTTGATACCCATTTCAATAGCATTTAGCAATAGTGAAGCAATATCATGTATACATGATTGCGGTGGATTTAAGTCTATGATCACGAAGTTAGTGAACGGTTGTATATAAAATGATTTATTTAACGCATGCATAATATTTGCATTAAGGGCCGAAATTGTAGATAATCTTATCTTCGTTATCCTAGTCTTTGTTATATTAGTACTTCTAGCTATTAAAGCGGCTGAAACAATACCATCGATGTCCCAATGCGAAATAATGTATACTGTATTCACTCTACAACCCTTAAAATCAACCGCTAATCCAATATTTTAAAATAATATGTAAGAGGTTTAATAGTCTTAGTTTTTAGACTACTCATATTCCAGCTCTTTTCTTCTACCAATTATTATCCTTGTCAATATCCGGCCTCTTCTAATCAAGTTAACGGTATCAGCCCATAGTATAATGTTGATACCTGCGAGGAATATAATGGCGTATATATCCAAAGAACCCCCTATTCTTAATACAACATATGTTATCAACAATATGGTTGAGAATATTGCATAGAAAAGTATACGCGGGAGAAATAGACCTCTAACGAATATAAATAGTGATAGAAGAGAACTACGAGGCTTTATAGCCACGTATCCTTCAAGGACTTTTTTAGCAAATCCTAGCTCAACAAGCTTTTCTAGATGATGCCGTGCACTATTCGGGCTTTTGAAACCCGCTAGACGCTGAACTTCTCTAACCCCAAGAGGCCTGTTCTCTCTTAATAAAATTAGATATACGTACAGTGATGTACCTGACAACACTATTAACGGATCTTTTAATCTAGTCCTCATTACTTCTAGGAGATCATGCACATGTAATCCCCAGTACTATCTAGGCAACACGAAATAACGTATGATTAGCCTAGATATAATAATAGCTATAATCACGGCTATAACCACGGATACTATGGCTACAACAATATCTATCTCAGGGAATTTAGCTTGTTCTTGGGAACTGCTATAAGATTCTACTTTTTCCTCTACACTTGACGTGGAGCTCGTCGTAGTTTGTATCCCTCTTGCCCGTGTTGATGATAGAACAGTAGTCGTGGGAGATGTAGATGTGGTGATAGATTCTATGGTATTCTCGGGTTCTGTTGTCTTGTTAACGATAATTTCCGAGCTTAGAGAAATGAGCTCAGAAACCAGGTTATGCATAGTAATATTACTTGTTGACTCCACTTTCCTCTCGTAGATAGAAATAGGTTTAGTCGTGTAAAGAGATAGACATGATTCGTCGAAATATACTCTAATTTCATAATATTTTGGCATTAAAAGAGCTGTTTTAAATAAGTTAAACACTGTCTTTGGCTCTATGACGATCTGATTGTCAACGTCTATTATCTGTAACGCAACAAGGTTTTTATCATTATTATAGATCGCTATATATGGCTTCCTTTTGATATAAAGGGTTAGGGTGGCATCAACCTTATTATACACATTTATCTCTATTTCGTAGACTACATGGTCATTTACATAAGTTATGTTTCTAACTATTACCTCGACGTCAAAATAATCGATATTGGTGGTAAACGTTGTTGCGAAAACATTACTAGTGCTCAACAGCGAGAATGTAATAGCCGTGACTATTAGAAACATTTTTGATAGCTTGTTCCTGCAAAGATGCCCCATAGTATTCTCCACACGAACACTAAGTCTTATTGTTCCTTATAATACTTAAGTATAGCACACTACTTATATCATGCTTGCCGATAATTTTGTACTAGACTAGTATTTAGAGGTTTTTCATGGAAGGATAAAGGGGAATGGATGATACTACCATAAAATTATCTAAACACGCTATAGCTAGGATGAGGGAGCGGAAAATAAGCCTTGAAGAGGTACACGAAGCTGTAAACGATCCTTTTCAGTTAGTTTATGATATGTGGAACGATGTATATATTGTTGTTTCAATTAGAGGTATAGCGGTAGTCTATGCTCTTCACGGGAAAAATGTTGAAGTCTTAACAGTCTTATCTAGAAGAGAATATGAAGCACTACTATCTAAGCATGGTTCGAAGAGATATAAGGTAATAATGTGAATCTCCATGATATAGATTGATAGGTTATAGTCTTGAAACTATGGGGTTTTAAACCTAAGAGCACATATCTTACCGCCGATATGACTCTAATTATATTTGAATATATTAGGTCTTTTTAATTAATTAAGGATAAGAGAGCACTTATAGGCAATATCTTTGTATCGATGCGAAATTATGTTGGTCGTTTGATAAAGATTTGTTTTTAAAGCTTCTGCCTCTACTATAACAGCCCCCTAACTCCCCGGTTATTGGACCCGTCTATGATAGAGTTTTTCGATATTTTTATTTCCTCCATTTGCTTATATTTGCTAATATTTCTCTAGCAGCCAGATCGGGAACAGTGCTTCTCGCTATAGCTCCACCTATAATGATTATGTCTGCTCCCGCCTTGGGCTATATGGGTTTTGAAGCTTTTTTACTAACCATGGGGCATAAAGGATCGCCTGCATTTAGTCGTCCAAACCACACATATGATCTTGCAAAACATCCTCCTTTACAGTAGTTTTTAATAGGGCATTTTACACATGGTTCTTCCAGGTCTTTTGGATCAACTATATTGGCTATGGTCTCGTTTTCTACATATTCTTCCCAAGCTTTCTTGAATCCTTTGCCCCGTATATTAGTCACTTTTATATCGATTATATCACAGGCAAGTAGTTCACCGCAAGGACTAATGTCTACGACATCATATGTTCTACAGAAATAGTACCTCATATAAGGCGACTTAATGATCAAGGGGGCGAAAGGCATACACCATAATGCTATATTGTATCCCAGTTCATCGGCTTTCTTTTCCGCAGCTTTTACTGCTCTGACAAGATTGCTTCCGTCAATATATATTTTAGTCTCCATAGCCTTTCCAGAAGGCATTACAGGTATTAATGCAGCCTCTTCTGCACCAAGCTCTAATGCCAGATCTATGACCTTTTCTACATAATTGTAATTAAGCCTATTTATAGCCATAACTATTGTAAAGGGGATGTCGTTGTCTCTAAGCATTTTTATGTTCTTGCATGTTTTCTCAAAAGAGCCTACACCCCTAATTGTGTCATGAACCTCTTTGGGCCCGTCAACACTTATGTATAAATAAGCATCTACCTTCTTGAGATAACTCACTATGTCTCTCGGAATATATGTTGCATTTGTAACAATACTTACATCCAGACCAAGGTCATAGATCACGTCTAGAATTCTCCGTATATCACGGTGAATTAATGGCTCTCCTCCAGTAATATTTAAATGATTAATGCCTATTTCAGCCAATTCTCTTACTAGCTCTATTTTTTCATCAAGTGTTAATTCACATAGCTTTCTAAACCTATATGTATAACAGTGCCTACAATTAAGATTACATTTTGCTGTAAATATCCATACTATAAAACTCGGAGATTTATCGTATGTCATGATCCTATACCTTTCCTTCAAGTAGTATGCATGTTCTAAGGATTATGGATATTTAGTACTAATTACTCTAGGCCACATAATCCCTTTCTAGGAACCTCTCTACTTTTCCAAATACCTTATTAACAATTATGGATAAAAACTCTAACATCTACTTAAATGACACTCATGTGAAAGACTATATCCCCTTAATGTTGAAACCATATTAAGCTCTTACAATAGCATAAACAACTTGTTATACGTAAAACAGGTATTGGTGATGTATTGTTGAATGTGTATGATAAATGGCATAATAAGTTCTATGAAAAGATAAGGAATAAACAGCCATTGCTGGGAACGTGGATAACAATACCTCACCCCGAAATAGTTGAGATACTATCTAATCTGCCGTTTGATTGGCTCCTATTTGATATGGAACATGCGCCTCTCTCAATTAGCGATATCGAGAAGATGCTTATGGCTCTTAAAGGAACAGATATAGTTCCTCTAGTTCGTGTTCCATGGAACGATCCTGTAGAGATTAAAAGGGTCTTAGACCTAGGTGTTGGCGGGATAATGGTTCCCCAAGTCAATAACAGGGATGAGGCGATCAGGGCTGTTAAAGCTGTAAGATACCCGCCAGATGGTATTAGAGGTGTAGGGCCGCGGAGATGCATAATGTATGGTTTCTGGGATATTGACGAGTATTTTAACAACTGGAATAAACGAGCTATTATAATAGTACAGATTGAGACGAAATCTGGCTACGAGAATCTAGAAGAAATCATTGGAGTAGATGGCATATCCGGGATATTCGTAGGCCCATTAGACCTCTCGGCTTCACTAGGATTATTTGGTAAAACAGAGTCGCCCGAATTCCTAGATATTCTCCAGGACATTGCTAGAAGAGCTATGAAGTACAATAAGATCATAGGGATAATGGCGAGAACACCAGATTTTGCTAAAAAAGCGCTGGAAATGGGATATAATTTCATATCACTATCACACGACATAAAATACATAATTGAAGGCGCAAAGATATATCTCAACAGGATAGGTATAACAAAATCTAATTAATTAAATAACTGTTTTAAACCACTATTTATAGCACCTTTAAGGATCTTATGCTCTCAATTATTTTTAGCCTATTTTCAATTATTTCCAAGAATTCTTCTCTTGATAAGGAGTTTCTTAATTCACTAAGTTTCATATAAAGCTCCTGATCTCCAAGCACATCTCTTATCCAGTTCAACAAGCGGCCCGACTTTATATGTTCTTTAACTACATCCCATGGAACTAGTTCATACTTTATAGAGACATATAGTTGATGTAAGTTTTTTATACTCAAGGATATGGGTGTAGAAGTTGTTGGTTCCGTAAATATGTACTCTTGACCCTTGTCGAGATGTTTGGTTAGATGGCCTAAGATACTGCTCCTAAATAAAAGCCCCTTGCTAGTAATCTTATACCTGTTTACTTGGACTTCATCGACAAAGCCTAGTTTTATGAGCTCTTTAACGTATCTTTTAGCCGTAGAATAGCTTATTCCTAGTTTTTCAACAACTTGGTCTAAACTCCATGCGCCTTCTACTGGGACAACAAATAAGACTCTATAGAACGATTGTTTTAGCAACATTATCACCTACTATAGCGTGTGAATGTTGTTTGATAAAAGAAAATTTCTCTAATTTCCTCTATATCAATAGTTATGTTGGTGGTGCTAATAATATCTTTTCAGTATTCAATGTTTTCACGGACAATAATATTAGCCCTATACTGAGCAATGCCAAAACCATAATATTGATTAATGGTTCAAAGCTATAGCCTAGTACATAGTTTTGTATAGCCAAAATACTATGCGTGTATGGAATAAAGTATAGAATCGTTCTTAATGGGGCTTGAAGCTTAGTATAATCTACAATAAATCCTGTGAAAAACATTATGGTTCCAGCAACAGCTACAATACTTGCAATATTTGAGGCGCTTCGTATACCCCGGGTTCTCGTGATAAAGGGTAATGCTATAGCTACAGTCACTAATATTGTAAAGAATGCTACAATAGCATGTACAAGTAGGATGTATGGGTCAAGAAAGAATATTGCGCCAGAATAAACCAGTGATATCGAAGTAATGTAGGCTATAAGCCCGAATGCGTCGGCAAGAGCTGTTAGGAGACCCAATAATGAGGCAGCTATGAGCTTACTATATATGATTAACGAGACGTTAACAGGCGACGAAAGAAGCATTTCAATAGTTTTTCTTTCACGCTCACCTATAATTCCATCTATTATAAATGATGTTGCAGGCATTATAACAACACTTAAGGCCAGTACAAGTATTCTAGCTAAGTAACTACGAAATTCTACTTCAAAACCAACAACTTTCCCGCCAATACCAATAAGCACTGTTCTAGTCGATAAAGGATCCAGTAATGATTCTAATGTAGCATTTATTCCAGTCATCTTTACTATAGCATTAACTTTTATCTCAGATAATTTCCTCGAATAAAAATCTATTATAGAGTTGACTAGAGACTCTGCTCTAATAGCTGCTTGTATGCCGGCTCTTCTTAAGACAGTTATTTTGGCCCTCAGAGTGGTGCTTGAAGCATTTCTTGAAAACCCTTTAGGGATTATTATAATTAGATCATATTTTCCGTTTTCAGCGATACTCTCGTTATGCGAGACAACAACATCATAGCCGTATTTTTTAAGTTCATTAGATAGTAGTGATACAAGGTCTTTTGAGCTGATACTAATATTTAAGACAGGGTTATACGATACATTATTGTCTAGATCAATTATGGCTATGTTTACTTCTTGTACCCCCATCAAAGCTATACTAGTTATACCTAGTAATGGAAGAACTATTAGCGGCATGAGTAGGCTTGTCGCTATAGTCTTCTTATCTCTTACAAGATCAGTTAATTCCTTCCACATTAAGGCTTTAAAACGCTCACTTAGGATAAATCCTCTCATATCTCTTCTCCACCTACAGCGTTGATAAATGCTTCTTCTAGGTTTGTAGCATTGTATTTACTTAGTAATTCCTTTGGCGTACCTATTGCAACTATTCTACCTTTATTGATGAAGGCTATTCTATCACACAGATACTCTACTTCAAGCATATTATGGCTAGATAAAATTACTGTTATCCCGGTCTCCTTTACGAAACTCCTTATTGTTTTTCTAACGTTTACAGCAGCATATACGTCAAGACCACTTGTCGGCTCATCAAGTATCACTACATCTGGTTTAGTCATTAATGCTATGGCGAGTAGAAGTCTCCTCTTCATACCCTTGCTATACTCGCTTGCACGATCATATATTCTCTCTCCAAGACCTGAAAGGTTAATCGCTAAATCAATAACATTTTTATCTACGTAACCCAGTCTAAGCCATGAATAAAACTTAAAATGCTCATAACCTGTAAGCCTTGGATATACTTCAGCTTCTTCAGGCAAATAGCCAATATACTTCCGTGCTTCTATAGGATTCTTGATCGCATCAATACCGTTAATGTATACTCTTCCCCGAGTAGGCTTAATGAGTGTGGCTATTATCCTTAATGTTGTTGTCTTGCCTGCACCATTCGGCCCGATGAGGCCGAATATCTCTCCTTTCTTAACTCTAAAACTTACATCTCTAATAGCTACTTTTTCGCCGTATCTCTTGCTAATATTATCAACAACCACTATGTCGTAGCTCATGGCTTGCCCCAATCACTCTAAGCCTATGGTTGATTACAGTGTTTTCACCTAAATATAGTTTGGTTGCATAACTGGAATCAGGATTATTTACTTACTCGTTTTGCATCAAGCCTAGATACTATAAATCGTTCGCCACCAAAGTATTTTACACGATATACTTCATCTTTATGAAAACCTTGTTTTATCCTTAAATCAGCTTCGCCATTTTCTATTGCTTCAAAAAGTGTTGTCTCAGGGATATACAGGTTGCATAATCCGCATAATAATCCTTTTTTCTCAAAATCCATGGGTGTCCCATCATTAGGGCATATTGCTTTTGCACTTGCTAATTCTCTGATAGGTAGTCTTTCAGGATAATATCTTAGGGCCCATAGTCTCCACGGGCCGAAGTATTTGTCATAGTAATTTCCGCCACGGCGGTATGGGATATAGTACTTAGTTAGTACTCCGATATCGATTAGTGTTTTTATTAGATCTTCTCGAAGAGCCCACATGTTTCTCCATCCTTTACAGATAATTATGACACTACCCTCGCTCCCCGTATAGATGTCGGGTTCTCGGTATTCCGCCCAACATTCCCCCGATTTCTCAATGATTTTCTCCACGACTCTAACTACTTTGCTTAATTCTTCTGGATCATCTGTCACATATACTATTTTCCAACAATCCATTGCTTTAGAAGATGGTTTATTTAGTCTCTTAGTTTCTTCTATACATTGTCTACAATATTCCCTAATAGAGTCTTCACTAATGGTTTTAGGGGTTATTAATTTCCATTGTCTTCTATCCATGTGCATCCCTTTTCTGATTACGTTATCTAGGTTGAAGTATTATTGGTAGTGAACTAGTTTCATTACCCGTCATGATTATTATTATGTTAGCATCTTCTATGTTTTGAAGCATCCATAGTCTTGCCACGTAAGGGTCTCCAGTAGCATTTAATACTAGGATTAATGCCTCTCTTGTCCCTTCAGCCTTCAAGATTGTTGCATTTTTATGTGCTTCAGCATTAATCACTATCGACGTTGCATTTGCTCTAGCCAAGGTTACTATTCTTTCAGCCTCGTATTGTGCTGCTATCTTCCTCTGATATGCAGCTACTTTTTCTTGAATAGCCAGCTCTATGGTTTCAGGCAATATTATTGATTTAAGGTTTACTTGATGTAATTGTATAGCTTTTAACGTTGGGTCTTCTTTAACAGCGTTTCTAAATACGTCCTCGATCTCCCTAGCTATACGGTCTCTTTCAGTAATAACCTCTTCTACACTATACTTTGATATAACGTCTTTAACTATTTGTTCTAGTAAAGGCTTCAGACGTTGTTCCTCATAGTCTATTCTTGGATAATGTTTCGCGAGATCAGGGAACAAATTAGGGTTTATAGAATAGGTAAACGTCATTTCAACAGATATTTCAACACCATCATTAGTCAGAGCCTTTATGGCGGGATAGTCGGCGTTAGGCGCCGTAGACAATTCTATATAGTCTATTGTATAGAAGTCTCTTATTACGCCTTGCCAGGGTAGCTTGAAGAAGAATGCTGGACCTATTATAGGCTGTTCTGATACAGAACGGGTTATGGGATCATAAATTACAGCGACTTCTCCTGGCCCAATACTCTGTAGAGTCGTAGACACTAAAACCACAATTATTAATGCAACCGCTATGGCCACTATGGTGAATAATCTTAGAAATTTCTTGAACCGCGTAATAGGTCTTCTACGCTCAAATTCGATAGGGATCTCGCCGTCCTCCATAGATATACACCAGCTCTAACCATTAATCAAAGACATTTCATCGCATACTATATATCCTTTATCAATAAAACTCATTATTCCTCTTTTGACTCCAATAATTTAGATAAAGTCTCTCTTGTAACAACTATATGGTCTTCTTTAAGTATAATCCTCGCATCATCCGAGATCCTTATTTCATTATCTTTCCGCTTCTTTAATACATTATATAGCTCCATAAATCTCCTATAATACTGGTTTCTAGGAAAATACCAGAATAGGGCTTCTAGCTCTATCTTCAAGGATTTTTGGCCGGCTGTCTCCATAAGACTCTTTAGCATCTTTCCACGCGACTTTAGATAGTTTCTTAACGTCTCTAAGAACAATATTATTTCTCTATCCTCTGAAATTTCACTTCACCTAGAGTAATCTTAATCTTGTAGTATAAGATATATCGTTTACATAATGGGTGTAAGGAGTTTTGAAAATATTAGCCGTTTCCGACATCCATTGTAGTTTCCACTATAGCTCTGTTATCGCCCTAGAGGCTGTAAAAAATAATTGTGATCTCATATTGATAGCTGGCGACATAGAGTGTACAGATCCTTTAGAAGAATTTATTGCAACTGGTATAAGGGTATTTGGTGTTACAGGGAATCTAGATGATCCATACATATACAGGTTTATGAAGGAAAGAAACATAGCTATCGACGGTAATGTAACCTATTATTCAAGTGTTAGAATTATCGGGCTAGGTGGATTAAGTCTGAAGTCAAATATTGAGAGAGTTAAAAAGACGCTAGAACAAGATAAAGAAGAAAAGAAGACCATAGTATTGAGCCATTACCCGGCCTACGGGTTCAATGATGTAGTCTATAGTGGATATCATGCAGGCTTGCATGAATTAAAAGAATTCATAGAAGAATATAAGCCAGTGTTGTTTATTCACGGTCATATACATGAGGCTAGAGGCGTAGCTAAATATCATAATACAGTAATAGTGAATCCTGGTCCAGCAATGCACGGATATTACGCTATAATTGATCTAAATGAGGAGATAAAGGTTGACCTTAGACAAGTCTAGTCTCGATAAAATAGCTAATATGCTAAATGAGTCAAGCTATACAGTACTCATGGTGGGTCAGGGACTATTAAGAGAATTAGATGTAACACTACCAACACCATATGAAGTCTCCTTATGGAATAAGGTGGGAAAGTTTTATACGCTTGAAGGATTCTTTAAAGACCCTGTTAATGCGTGGAAGCATTACAAGGATCTTTACTTAAGGATAGAGAATGCGAATAAACACAAAATAATCGAGCATCTCAAGACCCTTTTTAATAAAGGTTACATACAGTCAATGATTACAACATGTATAAACGGGTTTTCAGAGCTTATAGAGACAGGAAACATAATTGAGCTCTATGGCTCAATACTTAAAAGTCACTGTACTACGAACGAGCACAGCTTTAAGACGAGAGACGTTATAGACAAGTTTCCAGAACCCCTATGTCCCTACGATAAAAGCCCTGTAAGACCATCAATAACCTTCTATAACGAAAACATAAAGCATCGTGAATGGCTTAGAGCCCTGATCGAGGTAGAGTCGGCGGAACTAGTCTTAGTTCTCAGCAGTAATGAAGACGAATTTGAGTCTCCAGTAAATATGTTGCCTATTCTAGCTAAATTAAATGGCTCACGCTTAATTGTGGTTAATGAAACACGTTCTCTTCTAAAAGATATAGCGGACGTATTTATTGAACATAGTTTATTAAAGTTTATTGAGAAGCTAGCTAAAATCCTTTAATCTTATGGTAAACACCTTTTACAACTCCTGAGATATATATTTAACTGATACTTGATGTAGAGAAAATGGGATAAATCACCGACGCAGACTATATGGGGTGTCTATTTTGCATGAAAAACTAGACGCGCTTTTTAAGCCGAGAAGTGTAGCTGTCATAGGCGCTTCCCGAAAACCAGGTAAAATAGGATATACTATCCTGAAAAATATCATAGATTATGGATTTAAAGGAAAGATCTATCCCGTAAACCCGGCAGCTACAGAAATACTCGGCCATAAAGCCTATCCATCAGTCCTAGACATTCCTGATGAAGTTGATATGGCTGTGATTGCTATTCCAGCAGACAAGGTTCTTGATGTAGCAGAACAGTGTGGTAAGAAAGGAGTTAAAGTGCTTGTTGTAATTACATCTGGTTTTGGTGAAGTAGGCAATAAGGAAGCTGAAGAAAAGCTTGTTGAAATAGCTAGGAAATACGGAATGAGGATCCTGGGTCCAAATATCTTTGGTATAGCATATACTCCAAGTAGGTTAAACGCGACATTCGGTCCACCGGAATTGAGGGAAGGAAGTATAGCGTTTATCTCACAGAGCGGGGCATTAGGGATAGCCCTTATGGGATGGACTTATATGGAGGAAATAGGATTAAGTGCTGTTGTAAGCATGGGCAATATGGCTGACCTCGATGTGGCAGAGGTCTCGGAATATTTTGCTGAAGACGAGAACACGCGTGTAATAACGATATATTTGGAGGGATTAAAGCCTGGTACAGGAAAAAGGTTCATCGAGATAATGAGGAAGGTTTCACTAAAGAAGCCTGTTATCGTGATCAAAGCTGGAAGGAGTAAAAGAGGTGCTATGGCTGTAGCAAGTCATACTGGAAGCCTTGCTGGAGCAGACCAGGTGTATGACGCCGCCTTTAAGCAATCAGGAGTACTCCGTGCCTATACCGTTGAAGAAATGTTTGATTGGGCTAGAGCTTTCGCATATCAGCCAGTACCAAAAGGTGAGAGAACAATCATAATAACTAATGGTGGAGGTGTTGGCGTATTAGCGACTGATGCTGCCGAAGAATATGGTGTCCCATTGCTTGTTCCGAGCGAGGAGTTGAAGTCAAAGTTGAGAGAGACGATGCCATGGTTTGGGAGTCCACGTAACCCTGTAGACTTAACTGGGCAGGCAGGCGTAGAAAATTACGTCAAGGCGCTAGAGGTAGCCTATAATAGTGATGAAGTTGACAACATAATAGTCCTATATTGTCGTACAGCAATATTAGACCCGCTTGAATTAGCCAAAGCTATTGTTGAAGTAGCGAATAAGCATGCTGATAAAGGCAAGCCTTTACTAGCTGGTCTAGTCGGTGGAAGAGACGTTTATGAAGCAATAAGATATCTAAACAGGAATAAGATACCTGCATACCCAAGCCCCGAAAGAGCTGTATCAAGCCTTGCAACAATGCTAAGGTATAAGAGGTTTAGAGAGAAATTGCTCAAAGAACACGAGAGTAAAGCCTGACAATATAGGATAAAAATTAAAGTTATTTCATAAAACTAACCATAACTTTAATTTCGTCTCCACACCAAAATTCAAGTTCTTCCGGAGATTCATGAATAACACTTCCTCTTTCATCAATAATTCTTATCTTACCGTAAAGCGGTAGCTCATTCCATGAAACAGGGATATTACATTCCTCGTTTTTAACAACACATTGTTTCCTAACATTCTTACCTATTATCTCTACTCCATAGCCTTTCGGCAATCCAGTAAATCTTATTGCATCACCACTACAGATCCTGAAGTACTTTTGTGTAATTACTCCTGGCTCGCCTACAGGCGGGATCCAGCCCAAGACGGCTTCTGCGAAAGCGTAGCGGTTATAGAAGTAGTACTTAAGCCTGTGATACCCTTTTTCTAGAAACACGGGATCGCTTACATAAGTTGTCGGAGGCTGATCCTTCCATGCATCGATGACGAGTTTTTCATCAATCCATAATCTGCTACCGTCATCCGTCGTTATATAGAATCTATATTCCCCTGAGCTGGGAACGTATAAATAACCCAGCCACATGACAGCAAAGAACTCTGCGGGAACACCTGCAGTAGGTTTATCCCACCAAACATAGTTAATCCATGGATGTATCTCCTTTTTAATAGGCTTAAGCTTCTCAAGATCCTCTGGAGGTTTTTCTCCACGCCAGGTATAGAAGTATGCTAGAAGCCCTTGTTGAAGCGTCGACTTAGACTTGTATAGTATTACGCTAGGTTTAGACAAAATGGTATCACCCATCTCCTGTTTACAGTAGAATTATTAGTGTTTTATAGTATAAAAATTCAGGTTTATGGCAGTGGTCTAGCCATGATATATGCATCTTCGCCGTCAAGATAATATGAGTGCGCGATTTTCATAACCCTGTATCCTAGTTTCTCATAAAGGCTTATTGCTGGTGTATTACTCACTCTTACTTCAAGATATGTTTCACTACACTTGTATTCTTCATACCCAGACTTCATTGCATGAGCCATTAATGCATATCCTAACCCTCTCCTCCTATATAATGGTAGAACAGCTATACTCACTATATGTAGACTGCGTGCTAGAAACTTCTTGAAGAATCCAGGCTTCCATTCAACCCTGGTCATTACGTATCCAACAACCTCTCCTTCAGGTGATTGGGCGACGTAAAAGGCTTTTCCATAATGTTTTAACAAATCCTCGAAAAAGTAAACGGGATAGTTTTCGGGCAAACACTTCCTGTTGATGTAAACAACTCTCTCTATATCATCTTGTCTAGCATTTCTTATAATAAATCCAGGTGCTTTCGTCTTAAGAATTTCTAGAGCATTACTATATATGGTCTCTACATGAATACTCGTATTGCTCAATTCTAATCACCAATACTAGATTACCAAGATATATCTTACCATACTTAGGAAATTATATAGTTCTAAACCACATTATCCCATAATAATGACGTCTTGTTGTCTGAATAATTTTTTTCCAAGAGTGTCAAGTATTAAGTGAGTGACTAGGTGATGTGTATGGAGCCTCCTCATAGATACGTGTATGCTCCATTGGCCGAGCGTAAGATAATCTTGGGAGTCACTAGTAGTTCTGCCATATATAGAGCAATAGATCTTTCAAGAGAATTGATCAGGATGGGTGCGGAAGTAAAGGTTTTCATGACTGAAAAGGCAATGGAGTTTGTCTCGCCAATATTATTCTCATGGGCTACAGGCAGCGACCCTGTTGTCGAATTGACTGGAAAGGCTGAGCATATAAGATATGGGAAAGAATATGATGCCATGATAATAGCTCCATGCACCATAAATACTCTATCTAAAATAGCTCATGGCATTGGTGATAACCCGGTAACATTAACAGCTATAACATTTTTGGGCTTAAGGAAGAAGCTAATAATAGTTCCAGCCATGAACATAAATCTATACAAGAGTCCGCAATATGCTCGCGCCGAGAGCATATTAAAAGAGTATGGTGCTATAATCATAAAACCATTTATCATTGAAGATAAAGCAAAGTTTCCGCCAATAAGTGACTTGGCGAGAATAATTGATGCAGCAATTAATCGCGGAAGAGATCTTGAAGGCATAAATGTCCTTATAACAGCAGGGCCTACAAGAGAATACATTGACCCAGTAAGGGTCATAACAAACCCGAGTAGTGGTTTAATGGGGGTTCTCTTGGCTCTAGAGTTCTATGGACGGGGAGCAAATGTTACTCTAATTCACGGGCCTTTAACCGTAAAGCCGCCTTATGTCACCAGGAATATTGAAGTCGAAACAACTGAGGATATGGCTAAAGCAGTTCATGATCTCTCTAGTAAGGTCGACTATGATGTGATGATTTTTGCGGGAGCTCCGGCCGATTATGCTCCTGTAAGGATGTTTAAAGAGAAAATACCGTCACGTAAGGGCGAGATTACTCTATTGCTTAAGCCTTCGCCTAAGGTGATAAAGAATATTGTTAGAAAGCCAAGGGTTCTAGTAGGTTTTGCTGCTGAAACAGTAGGCTCGCTAGATGAGCTTGTCGAGAAAGCTCGCGAGAAACTATATGATTATAATGCAGACCTTATTGTAGGCAATATTGTTGGGAGAAAAGATGAAGGATTTGGCAAAGAGTTCTTACACGCCTGCCTAGTATGGAGTGATGGTTTCGAGTGTCTAGGAACTATACATAAGGCTTATCTTGCTAGAAAAATTGCTGACTGGGTGGTAAAAAGGCTTGGTCATTAAAATCACTATACCACTTCATGTAACAGGTTTTTGGAAGCCCATATATGCGAAAACACCATTATATACAGGGAGTATTGGTGCCGGAATAAACTTAAGCGAATGCCTCACCGTATATGCGGAAAAATCTAGTGAGAACACATTGTTTTATAACGAGAAGAAAATCCATTTTCCAACAATAGACTACGTATTTAACAAAATACCATGCAGAATTAAAGTAAGAGCATATAGTAAGGGTGTTCTAGGGGCAGGGTACGGGTTAAGTGGAGCATTAGCATTAGGGGTCTCTATTGCCGGACTAATATTATGTAAGGAGAAAACTACACTCGAGGAGGCAGCATCAAGAGCTCACGTAGCCGAAGTCCTAGCGTCAACCGGTCTCGGTGACGTTATAGCAGAATATTATGGGGGATTTGAGGCGAGAATTCGTCCCGGGCCTCCGGGAATAGGAATGGTTGTAAAATTACCTGTTGACCCTTCAGTAAGAATTGTGGCCATATCGTTAGGGACTTATGAGACTAGGGCAATGCTTCAACAATATGGTCCTAAGCATGGATTGCTTGCAAGTAGTTACCTGGATCAATTGCTTAAGAACCCCGATATACTGTATTTCATGGAATTATCTAGAAGTTTTACCAAACAGTTATTTGATTACTCTCTTGCCGAGAAGACTATATCTCCCATACGGAGGCTTATACTAGATTACTACCTTAAAAAGAGAGTATTAGTGTTACTAGTGGAAAAAGACCGTGTTAATGATATTACAGATTATCTTGAGAAAAACAATATAGGCTATATTGTCTCGAGAGTAAAGTATAGTGGCGTGGAAATAGAGTACTAGGTGAGACATTAAATGCATATACCTCCAACACATCCACGTAGAGAAAGCCTCTTAATAAGAGAGAAAATAGTTAACGGTTATAAACAAGGTATTGTCGCTCTTGAAGGACTTATCGCGCATGGACGTGGAGAAGCTTTCGACTACATACTTGGAGAAAAAACACACAAGCCAGCGTTAAAAGCTATAGAAGCAGCTGCCGCTGCACTATTACTAGCTAAATACCCGGTCATATCAGTAAACGGTAATACGGCTGCCTTAGTTGCTAAAGAAGTTGTTGAGTTAGCTAAGCTGACTAATTCCAAAATTGAAGTAAACTTGTTCTACAGGACATTAAGTAGGGAGAAGGCGATAGCAGATTGGCTTAAGAAACATGGTGCTGAAGAAGTACTTGGTGTAGGCGAAGACGCTTCTGCAACTATACCAGAACTCTTTAGTGAAAGACGGAGAGTTAGTCCACGTGGAATACTCAAAGCGGATGTCGTCTTAGTACCTTTAGAGGACGGGGACAGAACCGAGGCTTTAAGGAAAATAGGTAAGTTTGTGATAGCTATAGACATAAATCCGTTTTCTAGAACAGCTCGTGCGGCAAATATAACGATAGTAGACAATATTGTAAGAGCCATGCCATTGTTAATAGAATATGTGAAAACACTAAAGAACCGTGACAAAGAATATTTAAAGGATATAGTCGCAAACTTTGACAACGATCGCAACTTGAGAGAGATGGTAGAATTAATACTGAATAGATTAAAGGAAGTTTCATCAAACAAGATGATATTAGAGCTTCCAAAAACAACGCTCTCAACATAACAGCTAAGATTATAGTGTAATCTCATATATGTCTCCATAAAGTTAATGGTGTTAGAAGCTCTTCTCTCAATAGAGGATATGTCTGTCCTTTCCTAATCCTATCCAGCGCCTTGGTTAATACTACAGCATCTAAAGCTATGGTAGCTAATATTGTTGCTAGACCAGCATACTTCCCCCATATTCTATGCCAGTATTCTTCAGCATCACTCTCACTTACTTTATATGCCTCGACTATTATTCTCTTGAGCCATCGATCTATAGGTGCCTTATCGTATCTTCTACACGATAATACTAATGCTAGTCTAGCAGTATATGGGCCTATACCTTTAATTCTAGTTAATTCCTTTTCATCGATCGGGGCTCCTATTGTATCAGATAATTCTTTTCTATTAAACAACTGTGCCAGCCTCCGGATGATACTTGATCTATAGCCTAGTTTGCATGACCTAAGCTGTTGTTCTGAAGCACGGGCTACGTCCAAGGGGCTAGGCAGTATAATGGTTTCTCCAAATCCCTTAATGTAAACATGTTTTCCCAAAGTCTTATACAATAATGCAAGCATCCTCCATCCTTGTTTAAAACTAGCATTTTGCTGGCATACACCAATAAGTAGTGATTGCCATAAACTTGTTCCACGAATTCTTATTCCACGCAAGACTTTATATGATCTAGATAACAAGGAGTCGTTTTTCCATATTTCATAGAACTCGCTTAGATCCTCATTAACTCCAAGTATCCATGCTGTCTTTTCAACAACATCACTCACATCGATTTCTCTTGTCCTAGAATATATCGATGCTTCAAGTTTGTTTCTTTCTACCTCTTCAACTAAAACCACGACGTTATCATTTATTGGGAGGACAAGTTTCGAACCATTATAATACCATGAAAAGTTGTAAGCTGAAGCTGTTAACCTAAAGCTATAATCTTCTACACCTACATCGATCTTCTCTTTCGAGACAATATTATATTTCAAGGAGTATCCACTCTAATATATCTTTGATATAATATTATAAATGAGGGTAAAAATTAAAGTAAGTGTTTAAAACGTGTTCTTATGCTTTGGCTCCTTTGAAGCAATATATTTTAATAATTTTTCATACTCCTCTTTCTTCATAGTAAAATAGTGTTCTTTCGACGGAAATACTCCTTCTCTAACTTCTCTAGCATATTGTGATACAGCTTGAACTACTATTGACGCTAAGTCGACATATTTCTTAGCAAATGGGGGTATATGCTCACTCAACCCAAGAATATCGTGAAGGACTAGTACCTGTCCATCACAGTATGGTCCGCTGCCTATACATATTGTTGGAATATTTACTTTCTTAGTTACTATTTCTGCTACTTCGCTTGCTGTATGCTCAATCACTATTGCGAAAGCACCAGCATCCTCTAATGCTTTCGCGTCATCAATTATCTTTTCGGCTTCATGTACATACTTACCTCTCTTCTTATATCCACCAAACAATAGATATCTTTGCGGGGTAAGACCTATATGCCCCATCACGGGTATTCCTGCTTTCACCATGGCCTCGACTTTGTCAACTATCTCCACACCGCCTTCGACCTTAACAGCCTCTGCACCAGCTTTAAGTAATAAGCCAGCGTTACGTACAGCTTCTTCACGACTAACCTCGTAGCTTAGAAAAGGCATGTCACCTACTATTAATGCCCTAGGTTTTGCAGCGGCAACAGCTTTCACATGATGTATCATATCGTCCATGGTTACCGGTATAGTTGAGGAAAGCCCATGCATCACCATGCCCACGCTATCGCCTACTAGAATAACGTCGACGCCAGCCTTATCAACAAGCCTGGCGAAAGCATAATCATATGCTGTTATCATGACAATCTTCTTCTTCCCCTTCATCTTGAGTATATCCTTTACAGTCACCTTATCCATTAATAACACCATGACAATATCTCGAGCTAATTATAGCTTTAGTAAAGTTAATATAGATATAGATTTCACCTGGTCAGGGCATGGACAAGCAGCTATAAAGATATAGGCATGGAATGAAGTTTTGTTTTTTGTTCATGAACTATTAGATGACTTAGTGCTCGAAACCTGTAATGTTTCTAAAACTAGCTTATATCATTGAGTGGGCTGTATCAGTCTTTCCTCTACAGCATGAATGAGCTCGGTTATTATCTTGTTTGCTATAGGGTTTAAACCATGTTTTTCTAAGACTTCTACTATGAATCCATTTATGTAGTCTATTTCTGTTCTTCTATTATTTAATATGTCCTGGACCATGCTCGAGTAATTTTCTTTTGTGATCTCAACTATCCTTAATACGTACTTGTATAGCCTATTAAGGTCTAGGTCTATATTGTCGGTTATTTTTGCAGCAATAACTAGCTCCTTAAGTATTAAGTAAGCTATTTCCCTTAGATGCTTTGATTCATAGATAATTCTGTTTTTAGCCCTCATTAACGCTGTCAACGGGTTTATTACGGCATTAATTGCTAATTTAAGCCACCTGTATTTATCGATAAACACGGTTATTCTTGTAGGACAACCACCTATTCTTAATCTTAGAGCTAGTTCAGGTAACAAGTAATGAAAGCCTTGTTTCTGACCAAATATTATCTCTCCAATACCTCTTTCTTCGATAGTATATTTATTAACTCTATAGGCGCCGATATTAACTACTCCTAAAGCCACTCTATTATAGCCGAATTCTCTTGCCAACAACTCATAACTACCAAACCCGTTTTGTAGGCTTACAATAAGGCTGTATTCGTAGGCTAAATCCTTAATTAGATCAAGAGTTTTTTTGACATCATATGCTTTTACCGCACATAAAATCACGTCACATTTTTCTCCGGGCATAGTATAGTGTCTGGGCTTTATAGGAACAAGATAATCTCTCCCTTTACTAATAATGGTGATTCCGCCATTATATGATATTTCCCTAACGCTATCCCAGCTACCGTAATATACTGTTATATCGTTTATACCTGCTCTATACAGGAAATATGCTAATAATCCTCCGATCGCTCCGCCTCCTATTATACAATACTTCAATATAATCAACACCATCTAGATAGTATTGAGAAGCCTTATTACAATATTAGCTAGGTCGTGAGGATCTTTTCCAAATACGTAGATTATGGATTCTAGCCCCAGGCCGCCTTCATCAGCTATTACGTCAATTACTCTGGGCCTTATTCGTTCAATCTCCTTGGTAATCTCCTCCTCAAAGTTTTCTCTGCTTGAATGGGGCCCTGTTTTAATTATCCTAAGACCCATTGACCCTAGTTTATCTTTGAATGCCTTATCATATCTTAACGTAATACATGCGTTTTTATATGGATCATATTTTTTGACAATAAATAGGATTTTAGCAGTATGCCTACTACCCCCTCTTACAGGTCTACCGACAGCTATAACCTTGTTATTCATTTTGACTATGCGGCCTGGAACAGCAATATATTCACTAGGCTTCTTTGCATCAGGTGGTGAGTAGACGATGTTCATTCCAACTTCTGGGACGAGTTTGTATGCTTTAGGATGAGAGATTATCCTATTCAACGCTTCTTCAAATTCCATGATATATGGATCTGGGGGTTTTTCTCGAAACACTTGTTTACATACATTACAATTCTCTGGTAAGAGAGGATAGTATCGCCTATGTAGTCTACAGATACTGCCCGAGGCAAGAAGATAATTAATCATGTGAAGAAGCATTACCTGATATCTTAATGTATCTCCTCGATAAAGAGTATCCGATAACATTTTTACAAATCTGAGGATCTCGTCACCATTTATACCAGAATCAATGAGGCGTTTTAAGTAGTGTTCTCTAGGATATGACAGGTACTTATTAACCATTGATTGCGACATACCCATTAATTTTGCTATATATAGTTGGCTAAACCCCTTATCTTTCAGATCATGTATTATTAGCCCCTTTATTTCTGGAAGTACATACTTAACAATAAGCTCATAGGGTATCATTTTAATTTCTCCTACATTAAGTGATTCAAAAAGTGAATAATATTTGCTATTCTTCTATAACGTTCCCCGCTCACCGTAATTAGAGGTATTTAGAAGTAACTAGAATTCACGGTGAGTAGTTCATCACGCTTCCTCTTGAGGCCCCTCACTGCAGGGGCTCGCTCCTAGTTGCCTAGGGGTTCATAGCCCTACGGCTCTCGGAACCCCGAGGTCACCGATCAAATTTATAACCTCTGAGGTTATAAATCTTTCCAAGCACCAATCTATGGATTGCATGCGGAGTACATAGACCCCGAGGGGACAGCGCACTCAAAAGAACATGATGAAATAATGAGAAGATATGGCTTGGATAAGCATACAGCATCAGCATATATTATAGCATTAAAGAGTATTGAAAAGTGATTAAAAAGCATTTAAAGTATCAACAAGTTAGAGACAGCCTTTCTTCCACATAATCTTTACTATGGTATCTGGGTACATTCTTTTCTCTTTCCAGCTTACTTGATATGGTATTAGCTAGTAATAGTATCTCATTGAGGATTTTTATTTCGTTGCTAAAGATATCCATGTATTCGCTCATCTCATCAAGTATTTCAACAACATGCTTAAGATCATTAAATACCATCTTTTTGAACAACTTTTTATCATTTTTAGTTAGCGAAGACTTTAGGGCCATGGATCTTAGGAGCTTTAACATTCTTATGGGTTCGAGACTCCTATATTTGATCCTCATATACGTTATTTTTGGATCCTCTAAAGCTGTAGGATGGCCCATGTATTCGTCTAAAGCATCTTTAACAGCATCGAGATCCACGAAACTATACCATTTCTGAGTACTTGATTCATAAGACTTGTATATCAATCCATATTCTTTCTCTAGTATACGTAGCAAGTTTGATGGATTGTAATTGATACCGCTTGATCTTAATCTCATAACTAGTTGTGAATAGCTAAAATCACCCATTTTTTTAAGTCTACTTGAGTTCTCATAACTTAGTTCAACGGCTGTTTTTAACACAATTAGTCCTTTATCACCATACTTCTCAATGAATTCTATGGCACGTGCTTTAACCACACTGCTTGCTTCAATATACACTCGTTCTCACCATAGAAAGGTCAGAATACTACTAGTCATCGGGTTTTATTAATACTTATCTGCTTTCACATCGGAATGCATGAAGAGAGTAAACTTATTATTTTCTATATGAAGCTATTTTTCTAAGTATAATATCAAGGATTCTCCCATCATAATATATTGTACCAATTACTATGACATATTGGAATAAGGTTAAAAACAAACTATATAGTGCATAAAAAACATCACAGAATATCATTGCTGATAAAGAATCAAGTAATCTCCATAAGAATTTATTTGGTTCCTCTATATGGGCGTGAAACCACCAGCTCACAGGGAAAAATATGGGCCATAATCCAATGTATAGTGCTGTGAATATAGACAATAGCTTTATACCGTGATGTCTTATTTTAGCAAACAGTATTATGAGGAAAGCTATAGTTAATATAAGGTATTGGTGATTAACTCTCCAGTATGTTGCCGTGAATACTATGTAAGATAATGCTATAGACTCAACAATCTTCTTCGTACTAAACAAGTAGGCAAGCACAATACAATATAGCAGCCCCATTAATACATACCAGGACGTAATGAGCCATAAAGTATCGCATCCGGGACATTTGTCATGTATTAATGTCGCTATACTTGAAATTCCATTAAAGCTATAGGCTATAGGGTAGGTATAGTTTGGCTCCGATGAAAATAAGATAACGTTAAACATGTTAATTATTGAGTGTGGACAAAACATGATTATAGGTGTCATAACTATTATGGCTGATAAAATCAAACCTTTTAGGAACCTGGCATAGTCTTTCTTAATAAATGTTAAATAAAGTATCATCGTCAATATTGGTAGTAATGTCACGTGTTTAGTTAGTAATGATAGGGAGGCAAAGATTCCTGCAAGGAACTTATTCTTATCCAAACAAATTAGTGTTATCATCAAGAAAAATAAAGACAATTGATCAAACATACCATATATTGCTGAAATATATATTGTCATAGGATTTAAGTAATATATTGTGAGCGCTAAGATTCCCAACACGTATCCATGTCTCTCCCTTATATATTTGTACAATAGAATGGCTACAAGTGTATCAAAGAATATTAGCACTGATTTCACTGCTACAATCCAGTCTGTAGGAACATAAACTATGTAGGTATCATGATGCCATAACGTCTTTATAGGTGATTGTACGAATAACCTTAGTATTCCAAGAACATAAATCCATATAGGCCCATAATTATATGGCCAATTATATGGCCATTTCTCCTCAATCCAATGACTTGCATCAGCGTAATTATAAAAGCAGAATCCATGTCTGAGGAAAGTGTCTGCAAAACCTGCAAACTGGGCTATGTCAGAGCCCGTTGAAAATGGCGCTAGTATACATCTCACTATAAGCCCTATGGCGAGTATTATTAGTATGGCAATCAATCTTTTATTCAACATGTTCATCCTAACTTCATAGTTATTACCCAGTATCAGCATCTATTATGAAACCCCTATATTCTTTAACACCTATTAGTATTCTCGAGTAGTTTAGGTCTTTGCTATACTGTAAAATACCTTCAATAACGCGATTACCTTCCTCAAAGAGTAGTGGTAGAAACAGGTTTTCGAAACTAACCACTTCTTTGATCGGATGTATTACTGTACCCGAGATCCTAGATAACACCATATAGTCTTTTAACAAAGCTCTTGAGGGATAGTTTAACGTCTTATAGGTGTTCTCGACACGCGCTTTGATCCTTACAACTCCTATAGTTTTCCATGTAACACCAGGATAAGGCTCTACATAATCTAGTGAATAAGTTATAGAGTACTCCTTAGTATTACTCATCAACCCCCGACGCCAGATCCTATAGGCTTTCATTACATGATGTACTTCTAGACCCAGCTCTCTGGATAATCTCTTACACCACTCATATAGTTTTGTTTTATTGAAAGGCTTGAATCCCTCTACTACACCCTCACTCAAGACCTCTATTACTTTTCTCGAAGAGCTCTCACCATAGATTACGTAGTCTATATCGCTTATCAGGGGATTATGTATCCTGGGTAATATAGAACCCGTTATACCAATGTTTGAGAGAGGAATATTTGCTTCCCTAGCCAGGATTGATGCATAATAGCCTGCCATTTCCTCAATACTATCCTGCGGCTTAACGATCATTTCGTAAACTCTTTTGACGGGATCATATATCTTCTTAATAACAGATTCTGGTGTAGCTGGAATATACGCGTCATAATATGGATCATATAATTTCACATAATAGTGGTCGTGAACAGCCTTAGGACTATAGGTTCTAAATGCTCTCTTGTAGCAGACTCCCTTCTTACACCACGGTGTCTTATTCTTTGAAGGCTTGTACTTAGCATAAGAGTATATGTATCCAGGGGGATGTCTATTGCCTACGACCGTATATAGCACACCCTCATAGTCCTCAATGTAGTAATGATCCAGAATCATTGGTGATCGCCACAGGCTTCAATACACCATGATCGGGTACTAGCACTTCTTTATCATTATGTGTTTCTAATCTCCCATATACATAAGCTGCTATCCCTTTTTCTAACTCTGTATATCTAAGCCTGTATGTCGCCATTAAGACGGTTTTATCAGTGTTTAATAATCTAACTTCGTAATAAGCTGGCGTAGTATAACTCCTAATCACTCTAACGATCTCTACTAGCCCCTTGTATTCAATAAAATCATTTACTTCATCAATACACTCGTTAACACCTTTTTCATAGGGGACCAATCTAATACTATACCTTACACCTTTATACACTCCTTGTAAGACACTATTCTTCCTCAAGAATTCATAGTCACTTAACTGTATATCCTTGTGCTTACTCATATATTCCTTAATAAGATCCATGCCTTGTAATGCTCTTGTAACTCCATCAGCCCTTAGATCTAATAGTAGTCTATAAGCTTTTTCACAGTTCTTTTCACCATATATTACTAGATCGATATCATTAGCAGTGTAAATTAATGGTAAAGCTCTACTGCCCGTTACATAGATGTAATCCTCACTTATCCCAGCGTCGATAAATAACCTCATGATCTCTCTAGTGGTATAGTCTGGCCGTGTTTGAAGAAAATATGATCTATTTAATGGAATTACTGGTACTCTCATTTTTAAGCAGTTCCAAAATATACTTGGTAGCTCCGTATTTGCTGCAACTTTCCTAAAAGGTATTGAGTTAACTATGTATCTAGGATAGGCTATTATGTGCCCAGGCGGATGTTGAAACCCCTTAACAACCCATACGACTCCCTTATATGTGAACAATTCTCCTTCCAGTAGCCTTGGTAGGATGTAATTATGGTGCATCAATCAACTATCCTCTCGCATCTAGGTTTTAACCCGACTTTTCTCTCAATAACGGATTTCAGTAATTCGATTAAATAACCCTCTTCTCCAGGAAGACCTTCAAATACCACTTCTCCATTAAATACTATTTTAGGATACTCATCGCTGGTATTTTTTACAGTAAACACTAATTTAATACCATACTCTTCTTCAACTATATCACGAACCTCCTTAAACCATAGCTCGAGAGTTCTTCGCAGATAACTTGGCCTGCCCCAAATTTCGAATTTTACTTCCAAGGATAACACCCATAATGTCTTATAAAGTTGCTTGTTTACGATGTAGCAACATTATATGTCTTGTTTTAGTTTATGGAGTATTGTTTTATACTCTCCTCGAGAACCAACATTAAAATCTTACTTAATGCATTGACTAGTCAAGTTCTATCTAGCTGAGGTAGATAAGTGTATAGGAGCACTATCTTTAGCTCACCATATGATCTAGAAATTAAAGGAGCTAAGATGATATTGATGGCATAGGCTTATCTATTTAAAATATACATGGCCTTGTGATCATATTGGTTTTAGGTATTTTTGAAATCTTCTTATAATCTCTATAGCTATTCTTCTACTTTTGGTTTTCACTATAACAGTTTCTCCATAGTCTTCGACAATGATCCTTCCCCCGTAAAGTCTTAACAGCCTATCTCTTATACTCTTATCAAGAATTAACACGAAGCTGCCGTTTGGACTTGGGGGTCCTAGTATTTTTGCCACGGCTACATTACCTCGTGAAATTCTGTTATCATATATGATCTGTTGGCGCGGGACTGAGTTTCTAGGAAAAATAGTATGTAGAGGTAGCGCTTATACCTTATCTTCCAATCCAATATACTGTAATCCTTGGGTACGGTAATAGTTATAGATTGGTTAAGTAGTTAAGCCTTGAGAACTTATTCAGCAGGGCTTTTCCGGCCATCAATAGCCCCCTTCCAAGCCTCATCATCACATATAATGATTTGAATACATGTATATATAACTGACCTCATAGAAATGGTGAATATCTTGAACCATAGAGATAGATTGCTTAGCAAGTATTTTTCAACATATGGTACTTTACTTGCATCAGGCATTATACTTGAAGCTATAGCAGGTCCTAAACCAGGCAATGTCCACAGATATAGATGTCATGAAGACAAATGTATAGAAGACTATGTAATCGCTGGGTTAATAGCATCTAATGCATTTATCAAAGGAGCTTATAGAGGCTATAGGATCATTAAGTATAAACCAAAGATTCTATACATGGATCTAGTGAAAACTATAGTGTTTAATTCAATGAGAATAAGTGGTAGCGGCAATACATGCCTCGGTACAGCAACACTCATAACACCCTTATCTCTAGCTATAGGGTATGTTTATGGGAAAGGCTTAGAAGTTAATCTGAATACGTTAACAGCCACAGCTAGAGACCTTGTCAAAGAATATAGCACATGTCATGACACTATAACATATTACACAATATTGAGAAAAATAAGGCCTTCATACCTAAAGAAGACAGATTATACAGGCAAATATCCAAATATTTATGATAAATCATTTAAGAAGACCATTATTAAAGAAAATATAACCTTATGGGAGGTCTTGAAATTTGCTGCAACAAAAGATATTGTTTCCAGAGAATTAGTTGACGGCTACAAGCGATCCATCGATGCGGTCCATTATCTCGAGAATAGGTTGAGCATTCATAAGGACTGGAATAGGGCTATAATAGAAACATACCTATACCTACTCTCTAAATACATAGACACGATCGTCATGCTAAAACATGGTTTTAAAATGGCGCATTATGTCAAGAGCAAAGCTTTACTGATCCTAGAGACTATAGTAAAGGATTATCAAGAAGGCTTGAAGGAATTAGAAAAATTTGATCAAGAACTTCAGAAAGACAGAGTAAACCCAGGCGCAATAGCCGATCTTGTAGCATTGACCATAGGTTTATATTCTATTAAAAAAGGTGAAAAAATAATTCATTTCTAAAAAACCCTACCTGTGATACCTATGTCTCATCCTTATCTGTATATGTATATCTTCATCTGATAGTACTTCAACACCATACCTGTTCTTGATATGGTTGATTACTTCTTTGATAAGGTAGCTCATTGTCCCTTCACGTTCCTGTATCTCCTTAATCTTTTCTCTAACTATACCCTCGATAATACTGCACCAGTTGTTCCCCATCCTATTAGTTATTCTATGTGCTATCATTGGGTTGTTTCTCATTCTTTCAGATATCTTTTTGCAAAGAATCCTACATACTTCCTCTTCGACTTCACTAAATGCTTTACTCTTTTGCATTCTACTATAGGCTTTTATCCTAGATAATAATTCATTGTAATCACTTACATTTACAAATGCATGCCTAATCCTTTCCCTAGCCCTAGAAGGTAGATGTTCTATTAGTTCTTCTAATCTTTCTTTAAACCTAAGCCTTAACTGTAAGCCTAGTCTTTCCTGTACCTCGGCAAACGATCTAAACCTTGTCTTTAGTACTGAAGATATTGTTGACTTAATTAACTCACTATATGCTCTTACATAGTGGCGATATCCTTGAATAGCGTTAAGTAATGCTAGCCTGTTCTGTCCTTCTTCTAAATACTTTTGAGAGTTTTCTAAATACTCGTCTCCTCTTGCAATAAGTAATTCGATAGCGATGGGTAATGATATGTTGTTTTCAAGAGCATAGTCACGTACATCTAATAGTATTGATCTCAGCTCTTCGGAAAGGTCTTGAATCATGGTAATGGTTTCTGATGTAATGTTTCTATTTTCTTCTAAACTGGTTTTAACAGACTTAAATAAGACTTCATAGCCTACTATAGGTGACTTCGAGTAGGTCATTAGTGCCATTATTAAATAGGCTACACACATTCTCGTGTCATCATCTTTTAACTCTACTGCTGTCTCTATATGCGATTGAGCTTTATTCAAAATTCTTTCTGCTATACTCGAGTTCTTATCAATAGCCCATGATAATAGTGGGTATGACTCGTTTCCTACAATGTATACTAGTTTTAATGCTTTGTCAAATGCTTCCTCATTTAAGTATACTGTACTAGAGCTTGCTGATCCAAGGGTAATAGTGTTGATGTTTGATGCCATTACGGGCACTATTAATGATAGCACTATTATACCTGTAAGCAATATTGGTATCTTGTATCTCATTACCCTATCACCCTTGACGTCTTATTGTGTACCGTTTTATAAAAGGTCTTTTGTGAACAAATGTTCCCATATAGTTCCATAAAAATGTGGAACACTGGAACAGTCTCAATAAATGATACTTTGTCTTTTATCTATTATGAGATCCTTGCCTCAATTAATGTATCAGGAGCAACCTCATATACTAAATGGTTTTTCTCAAAACTAGCTCTCTCATGTAATGTCCTACCTAATCCTACAATAACTTCTCCTAGTTTACTTAGTGGTACCGCTATTTCATAGATCTTTACAGGTGTCGTAGAATCCCTCTTCTTTTCATAAACCCATGCTTCTTCTGGAATAATCCTTATATAGTCTCCGGACAAGTGGGCTTCAACAATATTTCTTACAATAATACACCTTTTACTCTCTTCAAGCATTTCATCAAAATTCCAATCACCTTTACCTACTATTAGCTGATGATGCAAAGGCTTTGATCTAGTGAACAAGCCTCTAGCATTACCTGGTTTTGAGCCAGGAGTTAATGTGGTCCTAGTATGTAGATAGTCTACAACAACGCCTTTTTCAACAAGCCTTCTACGCCAAGCAGGATATAGTTCGTCATCAAAAAATCTCTGTAAAGGCCCAGGATAAAACGGGTCTTCAACAATATTAAGTTCTCTATAAAGCATTGTTCCAATCCTCAACTTAACAGGCTCGTCACCCTGGAGTAGATGTATTAGTTCGTGATAAAATACTGGTGCAGCATTACCTGTCAATACCACAGGCCATTTACCTAGATAGGCGGGATTTAATTTCCGTGCATTTAATTGTGAAACTATATTAGTCAGGCTTTCATCAATTATGTTTGATGCCTTGTCATATAGGCCATTGATACTAGAATCAACTATGAAGTGGCCTGTAGAAGCAATTCTGCCCATGTATAATGTGTAGGGGTAAATGTAGAGTTCATACAGGATCCTATGTTCTATAGCAGTGGAACCTTGCTCCAGTACATTAATTTCCTTTAAGATCTCTCGGCAAATACCAATTACTTCGACTTTAAGTCCTTTGCTTATATATGTTGTTGCAATGTTTTTTACAAGCTCCTTGAGGTACTTTAGATCGCTTTCTCTCCCAAATTTGTTTTTCCCGGTGTAATATTCTCCTTCAAACCAGTTTATTCTAGTCCTACATTCTTTCAGGTTCTTTAATGCGATATCGAACAATTTATTGAAATCGTTTACTCTATTAGAACTAGCTATTGAAAGACAATTATTTGCGTAAATTCTGACACCAAAAATTTTATACGTATCCTCATTTTCTTCTATAGTTCCTTCTCTAAATGCCACTTCATGTACGTTTTCTTGGTAAATAATATTGTCTGCGTATGAAATTCTCTGCATAACTGGTGCCTCCATGTAAAGAAGATAATTTTATGCCCTTATAATCTTGTTATTTTAGTATAAAGCTATTTGGGGAGTAGTTCTTTAAACCTAGAAATTATTTTATATGCTTCATCAAATTCTATTACATCTTTCTCTTCCTTGGCAAGACGATCTAAGCCTATTAGCGCTTTTTCAATATTTTCTCGAGTGATCAATGTTTTCTCCTTCATCTTCTTCTTTAGCTCATAAGTATATATCATGTCAGCATAATTCGATGTTAAGATATTTAATATAGTAACTCCTTCAAAGTAGTATTTTGGATGTAAACCCTTCTTTATGACAAAGAACTGTGGTGGAGATATTAGAGTCTTTTCAACGCCATCAGCGTCACGGGTTATAACAGCTATCATTGGAACCAGGTATCTTCCAGCCCCTAGTGGGGGCATTTGAGATAGTAGGTTTGATATATTCCTGTATGTGTCAGTGACTTCTTTACGTAGTTCATACATTAGTTTTTTAACAATATTAAACTCTATATCACATTTTGCCATGATCTGTTTTAGCTCACGGCCAATTTTCTTAGCTTCTTCCTCAATAACCCTTAATCTCTCATGCTCCATTTTAACGATCATGCTTGATTGTTTTTCTATGAGTGATAACTCCTTTTGAGATTTCTCTTTCACTTCTTCCAGCTTTCTTAGAATCTGTTCTCTTTCTCTCTCTAACTCTCTTATTCTCTGTTTAATCTCTTTCATATCCTCCTTATGTTCCTTTGAAGACAATTGGCTTCTTAATGTCTCTATGTGTTCTTCTATCTCTTTTAATCTTCTAGTCATACTACTGATTGCGTCTTCGTATTTTTGCTCGATTCTCTTCTTCATGTTCTCAAAATCCGAACTATACTCGCTTATCTTCTCATTCATAATTCTCCTTATTTCCTTCAGTGTTCTCTGGGTCTCTCTTTCTCTAGAAATATATTCTATCTCTATTCTCTCGCGCCAAGACTTGTATGTGTCTTCTAATTCATTTGTTAATATGTTTACTGTTTCGCAGATAGAACTTGTCTCATTTAATATGTTTTCGAAAATGCTTTTGATTTCTTTAACATTAATTTCTTTTTCAGGTAATTCTACGCCTTCATATACTGGTTTCGAAGCATAATTCATTAATCGGGCTAATTCATCTATTATACTTCTATCAGCGATAATGCCTTCAATAACGTGTTTTATTCTTATGATGTTTTCATTTTTCTTAATTATTTCCTCAAGTGAGCTCTTTATCCTAGTTAATGCTTCTAGAAAGTCTTCTCTCTTTGCTTCTTTCAACATCTTAATATTCTTAACTATGTTCCCTAAGATTGGCTTACGATAAGATATGACATGTACGGGTTTATTAACGGGGTCTACTAATAATACGAATCGATCTGCAACGGGTACGGCTATTATTGGATGATATATTATTGAGAGGGCGACAATTCTTTTGTCAGATTTCTTGAAGTACTCGTCATATTTTGATCCTACGAAGTAGTATAGTAGTGCCAGTTCTTCTTCGATATTAGCCTTTACTATGTTTTCATCAATCCTTTTTAGCATGAACGGTAGCGAATATGTTTCCATGAACATCACTTTATCATCAAGACTTTCGATATAATACTGTACTGGGAACAGGATATATTTTTGTATTTCTAGCATTAATTCCACGGTAATGTTGCTCACCGCCATAAGATGTAATCTATCATAACAAGAAATAAAAAGCTCTGGGCATAATACTTGTCAGGTAGGTGTAGCATTATGGCGAAAAGAAAAACTCCGGAAAAAGAAACTGGGGCACAGACAGGAGATACTGCTCTAGTTACAAAGATCGATGTAACAGATGATCTATTAAGGAGACTTGAGCGTGATATAAGGAGAAACGTGTTTAAAGTATTAACACCCTACACTTTAGCTCAAGCATATAATATCAGGATAAGTACTGCTAGAAAAGCATTAAGAATTGCTGCACAAAAAGGCTTACTAACACTATATAGTGGAGGGAGAACACCAGTATACATTAAAGCACAGCCAGAGTCTACACAAAAGAAAAAGTAGAACATAACCTATAGATAAAATCATCATAAATTGTTTCTCAGTAACAAAGCATGAGACATAACCCGAAATAAAATAATAGTTTTAGTTAGAATTACATACACTTCATTTTAACTATTCCTGAACCTAATGATTAAGCATCTAATTAAATGATCTAATTAGTTGCCATTAGAAAATGTGTGCGGGAGGCCTGACGCCTTAGGGGGGAGCCTCCACGTGTTCATCCAGCCCCGGGACAACGGGGTTGTCGCACGGGCGTGTCATGAATATTAGTAGTGATTGTGGATTTAAATATGTTATCTCGACATGAGTTGATTATGCGTGATTCTTTGGGCAAAAATCTTTACCCGAAATAAGATAAACGTGTTTTCGTGTTAAAGTATTCTATTTTGTTGTTAAATTAGTCTCTCTATTGTTCTATTAGTCTCAAAATTCTAATGGGTATCTGAATTTTAGAGTAGTTTTTATATATAGTTTTCGAGTGTAATACGTATGTGTTATTCATCGGTAATACCTCTATTATATCTGGCTTAAATTAGGATCATGTATTGTTGTGTACCTATTTACTAATGTATTGGTATTTTTGGTGGAGTATGACATGGTCAATATGGTTAGAGAGAGGGATAAAAAGGGTAGGTCTAATAACAGGACTGTAAGAAAGTCCTATGTTATATACTTAAATGGGAGTAGCCGAGTTGTAAGTTTTAAGCTTCCTGAATATGCTATTTATCAGCTAGATAAATACTCCAACATGCTCGGCTTTAAAAATAGAAGCGATTTATTAAGATTATTAATAGCGGCTTTCCTAAAATCTATGGAAGTTCTCGAGAAAGAAACATCTCTTAAACCTAGTGGAGTCAAAATAAGTTTTATCGTTGAATCAAACGATGGTGTACGCGTTAAGCAAGAGATCGAACTAGGCACAACAATGCCTCATATACATGGTCTTACGAGTTTTATCGAAATAGAAAAAGCTATTTCATCGACATAAGCGGTAGACATAATTATGAAAATTTTATAGTAAAAATAATTAATGGGATGAGGATCCGGACTGTCCCTCTAATCAGTACTAGATGCTGAAGTGGCCGTTTGTCCCTAGAGGATCATCTCTTGTAGGTTAGGGTTGTTTAGGGTCATCTCTAGGGACTTCCACCTCGCCCATAGGGATTTAGGTATCCCTATGGGGTCATGAGTGGCTGTCGAGCCCAACGGCACAGGGCTCCCATCTAAGTTATGCCCTACCGGGCTTGGAGCAATGCTCCAAGCCCCGTAGGGCTTCGACAATAAACTTCCCTAACCAACCCTAATAAAAGCTTCTGACCCCTCACCGACCGTTAGCTCTGGCCCTCCTTTCTCATATTTTGTTTAAAACAATCATACTCTAAAGTATCTGAGAATTAAACTATTGTGAGATAAGGAGGATAAAAAGATGGTAGAGGAAACACTTATGTTTTCAAAACTTATTGTTTTATCTTTGATAATATTATTCTAACAATATCTGCGGGCAAGCCTATTTGATGTGCGAGTTGTTCTACTGGTACGTCGCCAAGTTCTTGGAGTGCTTCTTTAACAGCTGTTTCTGCTTCAATATAGTATACTTTTCTACTGATCCTTCTTCTCGCAACAAGACCTAGCCTATTTAATTCTGCTAGGTATCTTGACTCAATTGTTCTAGGTCTACCAGTAGTTTTTGCTAGGTCTTCAGCTGTCGTTTTCTTCAACTCAATAACAGCTTTCAAAGTTTTCCATAATGGGGGACTTAATGCTATTCCTCTCTTCATTAAAAATCTTATATCATAGATGCTGCAGTATTCTTCAGGCATCCAAACACCTCTAATCTTTTTCCTAACTACACTACAAAAGGTAGGAGGAGTTATTTAAACGTATTCATAGTTTTTTCCTACACGATTTCATTAGTATGAATAGTCTCGTGTATGCATATATAAGCTATATTAACATAGATTTAATATTATTCCACAGCGTATAATTATTGATTTACGAGTTTTAATTAGCTATAACCATATGGTGTGTCTAGTCATTTTACTAGACGAATATACCTGGTTTAAGTTTAAGAAAAAGAATTGTTGTAAAGACTAAAATAGTTACTTCTTCAAATGTTTCAATATGTAATATACAATTAATCTAACGCCTATTCCGGTCGCACCTTTAGGATAATATGGTTTCTTAGGTCCGGCTTCGTGAACCCATGCTGTTCCAGCAATATCTAGATGAGCCCATTTCTTATTATTAACGAATTTACTCAGGAAAGCTGCAGCAGTAATAGCTCCGCCAGCCCTGCCACCAATATTACTAAGATCTGCTATATCGCTTTTCAATTGGTCATAATATTCTTTCCATAAAGGCATACGCCATAATCTTTCACCAGTATAATCACCTGTTTCAATTAGGCTGTTTGCAAGCTCGTCGTCTGTAGAAAATAGGCCTATTGCATGATTACCTAGAGCGACTACTATTGCTCCAGTTAACGTAGCTATATCTATTATTTCTTTAGGATTATAGTTCTTCTCAACAAATGATAATGCATCTGCGAGAATGATTCTTCCTTCAGCATCCGTGCTATTTATTTCAACTGTTAATCCATTATACATCTTAATGATGTCTCTAGGTTTGTATGCTTTAGGTCCAGGCAGGTTTTCAACAACAGGTAATACTCCTATAATGTTTACTGGAAGCTTAAGTTCTGATACAGCTTTCAATATACCTAGGACAGAAGCTCCACCACACTTGTCAAACTTCATATCCTGCATTCCTTGGGCGGTTTTAAGGTCTAGTCCCCCTGCATCGAATGTTACGGTCTTACCTACTATAGCTAAGTCCCATTTATCGTCGTCCCTACCCTTGTACTCTAGTATAATCAATCTAGGCTCATGTCCTCCTCCTTTCCCAACACTTAAGATTCCATTAAGCCCTAGTTTCTCAAGTTCGTTGCCACGATAGACTCTTAGCTTCAGCCCATATTCGCGAGCCAGTTTCATAGCTTCTTTCTCTATATTGTCAGGATTCATTTCACTTGAAGGAGCATTACCTATATCCCTTGCATAATTAACTGCTTTGCCTATTGTAATACCTCTTTTAATAAGCTCTTCATAATGGTCTTTTGAAATTGATGGATTAATCAAGATCCTTTTCAGCTTATACTCTTTTCTTTCTTTAAACTTATACTTCTCACTAGGATCATATAGAGTTAGCATAATAGTTAATGACGCCTGTTCAACAGCATCATCTAGGCTTATTCCCAGGTCATCTGGGATATATATAACAAGATCCCTGCTCACGTTTTTGACTTTATCTATAACTGAGGCTACAGAGATCCTAAATCCTTCTAAACCCTCGTCGCCAAGAGAGGATACTATGTATCTTTTAAATAATTTTGATGGATAAAATAATATAGTTTCGCCTACGTTTCCAGAAAAGTCTCCATAATCTACAGCATTTCTGAATAAATTTCCAAGTTTCTCATCTATCCACCAAGCCTTACCCATATCTTTACCCTTAATAATTACGGCAATAGTTTCAGTTTTTGCATCAAAAGGTGATCCTTTGAATAATTTTATCTCATACATAGAGGATGACGCCTCTTTGTTTGCACTTAACTACTAATAAACCGACATATAAAAAATAAGCTTTAAACAAGCTTCACAAAGAACCTTCTCTAGCCAAACATTTTCTAAATTTTCCAAATACGCTATAAACCATTGCCTTTACAGAGTCCACATCAATGTACATAATTAAGTGTATAAGAACTATCAAAGCAAGTAGCATACATTTTGCATAATTCGCTATTTGAGGTAGAGAGGTTTTATCCAACGGGTTCTCGGCAGAGAACCAAGTCAGTATAACCATTGTAGATGATAGGTCCTGGAAAACCAAAAGCGGTAGATAAAACATCTCTATGATCGGTATCCATAGTATTGTGACTAGAGTATTAAACTGGGGCTTATAGACGGGAGAAAATAGTAGTGATAAAGTAATTGTTAGAGTAATCTTAAAGTAAAGTTCACTAAACTCATCATATACTCTTAGAGGTAACAATAATATTAACAAGACAATTAATGTTACAACTACATACGCCATCTCAATAAGATACTGTTGACTATATGGTAGGATAAACCAGATACTTCCCTCAATAGGTGGGACTATGTGACTAATCATCATTTGTTTAAAGGCATCAATGTTTAGAAGAGGCCAGGATAACAGTAGTGTAGAAACAAGCACCGTGTGGGCTAGGAATTTTAGGCTTGCTTTCTCTCCTTTCTTTAAACGTGTTAAAAGTAATGGTACTGTCGTAATAAATATTGGCTGTATCATAATAGATAACGTTATAAATGTCGCACCTCTGCCAACATCATCCTCGAAAAATAATAGCCTTAAACCCCTAATGAACAATGCAAGCGCAATTAACTCCCATCCATAAACGCCATAGACTATAATTGAGGGCATTAATGCAAATATGTATAATGGTATCCTAGTTCTTAATTTCCTACCAAGTAATAAGAGGTCATTGTAAATCACTAGCGTTGCTATAAGAATTAGTATAGAGTTGAGAATGTAGTACGCATAAAAGCCTTTATCAATATGTAATTGGGGATCATATCCTAAGAAGGCTTTAGGAAGACTTGTTATCGCGAAAACAAGAGCTGTCCCTGGCAAATAAGGAAAAGCGTAATCAATATATGGTATTCCATAGTCCATAAAACTACTGTACCAGTTTTCTCTCGATACATATATCGTTTGATATACTGACACTATGTCAGTATATATTGCTGAGGAATTCCATGGAGCATGTAATATCATGCTTAAAAGAATCGACGATAATATTAAAGCGTATCCAAGTATATTCATTGTCCTCTCATAATCGTATTCTTTCGGCCTCCTTATGGTATGTACCAGCTCCTTGAAGAATGATTTGTACAGAGAATAGGTTTTTTCATCAATAAGATATGCTATAGCCACAGCCAGATGTATGTAAAAGAACGGCGCTATGTGCGCCAAGTAGAAGCTATACTGTGTTCTACCTCCCAGTATCCATAGTAACAAGTATCCTCCATAAACAGCTACCAAGCCACCCCAAGCAATCCTATAATGTTTATCGATCAATGCTATAGGAGTCAGTATAATTGCTAATAATACACTCAACAAATATAATCCAGGCTTTCCACCAGCAGCCACTACCTCACCATTACTCCAGTAATAAAGCACAAAGCTATTCAATCCTAGAAGCCAGTCTATTGGCGATGAATAAGGCGGGCATCCTTCATGAGTACATTTTACCGATGTATGCCATCTAAAAGATCCCGCGATAGATTGTGAAAACCATTGGTTAAACCCTATGTTGACGATAAATGGTATTGAAAACGCTATCTGAATAATCATGAACAATAATATGTATAGGCCAATAGTATAGATGATATCATATACTCTTTCAATAAACCTCTTTCTCTCATCAAATAATTTATCTATGAAATGAAGTAAACCTATAAATAATCCGGAGAATTTAGTTAATGAAGCCAATGCTACTGAGAATGCTCTAGTAAAATCGTTCTTTATACAAATAAATACTAGTAACGCAATCAAGCTAAACAACGCTACGTGAATATCAAGTAATGCAAGAATACTCATATACTCATGGACGGGGTCTATTGTGAGAAATAATGGTGGTAATAAGGCGAGGTAATAGGAGTATATGCCATATCTTTTTCTTAAGATGAGATAAGTTATCACATATGACAATACTAGTATCAATACGCCGGAAACCATG
>Ga0180301_10000200_pt1 | contig 45856 bp, 34 predicted proteins | sample GuaBasSediGuay16_FD_121797 | JGI IMG/M metagenome (GOLD analysis project Ga0180301, IMG submission 121797) | Subseafloor sediment microbial communities from Guaymas Basin, Gulf of California, Mexico - Guay16, Core 4569-2, 12-15 cm | ecosystem: Environmental > Aquatic > Marine > Hydrothermal... | reverse complement strand
GTAAAAATGATTTCTCTATGCTGGTCTCTCCCCTTAAAAATCCCTTTAACAATACGCCGGCGTCGAGCTTGCTTAAAAGTTTTTCCGGTAAGGGTACACGAAAGGAATATCCTCCACATAGGGCTATCTCTTCCTGTGCCGTAACAGATATTGTGAGAGGCTTGTTGTTTGAAAAAACGATGTTGGAATTGTTTATAAAGCCAAAACCCAAACCCCTGCCGACATAACCAAAAGATATTGGACCCTGAACTCTCATGGAAGAGTACAACCCCTGAAGGAGCGCAATAACATCGGGAGATGTTATCACACTGCCTATATCTCCCTGACTGCCTTCGATTGCTACACCCGCTATATCAAAGATCGGACCGCTTACACCCATGGTTATTTCCGAAAGGCTCATAACAGGTCCTGCTTCCTGGAATCCAGCCGGATTGTTGAGAAGAGTTGTAAAATCGTCAGCCAGGGCGGCGTGCTTACCTCCCAGAGCTTTTATTCGGGGTGATGGTGAGGAGATTCTTTCTTCGATTCTTCTTGTCTCCGGGAACAGGGTGGGGTTTAGTAGTGTAAATATAACAATTAACAGCAAAAAAGAGTTCTCTCTCCTCATCTATTTACTCCGTAATCAACCAAAATAACTTTCCAGATCTACCCCTCCCTTCTCTGCGAAATCTTTTGCCTGCTCAAGCTCCTCACTCGAGCTTTCCCAGTCTACCTTATCGAATCCCCCCGCCTCTATCGCCTCATTAGCAATTATTGCAACGCCTGCATTTATGTATTGTGATTGAGACACATTACCATCATTGTTCTCTGCAACAGTTACATGAACAGGTATAGAAGCGAGCATTTCGGGATTAAGAGATTCTAAAGCCTCGTTTAACGAATCCAGACCACCTTCTACATCAAGGGAGCTGATCATGGAGTTAAGCCCCGATGCGCCCGATGCCAGATCCGCGGCTAGCAGATTTAGATCGGGATCATTGGGATTATCTTGAAGCATTTGGTTTATAGCTTCGTAAGCTTCCGCCATCTGTTCACTATCACCACTGGCAAGAGCATTTCTGGCATAGGCTTCCTTCTGCTCATCCGGCAATTTTGACGGGTCTCTCTGCAAAAATTGAAATGGGCTGAAGGTAAAAACCGCCTGACAAGAGATAAACAACACTACCGTTATTATCGCTACAACTGTGAAAATTACCGAGTATTTATTTTTAAAAAGCTCTCTTTTCATTTCATCCTTACCTCCTGTAATCTCATTTTAAAAACTCAAAGCGGCATCGATTACCAGCGCAGAACTGGAGTGTTCCCCCCTCCTGCTTCCAAGCTCACGGGTAAAGAATGCTGCATTTACATCCAGAGCGATAAATCTGAATCCTGCACCCAGGGTCAAATGCCCCTGATTGATTCCTGCTCTTGCTTTCAGGAAAGAGAGTAATTTTACCTCCGTACCTGCATGTAGCATGGTTAGAATCGAACGCTCTTCTCTTAAAGGTGCAGTTATATCCTGTATATCGATGTAGAATGCAGGGTCGATAAATATTCCGGCAACTCCCAGGTCGGGATGGAATGAAGCACCTGCATTGATCTCCATGGGGATCTGTGATTGTGCATCAATGGCACCCCCTTCTGGAAACCTTCCCTGCAAGACTCTGCCAAAATCATCTCCGAATGTCCCTCTCGTGTAATTGAACCTTGTACCTCCAAGGTCTCGCACATTTATTCCGATAGAAAATGGTGAGATATCTGCGATGATACCCATATCTATTGCCAGTCCCACTCCGTGGTAAGAAGTTTCACTGTTTAAAGCGGTTAATATATCCCCTCCATCGGCAAGTGTGGTCAGCATATTTGTAATTCCACTGCTTTCAATTGGGGAGTGAATTCTTACCATCGGACGAACATCGCCGCCTATAGAGACTTTCATCCCAATAAAATTCAGAGAAAAACTCAAACCTCCGATAAAAGCGAATGTGGCCACCACGTCTCCGCTGGCACTGGTAATGTCCGATCCGTGAAAATAGGAATCCAGAACCCCCAAAAAACCAAGCCCTAAACCCCTTCCTGCATATCCTATACCTGAAGCAGCTCCCCAACCGAAACCTTCCGATGTAATCTGTTCACCCAGGATATTCAAAGAGCCCTTCAACCCACTGTTTGATATACTGCTTGCCAGAGGTAATGCCTTGTGCGGTTCTATGTAAGCCCAGGAACCCGCAGAAGCTATGGTAACAGTGCCTTTCTCCGAGCTAAAACCTGCAGGGTTTGTGAAAAGGGAGTTGTACCCTTCAGGTGAAGAGACATAAGCTCCTCCTCTTCCCATTATTGCAGAACTGTAATACTTGAATGGAATTCCCGATATATCTAAAGCACCTATATTGAATTGGGGAATAGCGAAAAAATAGAGTAAAATAGCTAAAATAGTCGGATACAGGCTTCTCATAACATTCTGACTCCTGCCTCAAGCAAAGACAAATAGAATCACCATCCCCACTTCTCTATCTCATATCGACAAATAGACAATTTCAATTAATCCTTTATTACTTTTGGATCTCCTTACTGCGGATAAACAGCAATCGGAAATATGAACTTACACCTGCCGTGGATTGTCTGTTTCATCCGCAGCATCGATGGCACGACGTACATCGTCCATGCCACCTATAATTATACAGCAGAAGTTAAAAAAAAACAAACTTACTTTACATAATAGAAATAAATCTGGTAATGCATTCAGGTTCTACTTTCTTAAGTCTTGCCCTACACAACACTCCCCTCTCCTGGTATCTTTTGGGAATACTTTTAACAACCACCTTAAGATAGTTCTCCGTTATTCCATACCATACCTTTTTACTTTCCGTTATTCTGTACGTCTCGAGTAAAGGAGAGACTACCTTCTCCTTCCACCGCTGTTTATAATTATTTAAAAGCCTATCGGAAAGCTCTCCGAGTTCCTGAACCCTCCTCTTTTTTACCTCGTCGGCTACGCTATCCTTGAGTTTAGCAGAAGGTGTACCTGGACGCTTCGAATAGGGGAAAACATGTAGTTTTGAAAGCTCCAACTCAAGAATAAGATCCTTTGTCATCATGTAATCTTTTTCTTCCTCACCCGGAAATCCCACTATTATATCTGCTGCTATAAATGGGTCGCCTTTGCACTCTCTCAATCTTTTTACGACCCTTTTTACCGTTTCTCTGCGATATCTTCTTCCCATTGCTTTTAGAATCCTGTCCGACCCGGATTGAACAGGTATGTGGAAATTAGGGCATACGGTGGGCTGTGAGAGGATCTTTGCGAGTCTCGGAGATACCATCTCAGGCTCCAGGGAGGAGAGGCGTATTCGGGTATGAGGCAGACTGCAAATTAGTCTTTCAATTAAATCCTCCAATCTGCAATCGTCCCACCTGTAAGAGGATATGTTGACACCGGTAAGAACAATCTCCCTGTATCCCTTCTCGGCAAGCCGGGTGGCTCTGGAGATCACCTCTTCTGTATTCAGGCTTGTTGAATTACCCCTTGCAAGAGGTATCCTGCAGTAGGAGCATCTCTGATCACAACCATCTTGTATTTTAAGGAAAGCTCTGGAGTGAAAGGAGAAAGCAGAGGGAAGGAATTGAAATTTTTTTTCTTCGGAAAACAGTCGAGAATTGTCTGACAGTTCGGCTAAAAGAGCCTCAATTTTCTCGTAGAGTCTCTCCTGCGGAGATTCACAAAGATGGGCTGGTAATTCCAGGAGTATATTTTTTCTTGATTGTGAGATAAGATACACATTTTCACCAAGAGTTTTTAGTATTTCAGGGTCCAGTTCTGCATAACATCCGGTTACAATAACTACCGATTCGGGATTCTCCCGGGATATTTTTCTTATAATTCTCCTGGCTTTTTGATCGCTACGTGAAGTTACCGTACAGGTATTTATAATAAAGAGCTCCGAATGCTCTTCAACAGGAACTATGATAAACCCTTTTTCTTTGAATGAAGAAGCTATAGCTTCTGTTTCGTACTGATTAAGCTTGCAACCTAAAGTATAAAAAGATACTCTCATCCGCCTTGCAACATTTTCTCCACACGTTCTTTACCTCTGCGTGCCTCTGTGAGGGTGGAGTTAAGCTGCAGTGCTTTATTGTAGGACTCTACAGCAAGATTGTAATTCTTTGCCATTTCTCTGGCATAACCGAGTCGAGCCCACCACTCTGCTCTGTTAGGAGAATGATATAGGGCCGTAGAAAAGGCTATATCCGCATGATTGTATTCGGCAAGACGAATAAAAATCTCACCCATAAAGTAGTATACCATATCGATTCGATCACCGGTAGGGGCAAGTACTGTGTATTCTTCGAAACATTTTAGTGCATTTTCATTATCTCCAAGAAAATAATGAATCTCTCCCATTATCTCGATAACCCGATAATCACTGGGAGAGATGGTGTGTGCCTTTTCTGCGTATTCCAGCGCTTCCTGGTATCTTCCCAATCTGATAAGACTCCATCCCAGCACTACATAGGAATCCATCCTCCTTGGCATTATTTCCAGTTCTTGAAGACAGACCTTTACAGCTTCCTCGTATTGTCCTTTGCGGTATAATTCCAGAGCATCTTTCTCTTCGAGTTGAGCAAATAGGGGGAACACAACAGCAATAAGAAGAAATACCACTATTATTAATCTATTTCTCATTATCTTTTTCATCTTCACCGTTATCTGATTTCATTGTACATATTCCGTTAAAACGACACCCGCTTTCCATAACAAGATTTGGCGTCGATATATCACCATCGACACACGATGTTGAGAAAAGCTCTACTCGAGAATTTGCCAGTATATTACCCTTTACCCTGCCTTTAAGAGAAACCACGTTTGCCTCTATTTTTGCATCCACAAAGGCATTTTCTCCTATATATAAATCTCCCGTGGCTTTTATCTCTCCCTTGAATCTTCCTTTTATCATTAGAGGTTTGGTAAACTTAAGTTCTCCTACAAAATCTATATCCTCGGCAAGAACCGTATCCAGTTCCGATTCATCAATGCTTTTAATTCTTATTTCCGCCATTCTACTCTCCACAATTTGAAAAATATCCTAACTCTGCTTAAGGGTACTGTCAAGCATCGGTCTTAAGCTTATCCATAATTTTCTGTAGAGAGATGTTTAAGTTTCTCCGCATCTCTTCGGTATAGGGATTGTATCTCTGAAGATCTAGAAAAAGCTGCCATGGATCGTTACAGGTCTGCTCTATTACTTCGAGGATTTTCTTAAATCCCAGTGTTCCTATTCTACTCTCTGTAAGTTTCAAATCTTCTAAGACCCTTCCTATGAAATGGGTTATTCCCTGGGTATAGGCTGCTTCACGATCATGTTCTTCTGGTGTCAGTATTAAAACTTTAAGCCCTAAATCATGAAAAACCCCTCTCCAGTACTCTATCTGGTACTCCTCCGCCCTCACCGGGGAGAGTACCATGGGTAAGTGTTCGAGTCCGTGCTTTACGGAATCGGGCCCAAACATAGGATGGGTTCCTATTATGTTAACATTTTCCGGTAATAGATCTCTCATTATCCTGGCAGGATACACCTTTACAGAACATGTATCCATAACCAGCGTATGTTCTTTAATTTTAACCGAGATCCTCTTAAGTACATCTTCCATCGAAGATATGGTCACACAGAGGAAGATAGTATCGCAGTGCAGTAATTCTTCTTCGCTAACTCTGATAACACCCTGTGGGGTCTTCCTCTCCCCAGACCTGTTAAAACCTTTCACCGTAAACTTTTTTGATAGGATCTCCGCCCACAGATATCCGAATCTACCAAGGCCGTATACTCCTACTTCCATTCCTGTAAATATAACTTTTTCTATCCGACCTCACAAGTGGAGCAAATTTAGAAAAATGAGCTTAAAGGGCTTGCAAAATATAATGTTTTTTTCGTATTATCAGTACCTATTAAAGAAGAAAGTGAATAAACTTCCAGTGGAAGGAGGTATTAAAATATGGTTTTAGAAGGTGTCTATACTGCATTGATTACTCCCTTTAACAAGGATGAGTCAATCGATGAGCCAGCATTACGGGAGATTGTAGATTATCAGATCAATGAGGGAATATCCGGTCTTGTTCCGATGGGCACTACCGGGGAGAGCCCCACATTGAGCCATGAGGAGCATATCAGAGCAATTGAGATAGTTATAGATCAGGCCAACGGCAGAGTACCGGTCATTGCAGGAACAGGGTCAAATGCAACCAGCGAAGCATTGGAGCTGACCACTCAGGCCATGGAATGCGGCGCAGATGCGAGTCTCCAGGTAGCCCCTTATTACAACAAACCTACTCAGGAGGGTTTTTACCGCCACTTCATGAAAATTGCCGATACGGTAGATATTCCTCTGATTATTTATAACATTCCCGGAAGAACGGGTAAAAACATCGAAAATGAAACTATGCTCCGAATGGCAAAACACCCCAATATAGTCGGAGTAAAAGAGGCAAGCGGAAACATCGATCAGATGATGAATCTGATTATGAACAAACCCGATGATTTTACGGTACTCTCCGGTGATGATAATATGACCTTCCCCCTCATAGCTCTCGGCGGAAGGGGTGTTGTCTCTGTCGCAAGTAATTATATCCCCTCGCTTATGGTAAAATTCGTAAGCTCCATGCTTGGAAATAAACTGGAAGAGGCTAGAGTGTGGCATTATAGGTTACTTCCCTTCTTTAAAGCATGCTTTATCGAAACAAATCCCATCCCCATCAAATACGCCATGGTCAAAAAGGGGTTTGCCAAAGAAATCTACAGGTTACCCATGTGTCCGATGAGTGATGAAAACAAAAAGAAGTTTGAGAAAATCCTCGAATCTGTAGATTCTATTAAAGCCTGAAATATAAAGTCTTAATATAGACGGTCTTTATTGACCGGAAAGAGCAGGTAGATACGAAAAAGCATCAGCCTCCTGAATTGACTTCTCCTATCCTTTGAGCGAGTACCACCACTTCATCGACGGATAGACTTTCTCCTCTTCTTTCAAGATTAAGAGGGCTTTGTGAAAGGGCCTTTTTAAGTGTATTTATTCCGTAATTTCTCGCTACTTTTCCTGAAAAAATGTTGTTTCTTATGGTTTTTCTTCTGGAGGCAAAAAGATCATCTACGAGTGAGAAAAATATCTCCCTTTCTTTTAACTGAGTAAACCTGTTGTGGGGAACCATTTCAATTATAGAAGAAAATACATCGGGTACAGGATAAAACGATCCGGATCTTACATCTCCGTGATGTTTAACTTTATACACAAATTGGCATATAAGAGAGAATGAAGAGTAGGATTTGCTTCCTGGCTCGGCTATGAGCCTTCGGGCCATTTCCCTCTGGAGGGTAAAAACCATTTTATCGGGAATGCAATTCTTTTTAATAAGAGAAACTATAATCGCCGAACCTGAACTGTAGGGAAGATTGCCACATATAGTATCAGGAACTCCCTCTTTTTCTCTAACCTCCTGCCACCTCTTAAGAAAATCCCCTTCTGTGATATACAATCTATTGACAGAACCGAAAGCCTCTTTAAGGAAATCGATCAATCCCGGGTCTATCTCAAAAATGAAAAGCTTTCGCACCTTCCCGGTAAGCATACTGGTAAGCGCCCCTAACCCGGCACCTATCTCCCAGACCACATCCTCCTTTCCCGGACCTATCAATTTTATCAATTTCTCCCTCACACCGGCAGATACAAGAAAGTTCTGTCCCCATCTTTTTTTAGGCACTATCCCCCTCGATCTAAGAACCCTTGCAACCTCGGCTGCAGAATTGTAATTTATCATACTCTTTTCTTAAAATTTTTAATCACAGGGTAAAATAAAGCCGTAAAGAAACAGAGAAGAGAGATAAAATAGATAGTATATTCCCAATTTCTCTCTATTCGGAGACCGGGGAAAAGAGAAAAAAGCTTTACAAGTTCAATAACCCATTTATATATAAAGAAAAGCAAAAATCGGAGAATCTGATCCATCAGTGGTACCTGTATCAATACAATATAGAGCATCCCCAGAGCAATAAAGACGGTTATTAAAGGAGCAAGCAGGAGTGAGGCGATTATCCCGACCGGATAGATAACTCCGAAAACTGGTATCACCAGAATAGAGGTTAATGCCTGAGCACCAATTGAGGCGGAAATGGAAAGCGCAACAGCCCTCGGGAGAAAGGGATTAAGATAGAAAATAACTCTCTTACTTACAACAAGGATACCAAATAGAGCGAGAAAAGAAAGTTTAAAGGATAGGGTATTTACCGAAGAAGGCATTGCTATTGCAAGAATAATAAATGCCAAAAAGAGAATGTTTAAGGGTGAAGTCTCCCGGGCAATTAGCCTGCCAAACCCGAACAGGAAAAACATAACACCTGCTCTGAGAAGAGAAGGCTTAAGTCCCGTGGTAAGAATATAGCAGGAAAGGATCACCAAACTTATAAGAAAACTGTATCTTTTCCCGGCTATGGGAGACAATAAAAAAAATATCAATCCGGCAATAATTCCCAGGTGCATTCCCGATAGGGCGAGAATATGCATACTGCCGGCACGCCGAAAATACTCCCTCTCCAGTACTCCCAGATCATCCCTTACACCGAGGAACAGGGCACCGAAAAGCCCTGCCGCCGGCTTGCCCATCTTTTGAATTGATCGAAGAACCTTTTCTTTCATGAGATATCTTAACTTTAAAAGAGGTGAGCTCCAGTACAAAAATTGGATATCCTCTTCTCCGGGATAGGAGAAAAAATCCTCTTTGCCGCTATCCTTCTGGCTCTTTAAGGCAGAATCCACCCGTATTTCTGCCCCCCACCCGTAAGCAAGGGTACCTCTGTAATAAATAACTACCTTCCCCGAGGCGCTCGCTTCAGTGCCATGTCCATCCGAGACTCTCTTAAGCATTAAAGTAAAAAGCGACCTGCCGTCGGGAAGACTTTGAGCATCTTCGAGAATAGTACCTTCGAAGCTTTTTACCTTTATATGAGGAATACCCGTGCTTACTTCGGAAAGGGAGAACTTCTTTTTAACAACAACTGAGGCATTTAACCCCAGTGTAATGGCAAGAAAGATCAAACCGAAGTCTCTTAAACTCTTGTACCCTGCCCCGGTAATGGAGATAAAGGTTATACCAACAGCCGATATGATGAGGGAGAGAAAAATTGTAATCGTAAACATCAATTTTACGGGAAAATATAGAACTATTGCCAGCGGCAAAGCGAAGAAAAGGGGTATACCCGGGAAATACCTGAATCTATCTTTTAAGATTATTAAAGGCCTCCCTGGCAGCCTCTTTTACGGCATCACCATAATCAAGATAGGAAATGTAGAGCAGATTATCTGCTGCAACCCTATCCCCAAGCTCTCCCAGATTCTGGATAACCCTTAAAACAATTCTTTCGTTTACCGCATTCCCGCTTTCTTTTAAAGAGTTCATCAACCCTAAATACACGTTGAGTCGCTCTGCTGCTTCATGAGTGCCCATGGCTCCAAGGCATTCTATAGCTTCTATAAGACGTTCCAGCCCGGATACTCCTCTCTCAAACTCCTGGACAGTAGTATTGAAATGTTCTATTACAGATTCCGTAGCTCTGGCCCATCTCCTCTGATTAAGCGCATTGATTGATTCAAACCTCATCTCCCTCAGAACAGCTCTCTCCTCGGTGCTGTTTGTGGTAGTTCTTAAACCCAGGATCAATGCTCTTTCGGCGATTTCTCCTTTCTCATTATCGTTTAGTCTTTCACTTGCAAGAGCCATTTTCAGGGCCTTTATTTTCTCAGGTATCGGGTTGTTGTTTATTACACCTATAAAATTTTCTTTTAAATCCCCTCCTATCTCGAAAAGCACCTCTTCGGCTTTATCCTGTATTTCCTTTGAATATCCTAGATTCATGATTGTAAACAAAATGGGAAAGGAGCTTACATCTCCCAGTTTCCCCAGAGTAACAACACACTCCTTTACAACCTGGGGATCGGGTTTCTCTCCGGCTGCAAGCAAACTGTTTGCCCGTGAAAGCCAGGTATTAAGACTATCGATTAGATCATTATCGTTCCTTGCGATAATCCCCAGTGCATTCATTATGGCAATTCTAAGAGTAGTATCCTTGCTTGTATTGAATAATTTCCATACCTTATATTTTGCCGGGGTATATTCTGATTCTCCTATAAGTCGAATGGCCAGAACGGCCAGTTCTGTTGCCGTCTGGTCGGTAGCTATCAATTCGGCGTTGTTTAGAACAAACTCAACTGCCCTGAGGTAAAGAGGCCCCATCTCCTCATCTTCAATCTTTGCAGCGTCCTGAAGGATCTGAACTTTTGTGCCCAGGCTTGCCCTCACGAAGTTACGCATATAAATGTTTACCATGGAACCGGCCTCCTCTGAACCGGTTTCATCCTGAGCAAATATTCTCGAAGACAAAATTATAAATACCAACAGCAGGGTAATTAGACCTTTTTTCATTTAAAACTCCTTATATTCAAGGCTATAATTACTTTCTCTTCATTATATTATTTGAAGCAATCTTTTTCTCTGCTTCCCGTTCGCCGAATAAATCGTAGACATAAGTAAGAACTTTATTTCTGTTTTTAAAGCTTAAGGGTACAGCTTGAATATGAAGAACAGACTGATTCTTCTTCTGATTAAAGGAAACTCCCTTTACAGTACCGCACATTACAATGGTATTTTTCCCCAAAGAAAATTGAATCTTAAGTGGAAGCCCCACTTTTGCCTTGCCTCCCACAAGTACCGCCGCTCCACCTTCTGAGATATCCATGAGTCTGCTTCTAAGCCCCGCTGATTTTTCTTCAAACTCATTGGCAGATTCTATCGTTTTAAGGGGATAGATATATGCGTTTTTATTGACCTGGGCTCTCACCGACTCCCTCTTCTGACTTCTCAGGAGTGAATCCGAGTGAGCTATATGCAGTATGGGGTACTTTCTATCGTAGAAGTCTTCCAGAACCTTCGTCTCAAAAACATAGCCTGCATCATCCGGCCGCCAGAAATAAATTTCGATTTTCTGACCCTTCCAAGAGAATCCGGGCGGCATTTTGGGCCCTTCCGGGTAGGAGATTGCAAGATATTTTCTGAGATTCTCTACCACCGTGGAAGTAAATGTTTCCCCGCCTGTTAGAGTTAGCTGGAGTCTCTGTCTGGGTACAATTTTACGGCTTGTCTTTATTCCGAGTTTGTATTTTGGAAGCTTAAACTCTACCCTCTTTCTGAAGTCGAAAAGCTTTGAGAGAAACTGTTCATTTTGGGGATCATTTTCAGAACCCTTGGAGCGAAACTTTAACATTATTCCTCTTATCGAACGATCCAGTTGTTTTATTGACCAGAACAAAGATACCGGATTTTCCAACCTGTTTTCTACAGCGACCTTTCTTAAGAGATTGACTTCTTTAAAACTGAATCCCGACTCTCTACCTTTAATATAAAATTGAAACCAGGGGAAACTCCCACCACCGAGTCTTCTGAGGGTTATGATACCAACAAGCAAGAAAAAGAATATAATAATTAAAAGAATTACTAACCACATATTTAAATATCCTTTTCAATATTATAATTTATTATATATGTAAATATCTATTTACAATACTATTATATTCAGTTTTAACTGTATAAGTATGTTTTTAAATTATAAGAAAGGTATTTTCAACAGTAAAGAGGGGAAAAACTTTTTAGAGCTCGTACTGCTTTTTGCGGTCTTCTTTCTCCCCTCGTATCTTTCACAGAGAAGTGACATCGATGCAACCCTCTTTGGTAATATAGTTTTCCATATCAATTATATACTTTTAAGCTTTCCTCAGATCTTTCTCCTTCTATATATAATAAAGAGGATACATACAGATGATTTTTCGGAATACGGCATTACCGGTTTTAAAATCTCTGTATTTATTCCCTCCTTACTAACATTTGTCGGCACCTATGGCGTTCTTCTTTTTCTTTTTTTCTCAGTATCGATTTTTACGGGTAAAGCAAGGGAGATACTCATAAATCCTGTTAACTGGAAAATTGAAGATCCCCGTATTTTCCCTCTGATTTTTCTCACCTGTATAGTTGCCGGCTATCGGGAAGAGCTCTTCTTCAGGGCTTATCTTATTACCAATTTTAAGAGGTCGGGTTTAAACACCTATTACGCAGTAACAATCAGTGTAGTGCTTTTCAGCATGGGACACCTTTATCAAGGAGTAGTAGGGTTCTGGGGTACTGCATTGATAGGCCTTTATTTTTCTCTTATTTTTCTTCGCTGCAGAAATGTTCATATAATTGCAATTGCCCATGGATTGTATAATTTTACAACCCTTCTTTTAATTTATTTTTACGGAGTAATGGCGTCTTAATCCTTGCAGTTTTTTATTGAATTTATTATCTTTTTACAAAAGATAAGGAGTTTACTATATGAGGAAAATACTATTTACCGGTTTTATTTTTTTGCTAACGCTTTCTACACCTATCTGGAGTCGCGGAAGAAGTGAAGAAGAGGCATCTGCAGCCAGCAAGAAGGCCAATCCCACAGCTCCTTCCCCAGAAATAGAGGTCAATCTTGAAAAAATAGGCTTTCAAGTGTTCGATAAGCCGATCCAGGCTCCTGATTTTACACTCAAAACACTCGACGGAGAAAATCGTTCCTTGAGCTCTTACCATGGTAAACTCGTTTTTTTAAACTTCTGGGCCACCTGGTGTCCTCCCTGTAGAGAAGAAATGCCTGCCATGGAAAATCTTCACAGGCAGTTAAAAGAAGAAGCCTTTGCTATGGTTGGGGTAAATCTACAGGAGTCATTGCAAACGGTAAAAGATTTTATAAAACAGAACGGCTATACCTTCGAGATACTCATGGATAGCAGCGGAAAGATTGGAGGCACCTACGGTGTAAGAAGCATTCCTACTACTTATCTAATCGATAAAAATGGAATAGTTCTTGCGGGCATTATAGGCGGAGCAGAGTGGGATTCTCCCGAAGTTTATTCACTTTTAAGACAGATAATGTAGATGTAACACATGCTTGATACAGATTTGTGTTATTAACTATCAATTTTTACAATGTATCTACGCAATTTTTTAAAAATTTCACTTGTTCTACAACAAAAATAGACTTATAATTCTCCTTAAACCCAAATACAAGGGCAGGTGCCATCATGAAAGATATTAAAGAGCTTCTACCTCATAGAGAACCTTTTCTCTTTGTAGACCGCATAGAAAAGGCAACAGACGAAGAAATCATAGGCTATAAAAAGTTCACCGATAAAGAGTTCTTTTTTAAGGGGCATTTTCCGGATTATCCTGTGGTTCCAGGGGTAATTCTTACTGAAACCCTGGCGCAATGCGGAGGAGCTGGAATAAGTCTATTGGGTACGCTGGGGGATTCTCTTTTTTTTCTGGCAACCATCGAGAAGGCTAAGTTCAGAAGACAGGTTAGACCCAATGAGGAAGTATGCCTTAAGATAAAGAATCTCCGTGTTTCCAGCCGCATGATTAAACAGAGCGGAAAGGCTTTTGTGGGTGAGGAGTTGGCTGCAGAAGCTGAATGGCTCTGCCTGGTGGGAGACAGCAAATAAACAGGAGGCGAAAATGTCTCAGAACAACGATACTGTACCGAAGAGGTTCAGGGCGGTAGTGGAAAAACATCCCGAGATAAGGGCTGTTTTAACCAAGGATATTAACGGAGAGTTTCAACCCATTACCTATCAGGAACTCTATCAGAAGGTAAAGGGCTTTGCCATGGGGCTTCACTCCCTTGGAGTAAAGCGAGGAGATCACTTGGGGATCATATCTGACAATCGTTTTGAATGGTATATAGCGGATATAGCGCTGCTTACCCTGGGTGCGGTAGATGTACCCCGGGGGTCAGATTCTACAGCCGATGAGATAGGCTATATTCTGGGTCATGCCGATTGCCATCTCTCTTTTGCTGAAAATAAAACTCAAGTGGAGAAAATACTCTCCAAAAAGAAAGATCTGCCATTGCTTAAAAAAATCATCCTGTTTGAAGGAAACTTTACAAATAAAGAGAAGGAGAAACACGGAGATGTAGAGTTTTTTACTTTTAAAGAGATTTCGGAACGCGGAGAAACTGCCTTAAAAGAAAATCCCAATCTCTTTGAGAAAGAAATGGAGGAGGGGAAGTCGGATGATCTGGCTACGATAATTTACACTTCAGGTACTACGGGTGAACCGAAGGGGGCAATGCTAACCCATCGCAACTTTATATTTCAACTTGAAAGAGTATACGACTATATATTTGTAAGCCCTGGGGATGTTTTCTTAAGTATTCTTCCCGTCTGGCATTCTTTTGAAAGGGCAGTAGATTATATAATCATGAATATAGGAGCAACAATAGCCTATTCAAAACCCATCGGTAAGATAATGCTTGAAGATATGCAGAAAGTTAAACCCCACTGGATGGCATCGGTACCCCGCATCTGGGAAGGTATAAGGGCTGCCATATACAGAAACGTGAACAGTGAGGGTGGTATAAAGAAGGCACTTTTCCATTTTTTCGTTGGAGTGGGAGAGACTTATGCCTATTTCTACAACATGTTCCGGGGTCTTCTACCCCAGTTTAGAAAAAGAATCCGTTCTCTTGACATTATTATTAGCATAATTCCCCTTATTCTTCTATCACCTTTAAAGGCCCTGGGTAACATCCTGGTTTTCAGTAAACTAAAAGCCAGGTTGGGAGGGAAATTTATCGCCGGTATATCCGGAGGAGGAGCACTCCCCCCTTATGTTGACCGTTTTTTTCAGGCCGCAGGGGTCCTCCTTCTGGAAGGTTATGGGCTTACCGAAACGGCACCCATACTGGCTGTAAGAAAACAGAAGGCACCGGTTACCTCTACGGTAGGGCCTCTTCTAAGGGATATAGAATACAGAGTACTCGATGAGAACCTCACACCCCTGCCGCCCGGACACAAGGGTGTGCTGTGGGTTAAGAGTGATCAAGTCATGAAAGGATACTATAAAAAACCCGAGGCAACAGCAGAAGTCTTACAGGATGGCTGGCTGAATACTGGTGATATTGTAATTTTCACCCATACCGGGGAGTTTAAGGTTCTGGGAAGGGCAAAAGAGACCATTGTGCTTATGGGCGGTGAAAATGTGGAACCTACCCCAATAGAAGATAAGCTTGTGCAGTCCGAGTATATCGACCAGGCTATGGTGGTGGGACAGGATCAGAAGTTTCTTGGAGCGCTCATCGTACCAAATATGGAAAAACTGGAACAGATTGCCTCTGCAGAAGAAAAACCCTATATCGACAAAGAAGAACTGTTAGAAGACCCGGAGATCCAGAATGTTATTTACAACGAAATTCAGCACTTGGTAAACAGCAAAACCGGATTTAAACCTTTTGAAAGAATCTTCAGGTTCAAGTTACTTGCACAGCCCTTTGAGGTTGGAAAAGAGTTAACTCACACTCTCAAAATACGGAGAGATGTGGTAAACGAATTGTATAAAAAAGAGATTAAGCAGTTACTTGAGCATCAATAAAAGGATGACCTGCAATAGCAGAGGTTATTTGCCCTGCTTAATTTAACAGGAGGATAAAAAAGAGAATTATTGCACCAGAAAGGATTAGTATCGAAAACAAATAAAACCAGAGAGGCAGGCTTTTAGTACTCTCTTTTTGTATTTCAACCGGCGCAGAGAGGTGACTCTTTGACTCCTCTTTTCTCTTTTGCAAATGATAGGAGGGTACACCGAGATAACCACAGGCAGGACATCCGGAGAAAAAAAGATCCTGTTTTCCTGAAAATCCACACTCGGGGCACCTTGTTAACTCAAAATATTTTCCACAGGCAGGGCATTTCTCCGCTTTAAAGGGAACTTCTTTTCCACAGTTGTCACAAAAAAACCGGGGCTTCATTTATTATAGCTTTCTTATACCTAAAATTGTAAGATCATCGTACTGTTCATCCTCTTTAAGATGGGAGTAATAAACATACTGGCCATTCTCACCATGTTCAATAGGATGGTTGAAATAAACTCTATACTGCTCGAAGTGTTTTTTCAAAAACTCATCTATCTTTCTGTCTACCATTACTCTATTATCCACACCTGCCGTAGGATCCCTGTATAGCCTGAAAACTTTCTCCACCGCTACCATTGCAAGAACCACTTCCTCAATGGTGCCTTCACAATTCGTAAAATTAAAGGTTAGCTTCTCCCCGGGTATGGGGTTGTGAAATTTGAAAAGAGAAAACATTGTGCGATTGAATACCGCATCAACTATTTCATATATTCGGGTGATTCCCAGCTCCTCGTCGCCGCTTCCCACTGGGTGGGTAATGTGAAGCTCACCCTCTTTTAACCCGGGCTCTCTGCACACAATATGATTGAAGTTTTCATCCCTAAAAATTCTTTTTGCCTCTTCAATACCATCTGTGAAGAGCAACATGCAATCATCTTTTTTTAACTTAAAGGTTACCTGCTGAAAACCGGACTGCATCTGTACAAGCATCGAGGGAAACACACCGGCAGCAGGCGCTTCGGGAAGCTCTTTCTGAATCATTTTACTTTTTTCGCTGTCGAAAATGTGTACCAGATTATCCCCTGCATTGCAGAGATAACATGTTCCTGTTTCAATATTGATAAGCACTACAATCAGCGCGGCAAACCTTCCCTTAAATCCTCTTTCTTCGAGTAGATCGTTCATCCGGTATACAAGTTTTTCCAGTTGAATACCATCTTTTTTCAAAGACCATTCTCTGAAGTAGTCAAGAAAGATCGTGGCAACTTCAATCATGATAAGAGCGGCCGGTACTCCTTTACCCGCGACATCACATTTAATGATTGCATAGTGTTTCTCGTCCAGTTTCTTGAAATCAAAGTAATCTCCGGAAACTCCTTTAGCCCCCTCGTAATAACCGAAAAACTCCACATTTTCAGTAGTCTCCTTTCCGGTTGTAAGTTTATTTCCTGCTGTATCTTTCTCCAGGGGGATATACATTTTCTGCACTTCCTTTCCGACGGTGAGTTCCTTACTCGCTATGGCAGCTTTCACCAGCCCCGTTGTCATCTGATTGACCGTTTCAGCAAGAGTTGACAGCTCATCTCTGGTCTTAACATTTATTATGTGGTCCTTGAGATTCTCCTTATCCTCTGTATCACGTATTATCTCCACCCCTTTAAGCAACCTGTTGATAGGAATAATCATAATAGAGGCGAAGATTAACGCTCCGACAACTCCAAGAGCGATAGATATAAGAGCAATAGCGCCGATAATTAATAACAGGTTTCTTCTGGATTCCTCTATCTCGTTTAATATACGTTCAGTAGTTACTCCCAATCTTACAACGCCGCGGAAATAGCGATCCTCTCCAATCGTTCTGTATACAATAGGTTTGTAAAAAACATATCTTGTTGTATTCGGATCCAGATCTTCTGGATTAAATCTCGGCACACTGCCCACTACAGCCGCTATTTCGGAAAGCCTCTGATTAACAACTTTTTCAAGATTTGCAATCTCCTCCTGATATCTGGACAGCTCTTCCTCTGCACCGGGCTCATCCGATAACGCAAGCTCCCGTGCTCTTGCACCAAGACGGTCGAGCTCTTCTGTGAGTGCAGTAACGCTCTCCCTTGCCTGTAAGTTTATTTTCTCTCTCAGTTTACTTATCTCTTCAGATAGTTCATCTTCTATACGTGATAGACCAATTTGAAGAGTTTCACCATCTATTTTTTCGCTTATATCGGGATCATCCGTAGCCCATATATAATCAAAATGTTGGGGGTCATTTGCTCCTTCTCCCGTTATTGTTACATAAAGAGCATCTTTCATGGCTGTGCGCTGATTCGGTATCAACCCCAATTCCAGAGTATTTTTACCAGGCAGATATGTCCTTGCGCTTGAAACCAGACTTTCCAGAAGTACTTCGGTTTGGTTCCTAAGTCCTTCTGCCAGATTTTTCCTCTGAGTATCCAGCATATAGAAAGTTAGAGGAATTGAGACCATTAGTACAACCGCAATTACCAGAATGGTTATAAAAAGAGTAAACTTTATTCGCAGACCCATACCTTTCTTTTTCATGGTAATGATCCTCTCTCTTCTTTTTTCGATATATATGTCCTCTCCCCGGATCAATAGATCTATCTCCATTCGCAGGGAACGACTTTCTTCTACAAGTTGAGCCACCCTCTGAATCGAAAAAAGTAAGGTCAGGGAGAGAAAAACGATAATAACCCACAACATAACAGTATTTATTGATAAAGAAATGCCCCTTCGCCCAATTGGTTTTAAACCTGTAGCTTCAACCGTCCTGAAATCTCCAAACTTTACAGTTCCGCTGGACTCCAGTTTCAGAATTGGTTTTGTAAAATACAGTCCTCTTTCAGGATGTATAAGACCTACCCTGTAGGTTCCTTCTTCAATATCTTCAATTTCGGGACCGCGTATGATTCTATCCGATTCCACCGTATAAAGCTCCAGCTCCAGAGGGAAGGTGTAATCGTACGGTTTCTGCCCCTCTCTATCCAAAATTACTTCCTGAATTACCCCTCCTTCTGTAAATCCTCTTCCCCTTATTTCCAGGGTTATCCTGCCCAGCGCATCTCTGGTAGAACCTACATGAGTAATATAGGTAACAGGTACATATTTATTAAGTTTGAAAGAAACGCCGGCCGGTTCACCTGCATTTCCTACTACATCTATAGCTCTTACTGTAAAACCCCAGTAACCGTTATCTCGATTATAAAAGGATGCCTCCTCACTCGTAGTTATTATTCGTTCCGGGGGAGGTCTAAGGGATACTCGCTCCATATTGATATCTCTTTCAAGGCTACCTAAATACTGGAGGGAATAGCTGTATCCTCCTATCTCGTCACCTTCCGGTGATTCCCAGGATATGGTAAAGGTGTTCGAAAGGAGATATCCCTTTTCGTCTTTTTCCGGCTCTATTATGCTAACAGGAGGAGGTGGGGTGGTATCCCTAAAGAAAGAGACGGTGGTGGTCTCTGACCAGTTGCCTGCATAATCCTGAGCTGCGAGGTGGAAGTACCACCATCCATCCTCATCAACAGAAAACTCTATCTCCCTATTATTCTGTAAAACCATAAGTCTTTCGGGCGGTGAACCACTTTTATCCCTGTCCCAGGAATAACTGAATCCGGCAATACCAGATGAGTCCTGGGGCGAAGTCCAGCGCAATCTATATCTATCATTGGAATTTCTACTGCCTATTCTAAAATTGACGGGTATTACCGAAGGCGATTCTACACTGTGATCGGGTGCAAGGAAAACCAAACATGTGGTGTTTCCAATTCTGTTCTCCCATACAACATATAGATTATCCTGGTGAATAATCGGTATTCCGAAAGTAGATATTCCCGGCATTCTGCTTAAATCGCGATCTTCCCAGAAAATACCATCTTTTGTAGCAATAAAAATATGCTCACTGCCTTCTCGGTTATCAAACCAGAGTACATACACACGATCTCTGTAGAGGATTAGCCTTGGGAAACTGCAAGAACGTACTCCCTGAGTGACCCTCTCTGGTTCCCCAATCAGTTCGCCCTGAAGATTTAACTCGGCATAATAGATTTGTGAGTTTTCTCTCGCTAAACGTCTCTCCCACACGAGAGACAGTTTTCCGTTTATCCCCTTTATTTGGGGACGCTGGTTATCGAACTGATCGGGGCTTGTTTCCACTCCGGCTCGATACTCGGTGAAGTCGGTTATCCTTTTTGCCGGACTCCAGGTCACTCCTCCGTCGTAACTCATTTTCAAGTACAACTGGTAATTTGCCCGTACTCCGCTCTCCAGAACCTGAAAAACTACATAATCTCTTCCTCTGTGAGAAGTATAATAGGGTAAAAAGTTCAACCGCATTTCAAGCTCTTTAACCAGTTGGTTGAGGGAGCTCCAGCGACCTTCATCTGTAGTTCTCGAATAGAAGATGGAGAGAATACTACCCCCTTCCGACGTGGAGCTCTCTCCGGCAACAAACAGAATCAATCCCCCGTCTTCTCTTAAGAAGAGTTTTGGTGATACAATGGTTACCTCTGAGACAAACCTGTGCACTTCTTTAAAATTATTTCCTCTATCTTCTGATAAATATACAGTTACAGTGTTTCCTGCAGTTGATATTGCCAGAAAAATATTACCCTTTTCATCCACTATTAGAGAAAAAAGAGATACTTCGTCTCCCACATAGCTAACAGGTTTAACTATTCCTCTTCTCTCATTCCAGCGGTTTTCTCTATCTCTTACCATTAGTGAAAATGATATTTCTATTCTTTCCCCTTCGATCCTCCTTGACTCCTGCCATACTATTACCATCAATCCACCACCGGAATCGCACTGGGGGAACTTAGCTCCTGACTTGACCAATATTTCGGGCTCTTCCCAGAAAAGAGTTTGTGCTTCTCCCCTTCCAGGGTAGATAAATGAGAGAAGAGTAAGAAGCAGTAGAAAAAAGATTTTCAGATCTTTGATTCGATCCTCCTCTTCAATTCCAGAAGGGGTCCGTAATTTCTGTTGTTACTGTCGGTCATCAAATTATTGACGATTCTTAAGGCTTCGTAATAGCTACCCTGTATGAACTTCTCCTCTGCAAGCCGATACTGTTGTTGTGCCATGGAACTCAACACCATGGTAGCCCTTCCTCCCATTTCTGCTTCAACACGATCGAGAAGTGAAATTACACTTTCATTATCGGGAGTAAGTCTCAGGGCTTCATTTAGATATTCGAGGGCAACAGGGAAATTGGATCGAACGTTGCTCCTCACAATTTCGTAGGCTCTCTGATAAAACTCTTCTGCCTTCTTTTTTCTGGCCGGATCCGGAGGAGGTATTCGTATACCCAATTTTATCTCCGCATTGTATATTGCCTGCGCTAAACCGGGATAATCCGGTTTTATTTCACTCAGGTCTTTAAGCTCTATGTATGCTTCCTGTGGATTTGTATCGATTTTCGACCTGGCCTGAGCAAACCTTTCTCTGAATAGAGCGTCGAAGTTTTCTGGATTTTTATATTGTTGTATTTTAAGAGATATTACGCTTGCTTCCTGGTTGAGTGGGAAGGTTAACCTTACGTAAAATATTTTCTCCCCCGCTCTTTCAAAGTATCCCATTGCCTCCTGCCTTTTCCCCTCTTCCATAAGAGTCTTTCCTTTAAGAAAATCCTCCTTCGCTCCGTTTAAAAGAGGTTTTACCTCTGAATAAAGAGGGTCCCGTTCTTCAATGGTTCTTCCCGACCTGATATTTAAGGCAGTTCTTACGATTCCGAGCCAGTACTCAATTTCTGATTTATTTTCCACATGGGTAACCTTCCACCTGGTTTGTGCTCTCTGAAAAAGCCTTTCGGCGCCTTCGTAATCACCCTGAGCGTAGAGCTCCTTACCCTGATTTATCAGTTTTCTTACTTCCTCAACAATAATGGCATTCTCTTCGGTTACAATACGGTTGTTTAGTTCCGTTAGAACTTGGTCCCGTTTTTTACGGAGTTCTGCATTTTCCTGTATTGCCAGAGAGCGGTCGAACCTCTCGCTTGCAATTTTAAGATGTTCTCTTGCCAGAGCGAACTCTTGCCTTCCGAGTGCTATTCTTGCCTGTTCAACACGAAATAGTGCTTCGCTTTCCAGCTTACCTGCCAGCAGGATCTCTTCATCTGAGATACTGATCAGATCAGCCAGTCGATCAATAGTATTTGAGCTCTTTTTATCGAGCTCAACAATGGCCGATATTCTCTCTTTAATCTCAGGATCTTCCAGGATAAAAGGTTTTTCACTTTTTACATCACTTAAAAGCTCTTCTACTTCCTGTTTCAGCTCTCCGATATTCTTTTCGGCAGTGGTAAAGATCTGCTTTGCAGATTGAGGATCTTTAGCCATGACGACTATAGGCTCTCCGGCATCGTCTTCTCCAACAACTTTCTCATATCCATCGAGTAATCTTTTCCCCTCTTCTATCCGTCTCTCTTCTTTTAAGTAGATATCGTTAAGCGGGTCGAGGGCAATGTGAATCGATCTATCCACCAGTGCTGTTTCGGTCTCCAAAAGATCGGCTCTAATCTTGTTCAATCTAGCAATTGTATTACCTGTTTCTTCTGTACTCTTTTCTAAATTAAAACCTAACTTTGCAATTTCATTAAACGAAAGTCTTAGAGACTCCCATTCATTCAAATGATCTTCTGTCTTTTCTTCCAGAACAACAAGATTTTCACGAATTTTTTTAAGTTCCTCTCCTGTCTGTGCTTCCATTATCCCGGTCTCTATAAGTATCTTATCTTCGTTTATCTTAACTATTTTCTTATAAGCCTTTGCTTCTTTTGCCAGTAATTGATAAAACAGTATAGAAGGCAGGATCTCTTTCTCCGACTCAACACTCAACGGGCTAAAGGATAGATTTTCCTCAACATACATTCTCGAAGAACGCAGTGCCAGCGTTTTCACCGTGAGGAGAGAATAAGTATAGGCTTTATCCAGATTATTAACAGACCCTTTCGGGTTACCTTCTCCCATATCTTTAATACCGGATTGAAAGGCAGTGGCTGCTCTTTCTTTTAATTCTCCCTCAAGGTTGTTCAAAGTGGTATCCCATAGCATGTCGAAGGCTCCGATGATTCCTTCCTTTACATCTACAGTATCCCTGCCCTTCACAATAAGGCTTAAATATGTAAGACAAAAGGCCTCATCAAAACCGCTCTGCTTAATCAATCTATTTTGTTCCTCAATAGTGTGGATGGCATTTAAAACATCTTTACGTAGATCGGAAAGGACGAGTAAAATCTCACTCAGGGAATCTATCTCTTCCGAGAGAGATTCAAGGTCGGAGGATTCGAAAAGAGATAGTGTATTGTTGACTCTTTGGTTAAACTCTTCTTTCAGACTGAGGAAATGCTCGACAGATGAGTTAAGAGTTGAAATGGCATGATCTATACGGTTTTCTATGATATTTCCGTAATCGGTACTATCGTACTGTTCTCTATGGAGATCAAAACCGGTAAAGTAGGTCTTTACAGCTTCCCAATAAGAGTCCTGTTGTAGTTGATCCATGGCAGTCTTCATTATTTCCTTGAAACGATTGTTGTTATAAACAAAAACTGCCGTCTCCCTGGCTTTCTCAAAGGCCTCGACCGTGGTCTTGTTTGGCGATCTGTCGAGTTCCTCCAGTTCTTGAAATATTTTGTAAGCCTTATCAAAATCCGGTGATTCCTGGCTGTAGATTTCTATTAGTTCTTCGTAGCGCTGATTGTAAATTTCTTTAGCTTTCTTTATCTTTTCCAGAAGGCTTTGTGCAGCTTCTATCTTATCTGGATTATTCTTTATATACTCTGCGAGGAGAATGATTGCGTTGTTATACTCACGCTCCTCTATAAGCTTTTCGGCTTCACGGAAGGTGTTCTCCCGCTGCCCCCCTGCCGAGAGCCAGGAGGTTAGAAGAAAAAGTGATAAGAAAAGAAAAATAACTTTTTGCCATCCTCTAAACAGGAAAAGCACTTTACTATGCCTCTACCCCCAGTGTACCATAATATCGGCATAAAAGCTTCCTCCAGTTAAATATATGCAGAAAGCACCACTCAGGACAATAGGAGAAAAAGTTAAGCATTAAAAGAGTACTAACGATTACTATCATTTTTCGACAGAACTATCCGAAGAATAAATAAAGAAATAGTGGCTTCGTGTAGAAATTTTTAAAAAATGTTACTATAATATTACATGTAAAACAATAATGAAGAGATTTCTTTACCTTACTTTTATATTTATAACCTCCTCTCTGTACGGTTCTGATTATTCGGATTATTACGGAAGCATGGCAGAAATAATAAGCCAGCCGGATCCCGATACAGGCCTTACGGTATTTCCCACCCTCCTTATACCCATGGGGGGTAAACTGGAGGGTATGGGTACGGCCTATACTGCAGTATCGAAAGATTTCGGATTTATAGAGTCAAATCCTTCTGCCAGTTCGGTTTTAAAGTATACTGAATTAACCTTTTCACACAACAATTGGATTGCCGATTCAAGAATGGAAGGAGTAGTATATACAGTACGATTCAACGACCTGGGAATCGGAGCAGCGGGTAAGTTTCTCTATGTTCCCTTTACGGAATACGACACATGGGGAGAGAGGGTTTCAAAGGGTTACTATTCAGAGACCATTGCCACTATGAACATCTCTTATAACTTTTTTCCTACCTACTATTTTTACGGTGTGGCTGTAGGGGCAAACTTAAAGTTTGCCTATAGAAATATCCCGGCCTCAATCTATCCAGATCAATCGGCTATCGCCTTTATGACCGACATAGGAGCACTCACCAGGTTTAACTTCGCCAAGCCATTCGTATCCAGGAGTAAAAACTTCTCAGTAGGAGCTGTTATTAAAAATCTGGGGCCGTATGTGCTCCAGGAGCCTCTTCCAACCGAAGTAACTGTTGGTATTGCCTATTCGCCCATTCGACCCGTTACTGCTGCTGTGGATTTAAACCTTCCAGTAACTTTTAATACAAACTATCCCGCAGAAAACTGGAATATTGTAGCAGGCACAGACATTGTTTTTACCGATTTTTTCTCCGTTCAGGGGGGTTTTAGATACAGAGGATCGAATCCGGGCATATCTTTAGGAGCAACTGTAGATCTTCAAAAAATGAGCTTTATCGTGAATTACACCATGGACTTAACGACTCAATTCGGAGTGCTGGACCGATTCAGTCTGGCTGCAAGATTGAAAATAGGTGACAGGGGTAGAGCGGCACTTCAAGCCCGGGTGGATGAGCTCTATATTACGGCATTGGAAGAATACGCCAACGGAAACCTCGAAGAAGCTATTACATACCTGGAAAAGGCTCTTGAGATTGATCCGCGTTTTATACCTGCGGCAGAACTTCTTAGAGTTCTACAACAGACGATATCCCTCCACCGGGAGATGGAAGATATTCAGAAAATAGAAGAGTGATAGAGGCTGGCTCCCGTTCCCGCCAGAAGCGTTATCTTTAATCTTACAGGTTTACCTTACTTTTTCCAGATTTTTTTTCATTCTGGTATACAGAGCAAAGAGGGAAAGATCTATTTTTTTAGGATCGGGCCAGAGTGTAAAGAGTTTTGTGTTATTATTCCCCACTTTCTTTTTGTAGAGTCTGGAGAAAATCTTCTCCTGTCTGCGAAACTCCCTTTTATTGAACTGCTTCTTTAAGTAACCCAGTAATTGTAACGCATCTTTCTCTTCTTCTTTGCTTATGCTGGCGTCGGGTGGGCTCAACATATATTCTAGAACCTTTTCCCTGCTTTCCGATTCATTTAAGTGTAACAATTCTTCAACTTTTTTGACGAAATTACTATCAAAAAATACGATACTGTCAACCTTGTTTCGCAACTCCATCCGTTTCTTAACCGAGATGTTTGAGCGCTTATCCCTCTTACCTATGTATATGTATATAAAGACAGCAGCTCCCAGACTTATGGCAATTTCATCCAGCATTGGCATGGGATCGCGAACCGTGAGTGAAAGTAATAGATAGGAGATAAGAAATGTCGCTGAAGATATAAGAAACTTGGGAATAAACCTGATTTCCGCCACCCACCTTTTGACGCTTTCTTCGATCATCCGGTACAACTCGTTCCTGAATAGTGTCAGAGATTCTACACGCGGTTCTCTGCCGTATTTCCCCTCTACATTGTATTTTTCCAATATCTCGATCAACTTCTCAGAACTATTAAAGGGATGCAGGAAAAGTGAAGAACCGTTTTTCCTGTAAAGATGAAAAATTGTTATTTTATTCTCTTCATCCATACAGTTAAAACATAATCTGTAACAATACCTATGTCAAGATTTAATTAACACAATGTTCGATCACTTTAATAATATCGTTTCGTTTAAAAAGACGCGCATACTGAATAGCAGACATTCCAAGATTGTCTTTGATTGATATATCTGCTCCTGATCTGATGAGTTTTTCTGCTATATCGTAAGAACCTTTCCCCACCGCCAGAATGAGGGCTGTCTGGCCGTTCTTGCTCTGTACATTTAGATTTGCACCGCTCTCTATAAAACGCTCAACAATATCTCTCTCACCAATTGCAGCAGCATCCATCAAAGGGGAGTTTCCGTTGTCCGGACTAATTATATTCAGGTCGGCCCCGGCCGAAAGAAGCATGGGTATCAGTTCTTTCTTTCTGTTTCTTACTGCCAGAGACAGAAGAGGCACTCCCTTTTCATTACGAACATTGGGAGAAAATCCTGCAGCTAAAAAGCACCTGACTGCTGTTTTCTCTCCCCTCTCTACACACTTAATAAAGGCGGGTTCTGTAAAGCTAATACCTTTAGCGGCTAGTTTAGTCTTTGCCCTTTCTACTGCAATTCTCTGATTCCAGATCCTCTTCTCCTCCCGGTAATAATACTCCAGTTCTTTCTGACTAGAGGCTATCGAGAGTTTCTTAAAATATTCTGGTATCTCCCTCTCCATAAACGGAATATAAAGCAGCCCCCGATCGCCTCTCCCCAACATGTATCCCACAGAGAAGACAACCCAGCCCTCGGAAAATCTCTCCTGAGAAATTACGAGCAGCACGGAGGAACTACTGCTTAACCTTTCGTATAACCCCGATTCCAACGCAGTTTCTCCATGGGAGACTTCGTAAAGGTCAACCCCTAACTTGATTCTCCTGCACGTATCTACAATGGCATCGATTATGGCTCCCTGTTCTGAGGCATAAGCTATAAGTACTTTCATCACATTTAAATATCGACTCTTATTAAATTAAAATAAACAACAAAACTTATTTCAACGATCTGAACGGCAGCAAATCCTGTACTTCGATTGTACAGACTCCCAATTCTTCTGTAACCTTCCCAATCACAAGGAATAAAACACCTGTATCCAGTTTGCTTTTAAGCCTTTCGTAGTCGCGGGGGAAGAGCACCGTCTCGAAAACCGAATAAGGGTCTTCGAAACTTACAAAGCTCATAAAGCTTCTGTTTCTCGTTAAAACCTCCTTTCCGGCGATAAGCATACCGGCAATAGTTACTCTACGACCCACATTCTTAAGAATTTTATCCGAATCTATTAACCGGGGTAATCCCATTGCCCTGACCTTCGAAGGGATGCCGGAAAAAATCTCCAGCGGATGACACGATATAACAAGGCCGAAGGTTCGCACCTCATCCAGTACTCTGGTGCGCCATGAGTAATCACCTACAGCCACGGGTGGGGTCAACCCGAAAAGAGAGTAGTTTTTATTCGTATGGAAATAGCTTAAGAAAAGTTGGGGCCTGGATAAACCTTCTGCCACACTGTCCAGACTCCCTGAACGGATTAGCACCCTCATCCGGGAAAACTCAGGAGAGAGACGATGGATAAAATCGAAAAAACTCCTGTACTTTCCTCCTGCCTCTCTCTCCCTGATTATTTGTTGAATAAACGACCGGGGAATGGATTTAAGCCAGGAAAGCCCGATTCTTATAGCCCCATCCGAAACCGTGCATTCCCATTGGCTTTCATTTACATCCGGAGGGAGTATCTTTGCCCCCATACGCATGGCTGCATCCAGATAGACCTGAGGGGCATAGAATCCGCCCCGATTATTTATGACAGAGACGAGAAACTCCAGTGGATAGTAACACTTAAGCCATGCAAGCCGGTAGGAGACGAGTGCATAGGAGGCGCTGTGTGCCTTGCAAAATGAGTAACCTTCGAAAGAGAGGATCATCTCCCAGAGTTTTTCCATTGTACCCCTGTCCACTCCCTGTTTTGCCCCCCCCAGAAAAAAACGTTCCCGATACGCATCAAGCCTCAATTCCCGGTCCTTCTTGGAAAGTATTTTTCTAAGAGCATCGGCTTCCGCAGGAGAAAACCCTGCGACCTTAATGGCTACCCTGGCTACATCCTCCTGGTATACCATTATTCCAAGCGTCTCCCGCAAAGTCTCCCCCAGCAATGGATGAAGAGCAGTGTATTCCCCTCCCCTGAGTCTTTGAACGAACTCCCTGATATATTTGTTGGCAGCGGGACGAATAATAGAGCTGGCAATTACCAGGTGTTCGTAATCCCCCCGGCCCATTTTTTTGAGCAACTGCCTGGTGGCAGGCGATTCTATATAAAACACTCCAAGAGTATCCCCATGCTCGATCAGTCTTCGTGTCTTCTTATCTCCTATCGGATTGAACTGCTCCCATGTAATGGGGCTTTTACGCTTCTTGTTTACAAGTTCTATGCAGTCTCGCAAGACTGCCAGAGAACGGTTGCCCAGGAGATCGATCTTTACCAGCCCGGCATCCTCTGTTGCATCTTTCTCCCATGCTATAACGGGAAACCCTGTCTGAGAAGGTTGGAGATGGGTGTAATCGGTTATAGGGCCCGGGGTTATTACCACCCCGCCTGGATGGGTACCTATATGCCTTGGCATCCCCTTAAGCCTTTCGCCTGCCCTCAAGAGATATTCGGGTATCCCTCCGGTGCTTCCATATCTGCTCTGTCTGATGATTTTCTCTATTTCGCTTTCAGGGAGCCCCGCAGCCCTGGCTGCTTCACGCAGACTGGAACGAGACCCGAAGGTAACATGATCCGCTACCATCCCCGCCCGCCCTCTATAGCGTTGAAATACATAGGAAAGGGCCCTATCCCTTTCGTCCCAGGGAAAATCCACATCGATATCCGGTGGGTCTTTTCTTCCTTCGTTTAAAAAACGCTCGAAAAAAAGGTTGTGTTTAAGGGGGTCCACATGAGTTATGCCGAGTAAGTAGGAAACTATGCTCGAAGCAGAGCTGCCTCTCCCGCAGGTACGGGGACATCTCTTTACTATATCGTAAACTACAAGGAAGTAATCCGAAAAACCCTTTTTTCTAATAATTGATAGTTCGTAAAAGAGGCGCTTGTGAATATCCGGACGCATTGATCCATATCTCCTGGTTACACCGTCCAGGCAGAGCCTTTTAAGCAACCTGTAAGCTTCTTCCTGGGAGTAGCCGTTGAAGCGGGGAAATATATACTCCTCTCTGAGGATGCCCCTTATATCTGCCTCCTCGGCGAAGCGCTGTGCGTTGTAAATTGCATCCGGAACCGCAGAGAAAAACCTCTCCATCTCGGAATCCGAAACAATTCTATACTCGGGCAAGGGCAGCTCTTGCTGCGTCAGCCTGTCCACTGTAGTATTAAGATCGATTGCCCTTAAAAGATGGTAAAGATTCTGCTCCTCTTCTCCAAGGTAAACTCCTTCGTTTACAGCCAGCAGGGGTATCTCCCGTTTTCGTGCCCATGAAGAGAGCCTGGCGAAAGGGCGACCCCAGGTAAGGCCGGCAAAAATGTTATTCCTATCCCTGTTTAAAAGCCTCTCCAGCACCGCAATTGAAGAAGAGACTATCCACAACCCATCCCATCCGTTTTCTACAAGGTCTTCCATGGGATCGTAGCCAGGGTTGCTTAAATCTTCCGGCTTTCCAGCACAATAGTTTTTTACGGTTTGAGCTTCCCTCTTCTCCGCTCTACCGGTGGCAAGGAGAGAAGTGATAATCCGATTTGCCCTGGCGAATCCACTTGCATTCAAGCACAGAGCAGTGAAAGACGAGCCTCCATCCGGAGCAATGGTTACTCCGGTCAGGGGTTTTAACCCTGCTCTTTTTGCAGCCTTGAGAAACCGGATAAGGCCGTAAAAGTTGTTTATATCTACCATGCACACGGAAGTGTGACCCCCTTCCGCAGCGTGTATACACAACTCTTCAGGAGACAGACAACCTCGAAGGAGAGAGTAGAAGGAGCGCCGGTAGAGGGGGGAATATCCTGCAGAATACCTCAGCATACTAAACATTAGTTTAGTATGCTTCCCGAAAAAAATCAACCGTGTGAAGAGGGAGATGCCTCCGCTAAATCCACTATTATATTTTTAAAAGCAGGAATGGTATTTTTAAAATGTGGGATTACCGGCGATATAATTAACTTAAGGTTTTCTCCTTAACTTCAGAAACCAATTTATAGCGGTCGATTAGTTTTTTGAATGCAGAGTCTTTTTTTTTAAGCTCTTTTGAGCCTCTGGTTATCTTACAGAGGCTTAAGCCCAATTTTTGAGCTATTTTTCTCTGGCTTATACCCTCATCGATCAGCCTTACCAGAGCCCAGCGTGAAGATATCTCCGAAAGTTCGTACTTAGTAAGGAGGCTTTTTAGAAATCTCTCTATGAGCTCTTCGTCGTCCGTTTTTGCAAGGGCAAGAGAGAGTTCCTTTAAAGCATATTCGTAAGTCTGGTGGTTCTCTGACATGCCTTTAATACACTATACTTAATGCTTAAATACAGGTCAAGCTTACAATATTATAAATTACAAACAGAGGAGAGAAAAATCATGTCTTTACAGGCATCCACACAGAGTGTGGTTCCAGGTAACATAATCGACCTTGGTTTGGGCCACCCCGATCCCTCACTGCTTCCTCTTGAGGTAATTCAAAAAGCCTCTATACACAGAACGGCCCAAAAGGACCCCCTGATACTGCAATACGGTCTGGAACAGGGTGATGAATCCTTTCGAAAGCTTCTGGCAGATTATTTAAGTTTTAATTGCTCATGCCCTGTCAAAGAGAACCATCTATTTATTACAAACGGAGTTTCACAGGCACTGGATCTGCTTTGTACCATCTTCACCGTACCAGGGGATACAGTTTTTGTAGAAGATCCCACATATTTTCTCTCCTTGCGCATTTTCGAAGATCATGGGCTTAAAGTAATTCCCATAGCTACCGATAGTAAAGGTCTTATTGTTGAAGATCTGGAAGATAAACTAAAAAGCGTAAAACCCGCCTTTCTCTATACGATCCCGACACATCAAAACCCTTCCGGTGCCACTCTGCCCAGAGAGAGACGCATGGAGATAGCAGAGCTTGGCGGAAAACATAATTTTTTAATACTGGCAGACGAAGTGTACCACTTTTTAACTTACAGGGGAGAGCCTCCTCCTGGTTTCTCAAACTTTATAGATAGAGGGCCTGTAATCTCACTTGGTTCCTTCTCAAAGATACTGGCTCCGGGATTAAGGTTGGGCTGGATCCATGCTTCTCCCTCTCTGCTGAAACCGCTTATAACTTGTGGCTTTCTTGATAGCGGAGGGGGATTGGCCCCCTTCCTGTCATCAATCGTTAGAAGTGTTTTTGAGCTCGATCTTCTACAAAAGCACATAGACTATCTCTGCAGAGTGTACAGAGAACGCCTCGAGGCTCTGGTAAACTCACTAAGGAGAGAATTCGGTAAATTAGTGGACTTCACAGTTCCCTGTGGTGGTTTTTTCCTCTGGGTAAGATTTACGGATAATACTGATGTTACAAGTCTACTACCCGAACTCGAAAAATACAGTGTAAGATTTATGCCAGGTATTCGGTGTTCCGAACAGGGAAGTTTCCGGAATTATATGCGAATAAGTTTTTCCTTTTACAATAGCAATAACCTCGAAGAGGGCGTGAGGAGGCTTCATAAGGCTTATGTATCTTCTAATCACTCACATTAAGAGTGCATATAAGTAAACTTAATTCCATATAATGAAAGAATCGAATTTGACACAATTACTTTTTACTGATAGCATAAAGGTAATATATGCGACATAAAACTATTTTATATAAAGGTATTGTACCCACCATTTGCAGGCAATGCGATATGAGATGCGGGATTTATGTCCATATCGAAGATGGATTGATAAAAGATATTTCCGGTATGAAAGCCCATCCCCAGAACAGAGGTCGTGTCTGCCAGAAGGGTGTAGCTGCAAGGGATACAGTCTATCATGATGAAAGACTCCTTAAACCATTAAAGAGAAGCTCTAATGGTTCTTTTTCTGAAATTTCACTTCCCCGTGCCATGGATGAAATAGCTACAAAGATAGAAGGAATCAAAGAAAAATCGGGTGCAAGGTCAATCGGAATATGGAAGGGTGAGGCACTTGGGTTCGCTCAGCAGGAGAAGTATGCTCGAAGATTCGCTCACGCCCTCGGTTCTCCTAACTACTTTTCCTGTGACTCTCAGTGTTTTGCCAGTCGTTACATTGCCTACTGCCTGGTACAGGGTTTCTGGAACCCCTCTCCCGATTTCGAAAATGCAAAAGCGATAATTCTCTGGGGTACCAACCCACCCTCCTCCCATCCCACATTCATGGCACCTATCAATAGAGCCAGAAAGAAAGGTGGTAAACTTGTAGCCATAGATCCGAGGCTCACAAATATTGCTAATAAGGCAGACCTCTTTCTTCAAATTAAACCTGGAAGCGATGGGGCACTTGCATGGGGTTTAATTCGTTATCTTATAGAGTCAGAGAGCTACGACAAAAACTTCGTAGAAAAATATTCAACCGGTTTTACGGAGTTAAGCGCCTATTCGCAGCACTTTAAACCTTCATTTGTAGCCAACGAAACCGGTCTTGAAGAGAGTGATGTCATCACCCTGGCCGAGATCATAAGAGAGAACATTCCCCATATAGCAAATTATGTAGGGGTCTCTCTGGAGCATCAGGAAAACGGAGTTCAGACTATAAGAACAATTGCCTGTCTCGGAGGGCTCTGCGGAGCAGTGGATATTCCCGGCAGCGATCTCTGGCCCGAGCAAATGGGGGAACAGAATCTAAACCTCTACGATGAAATACCACTGATAGAGCTTAAACCCATTGGGGCCGAGAGATTTCCCCTTCTTTACGATTTTCGTAAAGAATGTCATACAATGACAGCAATGGACTATATTCTGGGGAAAGGAGAGTATCCCTTAAGGGCAATGCTTCTAACAGGGGCAAATCCTGTAATAACCAATCCAAATGCTGAGAAGGTAAAAGAGGCATTCTCAAAGTTGGATCTTTTTGTTGTAAGAGATCTCTTTTTAACAGAAACAGCATCCCTCGCCCATTATATCCTCCCAGCAGCATCATTTCTTGAGAGATCGGAACTAAGCTTCTACCCTCACTATCATTGGGTATCTCTTTCCAGAAAAGTTCTGCATATCCCCGATGTTGTCGATGAGTATTCTTTCTGGAAAGAACTGGCACAGCGGTTGGGGTTTGCCGAGAAATTCTTCCCATGGGAAAACGAGGAGGAAGTAAACAGATGGATGCTTGAGGGCACATCCGTTTCTATTGAAGCTCTTCAGGAAAATCATCATGGAATGCAATACAGGCCGATCACCTACCGTAAATATCTAAACACTCCCTTCCCTACTCCTTCGGGAAAGTTCGAGTTTTTCTCCGAGTATCTTGCCGATCGGGGATATGAGGGACTGCCGCTGTATACGAAACCCTTCTACTCGAGGGAAAACATGAATAAATATCCCTTTACACTTATCACGGGAGCGAGAAATCTGGTATTCACTCATTCCCGTTTCAGAAATATCTACCGTTTCTCTCGGAAATATCCCCATGCTGTGGTAGAAATTAACTCTCAGGATGCCGCCGGACTGGATATTAAAGATGGGGATAAAGTAAGGATCAAATCGGAGACTGGTGAAGTTATTGTTAAAGCCGTGCTAATGCATAAAGGAGAAATAAAACCGGGGATGCTTCAGGTTACCCACGGTTGGGGGGGTAATTCCAACATTAACCGACTTACCTTAGACAACGTAAACGATCCTATAAGCGGGTTTCCTCAGACAACATCCATACCGGTTAATATTAATAAAATTTAAGATTAACTGCTATTTTATAGAAAGGAGAGAGAGTATGCCACCAGTAATTGATAAAAATCTCTGTAATGCCTGTGGTATCTGTTGGGATGTCTGTCCTCAGGATGTTTTCACCTTTGAAAACAGGAAAGAGCCTCCAGAAATAGGCTACCCCAAGGAGTGCTGGTACTGTGGAGCTTGCTATATGGACTGTCCGAAAGAAGCAATCCGGCTTAAGCTTCCGTTGCAACTCCATATTGTGCCTTCTCCTGCACTTTACGGGCCACCAAAAAGGGGCGAGGAGGAGAACCTTAGAAAAGCTGCGGCATTTACGCGCTCTGTTATTAAAGAGTAATACAAGGGAGTAAATTATGGCTAAAATTGAAAAAGAAGAATATACCTGTAACATATGTGTGGTCGGCGGAGGAATAGCCGGATGCTCGGCCGCGATACGGGCGGGAGAGCTTAATGACAATGTTATTCTTGTGGATAAATCCAATCCAGAACGTTCGGGTTGTGCAGGATCGGGAATAGATCATATTTGGGGGTATTTTCCGGAAGTACAGAAGCAGGAGGGCGTAAGCCTGGATGATCTGGTGGAAGATCATATCCAAAATGTTGCCAGAGGCCTTGCCAATAGAGAAATTGTCCGGTATATAGCGGAAACCAGTTTTCAGCGAATCCTCGATCTGGAGAGGTATGGCGCGCGAATTCGCTATGAGGATTCCACTCTTCCCGGTAAGCTAAGGCTACAGTACCAGTTGCACAAGTGTAGAAATACCCTCCACTTTGACGGAAGGGATATAAAGAGAATCATGACAAAGGCTGCCAAAAGAAATGGTGCTAAAATATTAAGCAGGGTGATGGTTACAGATCTCCTCCTTGAGAACGGTCAAATTGCAGGGGTAGTAGGCTATGGAACGAGAGACGGGAAATTACACATTATTCGTTCCAGGTCGGTTATAATGGCCTGTGGACGGCCCAACCGGCTCTATAAACCCTACAACGGGATGCCCTTCGCCATAAGAATGCCACCAGCCCTTACCGGGGACGGCAAGGCGGCCATGTTCCGGGCAGGCGTAGAACTGATTAATATGGAATTCTTATCAATTCCTGGACGCTGGTCTTCCAAAAATCTTATTCGGGGAGGCGGTTTGCCCCGCGGCTCTTTTCAACCTCCAGGAATCGGGTTAAATGCACTTGGAGAGGTAATCAGACCCAGAACCCATGAGTTTGAAGATTACGGAGAGAAGTGGAGAGGTTGCTTCACTCCTTTCGGTACGGGAAAGACTTTTCAATCCGAACTGGATGCGGGACGCGGACCTATCTATGCCGATATGTCCTGGGGCAGTGAAGAGGATCAGGAATACATGAAGTGGGCAGTCTCCCAGGAAGGTCTAGGTACTGCCTTTCTCCATCTAATGGAAGAGTATGGGTTGGATTTTAGAAAACACAAGATAGAAATATGGCCGATAGAACCCGAACACTCAGCCTTTGCAGCATGTGGACCCATTGTGGATTCGCACTGCAGTACAAATATTGCGGGTTTGTACGCAGCAGGGGATGAGGCAGGCGGAACACCCCAGAGTGTGGTTCCCGGAGCTCTCACCATGGGATATCTTGCGGCAGAATCGGCATCTGAACACTCGAAAAAAATCGCCGGTCTGCCCATGGGAAAGGGAGAAGAAGAGGTGGAGGAGTTCTGCAATCAGATATTGGCTCGAAAGGGCGGAGACTCCTGGGAGGATGCACAGCAATTTATCCAGAATGTAATGACCGATTACAACATTGAATACAGATCGGAGACAATGGCTCAAAGGGGGATAGAATACCTCGAGTATCTCAAAAATACCATGCAGCTTAAAGGGGAAAATCCCCATGAAATCACCCACTGCCTTGAAATTAGGAACCTGATCGAATGTGGACAGATAATATTACGTTCTACCATAGAAAGGAAAGAAAGCCGACCACCCTGTTTAAAAAGAAAGGACTATCCCCATCAGGATGATAATAATTGGTTCTGTTTCCTCGGTCAGAAGAAGATAGGTGATAATATAGTATTCGAAAAACACAAACCGTAACTTTCCAGGTCAAACAAATGCGAGAAGACTTTCTTATGCGGTATCATCCAAAAATCACCATTCTTGGAGAAGAAGAAAAACTGGAGATTCACCGCTGGAGTTTAAGAGTTTTAGAAAAAACCGGAATTATAGTATATGAAGACGAGGCTCTGGGGTTACTGAGAGATGCCGGCTGTAAGGTAGATTCTAACCGTCGTGTGAAGATACCGGAACACATCGTCGAAGAAGCAATAAGAACAGTCCCTCAAAAAATAGAGATATACAATCGTTCTGGTAAAACGGCAATGGTCTTAGAAGATCGCAAGGGATATTTTGGCACGGGATCTGATACTCCGAATGTAATAGACCATGAGAGTGGGAAAAGAAGGAAGGCTGTAATTGGGGATGTGAACGATGCTGCACGAGTTGCCGATGCTCTCGATAATATAAACTTTATTATGAGCATGGGACTTGCTGCCGATGTTCCTGCAAAGCGTTCCGACAGGTATCATTTTGCAGCCATGGTCAGAAACACCACCAAGCCCATTATGTTTACAGCCTGGGATCTCCAGGGTCTTAAGGATATCTATCAAATGGCTGCAGCCGTTGCCGGAGGTGAGAAAAATCTACAGGAAAAACCCTTTGTTATCCACTACGCCATGAACACTGCCCCCCTGATACATCCTAAAGAATCGCTACAGAAGGTGCTTTTTTGTGCTGAAAAGGGGATCCCCGTGGAATATCATTCTGTGGATATAGGCGGCAGCACCGCTCCTGCAACACTTGCTGGAGCATTTATACAGGGAAATGCACGTAATTTAAGCAGTATGGTGATTCACCAGCTTAAAGCCCCTGGAGCACCTCTCATAATTCATAACTCAGTTGCTTTTCTAAATATGAGCACGATGGTAGAACCCTATTTTTCTCCTGAAGTTTGGCTTTCTTCACTGATGAACAAGGAGATGGCACTTTCCTACGGCATTCCCACTTTCGCGAAGGCCGGTGCCGGTGATGCAAAGATGCTCGATCAGCAGGCAGGCATAGAGATCGGACTTTCGGTTTATCACGAATATTTAACCGGTAACAATTTGATTCATGATATGGGCTATCTCGAATCGGGTATGACTGCAAGTCTCGAATCCCTTGTAATAAGTGATGAAGTGGCAGGGATCGTAAAGAGGATTTGCCGGGGAATGGATTTTAGCCCCGAACATGCAGCACTGGATGTTATCGAAAAGGTGGGACCGGATGGGCAATTTCTCGATCAAGAACATACCCTGAAACACTTTCGTGAAGAGTTCTGGTTTCCCAAACTCATGGATCAAAACAACTACTATGTGTGGCAGGAGAAAGGATGTAAATCCCTGCTTGATAGAGCTCGCCTGAGAGTGGAGGAGATTCTACGAACACACGCGTCTCCGCCTCTCGAATCTTCCGTTGAGGAAAGGATAGAGGAAATACTTCTTTTGTAGCACCACGAAAATGGTGCTTTTTATTCAGATAAAGGCTCGTTGTGGAGCTCCTCTGAGCTCAAGCTTTAGGGTTCTTAAGACTGCCATGCGGCTTTAGCTCAGGGAGCTTCTTAAATAATATGCTTATCTTAATAAGAAGCCCAAACTTCGTGGCAGGATCTCTTACCACCCCAGAAACAAACGGCGAATATCGTGAAAAAACAAGAAGAAACGGGGTTGGAGAGATTTCCCTTTTATTCGGATCTCGAAATGAAGATGAGGGCCGGTAGTTCTGCCTGTTGCACCAGCCTTACCGATTTTTCTTCCTCGTCATGCGACACCACCCCTTTTAACCAGGATTTCAGAGAGGTGGGCATATACAGTGGAGATCCCGGGAAGATGACGAATTATTATATATTTTCCGTATGAGGGCGATACTCCTGTCTCTGTTACAATACCGCTTCTTGCCGACAATACAGGTGTACCGACTTCCGCGGCTATATCAAGACCGCGGTGAAGCTCAAACTCCGGTAAAAAGCCGCTATCAGGTGCAATTCGGGAAAAAACAAGGAGGTAGCCTTTCCATCAACCGGATAGCGGAGAGGAGGAATCAGCACACAGAAGATAAGGAGTGCCAGCACGCCTAGAATAACTGGTGAAAACCACCGTCGTTTTACCGGTCTCTTCTGCCGACCAGATTGCCGCTCTGCCTCTTCCCTCTTCTTAATCCGCTGTTCCGCTGCCTGGAATTTACGGAAGGCTTTTTCGATTTCGAAAAACTCCCCGCTCAATTCATTACGCTTTTTCATCGGATAATGAGTAGATGATAGCAGAAGTTATCAAGGCCTACAACTGGTGGGCTATTGCTCCGAAATCAAAGTCTACCGGCACGGCACCTGTCTCTTTCTGCATCCGGATGCAATTCTTAACCCCTTCGCAGTCGAGCATTGCATTCATCTCCCAGGAGGGCATATTCCGCTTAAGGCAACTTAAGAAAACCTCTTTTTTTATTCCGAAAACCTGGGCACCGAATGAGGCAGCTTTTTCAGAATTTTCACGGATGTAACTACAGGATTCCCTGTAAACCTCCATGGCCCGTCCAACCAGTTCCGGATTGTTTTCCAGCAGATCGTCTCGTGCAAAAATGATGCCCCACTGATACCGTGGATAGTAATCTTTTACCGTGGCAACAACTTTCACCACTCCAAGAGACTCGCCCAATGATAAATAGGGTTCGATTATAAACCCCGCATCCACAATTCCTGAGGAAAAGCAATCCAGATTCCCGTAAGAGCTTCCGAGCGGTACAATCTCTATGTCTCTGTCAGGATCCAGTGAATGAGACTCAAGCATATACCTTAAAAAATACTCATCGCAACTACCGCGGGAGAGGATTCCAACCCTTCTGCCCTTAAGCTCTTTTATATTTTTTATTCCTGGTTTGGCCGCCAGATAGTGATCGAGCTGCTGAACGATACTGCTCCCTATCACACGTGCCGGCAATCCATCTGAAAAGGCTTTTGTAAATGGTGGAAGCCCCATTTCTCCTATTGCCAGCTCACCCGCTCTTACAGCCTGCGCCAGTTCAGGCCCTCCCCAGTAGTACTTTATTTCAAGGGAAATCCCTCTCTTCCTGAAAAATCCCTTCGATCTTCCATAGTAAAGAGGAAAACGTTCAATCCAGAAAGAAGGCACACCCCAGAGAAGATTTTTTTCTCGCCATGAATCTTTATCTTCTCTTTTTTCGTGAAAGTTTTTCATCCGCTTCCCTTACTATTCTATCCATATCCATACGAATCCTTTCGGGTATCTCAGCAACATCTTTTTCTGCCACATCTATGAACTGCTCGAATTTAGCTTGCACCTGTTGAAAAAGTTTCTCTTCAACTCTTTCGTTTCTTCCTGTTAAAAGCCACGAGTTGAAACCATTCCTGCAATGGGCAAGCGTATGCAGGTGATCAAGGAAATTGCCTCCATGCGGAGTCTCAAGTATTGCGTTCCAGGCAATTTCATCCTCATCAAGTCTGATTGCTGAGAGAGCCCTTTTGATTATTCCAACAATCTCGTCATCGATTATCAACTGGAGTGAACTTATTGTTTTTGCCGCTTCGAGCTCTCCCGGCCTGCCAATAATATCGACCCCTGCGCCTGCAACGAGCGCACATGAGATGTATCTTTCCAGCATGGTCCGATCGTCCAGCAGGTCAAAATCCGAAGTGAAAGCACATGTATGTGTGGGAATGTGGAAAGCTCTTTTCAGCAACTGAGAGGAAGCTGCGTTTATTCTCATCACATCCACTGCAGCCTTTTTCACCCTGCCTGTTTGCATATCCATTGCCAGGGAAGTAATCAGACCGACTACAGGATGTCCAGGCTCGATCAACTGGGTCATTGCAACCAACGCTATTACCTCGATTGTTGCAACCATAACTGCACCGGCTACTGTAAGAGGAGCAGTCCCCCCGGCAACAGGTAACGAAGATGCGTGAATAGGCATCCCGCATTTGGTGGCCTTAAGAAGTACCTCCATGTCGAACTTTTTAAACTGGAATGGTGTAAGGGAACAACAAAATATGCTTGTTATCGGATTTTTTTTGTGATTGTTAAGGCCTCCGGCCATTGTAACTGCCAATTCAACAAGGTATTCAAGGCTTTTTTCGGTATGAGGTTGAATACACACATGTTTACCTGTGTTCTCCAGCAGAGCCTTAAGCGAATGGATATCCGCTGTCTCCGGCGGCACATTTGCTGGTGTCGGGAAAGCGCACATGTCGATATTTTCAAGAATGTTTACAAGCCGTCCCCATACCTCAACATCCTGGATTTCAATCAGCCTCTTCGCCCCTGTAACTGCATCTATGACATTGCTTGCGCCTGTATTTGTGCAAGTAAAAAACCCTCCTTGTTGTGTAGGTATAGCGAGGTGTTTCCTGCCATCAGGATTTGCGAGAGAAAACCGTGAGGGCGCTTTTTTTAGTGCAATTTCAAGAACAGGCCTGGGAAAGCGAACCACGTGGCTTTCATGATCCACATCGACTCCTGCCTTGTCCAGCAACCGCAATACCTCCCAGTGTTGGACCTTCACCCCGTTTTTTTCGAGAAAAAGAAATATCTTGTCCGTTATCTCCTCTATTTCAATATCAGATAATAGTTTCGATTCGGGAATCATATTGGTAGATCTCCTGGAGGGATCAATTTACCCTCTATAGCATATCGCAATCTACGATCGCAAATTAAGGTAGATTGCGATGTGCTATTGTTTAATGTAGATTTTGTTTTTTCGCATTTAAAAATTAAGGAAAAAACAAAATCTCTACTGTGCATACAATAGCATAGGGTAAGCAATTTTTGCACATCCATAAGCTCAATCGCTTATTCTCAATCTTTTTTCCATGGCGCTTACAGCGAAAGAGAGAATCAGGGTAAGCATAAGATACATGAGTGCAACTGTTATCCATACTTCGAAAACCCACAGGGTGCTTGTGGCAAGTTGGCGACCCTGAAAGGTAAGTTCCTGGATGGAAATGGCGGACACGATGGATGAACGCTTAACTGTTGAGATAAACTCGTTTCCGAGAGGAGGAAGAATACGCTTGATAGCCTGAGGCATAATGATAAACCGCATTTGATCGAGCCAGGAAAGCCCCAGCGAGTAGGCGGCTTCTCTCTGCCCCCTTTCTATGGATTCAATTCCGGATCTTACTACCTCGGTTATGAAAGCACCTTCGAAAAGTCCTATAGTAATTACTCCAGATACAAACTGGGTAAAAAGAGCCTTTTCTGCAAAGAAAAAAGCAAGAATTGCCTGAGCACTCGCAGAACGGGTACGGATAAACTCCTCAACGCCGAGGAGCGGGAGAATCTGTCCACTTGCGAAATAGTAGAAGAGAAATATTAAAACGAGTGGGGGAAGATTTCTTATGAACTCGACATAAATCCTGCCTACCAGCCTTAGAAAAAGGATCTTTGTTGTTCTGAAGATGCCCATGATTACTCCCACCACAAGCCCAAGCAGGGTAGACCACACCGAAAGACGTATGGTGGTAAAAAGGCCTAAGAGCAGGTAGTTGGGAATTAATTTACCGGTGCTGGGATCTTTTCTTAGAAGATATCTGGGAATTGCCGCCCAGTTACTGCGATATTCCAACTGTACGTTTATGCGGTAAAAAATAAAGTAGACTATGCCTATGCAGAAAATAATGAGTATGAGATCAAGCAGTTTAAACCTGACTTTTTGTTTAAGCAATTAACCCTCCAACGTAGGAAATTTTTTAAAACCGCCCCCTGGAAAGGGGCGGTCAGCCGAGATTTTTCTTAGTAATTCATTCCAAAAACTTCTGCCATTCCATAGTTTCGAACCAGTAATCGTGTTTGGATTGGAGCCAACCTGTATCCCAATTTATTTGAATCCAGGAGTTAAAAAAAGTAAGTCCATTAAAATCATCCTTCCTCAAGGCAAACCCGATAGGCTCTTTTCTCAACGACTCACCTTCAAAAGGTCGATAGAGTGTATCGGGATATTGACTAAGCCAATGAAAAGGTTTCGGAGCAGAAGATACTACTGCATGAGCCTTGCCGTTCAGTACCTCCTGAATAACCTGGCCTTCGTCATCAAACTCCCTCAATGTTGCTTTAGGGAATACAATCGCTGCTGTTTCTTTGGCGGTTGATCCCATTCTCACTGCTATAATTACATCGGGCTTATTGAAATCCTCTATACTTTTCCAACTACCGTTGTCAGTTATTTTTCGGTTGGCAACCATGTCCTGATTTGCATAATCATAAGGTCTTGTAAAATTGACCTGGAGAGCCCTCTGGGGGGTAATGGTCATTCCGCCTATGATTACATCAAACTTACCTGTAAGAAGCGCTGGTATTATTCCTGACCACTCGGTTGGGACAAACTCCACTTCGACGCCCATATCTTTAGCTACTTTGGTTGCAACATCCACCTCGAAACCAACGAGATTTCCATCCTTATCCTTAAAAGACCAGGGCGTAAAGATTCCCACACCCACTTTCATGCTTCCGCGTTTGAGGATTGTGTCTACCACACTTTCTTTTTCAACAGCAGCCTGTTCTTTCTCTTCTCCTTCTTCTGCTTGTTCTTTGGGAGCACAGGAGACCAAAATACCTGCCAGACCGGCTGTTAAAGCCAGAACCAGCAATACTTTTAGAAAAGCATTTATTTTTCTCATATTCTTTCTCCTTTCATTTTATATTTTTTCTAATTTCCAGAGAAAATATCTTCTTTTCTTTCTCCATCACCTCCTCTTTATAGAATTTGACTTAAGAAGAGCTTCGTCCGCTCTTCCCTCGGATTTTTGAAGAAGTGCTCTACAGTACCGGTTTCCACAATTTGCCCGTCATCCATGAAGATGACCCAGTCGCTTACCTCTCTTGCGAAACCCATCTCATGTGTAACCACTACCATGGTCATCCCTTCTCTTGCCAGGTTTTTCATTACATCGAGCACTTCGTTGATCATTTCTGGGTCCAGGGCACTGGTGGGTTCATCGAACAACATGACCTTTGGCATCATTGCCAGGGCTCTGGCAATAGCTACCCGCTGCTGTTGTCCACCGGAAAGCTGGGCTGGATAACAGTGAGCTTTTTCGGCAATACCTACTTTCGTAAGCATATCCATGGACATCTCTGTAGCTTCCTTTTTGCTCTTTTTTCTTACCCTTATCTGAGCAAGATTAACATTTTCCAGCGCGGTTAAATGTGGAAAGAGGTTAAACTGCTGGAAAACCATACCCACTTCTTTTCGAATCTCCAGCCTGTGTCTCTTATCATCATCCAATGGGATCCCATCAATGATAATTGTACCGCTGTCCGGCTCCTCAAGACCGTTTAAGCATCTCAGTAAGGTCGATTTCCCAGAACCCGAGGGACCCATAATAACCAGCACCTCACTTCTGCGAATCTTTGTGCTGAAGTTCTTTACCGCCTGGATTCCCCCGGTAAATGTTTTACTTACATTATCAACTGTGATAATATGTTCGCCCAATTTTTTTTCACTCATCTCTTCTCCCCTGGTTTATAAATCAGGTTCTTATCTGAAAACGTTTTTCCATAAGGCTTACTATGGTCGAAAGGGTCACAGTAACAACAAGGTATATGGCTGCTGCTGTAAACCATATTTCGAAAGTAAGAAATGTATCTGATGCGAGTATTTTTGCCTCCAGTGTAAGATCGCTCAATGCTACAAGACTCACCAGTGCCGAATCCTTTATGAGAGTTATCACCTGACTTGTAAGCGGAGGCAGGATTCTTCTTGTGGCCTGCGGGAGAATAATGTCTCTATACATGTCGAAACCGGAAAGACCGAGACTGTAAGCCGCTTCCCACTGCCCCTTGTGAATAGAGACTATTCCCGCCCTGAAAATCTCGGATGAGTAGGCACCTTCGAATAAACTTAAGGCTAATACTGCCGACATATAGCGATCAAGCCCTATAATAGGCCCGAGTACGAAATAGATAAGATATATCTGTACAAGAAGTGGAGTATTCCTTATCAACTCCAGGTATAGTCTGGAAAGCAGTCTTCCTGTAAAGGAACCGGACAATCTCAACAGTGCAGTACCAAGGCCAAATATGAAGGTAAAAATAAGACTTACACCGGATATTTTAAAAGTAAACAGCAATCCCTGAATCAACCTTCCGGCAACCAGATGTCCATCCTTTATCTGGAAAACATATTTGGGTATCCTGTACCACTGCCATTTATACTCCAGCCTCGTTGAGCTTAGATAGATAAGCCAACCAAAAAAACCCGCAAGAAGGAGAAATTGAATAATATCCCTCCAGGGAGGTTGAAACAGGATAAAATTCTTAAAAAAAGAGTATTTGGGCTTTACTTTCTCTCTAACTTCCATAAAATGTAAATTAGTTCTTACAATTTTACCATATACTTAAAAAAACCGAAAAACATTATCAAATCATAAACCTATATAACGATTTTGTCAAATCTTTTAATTTCGTATAATGAGAATAAGTTTACTTATGTGTACCAAATTTAAGATAATCGATTACCGCCTGTACTTGTATCGCTGCTCCATAAACAAGGACTTCTTCGTTAAAATCAAAGTTAGGACTATGCAGAGGATGGTTATATCCTCTCTTCTCATTTCTTATTCCCAGATGCCAGTATACTCCCGGTACTTTCTTATGGAAGTATGAGACATCGTCTCCTGTTGTCAACACATGGTTTAAAAGAAGTACCCTTTCTTCGCCTACTACTGCAGAAGCTGCCTTTTTCCATATCTCTATCAATTCCGGATCGTTGTATATCGAAGGATAGCCCCTTGTGAAATCGATGAAACACTCCCCTCCATAAAGATCTGCTGTTTTTTCTGAAATATCCTTGAATAGCTGAATAATCTCATCTAGTTTTTCCGGAGAACCTGCCCTTATGCTTCCTGTAAGAGTAACCTTATCCGGTATAATATTAGGAGCTGACCCTCCGTGAACAGAACCGTATGCAAATATAAGAGGATCTCCGGGATCAATCTTTTTCGGTAGAATACTCTGAGTAACGCTGATAACCGTTCCTGCCATCATGATCGGATCTACTACCTGCCGAGGCATGGCTACATGGCCCCCCCTGCCTTGAAGTGTTAGTGAGAAAGTCGAAGAAGATGTACTGGCATAACCTGATTTTGCAGCAGCGAAACCCTCCTGAAAGTGTGAGTTTAAGTGCAAAGAGAATATGGCTTCAACAGTGGGTTTCTCAAGCACTCCGGCCTCTATCATAGGGAGAGCTCCTCCCGGTAAGGTGTCTTCACTCGGTTGAAATATAAACTTGATACTACCCTCTATTTCATGCTTAAGGGAAGATAGGATATCCGCTGCTCCCAGAAGGATGGCAGTATGGGCATCATGCCCACAGGAATGTGCTACACCGGGAATGGAAGAGGCGTAGCTTACCGGTTTTTTATCCTCCATGGGAAGGGCATCTATGTCTGCCCTTAAGGCAACGGTTTTTCCGTTATTATGACCTTTAAGCAATCCCACAACACCTGTGCCTGCTACTCCTCCCCTTACTTCCATATCCAGCTTTTCCAGATGCCGGGCTATAATATCTGCAGTCCTGTGTTCCTGCATACCAAGTTCGGGATGCATGTGTAAATCCCGCCTTAAGTCCTGCATCATTTTAAACCTCTTCTGCGCTTCCATAAAGGTCCTGCTTTTCTTCATAATTGATATTATAATGAAGGAAGTGGAATTCCACAACAGAACTTTTTGTTATTATCATTATATGCCATGTACAGTCGAGATTTTGTTTTCTACCAAATCTTTTAAACGCGAAAAAACAAAATCTACCGCAACCCATACCACACCGCAATCTTCCTTTTAGTTGCGATCGAAGATTGCGATATGTTAGGAGGGGCTCAGATGGCGAAGGGAAGTGCTCCGGTGCTGGAGCACAGCGGACGGCTGTTCAGCGAGGCGGAGTTGGAGCAGATCAGGGAGACGGTTGAGCTGTTGCCGAAGCTCTCGATCAAGGAGCTGGGCTCGACGATCGCCGAACATCTGGACCGGTATAGCACCGGTGGAACGGGCAGGCCGGAGGGTGGACCGATGGCAAGGAGTCGGCGGGAGGCCGATCGTGAGATGAGACGCCCTGTTTTCCGGGAGAATCTGATGGCGCTGTTTCCCGATCTGGAGAGCATCCCACACCACGACACGCTGATGCGTCTGCTCGATCGCATCGATGTGGAGGAGATTCAGCAAGCCCAGCTTCAGCTGCTGCGAACCCTCATAGGCAAGAGGAAGTTCCAGAGGTATCTGGTTCAGGGCTGCTATCCGAT
>Ga0180301_10000199_pt1 | contig 46000 bp, 46 predicted proteins | sample GuaBasSediGuay16_FD_121797 | JGI IMG/M metagenome (GOLD analysis project Ga0180301, IMG submission 121797) | Subseafloor sediment microbial communities from Guaymas Basin, Gulf of California, Mexico - Guay16, Core 4569-2, 12-15 cm | ecosystem: Environmental > Aquatic > Marine > Hydrothermal... | reverse complement strand
TCTCTTCACCCTCCTAACTGCGAGTATACCCTTCTTAGCTAGGTAGTGCTGAGCAACATCATCAATACCCTTCTGACAAATAACAACATTAGCACCAATACCAGCAATCTTCTCAACCATGTCACGGAGTATATTCTCCTTTTCTTCTAAGAACCTGCGCATTTGCATCGGATCCATTATTCTTATCTCAGCATCTAGTTCAGGCTTCTCGACCTCTAGCGGTGCGTCTATCAACGCGATCCTAGCATTCTCAACCCTCCTAGGCATACCAGGATGCACAACCTCCTTATCGAGGACTATACCGTACACTATTCTTGAATCTAGGAGGCTTGCACCATGCTTCTTTATTATCTGAACCGCGTCGAGGTCTACGTACCATCTGTCACCGCGTTTCTCAGCAATCTGTCTAACTGCCTTGATCGCAATGTCCGCTAGGTGTTCACGTGCACCATGAACAGCTTTGCTGGTCAGAGAAGACATGGCTATCCTTTTTAAGATGTTCTCATCGTTTATGTCGATAGGTTCAGAGATCTCATAAGCAACCTTTGCAGCGTATTCAAGCGCTCTCTTGTACCCCGATACTATAACTGTCGGATGGATGCCTTTCTCGATGAGCTCCTCTGCATTCTTCAGAAGCTCGCCTGCAAATATCACGGCAGTTTTAGTTCCGTCACCTACCTCTTCGTCTTGTCCTTTAGCTATCTGTACGAGCATCTTAGCAGCAGGGTGCTGAACGTCCATCTTGTCCAGTATTGTAGCACCGTCATTTGTTATCGTGATATCACCTAGCGCGTCAACTAGCATCTTATCCATACCTCTAGGACCATAGGTAGTTCTTATGATCTCAGCAACCGTCACAGCAGCCATTATGTTAGCTCTCAGAGCGTCTCTTCCAGCAGTACGTGATGTACCTTCCTTTAGTATTATTACAGGTATACCCGTTGGTTCGTACTGTGGGACAGTCGCCATCGCTTTGCACCTCCAACGAGGTGATTAGAAGCGCTTCTATATAAACCTTGTTGAAACTTCACCCAACTATCTTTAAATAAGAGCTGTACATAGTTAGAGAATCATAGGTGTGCTACCCCTTGGGAAAGGTCAGAATATCGCTAGTGAAGAGAACTGCAAGAAAGCTATTAGCACTCTATCCAGACTTGTTCACAGATAATTTTGAACACAATAAGGAGGTTGTCAAGAAGGTGCTCATAACGCCATCGAAGAAGCTGCGGAACCAAATCGCTGGATACATAACTCATTTAGTAGCGTTGCAAAAACGCACTGAGGAAAGACAGGCTGCACAAGCTTGAGAATTGAGGTCAAATGATCTTGAAGCTGGTGTTCGTAGGGGGGCTCAGGAGAGTTTTTGGAGGTGGAATCGAGATCAAACTAGGCAAAAAGATGAAATTGCGCGATCTAATTGAAGTACTTGTGAAGAAGAACCATCGGCTCGCAGAGGTACTAGACACCAATGGCCCTAAACCGGGCTATCTATTGTTCATAAATGATGTTGATTATCAAGTCCTTTCAGGTATGGACACCGAAATAGATGATGACGACGTCCTAACATTGGTGCCCGTAAACCATGGAGGTTAACGAGTCTAAACGACTTAGTCTTCTGGTCTACGAACTCCAATATCCTCAAGCAGACATAGAGAAACTGAAAAGACTTGTACAAGAATGTTGTAAGACTACACCACGGTGTAGCGAAGAACTAGCACTGATCCCATACCTTCGCGTGGATCTGCGGGTTCCCATACTCGCATATCTCCTCTCCTTAGAGGCATTCAGACAGGGACGTAATGTATCTCGCAAACTTGACATAGAGATCTTGCTAAGGATCTTCGGAACACGACAAATACGAGATATGCTAGCTATGCTTAATCAGGTGCTGAACCTTGGAAACCGTAATCTCTTCCTGCTACTCCTTCCTGCTTCATGTCGTCCTGTGGCTGAGTGTTTGAGTATTTCAGGCAAAGTTAACGTTAGGATTGTCAAGGACTTTTTCGACAAAACTCCAAGTCTATATGAGCGTGAATTGCTAGAACGAGTTTCGCTAACTAGACTTCCTGAGCATCTCTTTCCACTATTACACTTAGAGATTGTTGCTATGAGCGATATACTGTTCCGAACCTAATAGAGATGGGTTATCTCCCTTATACCGTGGCATTATGAGTTGTAGCCCATCTTCTATGTCGGTTACGTAGTTCTAGAAATAGATGACGGCTTTACTTACAAAATTTTTATTTCCCGCCAAAGAGTCGTATTCACGACCAAAACAGTGGTTGGTAGCCATGAGGTACGAGGAGGAGTGGGAAGAAGAGGAAGAATGGTGGGAAGAGGAAGAAGAGTGGGAAGAAGAGTGGTGATTTTTACAGCTGATGATAAACTCTAATGATTTCTTAATCAATGTCATGCTAGAAACATAACATATCCGCCCCGTTAATATAAACAAAATCTACCTATGGTGTGTACAATGGCTAGAATAGCAGTAATAGATTATCAGTTATGTCATCCCGAGAAGTGTGGAACTCCTTGCGTTAGATTCTGCCCAATCAACAAGACCCGTCCATATAAAGCAATAGAGTTAGCTGCGGAGAGAAAGGGTAAACCTATAATAAAAGAGGAATTCTGCATAGCTTGTGGAATCTGTGTACGGAAGTGTCCTTATCAAGCAATCAAGGTTGTAAATCTTCCAGAGGAATTAGAAGAGAAACTCGTTCACCGGTACGGCCCTAACGCATTTAAGTTATACGGACTACCCACACCAATTCAAGGAAAAGTAGTCGGTGTAATAGGTAAGAATGGCAGCGGCAAGACGACTGCTATGAGGATCCTCGCAGGAGAGCTTATTCCTAACCTAGGTCACTACGATAAGCAGCCTAGCCCAGACGAGGTTATAGAGAAGTTCCGCGGGACTCAGCTCCAACTTTATTTATCTAAATTATACAACAAAGAGCTTCGTGTAGTTCATAAAATTCAGCAAGTTGACATAATACCAAAATTCGTGAAGGGTGATGTAGGCTCAATAATTAAAAGAGTTGATGAGCGTGGTTTGGTTAAAGAAGTAGTAGACATGTTGTCCATGAAAAACATTCTTAGTAAGAATGTTAAGCACCTCAGCGGAGGTGAACTTCAGAAACTTGCAGTCGCTGCTGCAATACTAAGAAATTCCAACGTCTACATCTTTGACGAACCCGGTACATATTTAGATATACGTGAACGGCTCAGACTAGCTCAAGCATTAAGAACTTTACTTCCAAAAAATGCATATGTACTAGTTGTAGAGCATGACCTTGTGCTGCTCGACTATGTATCTGATTATGTGACCATAGTATACGGCGAGCCAGGAGTATATGGGTTCTTCTCTAGAATTTATGGTACCGGTGCTGGTATAAACCATTTCTTAGAGGGGTACCTACCCGCCGAAAACATGAGGATAAGATCTGAAAGAATAGTATTCAGACTTCATGAAGCTAGGGAAGACGCCAACTATATAGCTTCCACGGGCGAAGTCCTAGCTGAATGGGGCTCCATGAGGAAGAAACTCGACGAATTTGTATTAGATGTTGAACCTGGCAGGATCTTTCGTGGAGAGGTTATAGGACTTATAGGCCCGAACGCAATAGGAAAGACTACACTGATAAGATTGCTTGCAGGAGAGTTACAACCAGACGAAGGCTACACCACGGTATCGATGTTCAACGTGAGCTACAAACCCCAGTACCTCTCTATCAAAATGTTTGAAGAAACTGTTGAGGAAAGCCTTAAAAAAGCTAACGAAGATTGTCTAAATCCGTCATCATGGATGTTCAACGATATCATTGTAGCTCTGAGTTTAAATAGGCTTTTGAAGAAAAGTGTTAAGCACCTCAGCGGAGGTGAACTTCAGAAACTTGCAGTCGCTATAACTCTTGTTAAAGATGCAGACATATACCTGCTCGACGAACCTTCTGCCCACGTCGATGTAGAGGATAGACTCGCTATTGCAAGATCGATTAAGCGTGTTGCGCGCATGCGGAGAGCAGGGGTGTTCGTGGTAGAGCACGATTTTACGCTCATAGACTACGCAGTAGACAGGATCATAGTCTTCACTGGAACCCCAGGAAGACATGGAGTAGCCAAGTTCCCCGATCAAGTTCATAAATCGCTGAACTACTTCTTAAAACAGCTGAACATAACTTTCAGACGAGATCCCAGAACAGGCAGACCCCGCATGAACAAACCCGGTAGTTATCTGGACCGCTATCAGAAATCAATAGGCGAATACTTCTATACTGAGGTAAAAACGCCTGAAGAAGAGGAGGAATAGAGAAAATCTTTTAGGTGTAACAATTCTTAAAACTCGAACAAGTACCACTAGACAGAACCTTTACAAAAGTATAAGTAATTAACTTGCTCTGGGAAGAGTCTACATGAAGGGTGCGTCCTGATGCCTGAAGAGAAAAAGAAAGTTACGATATCGGTAATAAAAGCCGATATAGGATCCCTTGCTGGACACCATGTAGTCCATCCTGATACAATGGCTGCTGCTTCAAGGGTTCTCGCTGAGGCTAAGAGCAAGGGGATCATCAATGACTACTATGTAACCAATGTAGGTGACGACCTAGAGCTCATAATGACACACTATAAGGGCGTTGACTCGCCAGAGATTCACGAAGTAGCGTGGAACGCATTCAAGGAAGCAGCAAAAGTTGCCAAGGAGTTAGGGCTCTATGCTGCTGGCCAAGACCTGCTCACAGAGGCCTTCTCCGGCAACGTGCGCGGCCTAGGACCAGGAGTTGCTGAAATGGAGTTCGTAGAAAGACCTGCAGAGCCCGTGGTAGTGTTCATGGCCGATAAGACCGAGCCAGGAGCATTCAACCTTCCTCTGTTCAGAATCTTCGCAGATCCCTTCAACACTGCAGGACTCGTAATAGATCCTAGGCTGCATAACGGCTTCAAATTCGAGATCTACGACGTCTTCGAAGGCAAGTACGTTGAGATGAGTGCGCCGGAGGAACTTTACGACATTCTTGCACTCATAGGGACTCCAGCAAGGTTCGTCATTAGGAGAGTTTACAGAAAGCACGATAATGAGATCGCTGCTGTCGTATCCGTAGAGAGGCTCAACCTGATAGCAGGTAGATACGTAGGTAAGGATGACCCAGTAATGATAGTTAGAGCACAGTCAGGCTTCCCAGCGCTAGGCGAAGTCCTCGAACCCTTCGCATTCCCGCACCTAGTAGCAGGGTGGATGCGCGGCAGCCACTGGGGCCCACTAATGCCAGTATCTCAGCGTAATGCTAGGTGCACTAGGTTCGACGGCCCACCAAGGGTTGTAGCACTAGGCTTCAACATAAAGAACGGTAAACTTGTCGGACCCGCTGACCTATTCGACGACCCAGCATTCGATGAGACACGCAGAGTAGCACAGCAGATTGCCGACTACGTACGCAGACACGGCCCATTCATGCCGCATAGGCTAGGGCCCGAGGAGATGGAGTACACAACACTACCTCAAGTCCTAGAGAAGCTCAAGGACAGGTTCAAGGAGGCGCGCTTGTACGAAGTCAAAGGACCCAAGGTAAGGACAGGTCTGTTGGAGACCCACGAGTAAAGATTTTTCTAAAACACTTTTTTATCCAGATTCCGCTCTTTTGTACAAAATGACCCAACGTTAGGTGTTCGAAGATGCGTACTCCCGTACTAGCCATAAACTTCAAGACGTATCCTACAGCTTTTGGTAGAAAAGCTCTAGAGGTAGCAAAAGCCGCAGAACGCATAGCAAAAGAAGTGGGGATCGAAGTCATAGTCATACCTCCACACACAGAGCTACGCTCAATACTAGAATCAGTCGAGATTCCCGTATACGCACAGCACGGAGATCCGCTCAGTTTTGGCGCGCATACAGGATGGATACCCATAGAGGCGCTCAAAGAGGTAGGTGTCCACGGAGTACTTCTAAACCATAGCGAGCATAGACTACGTTTGGACGAGATCGTCAAGGGAGTGGACATGGCCAAGAAGTTGGGGCTAGAGACTCTAGTATGTGCGGATACAGCAGTAACAGCGGCTGCGGTTGCAGCAATTGAACCCACAGCACTAGCTGTAGAGCCGCCTGAGCTCATAGGTACAGGCATTGCCGTTTCCAAGGCTAAGCCGGAGGTAATAACATCAACTGTTGAAAGAGTAAGGAGAGTCAACAAAGACGTCATAATATTAACAGGTGCAGGAATCTCGAAAGCTGAAGATGTCGAAGCTGCTATAAGGTTGGGAACAGCAGGAGTCCTAGTAGCCTCGGCCATAATGAAGGCCCCCGATCCCGCAAAGGTAATCAAGGAAATGGCCGAAGCCGCAGCTAAAACTTGGAAAGCATAAATCTTAAACACATACTTTATCACGCACATCCCTAAACCACGAGCTAAAGCATGCATCCCGCGTAAAATTAGAGTACCCTTTCCTCGTAGTTTAAGAAGTGCTGAAGCGTGGGAGCCATGAACATAGTAACTCTAGCAATAAACCTCGGCATTGCAGCAGGAATAATCGCGCTTCTATATGTAGCCTACCTAATGTACGTAATATTCAGAACCTCGTACCCTCGCGATCGTGCTGCAGAGATCCATGAATACATACGCGAAGCTGCCCTCGCCTTCATGAGATCCCAGTATACTGTTGTTACAACAGTGTTCATGGCAATTACACTACTGCTACTGATATCGGGTGCTATTAACAGAAACTCGCTTATGCTAAATACTGGATTAGCATACTTTCTGGGAGCGCTAAGTTCCGCTGCAGTAAGTATCATAGGTATGTACACAGCGATACTAACAAATGTTCGAGTACTTTCAGTTCTCAAAGAACACAACCTCAAGAGAGCTCTGAGGATTGCCTTCCGAGGAGGTTCCGTAACCGGGTTCTTAGTGGGGGGCGTTGGTGTTCTAGGAATCTCATTACTGTTAAAGCTCTTTGGAGCAGAAAGCGCTTCAAGTATAGAGGAGCTGCGGGCAGCTGTTACACCAGTCCTAGGTTACGCATTTGGTGCAAGCACTGTTGCCCTCTTTGCGAGGGTCGGCGGAGGTATCTACACCAAAGCAGCTGATGTAGGTTCCGATCTAGTGGGGAAAGTTGAGGTAGGTATCCCTGAAGACGATCCGCGGAATCCAGGAGTCATAGCCGATAATGTAGGGGACAATGTTGGAGATTGTGCTGGTATGGGTGCCGACCTGTTCGAATCGTACGTTGAGAGCATAGTCGCAGCCATGAGCATAGCCACCTTCATAGCTACAGAAGCCTTCAACTTAGTTGCGTACCCCTTGGTATTTGCTACCGTAGCATTGCTAACATCCATAGCAGCTGTTCAGTTCGTAGAATTCTCGCCCCTACGCGAACCCTCCAGAACCTTGACCTTAACTTCTATTGTAGGCTTAACACTAGTAGCTGTAGTAACTTACATCGTAGGAATCCTGCTAGGTTTCCACCACCTACAAGGTTTGTGGGTAGCAGCACTATCAGGATTAATAGCGGGTGGAATCATCGGTTTCACATCCGATTACTTCACATCTCCGAGCTATAAACCTGTGAAAATTGTGGCAGCGTTTTCCCGTGCCGGCCCTGCTCTCACAATACTAAGCGGCTTCTCGATGGGCTTCTATAGCACATTCATACCAACACTCTCAATAGCTCTAGCTACGCTGACAGCTTACTACGTGGGGCACACAACGATCGCAGGATTGGGGCTTGCCGGAGTTCTCGGAGGAATATACTCGGTGGCCCTGGCAGGAGTAGGCATGCTTGCAGTCACCAGCATAGTAGTGTCGGCCGATGCCTACGGCCCTATAGTCGACAACGCCGCTGGACTGGCCGAGCAGGCTGGCTACCCAGAGGAGGTCCGCGAATTAGCAGACAAACTAGATTCGGCCGGCAACACCATGAAATCCATATCCAAGGGATACGCCATAGGCTCGGCAGCCTTAACAGCGCTGGCCCTGCTATTTACATACGTCTCAAACCTCAAGCCCTACCTAGGCGAGGTTGAAATAACAACACTCTTCTCATTAAGTAGACCCGACGTCCTAGCAGGCCTAGTAATAGGTGCTGCAGTACCAGCTCTCTTCACAGCTGTAGTCGTTGACGCTGTCACTGCGGCGGCTTTCGTGCTCGTAGAGGAGATAAGAAGACAGTTCAGAGAGAGGCCCGGAATTCTTGAGTGGAAAGAAAAGCCAGACTATGCGCGCGCCGTCAACATAGTTACTAGGTATGCTATAAAGAGGTTGCTCGTGCCCGGCATCATTGCGCTAGCAACACCCATACTCGTAGGGAGTTTCCTAGGGCTGCGTGCACTGGGAGGAGCATTGCTAGGAGCAACAGCCTCAGGCCTTCTCCTAGGACTCTTCCAAGGTAATGTCGGTAACACTTGGGATAACGCAAAGAAACATATAGAGGCAGGAGCATTTGGAGGCAAAGGATCTGAGGCACACAAAGCAGCTGTAATAGGCGACACCGTAGGAGACCCGCTTAAAGACGCCGCAGGCCCCTCAATAAACATACTCATAAAGCTTATGGCAATATCGTCAACGGTGTTCATACCGTTCATAATAGCTATAAGAACCGCGTTAGGTCTACCTCTACTGTAAGACACAAGGTTTTGCAACACCAACTATTTTTATCTCCAACAATATCACCTATTTTCTGGGAAACCCTCGGACTCCCCCGAAAGTGGGGCGAATGAGGAGGGGAGCCAGCGGGGTCGAAAACAATCTCCTATCTCTTTCTTGAATCATTCGTTAAATTTTCTGCAGAAGTAGTTCGGTTCCTCCTAGGATACCAGCTATTTAATGAATTGGTGGACCGGCCGGGATTTGAACCCGGGACCTCTCGGGTGCAAGCCGAGCGCTCTTCCAGGCTGAGCTACCGGCCCACCATTCCAACTACGTTTTGGGGGAGGTTATATATCTAGCTCTCAATTCTATACTTCTTCCCGTTAACCAATGATTCTGTCATCTATCTTATAACTTCGATCCTTCATAAGCATCCTTAGCGGGTGTATAAAGAGTGCCTTCTAGAGCTACCGACATACTAGAGATGATATTTGACAGAGCGACCTCATCGACTATTTTCATAAACCGTGAAGTGCTGAGACCTGATTATATTCCAGACGAACTTCCACATAGAGAAGAACAGATCGCGAAGCTAGGCTCAATTCTAGCACCTGCACTTCAAGGAGCAAGACCTAGCAATGTATTCATCTATGGTTTAACTGGCACAGGAAAAACTGCAGTAACAAAATTCGTACTGAAGAAACTTAGAGAGAAGGCTATGCAGCTAGGAGTAAATGTCAATAGCTGTTATGTAAATGTAAGACAAGATGATACGACCTATCGTGTCATACTGAGACTTAGCGAATGTATAGGCCTTAGGCTGCCTTTCACAGGGTTATCTACTGCAGAGGCATACCGACGATTCATAGAGGCTCTAGAAGCGCGGAGAACAATTTTCATTGCTGTGCTTGACGAAATAGACTTCCTAGTTCGTAAGCAAGGGGATGAGCTTCTCTATCGCCTGACTAGAGGTAATGAAGAACTTGCGGATTCCAAAATAACGGTCATAGGGATAACCAATGATATCCGTTTAGTAGAGAGCCTCGATCCGCGTGTTAGAAGTAGCCTTGGTGAAGTGGAGATAGTGTTCCCCCCCTACAACGCTGAGCAACTAGAGGATATTCTCAGCCAGCGTGCCCGGCTGGCGTTCAGGCCAGGCGTTATAGGTGAAGGAGTGGTTCCCCTATGCGCAGCACTAGCAGCACGTGAACATGGAGATGCTAGAAGAGCGCTGGATCTCTTAAGAGTTGCTGGCGAAATAGCGGAACGTGAAGGTGCAAAGCAAGTTAAAATCGAGCATGTCTACAAAGCTAGGATGGAGATAGAGCGCGATAGAATTTCGGAAGTAGTTCAGACACTACCTCTCCACGGAAAGCTCATGCTGTACGCAGTACTGGCACTAACTCGGAATAGAGGAAGCACCACTACTGGCGAGGTCTATAGCTATTACCGCACATTGTGTAAGAGACTGGGTATAGAGAGCGTCACCCAACGAAGAGCTAGCGACATTCTGAGCGAACTAGATATGCTAGGAGTCATAAACGCTCGCATAGTTAGCAGAGGTCGTTATGGCAAAACGAGGATAATAACCCTCTCAGTCTCACCAAATGCTGTGGAGGCAGCACTCCTTGAAGATCCACAAGTTAGGTTCGCAGCTGTTCATAGGGATTGACGACGGATATTTCCCATTACATTTCAAATCTATGAAAGGGAGTACAGCGCTTGTAGGAGTAATTTCGAATTCCAACATGGAGGTTATCAAAATACTTGTAGACAAAGTAACTGTCGACGGTCTTGATGCATCAAGTAAGGCCATAGAGCTAATATCTAGGGCATGTAGCGAAGTAGAAGGTAGTGAGTTAGTTGTATTCTTAGATGGTGTGACATACGCTGGATTTAACATAGTCGATCCTACGAAACTTTATACTATAACAGGGTTTCCTGTAATCACGCTCTTCTGGAGACCACTGGACCTTAAGCGAATACTTAGGGCACTGTCAGAACACTTCAATGATTGGCGCTATAGATATTCTGTTATAGCTTCAGTGTATAGCATGAGTAAACCCATAACTACTCCAAGAGGTGTGCTAAGAGCATCTTGCTATGGAATAAGCATTGATAAAGCAAAAAGAGTGATCAGACTCCTTCAGCTATACCATCCCTACCCTTATCCACTTAGATTAGCGGATATAGTAGCTTCAGCTATATCTCGGTACTGGATAAAAGCAGTGATGAAAACCATCGACGATGAAAGATGATTAAGCCCTGCACAGCTGAGCAATTATAAGGGATGAGGAGTACACACCCTTTCCTAGAGCATTAAGATGAAGAAAGTGGCCAGGACCGACCCTTCACACCTTCCAACTTTCTAGATACCTTCTCTGTTCATCCGTAAGCGTATCTATCTCGATGTTCATAGACCTAAGTTTGAGCCTGGCCACATTCTCGTCTATCTCCCTAGGAAGTGTTAGCACCTTCACGGGCAATCTACCCCTATTCTTAACAATGTATTCTACCGCTAACGCTTGATTAGCGAAACTCATATCCATGACCTCACTAGGATGGCCCTCAGCAGCAACTAGATTCACAAGCCTTCCCTCTGCTAACAGATACACCCTCTTTCCATTCTTTAATTTAAACTCCTTAACGTAGGGTCTCACCTCCCGGATCTCTACAGCAAGTTCCTCCAACGCCTTAACGTTTATCTCGACATTGAAGTGACCTGCATTAGCTAGTAAGGCACCATCCTTCATTTTCTCAATATGCCTCCCATCAATCACGTTTATATTACCCGTAGCAGTGATGAACACATCCCCTACCTCTGCAGCTTTGTCCATAGACATGACGTCAAATCCATCCATAACAGCCTCCAGAGCTCTTATAGGATCAACCTCGGTAACTATGACTCGAGCACCCAAGCCTCTCGCTCTCTGCGCAATTCCTCTTCCAACCCATCCGTAGCCTGCTACCACAACCTTCTTTCCTGCAAAGAGTATGTTTGTAGCTCTTATTATCCCGTCTAGAGCGCTTTGCCCAGTACCATATCTGTTATCGAACAGAAACTTCGTCAAAGCATTGTTTACTGCTATAACTGGATATTTTAGCACTCCTTCACGCTCCATAGCCTTTAATCTTATAACGCCTGTCGTGGTCTCCTCTGTGCCTCCCCATATCCTCTCCGCTATACCTCTCTCCTTATCATGGAGGTACGCGTGGAGGTCTCCACCATCATCTATCACTACGTTGGGTCCCGACTTTGCAATCTGTGAAATAGCCCAGAGGTACTCTTCAGCGCTCTCTCCTCTCCATGCAAATACGTGCACTCCTTCCTCAACGAGAGCCGCTGCAACATCGTCTTGCGTTGAAAGGGGATTGCTAGCGGCTAGCCACACTTCAGCTCCTCCAGCTAAGAGTGTTCTTACGAGAACAGCTGTTTCCTTTGTAACATGAAGTACGGCACCAACTCTAACTCCTTCAAGAGGCTTCTCCTTGACAAAACGTTCTCTTATGAGCTTCAACACCAGCATATGTCTCTCTGCCCATTCTATTTGCCGTTTACCTTGAGGAGACAGGGACAAGTCCTTAATTCTGTAACTCATCGTGTCACCCGGTCAAAAACCTCGAAGAACTCACTTAAATTAGTAGTAGCAATATAAACTCGCTATGGTGCGGTATTTGAGCTCCGATAGATGCATAATATTAGTAGCAGGCTTGCCTGGGTCAGGAAAGTCCGTATTGACGGAGGTAGCCAGGAGAGCAGGCATACCGGTTATTGTTATGGGCGACATCGTGCGCGAAGAACTTGCTCGCAGGAGGCTGGAATTTACGGCACAGAACCTGCTAAAGGTTGCACAAGAACTACGCAACATCTACGGCCCCGAGGCCATAGCAGTGCTGACATCTAATAAAATAGACAGCATTAGAAGCCCTTTTGTAGTTGTAGACGGCGTAAGAAGCCTGGATGAACTGAACTTCTTTAAGAAGAAATTCCAGAAGGTCTTGCTTGTGGCAATCCACGCATCTCCTCATACACGATTTAGGAGAATTGTGCAGAGACATAGAGAAGGTGACCCGCGTAACTGGGAGGAGTTTGTAGAAAGAGATCTAAAAGAGTTATCGTGGGGTTTGGGGAACGTGATTGCATTAGCTGATATTATGCTTATAAACGAAGGAGAGATACAGAATTTTGTCGAAGAGTGTAGAAAGATACTGCTCTGGGCTCTGAGAGAATGGTGCTCATAAGAATTGAAGCTGAGATCAGGCCTACGGAGAACGAAGATAAGGTAATCAAAGCTATCAAAAACATCTTCTTCGTCGAGGACGTACGGGTGGTAGAGTTAAGCGAAGGTCTGAAATTAGCCGTCGTGGAGACCGACGAGATAACGCCGTTATTCAAAGTATATGAGATATTGCGAAAGCAGCGTATACTAGATACGGCACGTAGCGTATTTATAAGAAATAGCAGTGGCAATGTAATGAATATAAAGCTTAATAAGCAGGTGGCGCTGCAAGGCCTGATAAGCTTTGTTGATAATGATGATGAAAGTCCCTTGGGAGCGATAAACGTTGTGATTGTAAGTGATAAACTAAAGGAGATAATAGACTGGCTTGCACCGAAGACACAGCGCGGAAGACCTTTATGGGAGAAGGATGTGCCTAGAGGAGCTTAGCGCAGCCCTCTTCAGTAGTAAATGAAGCGGATAAACATCAAGATCGTTAACCACGAAGACCTTTCTGAAAACTCTCCGCGCCTCCTCCAAATGTGGAGCATGCATGCCATAACGCTGACTGATATGGGTCATCAACACTACTTCAACACCTAGTTCTCTACCTAGTTTTGCGACGTACATGGAGGTAGCATGACCCGTGCGCTCTGCATCTATAGCCTCATGCTCGCTATAGGTAGACTCGTAGATCAGCACATCGACACCGTTCAATTTCAGAAACTTTAGTGAATAATCTTCGAGGATTCCGTCCGCACCATAGAAGATCCTTACAAAACGCGAATTTCTCCCCACCGGGCTCTTTACGTATATGCCCCACGACCGTACTGAGCCGTGCTTTAGGGGAAGTGCTACTACGAGGCTCTCCTTCACCGTTACCAGATGCTTAACATCACCATAAACATGTAGCCTGATAGAAAGTTTGTCGTGCTTATTCTCAATATTTCCCAATGCTAACTTCACTAACTCTTGCACACCCTTGGGACCTCCTATAGTAAGCTCTTTAAACATTTTCATAGAGTTCACTCGCATGTCAATGCTCTGAAGAAGAGGAGGGAGGCCGAATACGTGATCTCCGTGCAGGTGTGTAATGAATATAGCATCCAGCTTAGAAACGTCGAACCCTACCTCATTCAACCTTATTTGAGCTCCCTCACCGGCGTCTAATAGCATGTTACAATCATGCAGCTCTAATAAGATAGAGGAGGTCCAACGGTTTCTAGAGGGTGCTGAGGCTCCAGTACCTAGGAATATTATCCTGGGTTTCACCGCATTTCACCACATAGACCACGCGGGTAAGCGAACCATGAACCCAGTCTATATGCTTCGACCATATGCTCACCCTCATTGCTTTTACGAAATTATCGATCGCGAACTCTATATCAAGCGGCACTGCAAACACTATTCTGCCATTTGCCACAACCCTACAAGATTCTATTAAGAACTTTTTGATTAATTCTATTAGAGATGCTGCCAATGCTCTCGCCTGCCTTCCATACGGTGGATCGGTCGAAACACCGTTAACGGAATTACTTCTCAGAGGAATCATAGAGGCGTCTCCCTGAACAACATCTACACACCAACCACAACCATAGTGCTCCGAGTTTGTACGAGCGCCTTTAACACATGCGCCGTCTATATCTATCCCTATGCTTGTTAACCCGGCATGACATGCCTCTAAAAGAAAGCCACCAACGCCACAGAAAGGATCCAGCAACACGCCTCCTTCGCTCAACGCCGCCAGATTCACGTAGAGTCTAGCCAAGTGGGGTTTCATTGCGCCGGGTCTGTAGACCGGTCTCACATGGGGTGCACGCACTTCGAACGTCTTACTCAAGCTCCGCTTGTATATAGGTTTAGCTATTACGGCAACGTTTCCTACTAGGTATACTTGCGCCTCTTCACCATCACTGGTCTCGCAAAAGGCTCTTAGCTTCTTTGCTATTTCTCTACCAAACCCCCGTATACAGGTAAATCGTGCTCTTTCAAGAGATATACCAACACTTCTTAGCAACTGACATAACTCAGATACGTCAGCTTTAGTTATGGCTATAAGTTCTCCTACTTCCTTAATGAAAGCAGCTCTTTCTACAATTTTTCTCAACATTGCATGCCTAACGTTATGCAGTATCACAATTTCGTCTATTCTCACGAAACGCTGATCTATACCCAGAGACTCAAGTACAGATGTTAGTTCCGCTAAGGCGAGATCTACATGCTCGCCAGAAAGCCTTATGACAATATCTTTCTGATCATAGTTATTCATAGAAGCTCCTTCCTAAAGCACTTTTTCTTAGATGCTGAGCTACTAGAGGCCCTACGTCTACGATTCTTACATCTATTAATCCTTTAGTTCTAACATCTACAGTATTTGCTGTTAGCAGCATGTCAAGATGCGCATTTCTAAACTTCTCCTCAGCATTTCCTACAAGCAACGAGTGCGTTACTATAGCGATCACGCGCAAGGCCCCAAGTTTCTTAATCAATTCTACTGCTCGTGCAAGTGTTCCGCCGGTGCTAATTATATCATCGACAATCACCACGGTCTTCCCTCTAACCTCCAAATATTTCTCTTCGACGACTATATCCCCTGTCACTCTATCTCTATGCTTCTCCAAATATCCGTAAGGTCTTGATATAGTTGTTGCAAGCTCTTTGGCACGTGGAAGAGCGCCTTTGTCAGGAGAAAGCACAAAGTCTATTTCATCTCGCACACCTCCTTTTGTCGCCATGTATGAAAAGGGAAGTATGTTTATGTACTCAACACCTTGTTCTTCAAGGTACTCCTTGACTATCTCTGGTTTATGGGCATCCACAGTAATAATTCCGTCTATACACCATGTACACAAGCTCTTTAGAAGAGACTTAAGGCTTAGTGCCTCGCCCGGTAGAAACCTTCTGTCTTGTCTAGCATAGGCCAGATAAGGAATAACCACCAACACCTTTCCATTGAAATGCGAACACACTACCTCAAGTGCGAGTAGTAGCTCAATCCATTTACGATCTTGCTCGGGATACATACTCTGCACTATTATAATACTACTTTCGTTCTCAAACAAATGTGGTTCCACGCGCAGGTACTGTTCGCCATCCGGGAAGATCTTTGTGTGGGGAACCTCAATTCTACATCCGATTTCTTTACACAATGATCTTGCTAGCTGATCGGGCGTTCCACTTAACTTGAGCAGTAATGCCATTGACCGCCCCCAAACCCTAAACTCCCTAACCCAAAGGTAAAATAGTTTGGGTGGGAGGATCTCGGGGATTTCCGTAGAGAACCAACTCCTTACCGCTATAACGCTAACGAGCTTAGAGCAAATCCCTTTATCACTTTATTCTCCAGGAGGGCTAGCACTTGTTCTATGGTTTGCAGGATGCAACGCTGATTGCACGTGGTGTCCATGGGCAGTTAACGTAGGACCCAGAGCTGTACGGGAGCTTAGAGTAAGTCACGATGAGATTGTAGATCTTGTTCATAGAAATAAACCTGAACTCGTGTTTATGCATGGTGCGCCGTCCATTGAGAATAGCCAACTACTTAACCTGGCTAAGACATTGGCTAAGATTGTGCCAGTAGGCTTGAAGATTAGAGCTGATGCCCTCCTACGGAAGCACGATGTTCCTAACATTCTGTTCTCAGTTATACTTGTTGAGATCGTGGACGAGCACGAGTTCTCTAGTGAACTAATGCAAAGTGTTGAAAGTATGGCTAAGGGGAATGTACATGTTGAGATTCTGCTCGTTCTGCGCCCAGATGAGCATGCCATCAAGACATTGCTACTAAGGATGAAGGAGCTATGCGGTTCGAAACCCCTACCTTTAGCCATAAACATCGTAGCACATCACGAAGTAAATGAGTTTGCTCTTGTACAGTACGTGGACTTGATCCGAAAGGCAGGTTGCAGTTCTACAACATTTCCCGAGAGCAGTGTATCCGAACTAGCTTCAGTACTATGCCCATACTGCAAACACCCTGTTATAATACGGCAGAACGCACGCATAATCAAACTCATGATAGATAGCTATGGAAGATGCCGCTATTGCAATAATAGGATAGTATCTCGTATGCCCCGCATTTTACATAAAACACCAGTAAACATACCGTTAATGTAGTGAAGGAGGTTAAGCAAGGTGAATTCGCATGTACTTCATATACGTATTAGGCCCAGCAGGTTCGGGAAAGACTAGCCTCACATCAACTTTCTCCGAATGGCTAAAAGCGCAGAAAATGGACGTTGCAATAGTTAATCTAGACCCAGCTGTCGAGTGGGTTCCATACACACCTACTGCTGACATTAGAGACTACATAACTACTTGGGACGTCATGAGAAAATACAACTTGGGCCCTAATGGCGCACTTATAGCATCAGTCGATCTCTCGGTAAACCATGTCTACAAGCTCAGAAGCGAGATCGAGAAGGAGCAACCAAACTATGTAATAGTAGATACACCGGGCCAATTAGAGATATTTGCTTTCAGACCCGCGGGCAAGCTTTTGATAGAGCAGTTAAGCGGTGATAGTAAGTCTCTCGCACTTTTCCTCATAGACGCCTATTTTACTTCGAAACCCTCCGCTTTGGCTTCATTACTACTGTTATCCGTAGCGACAACTTTTTCACACGGATTACCACAAATAAATGTTCTTACTAAGATAGACATGCTGTCTCCGGAGCTCTACAAGAAAGTTTTGAAGTGGCTAGAGGACCCTATGATATTCATATCTGATATAACTCGCGATAAGTTACCTAAGCCTTATGAAGAGCTTGCTTACGAAACACCTGAGTTCTTAACATCTATAGTCGAGGAATTAATACCCATATCATCTGTTACTTGGGAGGGTATGGAGAGTCTATACGCAGCCGTTCAGAGAGTGCTGGCAGGAGGCGAAGATTATCTTACGGAAGAATACAGCGAGGTATGATTATTATTAACTTGTCTAACTTGAACAGTAGGAAAAGGGGCTAGAAACTTGAGCAGCATCGAAAACATATATCGTGAGGTCGCGGTCGCACGCGAAGAGCTTAAAAGCCTGCTCGAAGAACGTGAGTCTCTTCTACAAGATCTTGCAAAGGTCCGTGAAGATATAGATCATTTAATAAAGGAGATACGTAAACGTAAGGAAGAATTAAAGTCGTTAAATCAGCGTTTGAACGAACTACGGGCTTCGCTAAACTCTCTACACGAGAAAAGGCGTGAGTTACGTAGGAAACTGAGAGATGGCATATCATTACTACGCGAGAGGAAGAAACTCTTTCAAGCTTTTCAACCAGCCTTGAGAATTCGTATAGAAGCTGTACGTAGAAGAATTGATGAACTTGAATGGAAGATCATGACAACTCCGTACCTAGGCTTAGAGGAGGAAAATAGACTTGTCGCTGAAATAGCTCGGTTAGAGAAACAGCTAGAAACCGCCGAAAAAGCGCAGCAATTACAATCGGAATTGATGTCATTAAGACAAACTATAGGTGAACTTAGAAGTCAGCTCGAGAATGTTATTCAGCAAATAGAGGCTCACAGGAGTACCATAGGCGATGCCAAGAACAAACGGGAAACTCTTAAAAAAGAGATCGAGAATCTTGTTGCTGAACTAAACGAAAAGAAGAGACTTAGAGAAGAGATAAAACAGCGAATCGCGGAAATAAGTGCGAGCATACGTGAAAAGAACCGCACAATACGTGAGCTTCTTAGAAAAGCTAAAGAGCTCGAATTGGAGAAACAACGAGCTGAAACACAAAAAGTTCTGTCTACTAAGAAGAAAGCTGTTGAAGAGAAAGTCAAACGTGGTGAGAGGTTAACTTTAGAAGAACTGTATCTCCTATACGGAGTTGAAGAACATGAGTGACCTGGGGGTTAGTCGAGTACTATTAGTGTACATAGATTTTGACAACGATATTGGTCAGTGCGGCATAGAAACACCGATAATAGGTAAGGAACGTGTAATCGACTCTGCATTCAAATTCGCTATGTGTAAACCATCGGATTCCGATATAAATGCTCTCTTTGCAACATTAAGGCTTGCAGATGAACTTGCGAGAAAAGGTGTCTACGCCGAAGTAGCTATAGTTGGGGGTGATCCTAGAGGTGGTGCATGGGCGTTCATGAAGCTGACGCAAGACATGAAGCTCGTGCATGAGAGCACAGGTATCAGCAAGGCAATAGCAGTTTTTGATAGCGTTGAAGACGAAAAAGTTCTTATGATAATGAGGAATTATTTCGAAGTTGTAGGAGTGGAAACCGTTGTTGTAGAGCAGTCACGTTCTATCGAAACTGCGTATACGCTCCTAGCCAAGTACTTGAAGAAGGCTATTGAGGATCCACGGTATTCCAAGTTGTTTGTAGGATATCCAGGGCTAGCTATATTGATGTTCTCAGTGCTCGCATTATTTAACCTCATACGCGAAGGCTTGCTGGCATTCCTCATAGTTTTAAGCATAGCAATGATCGTCAGAGGATTTAACTTAGATGTGCATCTTTCCCACTTATCAAAGAGGCCGGCCAAGCTCTTGCTAACAGGACTTACCGCAATTACACTCTTTGCTGCGGCTAGCTTTACCGTTATGGAGCTATACACTCATATTCTAAGAAATGCCTCGCTCAGTATAGCCATAGCTAGTATACTCAAGAACTACTCGTATCTATACTTACTTGCTCCAGCAATACCTATTCTAGCTAAGGCGATAGGAGCGTTAATCAGAGGAAGCTACCGCACTCTTTTCTACATAGCTATATTAATAGATATCGTGCTTTTATATATGCTCCTCCAAGAGTTCAGCTATATGATACTGCTAACCTCTGATCCTACAATGAAAGTGAGCGAACTTGTAGTTCACGGTCTTGCAAGCTCTCTCCTGGTAGTAGCGATAATAGTTCTTACTGTATCCGCAGAGCTAGCAGTACGTGAATTAACCCGTAAACGCAAAAAAGAAGCACCCAACATTAACGTCCAAATCTCCTCTCCCTCCGCTGGTAAGACCGTATAGCTCTCCACAGGTCTATCTTCCTGAAATCGGGCCAGAAAACATCACAGAAGTAGAACTCGCTATAGGCTGATTGCCATAAGAGAAAATTGCTTATTCTAAATTCTCCGGAGGTTCTGATTACAAGATCGGGTTCCGCTAGTTCCTCCATATGCGAAGTATAGAGGTATTCGCTAAAAACATCCTCATCGATATCGCTTATTGCGAGCTTTCCTAGTTTAACATCTGTAGCTATTCTCTTAACAGCATCCACTATTTCCTGCCTACCTCCATAGCACAACGCTATATTAAGAAACCTCTCATTGTACGAAGACGTCTTCGACTCGAGTTGACGCACGATTTCCCTTATCTCTTCAGGCACGAGCTCAAGTCTTCCAAACACCTTAACTTTAACACCGTACCTTCTTAACAGATCATCCTTGTCTTCCAACAACTCTCTCAAACCCTTCTTAATTAACTCAAATAGCCTCTCCCTCTCCTTAGCAGGTCTATAGAGACAATTCTCATTCGACATGGCATAAATTGTGACAGCCCTTATTCCCAGCTCTAATAACCATTGTAGCACCTCTTTCAGCCTCTCGTATCCAAATGCATGACCATCTGAAGTATCCATTCCTCTTTTTCTAGCCCATCTTCTGTTACCATCAGGTATTATAGCTACATGTCTGGGCATGGGCCCCCCACTGATCTGCCTCCATAACCACTCTTCGTATAATTTATAGGCAAAGCTCAGGAACTTCCTCGCAAAGAATCTCGCTACTGGAAGACTCATTAATTTAATAGCGAATCCTATGCCTCGCCTGAACATAACCTTCCTCGTTAGAGTGATAGATTACCACATTTTAAAAGGCTTATAAGGTTGTACTCGAAGAGTATGCACAACGGGTCTGAAACATGGCTATATACCAAGGTAATGATCTTAGGAAGATTAGCGGTGGTAGAAAAAGACCCCATAGAAAGAGAAGGAAGTACGAACTGGGAAGATATCCTACGGAAACCACTCTTGATACAACAGATAAACGCGTAGTCCAACGTGTCCGCGGGGGGAATATAAAGGTAAGACTGAAAAGAGTCGCTTACGCAAATGTTGTAGATCCCGAAACAGGCGAAGCTAAGAAAGTGAGGATAATTAGAATTCTTGAATCTCCAGCAAACAGAGAGTTCGCGCGTAGAGGTATCATAGTTAAAGGCTCCATAATATTAACCGAGTTGGGCAGAGCACTAGTGACCTCCAGACCTGGTCAAGATGGAGTGGTAAACGCAGTACTGATGAGGTAGCAAAGCCCTGAGCCGAGATGGAGTAGAGCGTTTCTATATATTATGGCCTGCATATTTTGACAAGAAAATTAGCAGAAAAATGGGAAGAAAAGTACCTCTTTCGTTGGCTATAGAAAATCCTACTATCAAAGATATTCTTGAAGCGTGTAGAGAGCTTAACCTTTATTGTGAAGCTGAGGAGGAGCCACGATATCCACGTATGTGGCACATTCATAGAGGTAGGGTAAAGGTCCGTTATACAGGTTCAAAAACGCAATTGCTAAGGAATATTGCTAAGGCTATCATCAGCATAAAACAGAGGAATAAAGGTGTATAAAATGCTCTTTCTTAATTGTACCCAGACCCTTATACATACACGATAGTTACCAGTGCTTATCTAGCTACAAAGTTTTGAAGTGAAAGAATTGGTGATATTACCTAACTACTAACTTAAGTCTAAGCGGCTGGGTAGAGATAGTAATGGTTTTGAGCTCCTCAACTACTTACGGTGTTTAAGATGCGGAAACTGGGTGCTGTACTCCATATAACACCTTCAAATCTCGTAGTAGTAAAATGCACTAATCCCAAAGAGATACCGCCTCTGGGAGCCCATGTTATGGGAGCTGATGGCGAAGTTATTGGCAGAGTTGTGGATATTATAGGGCCCATTAGCTCACCATATATCATCGTTAAACCTCTTTCGCCATCAAAACTTAATGCCGTTCATCCCTCTACAGTGCTCTACTATAGACTGGTACCTAAAAGAAAGGGTAGAAGAAGTAGAAGGGGTCGAGAATGAGCTGCGATCCGGAACATATAGTGTTTGACGCTATTAGAGGAGAACAAATATGTATAGAAAGTGGTGAAGTGATATCAGACCATATCACTATTAACTCACCAGAATGGAGAGCGTATAACTACGATGAATGGCTTAAGAGATCCCGAGCAGGTGCTGCACATACATACAAGGTACATGATCATGGACTTAGTACAGACATAGACCTCTCAAAGAGGAAATACCGCGAATACTCTAAAATGGTCAAGTTACGCTACATACACCGTAAAATGAGAGTTTCCAAGAAAGATAAAAAGCTTGTTGAAGCGCTTGCAACGATGAATAGGGTATGCGCTATTCTAAGAACTCCCGAAGTTGTTAAAGAAACCGCTGGGATGTTCCTTAAGAAGATATTTGATAGCTTAACAGTTAAGAAGAACAAGATCAACGCTTACATAGCGGCCGCAGTAATCATAGCTCTAAGAAAGCACGGTATACCAGTAAGACATACAGAAGTTCTACGTTATCTTAACGTAAGCGCTGATGAATACTGGCGTGTAAGGGCGGAGATAAGCTTAGCTCTTGGAGGAAAAGCTGTAGCTCTTATAGATCCTAGAAGGTACATACCACAAATAGCCACAAAGTTAGGTTTAAGTGCAGATGTTCAACTTCTTGCATCAAAAATAATAGATATACTCAAGAAGAGAGGTTTTACCGAAGGCAAAGACCCCGTGGGTATAGCGGCAGCGTCTATATACATAGCTTCTATATTAATGAACGAGAAAAGAACACAAAAAGAAGTTGCAGAAGCAGCTCAAGTAACGGAGGTTACTATAAGAAACAGATACCGCGATATGATAGATAAATTAATGATAGAAGTAAAACTATAACGTAGTTAATGCAGATACACTACGCAGCTGTATTAGAACTATTTTAACCTCTTTATACTGAAATCTACCTCAACTCGTCTAAAACTCTTCTTCAGTTATTCATAACTACCGCTTATAAGCTTCAAAACTACTTATAGAATCGGTATCACTACCTCAAGTAGAATAAATAACATCACACAACGGTGCATGAACATGAGCTCTATGATTGGAGTATCTCTTTCGGCTGATGAACAATTATTGTATGAAGTGATAAAGAGAGAGACCATAAAGAATGGTGGCGTCCTTCAATCAAGGTTAAGAGAATTTACTGAGCTCCAAAACTACGATTCTAGGCAGATCGCGCGCTTAGTGCTTCGCCTAGTTAAAAAGGGTTTAGTGCGTAGACAGCCAGTAAGGCAGGATGGGAGATCCACGTACTTGCTTGAGGCTATACTAAGCCCATTACATACAATACGCATGCCTATTAAGATAGAGAACGTAATAGCGATACCCTGCTTTACATGCAAAGAACTTGAACGATGTAATGAAGGTAATTACCACAGCCCTACACGTTGTCCCTACTTGACACGTTTCATACAGACTATTTTATCGCGAAAAACTAGCAGTATCCATGTTTACTACTAGGAATGAATTATTGTCTAAAGGTGCTCTTGACGCATTCAATTACATCATTGTAACTGGCATTAGTTCTAACGCTATCCACATCCATGTAGCTTCGAACAGCTTGATACCCTTTTTCTCTAAGACACTGAATAACCTTACGAACCGAAGGCATGTTGACTTTTAAATAACTCGCTACCTTACTTATTCTAAAATACGGATTATCTATACAAACTTCAGTTCTTAAACTCTCAAGTATTCCCACGAGATCTCTTCTTGACTCTAGCCAAGGAATTCTCCTAGCTACATCTATCGCCTCACTAACAAACTCTCTGTCACTTAATCCTCCTATCCATATAGGACCCAGAACTTCGATCTTAGATAAGCATATTGGGCAACTTCTATTAAAATTCCTAGAATTCACACCCTGTACTACTCTTCTATAACCACATTTGACGCAATACTCTATGTATCCTAAGCACCGCTTGAGTACATCGTTAGCTCTCGAGGCTCCTTCGTACACTCTTACATATACCCGTGCGTAGTGTCGATGTACATAGCTCAGTAGAGGTTCCACAACCTTATCGATTACAGTTGCTGTTCTCGCTATGAAGCCAAGAAGATTCCTTAGCATCATCTCCTTATAAAAATCCGTTTTTATTACGTGCGATTGGTATCTACGCATACTTTTCCAAGGATACTTACCTCCTAAAGGAGCTAAATCGGTAGCTGTAAAACCGATTATACCTCCCTTACGCACTGCATAAAGAGCTGTGAACGTAAAAGGTGCTGGACTTCCATAAGGATCTACATCAATATAATCAGGTTTTAGACCAATTCTTCTAAGAAATCCGTGGAATTCATTCGCATCCATCCTAAATACCTTTACCTTGTGTTTCACGGTAGGATTAAGTTCAACATTCTTCTTCATAATGTTGAAAGCCGTAGCATCGATATCGTTAATAAGTACCTGCTCTACACCCCCAACTTCTAAAGCAATCCTAATTCCGCGAACACCTGTACCTGCTAGACTATCAGCCGCAAAACCTATTTTGACGTTAAGTGCCTTTAGAACTACTATCGTTGAATCTCTGTTCGAAACCATCGCTGGATTGTAAAAAACTGGTGCCCACGCAGGTTCGTAAACACCATCGCTTCTTCGGTATTTATCAGGATTAGGTACAAGTATCCTGGCTAAACCCTCCTTTTTAACAACGTATTCACTCACCATAAAACTCCCAGAGATTTCAATCCACTCTGCATTTTTGAGAATAGTGTTCATTCCTGTAATATGTACCTCGCTAACTCGTTTGGCAGACGGTCACGATTAGTTACATCGACAACAAAGAGTTTATAACCATGCTTTCGCACCCCTTCTAAAATCTGTAAATCATTGAATTTTCTATGAACGACCAGCATCCCACGTGAAACCTTCTTAATAGCATCAAGTATAGCACTCCTAAGCCTAGGTAATGATAACTCCATAGGCCCTAACTCATCTATTGCCAGTAAGTCAACCCCGTCTAGCATCGAGAGTGCTTTTAACCCTACCCTAAGTGCATCATCCTCTATCACTACGTATCTACCTATCCTCAAAGTACCCTTTTTACCAAATCTTGTAAGCATATCCGTTCTTAATGCAAGCCAGCCCTGTTCGCCACTCCTAATATCAATTATTTTGAAACCTATCCTGCCGCCCCTTTCCCTGACTTCAGGACACATAAAACCTGCTACACGAACCCCCTTCTCTTTAACAATGCTGAGGACCTTCATAAATATGGTTGTTTTGCCTATTCCCGGTCTGCCTGTTATAAGTACGTACAAGCCACTCACGCACGTGAACTTCTCACAAGTTCCCGCACCAAGTTCTTGAATCCTGCTGGTGACACAAACTGGACAGTATCAAACTCTTTATTCAAGTTCTTGCTTTCGCCTACAGCAACGGCCATAGCATTCATAACACTACTCATTTTCTCAACTTCCTCTATTTTCTTAATTCTTTCGCTTGTATACTTGATATTATCGCTCACTATCAGAATCCTGCTACCTTTCACTCTAGCTATTACATCGGGCGGCGAATAATTAAGTATAGCCACCTCGGCACCTTCCTTGGCCAAAGCTGACAACACCTTAGCCTCGCTATCTGTTCTAGGTCTAGCTTCAATACTTCCTTTGCTCTGAATTATGTTTGATGCGAAGAGATCTATTGAGGCAAAGACATGCTCGGCTTCCTCCGGAAATATCTCTAGTAATCTCTCCGCGGTTTCGATACTCATATCCATTCTCCCTTGCTCATGCTGGTAAAGCGCCTTCCTACTGATCTTAAGTTTCTCTGCCAGCTCACCTAGACTAAGCCCACGCCGAAGTCTGAGTTCACGCAGTTTCTTACCATCTATACGCGTATAGAGCGACCCCCTATACTCATACACGAAAATTTTGGCACCATTCAAATACAAAAGCATTGTTCTTTCGTTAACTATTTTGATGCCGTGTTTAACGTGTACAACTTCATCTAACACATCAATATCTTCTACATGATTAGCAACAGCAATCGCCGGCATCCCTAGTATTTTAGCTAAATGCTTGAGTTCTTCAATACACGAATGCCTCAGCGATAATTTGGGATATATTCTCAACAGACCTCTATCGCCAATCACCACATCAACAGCTTTCTTTGATGCTACTTCAGGATACTCTATCCTAACAACCTCTCTGAATTTCTTCTTGAGCCCTTCAACTATCCGCGACATCATTCCTTGATATTCTCTTAACACTAGCTTACTCTTCTTCATGGATACCTCTATTAATTAATTATGTGCTTCACTGGGTAAAATAAGCTTTGCTTAAAAGATCACTTCTTTCTATGATATATCGCGTACACCATAGCGTGGTCTCTATCAAAAGGCTCTAGATGCACTACGTCGACTATTTCGAATCCTCTTGCTTTGAGTGTTTCTATCTCACGTTTGTACACTTCGCTAGGCTCGGCAGTCACATCTATGCTCCTCGCCTTTATAGCCAATAGTAGCCAGCCACCATCCTTAAGGAACATATCGGCATTATCGGCTACTAACGATGCTTGTTCTGGCTGAGCAACATCCGCGTATAAACCATCTACTGTCTCTACTATGTACCTGTACTTCCTAGGCATCCTTGCATCACCCAATATTGGGATTAGATTCGGCCTTTCATCAGCCACAACAACAAGTTCTCTTATTACTCTAGGAGCAAACTCTACACCATAAACCCGACCATTAGGGCCAACAATATCTGATACATGGCTTATCGTGGTTCCTGAACCCGCACCTAGGTAAAGTATACGTTGTCCTTCCTTTACGGGGAGCTCTTTCAAACCTTTTACTAGAGCTGCAGCTAGCTTACTTCGATAAGCATTCCATTCACGATACTCAACACCCTCCCATTTGTAGAGGTGCTCACCGTACACTCTCCTACCTGGAACTAAGTTCTTAGTTGCAAGTCTCGCGCTTCCATCCTCTAATTCTACAACATACACGTTCTTGTACTTAGGGTGTTCGTATACCTTCGTTACAGCGGACAAGGAGAGTTCACCTCCTTCTTCTTCTCCTACCTCCTCTTCTCTTTACTTTCCTCTCTCTTTTCTCTTTCTCCTCACGCTTCGGGGGTTTAGGATACAGTTTCTTTATTTCTTCTATTCTCTCCATTAACTTCTTCTTAAGTTCATCTCCTATGTAACGTCCAGTGAAGTAATCTACTCTCGCTGCAATTGCGAGCTTTGTAGCGAGAGCCCTCGCTATTTTACCTCTCTGCCATCGTGGCGAGCGCCTTATTTCAGGAAACTGGAATATAACACCGTGCTTCGGAGGCTTACCTCCAGTTCTCAATGCTCTAAAGAGTGCCTTTTCGGCTCCCAGTACTTGAATAGTGCTCGCTGGCAGTTTAGCTAGCTCTTCAAGACTGCCTGCAAGGCTTAGTAATCTTGCACCGAGTAGAGGTCCTACAAGCGCTGTTATGTTCGGAGCAACTTCGCGCATCACATGAGCCACATACTCTGTGAGCTCTTGTCTTAAGCTATGAAGATCGAGCCATATTCCTGCGAACTTCTGTAACATCCTTACATCCATTTCCGAAAGATCTGCACCTATGCTCTTCTTAGCCACCTCTAATACACGCTTCGCCTTACCCTCAGAAATACCGAGTTTCTTTAATACCTCAACATCCATGTCATCCCTTAAGCCTATCTCAGCAACAATTCTCGCATACTCGTCATGTTCTTTTACAAGATCGTCAAGTTCAGGGAAGTGTATGCTGTACCACTCACGTAGTCTGGCAGCAAAGAGGTTCAAGGTCTTATCTATGTCGTCAATAGCTCTAATGGCTTGTATTGCCAGAAGGTCACGCTTCTGAGCATAACCACGTAGCTTCCTTCTAGTAAGTTCAACACCGAGCCTATGAACAAACTCTTTGTATTCTTCTTCAGATTTCGCAAACTCAAGCTTAACGGCTATTTCTGGTAGCTTATCACGAAATGCGATTATAGGTGCAGCACCACCCTGAACCTCAACTTTGAACCCTTTCTCAGAGAAGAATTTACCCACATCAGGATCCTCTATCACGACCATAGTCTCCTCAGGTTTGAACTTGCTGCTAAGTTCCTCAACTAACTTCCTCAGTGCTGATGAAGGTTTGCTTTGTTCTAGGTTTGCCAGCTCCTCTACTAACTTACCTATATCCTTGGGATACATAGCGCTTACAACTATATTACCCTCCTCATCTAGTGCGAATGAGCCTATCAATGTATCAGCGATGTAGAGCTTGGCCATTCCAGACACCTAAATTCTACCTCTTTACTACACAGCTCCCTATATATAGTCGTTGCATGCACAATCTAATACTGTTTTGCTATACACAGAAAAACAGGTTATGTCAAGGCACTATTAACCTATATAACCAACTACAGCTGAATGTTGCTTAGGCTAGCGTTACGCGGTGAAAGGATATGCCCTCGCATGGTTCATTAACGAAAGCTGGTAAGGTACGTAGTCAAACACCAAAGATACCGGCGAAGCCTAAGAGAAACCTCGTACCTAGAGTACGTAATAGAAGAGAATACTGGATAAGACAGCGTAAGGAGCAGGGTTTACCGGTACCCCCCGTCGTACCCCCGTCCTCGATAAAAATTAAGAAGAGTTAGAGAGTTCAATATGTTAGGTAACGGAAGTTATGTACGAACTTGAGAGTTCTCTTTTTACTATTGCCAACACATTTCAATTCCTGCAAAGCGTGAATAGCGTTGGAAGTCCGTGATCCATTACCGGGATATCAAGGCAAGATAAGAGAACTTTTAGAGAAGCAAGGTGCGCGCATAGGTTCTAGGATAAGAATAGTCAAGAAACCGGAAGTGTATATAGAAGGATTGTTAATGCCCAAGCACTCATTTAGCTCTCCTTCAACCATAGTTGTTAAGCTAGATAATGGGTATAATATAGGCGTTGCCGTAGACAGTAATACACGCGTAGAGATAATCGAGGAAAAAGTTAGAGTAAGAGCTCCCGAAAAGCCTATTGTCAAGCAAACCCGTAAGGAGCTCCCGAGAATCAAGATCATAAGTACTGGAGGTACAATAGCAAGCAAAGTTGAGTATGAAACAGGAGCTGTACGTCCAGCGCTCACACCAGAAGAATTAATAGAGTTGATACCTGAGTTAGCTGACATAGCAGTGATAAGCGCAGATGTACTGTTCAGCATATTAAGCGAGAACATGACCCCAAACCATTGGGAGACAATAGCCCGTAGAGTCTCTGAAGCCATCATCTCCGAGAATGTGGACGGGGTGGTCATAGCTCACGGTACTGATACTATGTCTTACACAGCTGCGGCACTAGCATTTGCGCTACAAAGATTGCCTGTACCCATAATTCTCGTCGGAGCTCAACGTAGTAGTGATAGACCCAGTACGGACTCTGCACTCAATCTCATCGGTGCTTCCATAGCTGCTTCTCGACTACCTATAGGTGAAGTAATGGTGTGCATGCATGCAACTCCAGACGATAGTACCTTGCTAGTTCACCGCGGTGTGAAAGTGAGGAAAATACATAGCAGCAGAAGAGATGCTTTTCAATCCATAAACGATAGACCTCTAGCTCTCATAGACCCTCTTGCTAAGAAGTATAAAATTCTGAATCCTAGGTATATTCCACGTACATCATCAGCTGAAGAACTCATAGTCAAAGCAAAATTCGACGATAAGGTTGCGCTGGTTAAAGCGTATCCGGGATTTCAGAGAGAAATCATAGATTTTCTAGTAGACAGAGGATTCCACGGCATAGTCATAGAAGGTACTGGGCTCGGGCACATAGCTACGCACACGTTAAGCTCCATCGCTAGGGCTATAGAGAACGGCGTAGCCGTAGTCATGACTACGCAGACACTCTTTGGAAGAGTAAATATGAACGTCTATACGACTGGCCGTGAACTACTTAAAGTAGGAGTTATCCCTGGGGAAGACATGCTTCCTGAGGTAGCTTATGTGAAACTTAGCTGGGTATTAGCACAGACACGTGTTCCCACAGAGGTCAGAAAAATGATTCTTACAAATTACGTAAATGAAATAAATCCCATACACACTGCTGAGTTGTATCCTAAGTGGAGCTGGTGATTATTCATGAGCAATGCAAGACCTAATTACAAGGACTTAGAACTTAGAGTAGGATTCGAAATTCATCAACAACTGGACACAGAGCACAAACTCTTCTGTAACTGCCCAACTAGGCTTGTATCTGATGAGGAGCTAAGGAACTCTCCACGTTTTGTAAGATTTCTCAGAGCAACTAAGAGCGAGCTTGGGGAGGTTGACGAAGCAGCAGCGTTTGAAGAGAGAAGAAAGAGAGTCTTTGAATACATAGCTCCGTCCCCAGCATCATGCCTAGTGGAATTGGATGAAGAACCGCCGCACGAAATGAATAGAGAAGCTTTACTAATAGGGATAGCAATAGCGAAAGCTCTTAATGCGAATATAGTTGACGAAGTTCACGTCATGCGCAAAATAGTTATAGATGGATCCAACACTGCGGGTTTCCAAAGAACCGCTATCATAGCCCTTGGAGGCTATATCGATGATCCTGAAGGACGTGTAGGAATACAAACTATAGCTATAGAGGAGGATGCAGCACGCAAGATCGAGGAGCGTAATGGCATTGTAGTGTATAGTTTGGACAGATTAGGAATTCCGCTTATCGAGATCTCCACTGCTCCTGATGTTAAAAGCCCCGAGCAGGCCAGACGAGTAGCTGAAAAGATAGGATTGTTGCTCAGATTAACTGGAAAAGTCAAGAGAGGCATCGGTACTATAAGACAAGATATAAATATTTCGATAAAAGGCGCTCCTAAGATCGAAGTTAAAGGCGTGCAAAGATTAGAGCTCATACCTAAGGTAATAGAAAATGAAGTGCGAAGGATCTTAGGTCTTCTCAAAATAAAGGAAGAGCTTTTGCAGAGAGGGGTTACGGAGGAGCAGATACAGAATAGAAAGCCTATAGACATAACGGACATACTTCTAAAGAGTAGCAGCGGATTTATCAAGAGGTCTATAAGAAGAGGGGCCAAGGCCTACGCTGTATGTTTACCGAAATTCGGCGGTATTCTAGGAAGAGAACTCCAGCTAAATAGACGTTTTGGTACCGAGCTCGCGGATTATGTGAGGCAATGGAGCGGTGTAGGAGGGCTTATACACAGCGATGAACTTCCCGGATATGGTATCGATAAAAACATTGTCGAATCCATTAAAGAGAAGCTGGGCTGCGGTGATAATGATGCTTTCGTGATAGTGGTAGATCAAGAGCCCAAGGCTTTAGATGCATTAAATGTGGTAAAATGGAGATGCATAGAAGCGTTGAGAGGTATACCACGCGAAACAAGGGCGGCAAATCCCGATGGAACTACTAGATACATGCGCCCTCAGCCGGGAGCTGCGCGTATGTATCCTGAAACTGATATACCGCCAATTACGATTACAGAGGAACTACTTAGAGAAGCAGAGAAGTACCGCCCACCGACCCCTGACGAGAAAGCTGAAGAGATTATTAAGAAATTTGCTATCAGCAGAGCGTTAGCCTGGCAGTTGATACACAGCGAATACCTGAACCTATTTGAAGAGCTTGCTACAGAGTTCGGCAATAAAGTGCCGCCAACAGTAATAGCCACAACATTGGTATCAACACTAAAGTCTCTACTCGCAGAAGGTCTAGACATCAACAAAATCACGGACGAGCACCTGAGAAAGCTATTCGCAGCCGTAGCTCAAGGCAAGATATCTAAAGAAGCTATTCCGGAGGTATTAAAGCTTTGGTGCAAAGAGCCCGCGCTTACCATCGATAAAATTATAGACAAGCTGTCTTTGAAACCTCTCACGTTAGAGGATCTTACAAGGATAGTGGACGAGATTCTTATGAAGCATCAAGATTACGTGTTAAGTAGAGGAGAAAGAGCGTTTGGACTTATCATGGGGCAAGTAATGAAGGTTGTCAGAGGTAAGATTGATGGTAAAACTGTAGCGGAAACTGTTAAGAAAAGATTGCATGAATTCCTTGAGAAGAAAATCACGTAGTACTCTCAATTTTAACCGAGGTCAGCCTGGTCTAGGCATCATCATAACAACATTGTTTTATCAGCGCCGGAGTTTCTCCTCATCCTAATAAACACTCACAATTTTCAGCTAAAATTATTGCTTTAGAACTATTGGGAGGAGTGAAGTACGAGAGGATACAACTATGCCATACGGATATGTAGATAGAAAGCTATGGCTAGAATGGCGTGAACGCGCATATTCAGAATTCAAACGTGATATAGATATAGGCTATGTAGACGAAGATATAGTTGAACTAATAGAACTAATCTTCAGGACAGAACACTATTTCACGATCAGTTCGTGTAGCGGTCGAGTAGTAGCGGTCGATGCTGAGTATCCTTGGCTTAGAACAGAGGGAGTTGTTCTATTCAAAAAGCATAGTCCCATATCTATGGCCGAATTCACGCGTTTGGTTTCTACACCTGTTCTATCCAGATTATGGCTAGTAGTTTCGGGTCCTATACTACACATTGTTGCTGATGGAATCGACCAAGCATACGAACTTCTGCGCAATGTTAGATCTCTAGGGTTTAAGCACAGCGGCATCATATCTTTAAGAAATGATGGCGTCGTCTTGGAGGTCATTAGCGGTATATGGCTTCCTATCCTAATAAAGGAACGTAACGTTATTATGCTCAATGAACAATCGTTCAGCTCTGTAGTTGAGCTTGTAAATAAAACCCTTATCGCTGCTAAAAAGAGGCTTCAAAGACTTAAAGATCTATTCAGCGAAGAGTCTATGAAACGAAGTTGTAAAGTTTAAAATTCTCTTTAGTAATTCATAGTAAGGTCATGGGGAAGATTATGGGCAGTGTATGGGATAAACTAAAACCATTAACGCCAGGCCAAGAGGAGATGTATAAAGCGCTCACTAACAAGAATTACGAGGTCTTAGGATTCTTTGGACCTACAGGTACTGGAAAATCGTTATTTAGCTTAGCATACGGTATTCAAAGTATCATCGATGGAAAGCATCAACGCTTCATAATTATAAAACCAGTTGTTGATATAGTTTCGGGTGAAGAGCTTACACTACATAAATCTCCTGAAGCGTTCATAACATCCGTAAAGAGCTATATCTATGACGTCATAGGATCGTTTATAGATAGAAATACAATAGAGAAGTTGATAGACGAAGGCAAAATAGTCATAGCAGATTCGCACTTCCTAAGAGGTCGTACATTTGATGAGTCGGTAGTATTTCTTGACGATATCCAGTCGCTATCGCCCGAGAGCATAATCGAGGCTGTAGTTAGGGTTGGCAGGAACAGTAGGCTCATTGTCGCTGGAGATCCAGCATTTCAAGCACTTCGGGAAGTTAAAGGTGATCCTGCAGCACTTATAAGGGAGGTTCTTATAAGTGAGGAAAGATCGAAAGTAGTCGATCTAGGAATCAAAGATATAGTCCGTGAAGGCGCTAAACGTGGTTTGCGCTTACTGCTCGAATATAAACTAAGGTCTAGAGAACTAAGCGAAAACGAGAAGAGGATATATGATGCTGTTAAGATGCATGCGCCAGATGCGGATATCATTACTGTTGTAGATATCGAGAGTATAAAGAAGCAGCTTGACATAGAGTCCGAACACGTTCCTGATGCCCTGATAATTGCTAAACATGGACACCTAGGGAGACTTGTCGGTAAAGGTGGTGAACGCATAAACAAGGCTGAGGAAGAACTGGGTAAGAGACTTAGAGGCATAGAGTTAACATTGGACTTCAGAGAAGCTATAAGAGCTGTTCACCCAACTTCCTGGATTTGGAAGCATATAGAGGAAGTAGACTTTGCAGGGCCAAACCTCCAAGTCAAGGTCTACGATGATGTTATAGGAGCCATGGTTGGTCAGAGAGGAGTCTATGTGAGGTTCCTAGACACGGTGTTTAGAAAGCTCATAGGTGTCGGTGTTCGAGTTATAGCTATAGAGAGGACTAAGACTAGTCGAAAGCGTAGATAATAAGCTCAACTATTCAACACTTTTATATCCAACACCACGTGATACCTCCGTGGACCTACACTACGGATAACATGATGACCCGAGAGCGCAAGCTTAACGCCATAGTTTTCAGCTACCCGTACGTAATTAGAGAATGCTTTAGTTACAGCTTCTCTCTTATTACCAGCATTAACAAACTCGTGAGCATGAACATACGCCCCACGTTTAAGAACCGGAGCTCGAAGAAGTTCTTTGAATGCTTCTAGACTGAGTTCCGGACAGGGAAGCAACGCTCTATCAATATTCCTAAAACTTCGGGCTAGGATAAGGGCATCGCCATGTATAACTTCGTTAAAGGCTTCAACTTTGTTTAGTTCTACATTCTCTTTAAGATACCTAACAGCAACGCTATTCAAATCAATGGAGATCACGTAGACAGGGTTAACGTATTTTGATATTATTATAGAATACCCCCCTATGCCTGCAAAAAAGTTAGCTATGATCTCATCTCTTCTCACAAGTCTTGCCGTTCGTATGTGATCGTATCCTAGTACAGGGGATATGTAAACTTTACGTATATCAAGTTTGAACCTGCAGCCATGTTCCTTATAGATAGTCTCACTACGAGCCTCTCCTGCCAAGTGAACATATTCACGTATGCGTTCAGCTCCTTTAACAGGAGATATGGCAACCCACACACTCCTGATATATGGCATTATCTCAAGAAGTCTTTCGGCAATAGGTTTAAGGATATGTATCTCAATGTCAAAAGGTTTCCTTATAACAACTAAATCCCCAATTATCTCTATTCTTTTCCAAAGCTTTGCTGCTACATCCTTACCTACTGTTTCGGCTGCAATCTTCTTAAGCATGTGCTTATTGAAACTGGAGCTTACGTTCATTCAAAGAACCCATGCTCTAACAGCTTTACACAGCTCCTCTAATATAGGCCGCGCGCGTTTTATAACTGCGCTTCCCACCATAAGGTTCTCGCCCTTATCAACAACAACCTCGCCCCCGACGATCACACTCTCTATAACGTAGTCGCCCTCAACAATCGCTTTATATAAATCCCTGGCACCGCTCACAATGAGAGGCCATGATGGCGGTTCACGGAAGTTCAGTATTATGAGATCCGCGCTTGCTCCCTCTCTAATTTCACCTATCCCCAAATCCGAGTTTAAGTAGTTCCACGTAGTCAAGGCTTTTAAGCTTACTTCATAGGGATCCCCACTAGCGATAGACATAGACTCTAACAACCTAAGCATTATTGTTGTTGGTGTCGAGAAACCTCTCTTTAATACTCCAAAACCATCGCCTTCAACATATTCTTTGTATTCGTCTACTACAACCTTCTTAACCCGTTCATCTGTATGGCCAAGCACTACAATATTTCGCGGAACTCTCTCTCCCTTTAGCAAGTTGCTTCGTACATAAATATGATACTCGGGATATCTGCCAGCTAAGTTATTCATAAGGTTAGCGTCACCCACTAATGCACCAAAGCCAACAATAGCCTTAGATAACGCGTCAGGCTCCTTAACCTCTTTGGATGCTTTCTTAAGCTCTGAAACCACTTCAGCCTCATCAGAAGCTTGAAGAACTATGCGCGTCCTTATCCACGCCGAAGACGAAGCACGTGCTAACATACGTGCAATGAAGGGCGTTCTTGCGAATGTGACAACACCTGTAAACCCTTTGGATTCTAACGATGCCAGCAAAGCCTCGAAAACTAGATCGAGCTCCTTTCTAGAGAGTACTTCCTCAATATATCTTACAAGTTTATGTTCGTCATAATCCACGTGTCTGAACAAAACCCTTAAAGGGTCCATGAACCCTAAAGAAAATCCTGGCATAACCACCCTTCCGCTTCCGTCGATTATGTACTCAGCGTATTGATACTCCTCAGGGGGCTCTCCCTCACTGACCGAAATAACCATACCGCGATCTATGTATATGTACGCGTTCTGTATAAGGGGTCTATCACTGCTCAAAGTTACTACTACTGCGTTATCTATCAGTATCCTCATAGCACATAACCCACAGCTATTTAGATATACGGACTGGAACTTAGTCTTAACCATAGTCTGTTGCGCTATGCCTCCTATAAACCTGTTTCAAAGAAAGAATGATGGTGGGATGTATACAGTGGTTAGAATTAAACGCGATGAATTCAAACGTTTGGTTGCATCAGCTCTCGACGATTATCTAAGGCAATTATACGAGTACAATAACGTAGCCAAGAAATTTAGCGTATACTTGAAACCCGTTCACATAGTCACCAAGAGAGGAAGTAGAATTTACATATACATAGCAAAGTACTGGTACAGACTTGAAAAAAGCAATGGAAAGTTGAAGTGGATTTATATAGGCACCTCCAAGCCGCAGATACAGGGACTGCCTGAACCTCCACCACCATTAATAGATAAGATACCCATTGAGATGGATGGAGAGTACGTAGATGTGGATGACACTATATACGAGGCACTAAATAGAATATCAAAATCTAAAATCTTAGATAAGGAGGACGGCGCTCATTGATACGTTTTCTTACATCTCTTATCATCGCGTTTATTGTGCTTAAGAAGTCCTCGGGCAATTTTCTAAACAATGGCATGGGCTTTTCGATTATGTGGCCTTCTTGTATTTCAATTTCGAAAGCCCTCCTCAATGCTCCGCGCGGAATTTCATCGCCTAAACGCAACATCCTCCATAATTTCGTTGAAGCTTTAGGAGTGAAAGGTGCTAACATCAACCCTAAACCTTTGACTATATTCACTAAGAGCGTCATCACGCTACCGGCTTCATCCTTACTAAGCTTGATTAACTTCCAAGGCTCACGTCTGTTAAGGTAAGCGTTACATTCTCTCGCTACGTTTAGAATATTCTCCGTAGCCTGCTTTATCCTAGTATCATACATTCTATTCTTGTACTCCTCAAACTCATGCTTAACAATAGAGAAAAGCTCCTCATCTTCGCTCGCTAGCTTCTTGATTCCAGGTACTTTCGCACCAAATCTACTATAGATGAATGTTAGAACTCTATGGATAAAGTTCCCTATATCATCATTGAGCTCCGTGTTGACTATTCTATAAAATTCGCGCCAAGTAAAGTTCACATCCTTGCCCTCCGGTCTTAACCTCATAAGAGCAAAACGCCAATAATCAACATCAGCGATCTCTAGTGCCTCATCTATCCATACACCGATACCCTTACTCTTACTAAACTTTTCACCTTCAAACATCAGATATTCCGTAGCTGATATCTTGTAAGGCAGTACATAGCCCTCTCCCGATGCTAACAACATTGCTGGGAGTATTATGGCATGAAACGGAATGTTATCTTTTCCTATGAAGTACACAGTGCGTGCATCCGCATTCTTCCAATAATCATAGAACTTCTTCAATCCTTCTTCTCTACCAAACTCCTTAATGAAATATTCAAGTGTTGCAGAGAGATATCCTAGAAGAGCTTCAAACCATACATATATGGTCTTGCCTTCAGCTCCAGGAAAGGGAGCTGGAATACCCCATTTATTATCCCTAGTTATACTACGCGCTTTGAGGCCTTTGTCTAACAACGAGAAACAATAGGTTTTTACATTTTCATCTATAGTTCTGCTATTTTTAAGCCACTCACGTACTTTATCTTCAAGTTTCGGCAAATCAAAGAACCAGTGCTTCGTACTCATAAATGTAGGCCTAAAACCACAGAAAACGCAGCGTGGGTCAATAAGGTCTATCGGATCCAATAATGTCCCGCATTTATCACATTGGTCGCCCCTAGCATACTCATAACCGCAGAACGGGCACACACCTTCAACAAATCTATCTGGAAGAAACATTTTCTCATTTTCACAATATGGCATGACTATATTCCTTGAGAATATATAACCATTCTCAAGCATCTTATTCATGAAATGCTGAACGAACTCTTTATGTATCGGGTTCTCAGTGCGAGTATAATTGTCGTAACTCAGCTCCCATTTTTTAAGGAGTTCAACTATGTACCTATGTGATTCATCTGTGAATTTCTTGGGGTCCACACCTAACCTCAGTGCCTCTACCTCAATAGGCGTCCCATGCTCATCACTTCCGCTGACAAGAAGCGCTTCCTCCCCCATAAGCCTTAGGAACCGCGCAAACACATCAGCGCTAAGGAGACTCCCTACTAGCGTACCTAAGTGCGGCACGTTATTAATGTAGGGCCATGCTGAACATATAAGCCATCTCACTTTGAACCCCTTCAATACTTCCTTCACTTCACTACTCTAAACCATACACCTTATAACCCTACTTCTGCTCTGGAGAATTAAAATAGGGTGGTACGAATTAATGAAAGTTCTTTTAGCAGTTGCCATGGGCAAAAACCTCGATGAACTATGCCAAGCCATGTTAGGCGCACCTCTTCACGAAATATTTGATCTGTACCCCGAAGATGTTCTGATTAAATATCTAAACGACCTTAAAGATATTCTAGAAGGTAGAAGCATTAAGTCTAGTTATCCTTCTGACGAAACTTTAATCCATATATTGTACCTACTGGTACTACGTTCAAAGTCCCTAGCGCACCGCTTTCTCACATACTTGACTAAAGCAACATCGAAAACGCTTTCAAATTTATTGGACGAAGAACTTCTTCGTATAGCAAAAAGTTTGGGATTAAACTTCAAAATCGATAACAGATGTGACGAATATATCATCGAATTCGTAGACGAGAGAGGAAGAAGCTTGACAAGCTGCTACAGATACTCGCTACCTTATTACCAATATATTGAAGCTACTCTGAGATTATCGAAAGACCTTAAGTGGAAATTCACGAACCAGTATGTAAAGAAAGGAATGGTTTATCTACGCGATAAGAGACAAGTTGTTAGAATAATTGAAGAAGCCATGCTAAAGAGAACCGTAGATCATTTGGACAAGCTGATTACCGACAATACTGTTGTTGAAGTGCTTAGCAGGAGTATCCCAGAGAAGCTACTTGATAGAATAAAGGCGTTGAGTAATGAATTAGCATACTATAGCACACCACTACACAACAACACAGCGAGAAGTACTTCCAAAGAATTTGAATCGGTAAATTCAAAAGAGCTCAAGATAGAGAGCTACGAGCAGCTCGAGAATTTAAAGCCTTACTTTCCTCCATGCATTCAACAGATACTTGATAGACTTCTTGAAAAGACTAATCTGTCTCATCAAGAACGGTTCGCTTTGGCCACTTTCATGATAAACATAGGTGTTGAGCTAGAATTATTACTTGAACTATTTAAACTAGCTCCAGACTTTAATGAACGCATAGCACGATATCAGATCGAGCATTTGGCAGGTCTCAGAGGTTCTAGGAAAAAATATCTGCCTTACAACTGCGATACCATGAAGGTTATGAATCTTTGTGTATCAGAATGCGGTGTTAGAAATCCATTGACATACTTTTACCGTCAACTAAGGCGTGTTAACAAAGTTAAAAAGTAACGGTCGCCTGATAAACCGGTTCACATCTTCGCAGCCAGATAATACCTAACGCTGCCACCTACAGCTACCTCGAACTCTATACACAAAGGAGCTTCCTCACCGTACTTTAACTCGGCAGAAGTAGCTAGCCTTAGTATATCCACAATCTTCGACATAAATTCCGAATCGTAGGGTACCTCTGCTTGTTTTTTAATGTTAATTGAAACGAGTGTGCCTGCCTCAGGTGTGAATCTGTAATTAACTCTTTTAGTATCATAATCAAAGAGCGTTAACTCATTTTGTCCTCTTACTCCAACACCTATGGTGTCAGCTACAGCTGAGAGCTCAGCAATAGCTTTTCTCAAGGCGTTTGCCAAAACCGTTGCCTCTACATCAAATTCAACGTTTATCTCGGGAATATCCTCGCTTATGACCTCGATATTCCTGAACCTATACCTTCTAACAGTGGTACCTTCAAGTAGTATTTCCACGTATTCTTCATTTGCAGCAAAAGTGATCCTGTCGCCCTTCTTTATATGCTTAAGCACTCGTGTCAGGTTCCCTATAGACGTACCTATGTTGATCTCTTTCTCCGCGGAGAACTCCTCAAACGCTTCTGGCGCCAATTCGACCCTTAGCAAGGCTATCTTACCAGGATCAAGCGCGTTAAGCTTCAACCCCTGAGGGCCAACTATTATTGAGACTTCATCGACAAGTTCGGCAACTGTCTGCAGTATGTAGGTGAACTCTTTAGCACTGGGATAAGAGAACTTTATAGCTGGCTCGATCGTTAGATTTGTACTCACTACTGCTCCCCAGAACAATTTTTAAGAATGCAGAAGAATATTTTTAGGTGAAGCCATTTAATGATGAAGCGGCAAATTCTGAGGCAATACCCCTACGTGATGAACCGTATGAGTGCTGAATACGATCAGTAGTTTCACTGAGGTCTGCCACAGAGCTTGTACACAAACTTCAGACATATTCACAATAGTTCTTGAATACTTCTACCACCACGGATGAGCCATGAGATGCCCATATTGTGCGTCAGAGCACTTGGTATGGGATCTCTCAACAGGTTCAGTAATATGTGCATCTTGTGGCACAGTGATAGATGTTATATACGATGTCAGCGCCCCAGCATACTCGACAACCTTAACACGTGCATATAACCACAGCGTAGTACAAGCTGTGCTCTACGGTGAGAAAAAACGTTTGATGAAGAAAAGGCTGAGCTCGTTAACGTTAAGAACATCCATTTACATGAAGTTAAAAGAGAGAATTCGTAAGGGACGTATAGTCAACGAGAAAGCATTCGTAGAGCTAGTGCAAGGCTTAAGACCTCATGTGCACGTTGTCGAACACGAGCTAGATGAGCAGCTTAGAAGAAGGTTATCATCCGATCTATCATATCTCGATAAATATCTAAGAATTATCGATAACGACCCTATACTTTCATCAAGAACCTTTAGAGGTAAAATAGCGCTTGCAATGATGCTTCACCATCTTGATGTACATGGAACGATAAATCTCAAGAACATAGCCAAGGAGCTAAGAATGAGTATAACGCATCTGAAGAGGCTCGAAAAACTCATTAAGGAAAGGATTAGAAAGAAAGGAATTACTGTATGACCCCCTCTTAGCTACTTAATGTACATCAAACTTAATTGATTACATATACAGTTAACTGGAGGGCATTGCTAGTAGGTATTGTTAGTGATAGTCATGACAACCTAAAAGTTGTAGAGAAAGCGGTGCCCATGCTAAGAAGATCGGGTATAGACTTGCTGATACACTTGGGAGATATAATATCACCATTCACCTTGTTAAAGTTTCTTCAAATAGAATGCAGAGTATTGATACTTATAGGAAACAATGATGGCGACCTACTGTCATTACGCGAAGTTGCTCATAAAGCAGGTGCTACACTTAGGCATTATAGCCACGTAGTAGAAGTAGACGGATTCAAGGTTCTGTTAATGCATGGACAAGGTTCTGCGGAGCAAACCTTAGAGATCGTGAACTCGCTGGCTCGATCCCAATCTTTTGATGTTGTGATGTATGGTCATACACATAAAATCGATATTAGAACTGTTGGAAAGTGCCTCGTGATAAATCCCGGTGAGCTTTGTGGATATCTAACAGGCAATTCCACATTAGCATTATTCGATACCAGCACCAAAAAAGTTGAGATCATAAGTATTGAGTAATTCAACTACTCTCTTTAAGATACTTAGTACTCAGTACCAAGGTTCTTGGATGATTAGCTTTGGCTAGGTCTAACCTAGACACAGTTGTATGTTTTGGCGAGTTCTTTATCTTCTGAGGATCTCGGTACGCCTCTTTAGCTATTTCTATTAGTGCTTCCACATACCGTTCAATATCATATATGCTCTCAGACTCGGTCAACTCAATCATTAGAGCTTCCTCAACTATCAGGGGGAAGTAGATTGTTGGAGCATGAAGTCCTCTATCTAGTAATGCCTTAGCCACATCCTCAGCAGTAACACCAACATCTTTCTTCAACTTACGTGCGCTGAACACTACCTCATGTTTTCGAGGTCTAGTACCGTAGGGTAATTCGTAGAATCCGCTATTGAGGAGTTTCTTCATTAAATAGTTTGTGTTGAGTACACTCACCTCGCAAACTTCTCGGAGTCCTTGAGGTCCAAGCATTAATATGTATAGATATGTCCTTAGAAGTGCGATTATGTTTCCGTAATAAACTCTCATCATACCAATACATTTATCGCAGCTATAATCCCATACAAACCTCCCTCCCGAACGTGTTAATAAGGGCCTTGGAAGATAGCCTTCAAGCTCCTTCTTTACACATATTGCAGCACCTCCTGGACCGCCACCGCCGTGAGGTGCTGAGAATGTCTTATGTAGGTTGAGGTGTACGATGTCGAACCCCATGTCTCCTGGACGAGCAACTCCCAGAATCCCGTTTAGATTTGCTCCATCATAGTATAGCAACCCACCAGCTCCATGGATTATATCCGAGATTTTATCTATATGTTCCTCAAAGAGCCCTAACGTATTTGGGTTAGTTAGCATTAAGCCTGCAGTACGCCTAGATACCGAGGCTTTCAGGGCCTCGGTATCTACATTACCATTAGTATCTGTAGGTAGTGTAACAACCTTAAAGCCCGCCATCGCCGCACTTGCAGGGTTAGTACCGTGAGCACTATCAGGAACCAACATTTCATCACGGTTCTCTCCACGATCAATATGGTATTGACGAATTATAAGAGCTCCCGCAAGTTCACCAGCTGCACCTGCTGGTACTTGAAAAGAACAACGATCCATACCCGTAATTTCTTTAAGCCACTGCTCTAGCTCCCAAAGGATCTCTAAGAGCCCTTGAACTAACTCCTCGGGAGTTTCGGGATGCAGTTCTTCGAGAACTTCGTTCTTCACTACAACATCGTTGATCTTCGGATTGTATTTCATTGTGCATGAACCTAGGGGAACCGTTCCAGTATTAACACCATAACTTTCTTGGCTAAGCCTCACATAATGCCTAACAACTTCTAACTCTGGATATGCGGGAATATCGATGTCTCTTCGCACAATCTTTTCCGGAAGATAATGATTTACATCAACATCCTTGAATTCATCTTCGTAAGGCAATACATGCAGCAAGTTCTTGAAACCCTTCTTTAACGGAATTATATCTTCAAGCCATCTAGCTTGCCTCCATATGTTCACGCTTGATCACCTCCCTAAGACTTTCTACTAGCTTATCTATGTGGCGCTTCGAATGCACTTCAGTCACGCAGAACAAACCTACATCGCTATATTCAGGTTCATACCGTGAGAGTGGTGTGCCTCCTACAACACCTTGTTTCAGCAACAAATTGAAGATCTGCTCATATGCTCTATTAAATCTCAACGGAACTTGTTTGAAGTATTTAGCTCCAGCAAATAACAGTCTCACGGAATCCGCTAGCTTAGTAGACACTTGCTCGATGAGGTAGACTGTTCTCGCAGCTATGCTTCTAGCCAATCGCTTTAGCCCAGCCCCGCCCATGTACGTAACGTAGATAGCTACAGCTATAGCAGCTAAGGCACTGTTCGTTGTTATATTCGAGGTTGCACGTTCTCTACGTATATGTTGTTCGCGTGTTTGAAGCACTAAAGCAAAACCTCTGCTTGTACCGTCTAGAGTAGTAGTCATGCCTACGAGTCTTCCGGGTAGCTGCCTGATCAATCTAAGGTCTTTACGGGTGCCCAAGATCCCTAAAGTCGAACCTCCGTAGTAAAGCCCTAACCCCAACGGCTGTCCTTCGCCGACGACTATATCAGCGCCATATTCTCCTGGTGCTTTAAGCACACCCAAGCTTATGGGATCCGCAAAAACAATGAATAAGCCTCCCTTCCTGTGTATCAACTCCGCTTGTTCATCGATCTCCGACTCGATACTTCCGTAAAACGTAGGATTAGAGGTCACTAATGCCGCTGTTTCTCCGTCAACAAGCGTATACAAGCGACTCAAGGAAGTAGTACCTTTATCAAGATCGAGAGGTGCCTCAACTATTTTAACTTCTAGGCCTTTCAGCCACGTACGGAGAACGCTCATTTTCATAGGCCCTATGCCCTTCGATACAACAATTTTACGCCTTCTAGTAGCTCGCAAAGCCATTCTAACTGCTTCAGCCAACGCTGTAGACCCATCATACATGGACGCATTAACAACTTCAACCCCGTAGAGCTCCGTCATTAAGCTCTGGTACTCAAACAATGCTTGTAGCAATCCTTGGTTTATCTCGGGCTGATAAGGTGTATATGCTGTATAGAATTCATCGCGTAACAAAAGCGATTTCACAACTTCAGGTACATAGTGCAAACAATATTCTCCGCCAAGAAATGGTGGAACTTCGTATCTATACACACGACGTAATTTCTCCTCAAATACTTTCTTCGCCTCGAGCTCGCTCAATGGTTTCCCCATACCCACTTTGAGCAGGTGTTTAAGCCTATACTTCTCCGGAATGTCCTCAAACAACTCCTCTATACTGTTCACACCTATTACGCTGAGCATGTACTTCTTTATCTCGGGATCGCTATTAGGAATCCACGGATGAGGCATCAATTTTCCCGTTAACGACTAAATTCGCTAAAACAAAAGCTTATGTCTTCCCAAACGACGAGTACGTAAGGAGGTCTTTCATGAGTGCAACACCGCTAATAGACCTACATAAAGCGTTGGGGGCAAACCTTGGCGAGTTTGCTCATGTAAAAACTGCAATGGATTATGGGGATCCAGTAAGTGAGCACATAGCTGCAAGAACAAAAGTTGCTATATTTGATGTAAGCCACATGGCGAGGATTAGGGTTAAGGGTAACGATGTTTTACAATTGCTTGACGTGTTAGTACCTAAGGCCTTAACAGAACTAAGTCCAGGAGTGATGTTTGGCCCTACAGCTTTTCTAAACGAAGAAGCAGGGTTTAGAGACGATGTCATGGTGTACCCATTAGCTAAGGACGAACTCATGATAGTTGGGAATGCCGTCAATAGACAAAAAGATTATGAATGGATAGGTCAAGTTGCTGAGAGCCGCAATCTGTCCGTAGAAGTTGAAGATATCACCGAGAACACAGCTATGATAGCGGTACAGGGACCCGAGACAGCTAAATACGTTCAAAAACTTGGATTAAGTATAAATGATATTCCGTGGATGAACTTCAGAAAAAATGTTCGTCTGAAGTACGGAGAGCTTCTTCTGGTTAGCAGGAGCGGGTGGACGGGCGAGGACGGGATCGAGATCATAGGCGAGCCCGACACCGTAGCGGAGATCTTCCGAACACTTGTTAAAATGGGAGCTAAACCTGCCGGTCTGATAGCACGCGATACCCTTAGAATAGAAATGGGCTTTAGACTCTATGGAGCAGAAATTGATGAGAACCTAAACCCACTGGAAGCCCGTTACTGGGTGTTTACGTACGGCAAAAAGACTTGCATAGGCTGCACTAAACTCAACGAGATATTGAGGCATGGATGTAGCAAACAGCTCGTAGGTCTAAAGATGAAGAAAGGAGTAAAGTTCATTCCTCGGCACGGTTACAAATTGTTAACATTCGACGGAACTGAGGAGATAGGATACATCACTAGCGGAGCGCTTTCGCCCACATTAAATCGAGTCATAGCTTTGGGCTACGTAAAATCGAGTCACGCAGTAATGGGGCTTCGAGTCATCGTAGAGATAAGGAGGAAACACTATCCTGCAAGAATAGTCGATTTTCCGTTTATTGAGAAATAGCTAAGAAAAACTGATAAACTACTTCAAAGATAGTAGAAGTAACGAGCAGGTGGCCGCGGTAGCTCAGCCCGGTAGAGCGCGGGACTGTGGGCTTGGTAGGAGAGGCAGAGATCCCGAGGTCCCGGGTTCAAATCCCGGCCGCGGCCCTCACAATAATCTACAACCACGTGGTGTTTCCGTATGGCACGCTCTAAATACACACAATATCGCAAAGTAGTCGGATCACTAGGTCTCAGACAATTAGATGTTTATCGTATCGAAAAAGGTAGAAAGGAGATACTAAGACTGCAAGATAAGCGCAGTGGAAAGATAATAATAGCCGAACTACCCAGACCAAGAGATGAAATGAACCTGAAAGAATTTGAAGAATATCTAAAGAAGCTTGTAAGCTCTAGGTAGCCTTCGACACGTTTATGTGCCCCGCCTAACCGCCCTCCCCTCATAT